>ENA-OWZP01000355-OWZP01000355.1-human-gut-metagenome-genome-assembly--contig:-NODE-355-length-15821-cov-6.952493_pt1 | contig 15821 bp, 3 predicted proteins | sample MGYA00249258_ERZ652111 | MGnify/ENA primary metagenome ERZ652111 (study PRJEB26925, sample SAMN05826993) | human gut metagenome | biome: ENVO:2100002; feature: ENVO:00000062; material: ENVO:00002003...
CGGTGCCGGGCAGTTGCGAGGGGTCCGGGTTCGCGGGCACCGACCAGCCCGGAGACGCGGAACCACCGGTCGAGCCGGCGGAACCGCCGGAGGAATGGTATCCGCCGCCCGTCGGGCCGGAACCCGGGCCCGAAGCGGAGCCGGAGGGCGTGTACGAGTACTGTTGCGGTGCCGGCGTGCTCTGCGCCTGCGCCGCCGCAGCCGCTGCGGCCTCCTCCTGCGCTTTCCTTTCCTCGTCGGCCTTGGTCTTCGCGTCGATGGAGGCGTTCACCTTGTCCATGGCGTCGGTGATGGCCTTCTCGTCGCGCTTGTCGATGGAGGCGCGCAGCAGGGCGCGAGAATATTCGTCCTGCACCTTGCCTTCGGAGGAGGAATACAATCGTTCGCCCTGTTCGACGGTATGGGCCAGCCGTGAGGAGAACACCGCGCCCGCCGCCTTCTTCAGCCGCGAGAGATTTCCCGTGTGCTTCTTTTCGATGGCTTGCAGCTTGGATGTGGTGGCGTTGGCCGTTTCCGTGTCCGTGGCGGCACATGCGGGGATTCGCTCGCCCTCGGAATATTGTTCGGCCAGCTTGTCGAGGGTTTCCAGGGTTTCCGGGTCGGCGAGCTTGTCGGCCGTGACCGCTTTCGCCTGTGCGAGCCGGTCGCCGTCGAGATATTCAGCCAGCTTCCGTTCGGCTTTCTTCGCCGCAGCGCGCGCGGTGGCGCAGTCCGCCGTCGCCTGTTCCAGCTCGCGCGCGGCCGTGGCGGATTCATGCGATTCCCACGCGGACATGCCGGCGACCGTGACGCAGGCCGCGAGCAGGATGCCGCCCGCGGTCGTGGCTATGCGCCTCCATTCGCGCACGGGCATGGCGGCATCCCGATCGCCGACCGGCGTGAGGTCGATCGTGTCGGCGAGATCGGCCGGCTCCACGGCACCGACAACGTGCTGCGGTTCCGATGCCGGGGCATCGGCCGGGATATCATTCCCCACCGGATTCGAGGCCGATGGCAGCGGGCCGATCTCCCACGGATCGACGGCCGTGTTCGCCCGGCCTTCGCTTCCGGCGTCGTCCACGCATCGCGCATCCGGCTCCGCTTCGGGCTCGGGTTCGGGTTCGGCCGGTGGCCGGCGTTCCGGTTCCGGTTCCTGTGCCGTGTCGATGGCGACGGCGGTGCCGGCGGCGATTATGGGGCCGATCTCCCATGGGTCCGTGCTGGAGGTGTTCATCGGTTCGGGAAGAGGCGCTGGCGGAGGCTCGGGCGGTCCGGTGCGGTGGCGGTCATGCCGTCGGCGGCGTCGGCCTGCCGTTCGCGCAGCTGCCGCTGTTCCATGACCCATGCGGGATGCTGGCCGTGCTCGTGCGCGTCCATGAGGCAGCGCGTGACCTCGCCCTCGGGCGAAACCGCCGCGAGCCGGCCCAGATGGCCGGTGAACGCGGCTTCGGGATCGCCCTGCATGAAGCTCATGTACGCGGCGGCCTCAAGCATGCCCTCCCTTCGCGCGGAATCCGGGATGGTGTTGGACAGCCGCCACAGCAGTGCGGGTATGTCCTGGTGGAACTCGCTGTTGGCGATCTCGCGCACGTTGTAGTCGGCCTGGTACCACGGTTTGACCTGGCCCGAGGCGAACAGGGGTATGGCGTGCGGATCGTGCTCGGCGACCATGAGGAAACGGGCGCGTTCCAGGCCCGGCGATATCAGCTTCGCGCACACGGCGTCGCGCAGCCCCGTGTCGCCGGACAGCGACGCCAGCAGTCCCGCCGTGGCATGGTCCTTTTCCGCGTCCGCGCCGATGCGGTATTGTCCGGCGCGCAGCGAGTCGAGAAAATCGAATACGGCCAATGCGGTTTGCCTGTCAGCCATGTGCAACCTCCAGAGGAATGATGATGGTGCGAACAATGTCAGAGTCGATGATGCGTCGGGTCGCGGTCCGCTGCGGGGCGCACCGTCTACAGGCCCCATCGGGAGCACGGCTCCACGGGTCCACGGGTCCACGGGTTCACGGGTTCACGGGCATGGGAAAGGCCCTCCGCCGGGAGAGGCTGGCGAAGGGCCTTTCCCATGCCCGGAACCCGTCGTCGTAACGTCTCCTTCGATCCTCACGTATACGAAAGAACCGCACCTCCGATCATCGAATCTGAATTTCTTCAGTCCAACAATCGGGGTGCGGTTCAGCTTCGGCCGAGAGAGAGGACGTCACCTTGCAGCCGGTGCAAAAGAAAAGGCCGGGCGGGGAATCCGCTCTCCCGCCCGGCCTTTTCTACTGGCCTACCGTGGCCTTACTTCCTGTGCCGCGCGGTCTCGGTTTGGTTTCCGCGACGGCGGAACAGCATCAATCCCACTCCCAAGAGCGTGAACGCGGCCAACGCCACGATGGGCGCGGATACGCCGGTCTTGGCGAGTTGGCGAATCGTCTTCACGATGGCCGGTGTGACCGGTGGAATGTAGGAGTTGGTGAACTCGGGTCGGGTTCCGGTGGTCGTGACCATGCTGGGGATCGTGGACGGCTTGTCCCCGACGGCATCCCCCTTGGTCTTGTCGGTCTTCCCGTCCGTCGGATCGTATTCGACTTTGGCGGTCAGATTGCCTTGCAGGTCGTCGCCCACGGTGACGTTCACATGGTGTTCCGTCTTGTCGTAGGTGACGTTCTTTTCACCGGTGTTCTTCTCGCGAATCACATACCGGTGTTCGCCGCAATCATCCACTCCATCATTGTCTCGACCGTAGGTGAGCGGCTTGAACCGGACGTCGCCCTGCTTGTCGTTCTTCTCACTGTCGATGACATTGCCCTTGTCATCCACAAGCTCGAACTCGAACTCGTCCGCTTGCAGTTCACGTCCGGTCAGATTCTTCTTGGCCGACAGTTCGACCAACACGTCTTCCGGCTGGTACGTGTTCTGGAAGAGGATGCTCTTTTCGCTGGCTTTGCCGTTGGAGTAGGCGACGCTGGCGGCGAGCTTGTGGCTCTTCGCGTCCTCGGTGACGGTGATGGTGACGGTGTGGCTGGTTGTGTCGTAGGTGACGCCACCCAAGGTTCCGTCCTGTTCGTCAACCGTGTACGTGTACACGCCGGTCTTGTCGAACGTGAGCTTGTCGAATTCGAGGGTTCCGTCTCCTTCGCGGACGTTCTTCTCCTTATCGGATTCGGATTGCGCGTCGCGTGGAACGCGGATGAACTGTTTTGTTTGGAGCAGGTTGCCGTTGGAATCCTTCAATTCGGCGGTGAACTCGTTGTCGTTCAGGTCACGTCCGGTCAGATGTTTGGTCGCTTCGAGTCGCACGCTGACGGGTGTTGGCGTGTACGTGTTGTCGAATCGGATGTCATTGGTCTGACGGTCGGCGGTTGCCGCGAGCATGCCGTCTTGGTCGGTGACGGTGACGGTCACGTCATAGGCTTGGGTGGAGTAGCCGATGGTCTTGTCCGTTCCGGCGAGTTCCTTCACGTGGTACGTGTATACGCCGGGCATGGTGTAGACCATTTGTCCGAAGGTGAAACCGCTTCCCTTGTTGGACACGGTTTGCGTTCCGTCTTGGCTTCCGGCTGGCATTGGCATGTCGTTCACGCTGATGGCGTTGCCGTCCGAATCATGTGCGGATACCGCGTTCAACTGGAACTTGAATTCACCGTCCTGCGGAACGCGGCTGGTTGCCGTATCCGTGTTGACGATGTTTTTCACGCCGCTGATAGAGTATCCGACGTTCTTCGGACTGTAATGGTTGGTGAACGTGATGTTCTTGCCGTTAGAGCCGGTGGTCGGGGTGACGGTCTTGGATACGACGGTCAGCTCGCCCGTATGGTCAACATCCTTGACCACGTAGGCGATGGCCGCGACCGTCCCGTCCTTCGTGACGCCCGGAACGGTCGTATCCTGCTCCGACATGGTGAACACGTAGGTGCCGACGAGCGGGAACGACAGTTGGTCGAATCGGATGTTGCCCTGCTGGTCGTTCCGTTTCGTCTGGTCGGCGTTCGCCACGTTGGCGGGCGCGGACTGTTGTTGGAGCGTGAATGCGAAGTCTTCGCCCTTGAGCGTGTACTTGTTGCCCTTGGAGGAGGTCATCTTCTTCACTGCGGTCGGATTGTCCGTGGCGGGTTGGGCATGGTACGTGTTGGTGAATTCCGGAATGTTGGTTCCGTTATCATACTTCACGTCGGCCAACAGTTGGCCTTCGCCATTGTCGGTGACGGTGACTTTCACATGATGTTTCGTAGCATCATAGGTGACGCCGCCCTTGTCGCCGTGGACTTCGCTGAGCGTGTAGTCGTACACTCCCGTCTTCTTGTAGGAGATGGTGTCGAACAGGATGTTGCCTTGCTGGTCGTTGGTTTTCACCGTTCCGGCCTGGCCGCCTGTCTTGTCCTCGACGCATTTGAACTCGTATTGTCCGGCTTGCAGTTGGATGCCTGTATGGTCGGGGTCGTTGAGGGTCTTGTGCGCACGGAATTGCACGCTGACCGGCTTCGCCTGATACGTGTTCGTGAACGTGGTCGGATAGGCCGCGTTCGTTCTGGTTTGGGCTTTCAACTGTCCGGTCAAATCGTCGGTGACGGTGATTTGCCACATTCCCATGTGGGAATCGTAGTTGACGCCGCCCGCCGACTGGCGGATTTCACGCACCGTATAGGTGAACGTCTTGGACTTGTTGCCTTTCAGCTGGCTGGCGGTGAACGTCAACGGCTGGAAGCGGATGGTACCGTCCTCGGCGGCGTTGACGGTCTGCACGGGCACGCCGACCGCCCGCTCGTTGTCGAACAGTTGGAATTGGAAGTCGGTGAGCTTCGCGTGACTGTTGTTGGCGTTGCCGAACGTCTTGTGGGCGGTGAGGCTCACGGTCACGTCCTTCGGCTGATACGTGTTGTGGAAGACCGGGGTCTTGCTCGTATTGTCGTAGGAGGTGGAGGCTTTCAACTGTCCGTACCCGTCATCGGTGACCGTCACGTGCATCATATGCACGGTCTGGTCGTAGGTGATGCCCGCCAGTTTGCCTGACTGTTCGATGATTCGATAATCGTGTTCGCCTACGGTGTCGTAGGTGATTTTGTCGAACGTCACCGTGCCGTCGGCCTTGTTCGCCTTGGATTGGAGGGTCTTCCCGTTCGCATCCTGCAATTCGAACGTGAACTCGTCGGCGTTCAACAGGCGGAGGGTTCCGGACGGATTGGCGAGCGTCTTGCGGGCTTTCGGCGTGACCGTGACGGGCTGGCTGGAATACGAGTTGACGAACCGTCCTTCGGTTTCGGACGGGTTGGTGACGATCGCCTTCAACTGGCCACTGTTGTCGTCCGTGACCGTCACCGTCCACGCCGCATGATGTCCGTCGTATTGGACTCCCGCAGCGCCCGTATTGCGTTCACGCACGGAATAGTTAAACACGGCCTTGTCCTTGCCGTTCAGCTTCGCCTTGGTGAACAGGAGCGGGGCGAACTCGACCCTGCCGTCCGCCGTCGCGTTCACGGTTTGGATGGGCGTGCCGGTCGCCTTGCTGTTCGCGTACAGGTCGAATTGGAAGTCCGTAATCTTCGTGGCCGACCTGTCCGCGTCCGTGAACAGTTTGCCCGCTTCGATGACGGCCTGCGTATCCTTCGGAGCATACGTGTTCGTGAACTGGATGGTGTCGGATTGCACTCCGTCACATGCCGCGTTGACGGTGACGTGACGGGTGAACGTGGTCAAATCGTCCTGGACGGTGACGGTCAGAATCCAAGTGCGGTCGTCGTAGGCGACTCCCGCATTGTCTCCCTTGCGTTCCTTGACCTGATACCGGTAGACGCCATCCGTGGGGAACGCGTTGGAGTTGATTTGGAGCGTCTGCGTCCTGTTGTCGCTGAACGTGATGGTGGAGGGCACCGCGTTCGCGGGCGCGCCGTCCAACGCGGTGATGTCCGCGACGTACCTGTCCCTGTCGGTCCAAGCGCCGTTCGGACGCCCGTTCAACACTTTGACCGCTTTGAACGTGGCCGGAACGGCGGGCATAAGCGTGCCGCCCATGCCATGGTCTTCGTTCGGATCCTCGTACACGGCGGACGTCATCTCGTCCAACGCGGGGAACGGTTTCAGCGTGATGACGCCGGCGACCATGTTGCCGTGCGAATCGTTCTCCCGGTCGCTGTCGGAGTCGGTCGCCTCGCTGGCGTCCTTCGAGTTCTTGACGGTGACATTCTGCCCGTGCCAGGCGGTGCCGGTTTTCGGCGTGAACCTGAGCTTGAACCCGGAACCTGCCGGAATGGAACCGATTTCGTAGTGGCCGTTCCTGTCGGTTGTGGCGGTGCAGGGTTTGCCGTCCACACTGGTGACTGTCCTGCCGTTCGCGTCCACCAGCGTGACGTTCACGTCCGCGAGAAGCCTGTCCGAATCCTGTCGGATGCCGTCATGATTGGTGTCGAACCATGCGACGCCGTTGACCTTGCGTTCCACGACCTGCGTGACCGCGTCCACCTTGTTGTCGCCGTCCGCCCAACGGTTCACGTACGAGTCCGCCGCCTTGTTGCCTGTAGGCTTGATGCTCAGGCTGAAATCGTAGCGGGCGTTGGCGGGCAGGCTTGGCGAGGTGAACGCCCATGCCACCGGCTTGCTGTAGCCGTCGGGGATGGTCACCTTGCCTGTGGTCGCATTCACCGTGGCTTCGGTCCATTGTTGGACCTGTTCGCGGGTTATCTTCGTCGCGTCCACGTTGCGCCACTTCTGGTCGGTGGTGAAGTAGACTCTGACGCCGTTCATGCTTGCGCCCGCACCCGCCTTGACGGTGAGTCCGGCCAGAATGTAGTCGCCGTGATAGTTGGACTGGTTCAAGCCCTTGCAGGGCATGACGTCCACCGCGTACGGGTCGGTTTTCTCATCCTTGGAGAAGTTGCCCAGCATGTTCCTGAATCCCAACGGGCGGTTGATGTCGTTCAGCAGCGGGTCGGCGCGGGTCGCCAGCGCGGTCGCGCGCGTGCGGGACACGCGAACCGTCATGTCGGCTATCTGCGCCTTTGGAGCCAATGGGGGAGCCATGTTGCGTTTCGACTGGATGGTCGCATGGTTCGTGAACGAATCGTTGTTCCTCACGTCATGGTCGGGGTCGGACGCGTCCCCGATGGTGGTGGAATAGTGGATGACGGTCTGCGTGCCGGAGTCGGCGCGCGCCCCGTTCACCCTGATGGTCATGGTGGTGGTGCCGTCCTTGTTTGCGACGATCGTCGGCGTGACGGGGGTGCCGCCGGTGACCGTGCCCTTGTCGGGCGTATGCTGCGTGTATTGGCCGCCGACCGTCATGGAACCGTCCACGTAGGTCAGGCCCTTGGGCAGCGTGTCGGTGATGATGTAGTCGGTCGTGTATTGTCCGCCGTCCGTGGTCGGGGACGTGTCTGCGGTGGCGGTGAGCTTCCAGTCCACCGTACGCTGTTCCTTGTCCAAATCGTAGACGGTTTTAACGTTGCCGGCCTCGTTGGTCTGCGCGACCTGTTTGGCGATGTGCGGTGTTTCGCCGGCTATGTACAGGCTGTCGCCTTTCAGGAAGTCGGCGGTGTCGCCGCCCTGATAGACGCCGTTTTCGTCGAACGTGGCGGGACGGTACGTGTCGCCGCTATAGGTCAGGTCGGGTTTCACGCTGTTCGCGTATTCGGGCAGTCGGGTGGTGAGACTGTCGGACCATTGCTGCCATTGCGTGTCCGGCGCGTCCGCGTTCAGGTTCGCGGTCCGGGCGAGGCTGTTGCGCGTCCAGTAGGCGGTTTCGGCGACGATGGGTGCGACCGTGCCGATTCTCGCGGTGTCGAGGATGTGGGCGGGCAGGGAGACGATGGGCGTGAATCTTCGGTTGAAGCTCGTGCCGGTCGGGTCCACCGTGTTGTGGTCTTCGAACAGCATGCCGACTACCGTGCCATGGGTTTTCGCCTCGTTGAGGGTCGGATAGTAGTCGAGTCCGCTGATTTTCGTGTCGCGCTGCTCCCTGTAGTCCTTCCAGTTGGTGCCGTCCTTTTTGACGGCATACCAGTAAGGGATTGCGGGTTTCCGTTTGGCTGCCCTCGCGCCCCAAGTCCAAACGTTCATGGGGATGGTCGGCTGCGTGTCGGGATGGTCGTCCACCGGTTCGATGCTGTTCGGGTCGAATTTGACCAGGCCCATGCCCATCACTTCGGCGTCGCCTTCGGACTGGATGATGATGTTGTGGCCTATTTGGAGGCGTAGTTTCGACCCCTGTACGAGACTGTCGGACCCGTTACTGCGGTCGGGCATCGTCCAGTCGCCGCTCGTGCCCGCATCGTTCCATGACGTGCCGTTGCCCCAGTACGTGTATCGGATGCGCGTACTGTACGTGCCCGGCGTGCGGACGGTCAGGGCCGAACCCGCATGGTCGTCACCGGTGGCGGCCTGATTCGAATTGTCTTCCGCCGTGACGAGACGGTCTCCGCTGACGCCGGTGGCCGTCAGTTTGATATCGTCCGCGTTGATGTTGGCCGTCTGGTCCACGTTCCCGTAATATTGCGCCACGGTCCGGCCGTCACGGCTGGTGGGCGTGATGAACTGCAATACGTCCGTGTGGATGGCTCCGACCTGCATGGTGGAACAGTCCGACGTCATGTAATCCGTGCTGCATTTATCATATGAGCTTTGAATCTTATTGTGGGTGGGGAAGACGGACGTGTCGTAGCCGTCGAACGAGACGGTCACGTCCGTACCCTGCCCGCCGGTCGTGGTCGTGATTGTCGTGTTTCCACGCGCCACACTGTCATATCCGTCCGCACGGCCGGCGACGCCCGGAGCATGACGCAGTAGGTCAACATCTGCGAACGTCCGCCCATACTTCGAATAATTTTCGCCTTGGATATGCCCGTAATCGTAGAACAACGGCTGCCAACGACGTTCCATCGCATGCTTCGTCCCGGTCTTCGTATCATCCGAATACTGGTTGGACAGGTGAATCTTATAGGTGATCCTGCCGGACGGAGCCTCCAACCCCTTCAACCCCTTCGTCCGGTCGGGCCAACGCATCTCCGTGACCAGTGCGATGCCCAAACCCAAGCCGGTCACCTTGCCCTCCGTCCTGTTGGGCGCGTTCGCCGCACCCGAGGAGAAGTCGAACACGCCCCTGTCCACGTTGCCGTAGTTGACCATGCGCACGTTCAGGCTGAGTTTCGCGCTGACGGTCACATCCTTCGGCGTGTCCACGGCCCGTTTGTGCGTGCCCGTGTTCGTCGGGTTCGAGGCGTCCCATGCGGTCCACGCCTTGACGGTCGGATGAAACCGGTAGCCGTGGGGCGCGCCCTTGACGGCGACCGACAGGCCGATGGAACCGGTGCCCGGGTTCACGGTCGGCGACTGGCTGGTCGGCTCCAACAGACGGTAGCAGGTGTACACCTGCGTGACAATCCCGTCGATGGTTTCCGTGGTGAGTTTCGGCTCGTAGCCGGGCGTATGGTCCACCCAGCCCATCTTCTCCGCGTCGAACGTGACCCTGTCCTGCGGGTAGGGCAGTTCGAACCGGAAGCCTACGCGCGTGCGCCGATAATAATCCATGGTCGAGTCGGGGGTGAGCGTGTACTCGTAGTCGTAGGTCACGGTGTCGTACGAGCGGACGATGTCGTTGTTCTCGTCCTTGTCGTCGCCGCGCCCGTTGTCCGCGTCGAACGGCGCGGTGCCGGTGATGCGGTCGATGAGCCTGAGCCTGCTCACGGCGGCGCTGTCCGTGTCGAGCATGTCGTGGACGGTCACGTCCGGCGCGGCCTGACCCGCATCCGCCTGCGGAGCGGATTGCGCGGGCGCACCAGTGCCGGATTGTTTGTCCGCGCCGGTTCCGGCCTCGTCGCCGGAACCGGCGTCGGGTTTCGTCGCGGCCTCGTCGCCGCCTGTGATCGTCTTGTCGGGTTCGGCTTGGATTCGCGTGGACGTGCCCATGGTCGTATCGTCCGCATACGCGGCGGACACGACCGACGCGCCTGAGCCGAACAGCGTCGCGGTCGCGAGTATGAGCGCGGCGACCTTTCTCAGACCGGGTTTCATCGCTTTTCGGTTCCTTTCGAGGATGGCCGTAACAAGTGGAGGGAAGTATGAATACGGCTGTTTTAATGGTGTGGAGGATGGGTCCCAAGTACGGTTTGCAGGAGAGTTCCCAGGACCCGTCCCCCGGCTCACGCCGTCCGACCGTCTCCGGTCGGGTGGCGGTGATTCGTCGGGGAGGGCGAAGTCTGTGGTTCATTCATGTGAAGTCAATGGAGGGCGTTCCGGCCGTCATCGGACGACGAGGCCGGAACGCCTCGGGGTCACTTGCCCGCGTTCACGGCCGTGTGGCGGCCGGAACCCTGTGCGCAGTGGCGCTTGCGGAACACGAGCAGGGAGCCGCCCGCGAGCAGCACCGCCAGAGCGCCGCCGGCAAGGCCGAGCACGGCCACGCCGGTGGAGGCCAACGGCTTGGCACGGTATCCGTTCCAGTCGTCGGTGTTGCTGGTGACCTGGGTGTCGGCGCACAGCTGCTTGCCGTCGATCTCGGTCACGTCGCCGGTGGAATATTCCGGATCGGTGTCTTCGCCGCCGTCGGTCTTGTCGTTGAACGGGTCGCCGTTGGACGGCGCGCATTCCACGAGCGGGGTGCCGGTGACGATGGCGCGGTCCGTGTGGGTATCGCCTTCCTTGACGCCCTTGAGCGTGCCGGTCACGCTGACCGATTCGCCCGGCTTGAGCACCAGGGTGTCCCAGTCGGCGGGATAGGTGAGCGAATCCATGTCCACGTGCGCGTCGCCGACGATGGTGGAGTCGGCGAGGTTCAGGTCGCTTGCCTTGAACCATGCGCCGTCACCGGTGGCCGGGTCGGTCTTGGAGGTGTTCGTGATGATGAACGTGATGCCGATGCTGTCGGCGTCCATCTTCAGCGCCTGCTTCGGGTCGTCGCGGTCCGCCCGCTCCTGGCCTTCCTGCTTGAGGGTCGGGGTATCGACCTTCTCCAAGTGGATGCTCGGGGTCATGTCCGGGGTCTTGGTGACGACCTTGTTGGATTCGCGCGGCTGGCCGTTGATGGTCTCGGTCCACGTGTTGGGCACCTCGTCGGCCACGGCGATGCGCTTGCACTGGAGGTAGAGCACCCAGCCGGCCTCGTGCTCGTTGTCGGCGCTCACCAGGTCGAGGTAGGTCTGGGTCGCGTCGGCCGTGACCTTGCCGTTGCCGTCGGCGTCCACGGTGAACAGGTTGCCGCCGAACTTCGAGGAGTCGAAGCCGCTGCCCGCGATCTTCTCGCCCCTGGCCGCGAGCACCTGGCCGTCCCTGTACAAATCACGCGAGGCGTAGACGGCCCAGTTGCCCAGGTACTGGTCGTACTCGGTGTTCAGCTGGTCCGTGCCGCCCCAGTCCGTGACGGTCTGGTAGGCGCGGCCCGGGGGCAGGATGCTGGAATCCAGGCGGTAGAGGAACGTGTGATTCAGATACACGCTCTTGCCGTCGATGCTGTCGCCGCCGACCTTCACGGTCACGTCCTTGGTCGGGTTGATCTCCTTCAGCGGGTTGGTGACGGTGTTGGTCTTGTCGCGCCTGTCGTTCGTGACCTGCGTGGCGGTGTTCTCCACCGTGTGGCCGTCCTTGACCTTGGTGACGGTCATCGGCATGACCACCTGGTAGGTGTGGCCCAGCAGCGACTGGTCGATGCTCGGGTCCTTCAGCGGATCGTAATCCTTGTCGGACTTCTCGCTGTACGCCTTCAGATCGTCGGGCTGCGGGTCGCCGGGCACGGTCTCGCCGGTCGCGGGGATCATGGTGTCAACGGTCCTGGCGAAGGCGTAGAGCACGCCGTCCTTGTCCTGGATGTTGAACTCGCCGGTGCGGTCCCTGCCGGTCTCGTCAAGGATCTCCACGTGCTTCGCGTCGAGGGTCAGGTACTCCTGGTCGTAGTCGTCCGTCATGCCCAAGCGCCATACCTTGTAGGCGGTGTCGGTGAGCCTGGAGGCGTCGATGTTGACGCGGTAGTACACCTTGTCGCCCAGCAGCGCGGTCTTGCCGTCGATGCTGATGGTCGGGTCCTTCTGCGTGTCCTGCTTGGAGGGCTTGATGACCGGCGGCTCGTTCTCGACCTTGTTGGACGGGGTGACGCCGTTGTTGACGGTCAGCGCGGCCTTGTTGTCAACGGTCTTGTCGGTGGGCGCGTCCTCGTTCACCTTGGCCTCGAAGCGCAGCAGCACGCGCGGGTTGGAGCCGGCCTTCCAGTTGGCGGCAACCCAGTCCTTGGCGAACGTGGCCTCGAACGAGTGGTTGGCTTCGTCCCACTGCACCTTGTAGGCGCTCTTCGGGATGATGCCGCCGGTTCCCAGGTCGGTGATCTCCAGGGTCTGCTTGTTCGCGGTGGTGTACTCGGAATAGGTGTCGCTCAGCTTGATGGCGGTCACCGAATATGCCTGGTCCGCAGGGATCCGCGGGTCCACGCGCACGGTGTATTCCACGGTCTGGCCGGGGAACACGGTCTTGGTGTCGATGCTGGACTGGTCGCCGCCCTGGGAGGATTCGGCGATGACCTGCTTGTGGATCGGGGGCACGGTCACGCAGATCTTCGGCGTGTTGGTGTCCACCGTGCTGCCGCCGACCGTCTGGCCGCCCTTGTTGTCGAGGTCGTCGCCCTTCGGGTCCGCGCACGTGTTGAGCTCGTCGCCCTCCGCCTTGCCGTAGGATTCGAGCAGCTTCACGGTGTCGAAGTTCACGTCGAAGGGGATCACGACGCTGATCTGCTTCGCGGTCTTCAGGTCCTTCTGCGCGGCCTCGTAGGAGTCCTTCGCGCTGACCGTGACCTTGGTGCCCTCGGCGGTGATGTCGAACTGGTCGGTCACGTCCTTGCCGGTCTTGTTCAGGTCGTTGACGCCGGCGTTGGCCTCGTCGGTGGTGTCCTGCTCGTAGACCTTGATGTTGGAGGTGTCCTTCAGGTCGAGGATGCTATCGACGTTGGCGAAGTCGTCGGTCCACGCGATCTCGGGCACGCGGCCCAATCCTGTGGGCAGGGTGCCGGAAACGACCGCCGCCACCTCGTCGCCGAGACGGTAGTACTTGTCGTCGCCGCCCACCTTGTCGGTCTTGGTCGGATCGACGGTCAGCTGCCACTTGCCGCCGACCTTCATGGCCCACGCCTTGTTGGGGTTGGGCGTCCACACGAACACCGGCGGCTCGTTGGTCGGTCGGGTCTCGTTGTTCCACTTCTCGTACGCCTTGTTGGTCAGCTGGATCTTCTTGCCCTCGGTGGCACCCTTTTTGATGGTGCCCGTCAGGTAGAACTTGACCTTGCTCGCGCTGTTCCTGAACATCGTCTTCGCGATGTAGGCGGACTTCGCGGTGGCGGTCGCGGTCCCGGCCTTCCGGTCGATCGCGATGGTGAAGTTCGCGGTCTCGTCCTTGCCGTCGACGAACACCTTGCCGGACTTCCAGTCGATCCACTGGATCGAACCGGTCAGATCATCGGTGATGGAATAGGATGCCAGCGGGTTGAGCAAGTGGCTCGGGATGCTGCCGTTGACGACCACGCCCACCTGGTCGCCCACGAGGAACGTCTTCTGATCGACGCCCTGCTGGTTGGTCCAACCCTTGTCCTCGGCCACGAGAGCGCCGGACTCGTCCAGCACCCACACCTTGTCCGGGGTCGGCGTGACCTTGCCCACGCTGTCGCTGTTGCCGGTCTGGCAGTCGGCCAGGCTGCCGGTGCCGTTGTCTCCGTTCCAGCACGCCACGGAACCGTCGTTGATCTTGTAGTCGCCGCCGGTGGGCTTGGCCGACTGGGGCACGTTCAGCGTGTAGAGGCCGGAATGCGGGGCGGTGGCGTGCGCCTTGACCACGCGCTTGCCATCGATGGAATCGTCGATGGAAATGTCCGCCGGCACGATGTTGCCGTTCGCGTCGGTCACGGTCACCTTGCTCACGTCGTCCTGCTCGGTGCCGCCGATCACCACGTCCCTGGTGTTGATCGTGTCGTAGATCCAGAACTTGCCGGAGGCGTTGGAATGCGCCTTGATGTGCGCCGTGTACAGCGAGCCGGACGCGATGGAGTCGTTGCCGTCCCGCACCGTCTGGCCGGCCCCGTTGGTCAGCCATTTCTCGGGCGGGGTGGTGGTCTTCTCGCCGGACTCCTTGCCGTCGTTCGCTCCCTTGTGGGAGACCGCCTCGGCCATGCCGCCCTGCTTCGCCACGTCAACGTCCCACCAGCGCTTGCCCGCAGGCCACGACTCCCACGAGGCGTCCATTTCCTTGAAGGACGCGCTCACTGTGGCGCCGCCCTTGTTGGATGCGGTGAACCGCTTCGCCACCGTCTTCTCGGTGCCGTCAATGCCACGCCAGTGCAGGGTCGCGGTGCCGTTCACGTTCTCGGTCTTCGACCCGTCGGTGGACAGGCTGATCGTGTCCGAAGCGTCCTTGGTGTCACCCGACTGGCCCGACATTTCCGCAGCCTGCGTGCTCACGCTCAGATGATAGGTCGGCGGCTTCGGCTGGTACTTGTCCAGCACGATCACCACGATCGACGGCTTGCTGGAAGCCTCCACATTACGACGCATAATCGCATCCACGCTGTTCGACGGATCATCATCGAACGGATATGAGGTCCTATATACGGTGCTGCCATACTGGTATGTTCCTGGAGCTACGTAGGTGTTCCAGTTGTCGTACCAGCCACCGGTCCCGGTCGGCGAAGCCACGCCGGACCCGTTGTAGATGTAGTTGCCGCCGATGACGGCTGGCACCGCGCCGACTGCGACCACTCGGCAGTCGCCGTTGCCCTCGCCGGGGTGACGCCGCTGGAAACCGGTCTCGCATTCCGTGCGGGCTTGGTCCAATGCGGTCTGCGCCTTCGTGACGCCATCGCCCTCCAACGTCACGCCGGCATTGTTCATGGCGGCGCGCACCGAATCAAGACTCGTGGCCGGACCCCATGCGCCCGAAGCATCGTCCTTGTACTGCCAGAACTGCACCGCGGCCAGGTCGCCGCCCGTGCCGGGCTGGTTGCCGCCGCCACCGCCCGCGAACGCGGTCGAAGCGACGACGCCGCCGGCACCAAGCGTGGCGATCGCGGCCAACGCGGCGACACCGGCTTTCATCTTCCTACTAAAGTTCATAAAAATGAACCTCCGTTAACCTTGTCTGTTCATCCCCTCCCTTCAAACTTTCCGGCCATGGCCCCGCCAACCCCTTTTCAGGGAATGGCGGGGCTTCCGACCGCAGGAATAACGGGAGGTAGCCACCGGTTGGCCCGGCAGCCACCAACAAGCCTCACAGACGACACGCCGAACCACGGAGCATGGCGTCTACAAAAAATCCGGAAGTATTTCCCGGCAATACGGGTACACGGGAATGCGGGGGACACAGGTTCACAGGGACATGGCTTTCCTTTGCGAAATCCATGAAAAAGGCCCGTACCGGTTTCCCGATACGAGCCATAATCAGTCATTCATCGATCAGTGATGGTAATAGCCATCATCCTTGCCGGTGCAGCTGTTGCCGCAGCCGTAAGCGCCGTTGAGGTTCGGCTTTGGGGCGGAGCCGCCGGCCGGGCCGGAGCCGGACGTGGAGCCGGAGCCGGTGCCGCCCGATGTGGTGCCACGGTATGTGTTGGAGCCGGAAGCGGAGCCTTCCGTGCGCCTGTACGCGCCTCCGGAGTAGGAGGAGACGCCGCTGTAGGTGGATTGGGCCTGCGCCTGAGCCTGGGCTGCCGCTGCGGCCGCTGCGGCGGCTTGCGCATCCGCGTCCGTCTTTGCCTGGACGCTCGCGTTCACGCCGTTGATGGCATCCTCCAGCGTTGTGCGCGCTCCGTCGATCTTCGCCGGATCGTTCCCGTCCTTCAGCCCGTTCGCCGCGTCGATGGCGTTCGACAATGCGTCGCGGGTGGCGTTGTCCGCGACCTTGCCG
>ENA-OWZP01000382-OWZP01000382.1-human-gut-metagenome-genome-assembly--contig:-NODE-382-length-15443-cov-7.476085_pt1 | contig 15443 bp, 15 predicted proteins | sample MGYA00249258_ERZ652111 | MGnify/ENA primary metagenome ERZ652111 (study PRJEB26925, sample SAMN05826993) | human gut metagenome | biome: ENVO:2100002; feature: ENVO:00000062; material: ENVO:00002003...
AGATGTCTTAGGGTCTCGTGGGCTCGGAGATGTGTATAAGAGACAGCATTAAGGTCACATTTTTGAAACAATTCGATTAATAATGTGCCATTAAAGTTGCTTGTAGTCAAAAAATTTGATATAATAATATAGGAGTTATTATGTTAAATCGTCATAAGGGAGTTGAAGTGTATGCTGACTGATTATTCGGTCCTTATTTCCGAGTCATATGACGGCCAGCATAAACTGTTGACCGAGGAACTGAAAAGCAAGGGTACAAAGGTCCATATATGCGGTGATACTGAAATAGAGCTTGAGATAGGTGCTGTAAAATATACTCCTGACGTTATCGTTATTGACTGCTGTAAGCTGGGATATAAAAAGCTTCTGCATTTTCGTGAGATACTTCACGAAAATGACATTTATCCCATAATATATAACATCTACACTTATGATGACACAGAAACGATCCGTATTCTTCTCGATTATGATGATATTCTGCATATACTTATGCCATACGACGCTAAGAACGTATGCCACTATATGCTTGACAAGCTAAAAAGGATACCTGTCGATCCTGATATCCTTAGACAGAATATTTCAAAGGAGATACATAGGATCATAACATCAACGGGCATAAACCGCAAGCATTCAGGATATGACTATATCTACTACATGATATTCCTTATTATATTCAAATATAGCGGTAATAAAGTACAAATAGGCGAACTTTATAAGGACATTGAAAAACAATATGGAAAAAGCACTGCGGCTATTGAACGCTCAACAAGAAGTGCTATAGTTTCAGGCTGGGAAAAAATGAAGCCTGTGGATAAGCAAATGCTTTTTGAAAGTTGCCTTGCTAACGGAACAAAGCCTACAAATGCAATGTACATAAACACCATAGCTTTATATATAAAGCATTTGTATAACGATCAGCTGGAGATGTATTACAAAAACAAAAACGATCATACATAGGACGATCCCCAAAGTGCATACCTATTATAAAGGGTATGCACTTTTTTTGAAAGGGGAAGGTTTCATGATATGTAGTTTTTCAAGCTTACGAAATAAAGAGGTCGTCAATATGCGAACAGGACTGAAAATAGGCTATGTTGATGATATAGAAATGGATACTCAAGGAGCGAATATAGTTTCACTGATCGTCTATGGCAAACCAAGGGCTTTCGGTATCATGGGCAGAGATGAGGATATTATCATAAAATGCTCGGATATCGAGCTTATCGGCGAAGATACCATACTTGTAAAATTCAATGATAGTGCAGTATGCACAAAGAGCAGAACTGTAAAAATCGAAAATTTGTTAAAATAAATTGTCGAAAGCTCTTGAAATGAAATAGAAAATATGATATAATATTAAAGCAATTCGCACGGACAGGTTTTTGCCGTTGGTCCTGCAGTAAGACAGGTGAAAGCAAGTAAAGCCGTCCGGAGGATAAAAACATCTGCATAAGCAGAAATCTAAAACCAAACAGGAGGTTACTACAATGGGAGTAGTATCAATGAAGCAGCTTCTTGAAGCTGGTGTACACTTTGGTCACCAGACAAGAAGATGGAACCCTAAAATGGCTCCATACATTTTCACAGAAAGAAACGGAATTTACATCATCGATCTTCAGAAGACCGTTAAGAAGCTTGAAGAAGCTTATATGTTTATCCGTGACATCTCAGCTAATGGCGAAGAGGTACTTTTCGTAGGTACAAAGAAGCAGGCTGGAGATTCTATCAAGGAAGAGGCACTGAGAGCTAATGCACATTATGTAAATGCAAGATGGCTCGGCGGTATGATGACAAACTACAAGACGATCCAGCAGAGAATCAAGAGACTTGAGCAGCTCCACACAATGGAAGAGGACGGCACATTCGACCTTCTCCCTAAGAAGGAAGTTGTTAAGCTGAAGCTTGAGATAGAAAAGCTTGAAAAGTTCATGGGCGGTATCAAGAACATGAAGAAGCTTCCAGGCGCACTTTTCGTTGTTGACCCAAGAAAGGAAAAGATCGCTGTAGCAGAGGCTAAGAAGCTTGGCATACCTGTAGTAGCTATCGTTGACACAAACTGCGATCCTGACGATGTTGATTATGTTATCCCAGGTAACGATGACGCTATCAGAGCAGTTAAGCTTATCGCTGGTTGCATGGCTAACGCTATAATCGAAGGCAGACAGGGTGAGGACGCTGAGTCCGCTGAAGAGGCAGATAAGGTGGAAGAAGCTGACGAGGCTGCTGAATAAGAGCTGAAATTTCAGGCAGGCATTTATAGTATATTTGTCTGCCTATTTCGATATAAAACACTAGGAGGAATAATAATGGGTAAGGTATCCGTAGCAGAGATCAAAGAACTTATGACAGCAACAGGCGTTGGCATGATGGACTGCAAGAAGGCTCTTGTAGAAGCTGACGGCGATATGGAAAAGGCAGTAACACTTCTCCGTGAAAAGGGACTTGCTACACAGGCTAAGAAGAGCGGCAGAGTTGCAGCAGAGGGTATCTGCACAGCTGTAGTTAAGGGCAACGTAGGCTGCGTTCTTGAAGTAAACATCGAAACAGACTTTGCTGCTAACAATGATGAGTTCAAAGCTTTCGTTGCAGCAGTTGCTGATACAGTAATCGAGACAAACCCTGCTGACGTTGACGCACTTAAGGCAACAAAGATCAGCGGTGGTGACAAGACAGTTGAAGAGACACTTCAGGATCTGTTCATCAAGATCAGAGAGAACATGGTAATCAGAAGATTCAAGAGAATGGAAGGCATTCTTGTTCCTTACGTTCACGGTGCAGGTAGCATCGGCGTTATGGTAAAGCTTGATTCTGACATTGCAGCTGACAATGCTGAGCTCCTTGCTGCTGGTAAGGACTGTGCACTTCAGGTTGCAGCTATGAATCCTGCATACCTGAACAGAGAGGCTGTTCCTGCTGACGCTCTTGACAAGGAGAGAGAGATCATGCTGGCTCAGATGGCTGAGGATCCTAAGATGGCTAACAAGCCTGAGCAGGTTAAGCACAAGATCATTGATGGTAAGATCGGCAAATACTATTCTGAGAACTGCCTCCTTGAGCAGGCATTCGTTAAGGATGATAAGGTATCTGTTGGCAAGTACGTTGAGTCTGTAGCTAAGAAGCTTGGCGGCAAGATCGACGTTGTTGAGTACGTTCGTTTCGAGAGAGGCGAAGGCGTAGAGAAGAAGGAAGAGAACTTCGCTGACGAAGTTGCAGCAATGACAAAGTAATCTTTCTGACATAAATGAAAGTCCCTCGGTGGTGAGCCGAGGGACTTTTTTATGGGCTTTTGATTGTAACTTGTCAAGTTTAATTATACTGCGTCATTGAAGTAATGTGTGATTTGAGTGACAGATACAGAAAAGAGGATGAAGCCCGTGGTGAGGCACGTGGTTTTATTAAAGGCAGGGCAAAAGAAATAATTTGCTTTGCTAAGGATATCAACTACACGTATGAAGAAACCAAAGCAAAGTTGAAGCAACGTCTGAACATTAATGACGACGAGGCTGAAAACTATATGAAACTGTATTGGAACGAAAAATAAGATAAGAAGCGGCATTCTCTGAACTTATAGCTCTTGACTTTTTATTAGCATTGTGATATAATAAAAATGACAAAAGGGTACTGCATAAGCCTATTGGCTAAGCGGTTTCTCCCAAAGATTTAGTGAAAAGAAACACCGTTACTTGTGAGATTATTGGCGGTGTTTCTTTTCGTAAGGGTTTGCCAAAGAAAAGTCTATTTTGTCAAGTAAAAGCGAAACGAAAAGCCCACTCAGTTTTGTAACTGAGTGGGTGTTTCTTTTCGTAAGCGTTTGCCAAAGAAAAGTCTATTCGCTCCTGCTGGGATGGAAATTCCTTGCATGGTCTGTTTTTTAGAGTAGGGTGCGGAGGATTTGACGAGTACATTGCATTTATTTCATCACACTTAAAACAAAGCCCCTCGGTGATAAGCCGAGGGGCTTACGACAGTAGGCATAAAGAAGTTTTCAGACAAACATTGTAAGACAGGTACAGCAAGCTAAACTATTACCGAAAGGGTGCTTACAATGATTGATATGATTTACAACCTCCGTGTGGGGGATATTCATGCCGCTGAGTTCTCTGACGAGTTTAATAATAAGCTCTGCATACCATTTGAAAATTCACTGAACGAGGAGCAGATTGACGTATTCCACAAGATACTGGACTGCGTGAGCGATACTGCTGCTGCTGAAATGCATTCCGCATACAAGGTAGGTTTCAAGGACGGTGCAGCTATGATTCAGGAGATTCAGGACTAAAATAATTACAGAATAAAAAAAAGGAATGTTTTCATGATCGGGGCATTGCCCTTTGACGACCAATAAGTATAGTATAGCAAGCTATAACCCAAAGGTTCAAACCATATAACCAATCGAAACTTCTCAAAGCCTTCTTTTCATGGTATAATATACACAAGGAACACGAATCGGAGGTGTTATCATGGAAGAAAAGGCAAAAAAGAAACTGACGGTCAAGGGACTTCTGAAAGCGCTTCTTGTTGTCCTGCTGATACTTGTCATCCTATCGCTTATCATCATTTTTGGCGGCAAGGACAACAAAAATGATAATGCGATTATCAGAGGCGAAAGTGGAACGAAGTCGCTTGTGGTATATTTCTCTCAGGCAGATGTAGTTGATCTCGACAAGACCGATGCTGTTTCATCAGCAAGTATGAGAACGGATAACAGCAGAAATGTTTACGGCAACACAGAGTACGTTGCAAGACTGTTTCAGCAAGCAACGGGTGCAGATCTGTACAGTATTCAGACAAGCAGGCTCTATTACGAGAGCTATCCGCTGACGGCTTATCGTGCGTTCTGGGAGGAACTGTTTAACACTCGTCCGAAGCTGATCGGACTTCCAGATGATCTCGATCAGTATGATACGATCTATATCGGATTTCCCGTATGGTGGTTCAATGCCCCGATGCCCATAGGTTCTTTCTTTGAGGAATACGATGTCAGCGGAAAGACCATTGTTCCGTTCTGCACAAATCAGGGCAGCGGCGTTGATTCGGGCTATGAGCTTCTGAAGGACGAATGTGACGGAGCAACGGTCGCAGAGGGTTTCAACGGAAACAATACCGATCTGAATGAAGTAACAAACTGGCTGAAAAGTCAGGGATATATCAATGACTAATGGGAGGTAAACTATGGAATATGTACAGCTCAACAACGGGATCAAAATGCCCATGCTCGGCTACGGCGTGTATCAGGTGACAAAGAACGAGTGCGAGAGGTGTGTGACCGATGCACTTTCGGTGGGCTATCGTCTGATCGACACGGCACAGAGCTATTTCAACGAGGAAGAAGTAGGTGCAGCTATCACAAAATCGGGTATTCCCCGTGAGGAGATTTTTCTCACAACTAAGGTCTGGGTGGAGCATTACGGCTATGAGGAGTGCAAGAAATCGGTCTACACTTCCCTCGAAAAGCTGAAAACCGACTATCTCGACCTGATGCTCCTGCACCAGCCGTTCAGCGATTATTACGGTGCATACCGTGCATTGGAGGAGCTTTACAACGAGGGCGTTCTCCGTGCGATCGGCGTATCCAACTTCTATCCCGACAGACTGGTAGACATCGCCAGCTTTGCGAACATCGTGCCAATGGTAAATCAGGTGGAAACGCACGTCCTCAATCAGCAGAAGGTCGCCAAGGAGTACATGGACAAGTACGGCGTACAGTGTGAGGCGTGGGCGCCCTTCGGCGAGGGCAGAGGCGGTCTGTTTGAGAATGAAACGCTCATAAATATCGGCAAAAAATATGGCAAGACCTCAGCACAGGTCATGCTCCGCTGGAATATTCAGCGCGGTGTTGTTGTGCTGCCGAAGTCCACACACAGAGAGCGAATGATACAGAATATCGATGTTTTCGACTTCACGCTCTCTGATGAAGATATGACAGCGATCGCCGCCCTCGACACTGCGACAAGCTCGTTCTTTTCCCACTACGATCCTGCAATGGTGGAGTGGTTCGTGAAGATGGTCAAGGAACGCAAGAAGAACAATCGCAGTGAGAAGGAAACAAAGAACTGGTAAGGAGAAATGATATGAGCATTTTATTTATCAACGGCAGCCCAAATCCTGATGGAAATACTGCCGGACTTGCGAAGATACTGCTGAATGGTAAGAATTACGAAACACTGAATCTGACAGACTATGTGATCGGCGTGTACGGACAGAAGCTCCCTAACGATCAGTTTGATGAGGTGATCGCAAAGATCAAGGCGGCAGATGTACTTGTGATCGGCTCTCCACTTTACTGGCACAACATCTGTGGCAGTGTGCGTACTTTGCTTGACAGATGCTATGGTCCGGTCGGGCAAGGAGAACTGAGCGGTAAGCTGTTCTTTATCTTTCAGGGAGCAGCACCCGAAAAGTGGATGCTTGAAGCCGGAGAATATACAATGTCACGCTTTGCAGGGCTTTACGGACTTTCCTATGAAGGTATGATCGTGAACTCCTCCGATGCAAAAAAGCTGTCTGCAAAGGTATAAAATGTACGAAAGACCTGTCTGATATATTTGGACAGGTCTTTTGGCATTAACCTAAAGGTTCATGCTTGCTTTTTCGTCGGTGCTGTGATATAATGGAATATAGCAGATCTCTACGAAGGGAGAATTATTATGTATAATCATCAGCTCGACACATTTATCGTTGTCGCAGACAGCGGCAGCTTCAATAAAGCGGCGGAAGCACTGTTTATCTCGCCGCCTGCGGTCATCAAGCAGATCAATCTGCTGGAAGACAGTCTTGGTGTCCGTCTGTTTACACGCACGCACAGAGGATTACAGCTCACAAAGGCAGGACAGTCGGTCTATGAGGATGCGCGGTATATCATCGCCTATTGCCGTGAATCGGTGGAGCGGGCGAAGAAAGCCGATGACACACAACCGTCTGTACTTCGTATCGGTACATCGACCATGACACCCGGACAGACCATTGTGGATATGTGGACGCAGATCAGAGAGGAGATCCCCGACATCAAATTCCAGCTCGTCCCCTTTGAGAACACTCCCGAAAACGCAAGAGAGATACTTAAAAACATGGGAAAGAACATTGACATCGTGTGCGGAGTTTATGATGAACGAGCGCTGAAACACTGGCAGTGTGCGGCGCAGTTCATAGCAGATGTACCGATGCGCTGTGCAGTATCGGTCTATGATCCTCTTGCGAAAAAAGACAGGCTGACAGTGGAAGACCTGCACGGCAGGTCGATCATGCTGATCCGTGAGGGCTGGAACGAGGAAACGGACAGGCTCCGCAAATGGCTCACGGAAGAACACCCTGAGATCAACATCGTGACATTTGATTTCATCAATCTCTCGGTGTTCAACGATTGCGAGAACAGCGATCATGTCCTGATGTGTATTGATATGTGGTCGAATGTCCACCCGCTGCTGAAAACACTGCCTGTGGACTGGGACTATTCCATGCCCTTCGGTCTGCTTCATGCACCGAAACCGAGCAAGACCGTGAAGCGGTTCCTGAATGCGGTGAAAAAGCTGAATAAGTAATAACCCAAAGGTTAATAGGTCATAACAAACGGAGACTTCTCATGAGGTCTCCGTTTTGCTATAATATAGGTAAAGAAAACCGAAACGGAGGTATTACTTATGAAACATACAATAAAAACCATGATTCCATTCCTGATGATCGCAGGACTGCTCACAGGCTGCGGAAGTCAGGTAACAACAGGTTCAAAAGCTGAAACAACACAAGCGACAAAAACAGAGCAAACACCAGAAGCTACTGATGCTGTGACCAAAGCTCCCGAAGAAACGACCGATGAGACCGCTGACAGTAATATTCTTGTGGTCTATTATTCGGCGCAAGAACATACCAAAGGTGTGGCAGAGATCGTTGCCGATGCGCTTGGGGCAGATGTATTTGTGATCGAACCTGTGAATATTTACACAGAGGACGACCTCAACTGGACGAATGAGCAGAGCCGAGTCGTGACAGAGCATAATGACGAGAACCGTCACACAGAGCTTGTTTCCACGACTGTTGAGAACTGGGACAGCTATGATACTGTTCTGATCGGCTATCCCCTCTGGTGGAGAGAAGCCTCATGGGTGGTCAATGATTTTGTAATGGATAATGATTTCAGCGGAAAAGACGTTATCCCGTTCTGCACATCAATGTCAGACGGTATTGGCGACAGCGGTGTTCACCTTGCTGAAATGGCAGGTACGGGCAACTGGCTCGAAGGTATGCGGTTCAGTGAAAATTACGATACTGCCGAAGTTACAGAATGGGTAGACAGTCTGAATTTGCAGTAAACGGTCAAAACATCTTTCAGAAAGGAGCGAAGGAGATGAACGTTATGAAACGCTTTGCATTACTTGGAACAGTACTGATGTCATTCCTGACAGGCTGCGGAACACATCAGGAAAACACAGCGAACTCGCAGACGATACCAAAAGCCGCCGTAAGTTCAGATACGGTGAATGAGATCGCCCAGACGGGTATGAGTACCACAGTTCCCGATATATATTTGCAGCCGATCGAACAGGCAGGAACAGTCACGCAGATCACTTATGACAACAAGGACTTTGTCCGTGACGAGAGTGATATTACTAAGACTGCATACGTCTATCTTCCCTACGGCTACGATGAAAACGACACAGAAACACGCTACAATATCTGCTACTTGATGCACGGCTGGGGCGGTCATGCAGGTGAGTATTTTGAGTATGCAAACATCACAGATATGCTGGACAATATGATCGCAAAGGGCGATATTCCGCCTACAATATTTGTGTCCGCCACATTTTATAACGACAATTCCGACACGGACTTTTCCGGTTCTGTTGCGGAGTTCAGACAGTTTCATCGTGACTTCGAGGAATATCTGATGCCTGCGGTAGAGGGAAAGTTCCACACCTATGCGAAAAGCACCTCTCAGGACGATTTGAAAGCCAGCCGTGACCACCGAGCCTTCGGCGGATTCTCTCTCGGCTCGGTAACAACGTGGCTGCAATTCTGCTATGATTCCGACTATATCCGCTACTTCCTGCCCATGAGCGGTTCGTGCTGGTACTATGGAGGCTACGGCGATTTCCAGATTGAAAAGAATGTGGACTTCATTCAGCAGCTCATTCAAGACAACGACCTTGACGAGCGTGGATATTTCATCTATCACGGTGTCGGCACAAATGACACAGTGAAGTCCCAGTCCATTGACATGGCAGAGGAAATGCTCTCCCGCAGCGAGGTGTTTACCCCCGATCACTATGTTTTCTATCAGCGTGAGGGCGGTCAGCACGACCACATTTCCTGTCGTGAGTTCATGTACAACGCTCTGCCGCTGTTCTTCGGAGGTGATACCGTGCAGACAGATGAAGTGACCGAGAATATGACTGTCGGTGAAGTCAAAAATATGGCAGCTTTCGGTGATTTCGGCAGACTGCTTTTTCCCGTGGACAGGACTGTTTCCGACGATATGACACTGAAAGAGGTGAGTTCAAGCAGTACCTACACATGGTACAATTATATCAAGCCCGAAAAGACCGTTGAGATCGTGAATCACCTGAAAAACGCCGCAGAAAGCGGTCAACAGATATTCTACAACATCTACACCGAGGAGGAAATGCAGGCGGACAGCAGTCTGCGTGACACGGGACTTTTCTTCTTCAAGGGTGAGGACAATGCGAAATTTGCTGTGTGCAATGCAGGCGGCGGATTTGCCTATGTGGGGGCGATGCACGACAGCTTTCCCCACGCTCTGGAATTATCGAAAATGGGTTACAACGCCTTTGCGCTGATCTACCGTCCCGATGCTCCCTATGATGACCTTGCAAGAGCGATCGAGTTTATCCATGACAATGCTGACACACTGAAAGTCGATCCTAATGATTATTCCCTGTGGGGCGGCTCGGCAGGTGCAAGAATGGCGGCAATGCTTGGTAATTCGGACTATTTTCAGCAGCTCACAGGTCGCACCGACATCGGACAGGCAGGTGCGGTCATCATGCAATACACGGGCTACACCTACACTTCAAAGGCGGACGCTCCGACTTATGTTTGCGTGGGAACGAGTGACGGTATCGCAAATTGGAAAACGATGCAGAACCGCCTGAATACCCTTGAAAGCTACGGCATCCCCACGGAGTTCCATGCCTATGAGGGACTTCCGCACGGTTTCGGACTCGGCACGGGAACAGTTGCTGAGGGGTGGATCTACGATGCTGTGAACTTCTGGGAGGAGCAGTTTTCGGGAACGATCCCAACAAAGCGTGAGCCTGCCAATTTACAGAACTGGCTGCTGAAACGTAAGCTTTTGAATGGAAACATTGAATTCGGTACACAGGAAAAAGACGGCTTTATCGTGGATAATGTGCTGCATTACGATACACAGGGCGATATCCATTTTTCAAGCTATATCCCCGAAAGCTATGACGACTCTGAACCCTATGCGTTGTTCGTAACGCTCCCTGGTTGGGAGGGGCTGTACTTTCAGGGCGTGGGTGCGAACCTCGGTGAAAGCTATCCTTTTGAAGCAAAAAATTACAATGACAAGATGATCGTTCTCTCTACGCAGCTTGACGATTGGGGCGAAACATCGGCAAATATGGCGATAGAGCTGACGGAGTATTTTCTGGAGCATTACAATATCGACCGGAAGAAAGTCTATCTACACGGCTTTTCTGGCGGCGGTGAAACAGGCTCGCTCGTCATGGGCAAACGCCCTGAGCTGTTCAGCGCCTATTTGATGACAAGCTCCAAATGGGACGGTGATCTTGATGTCCTCGCAAACGCCCATACTCCTGTGTATATGGCGATCGGTGAAGACGACAGCTATTACGGTTCAGGCTATCTGAAACAGGCGTACAGCGATCTGTATTCCCTGTATAAAGCGCAGGGGCTTTCTGCCGATGAGATCAGTGAGCTGCTTGTCCTTGATGTGAAGGAACAGGACTATTTCTCCGAACGAGGTTTCCAAGATCAGCACGGCGGCGGTATGGCTTTTGCGGAAGATGAAAGCATTATGAGCTGGCTGTTCTCACAATAAGCAATAATCCAAAGGTTTATAAGTGATAACGAATCGGAACTTCACAGCAGGTTCCGATTTTGTTATAATGAGTATAACAAATCAAAACAAGCAGGGTTTCCTATGAAACGTATCTTCACATTAGGTGCTTTGCTTGGTGCTGTCGTGATCTGTTCAGGCACGATGACAGCGATCACCTTAGTCCAGGCTGACACAAGAGAGTACACCTACACCATTCAAGATGCCCACAATTTGCAGGACTTCCCGCTTGCAAAACCGACAACTGAGGATCTGACAGGAAAGCCTGAGATCATGCACGAACTGGTCGATAAGATCATCGTTCACGAACCCGACAAGTCCAGCGGAAAGCGTGTGCAAGATATTGAGATACACTTCCGCTTTGATGTGGCGTTATCGACCATATCCGTTGAAACAGGTAAATAAGGAAAAAAGGTCGCATAACCGACGGTGTTATGCGACTACACTAAGGAAGAAAAAACTTCTATATCTCTACTGTGCTTTTGTTTATGCTTTAAAATATTCAAGGACAGCGTCCAAACTGTCCATTTCCTTGTACACCATTGACAATATCTCATCTGTCGGTGCAATAAGATCTGGCACCATTATTGGTATCATCTTCGCATTGTAAGCCGCCTTTATGCCATTGTAAGAGTCCTCTACAGCAACAGTTTTCTCAGGCCTTACTCCCAGCTTCTCACAGGCAAGTAAATATATCTCAGGCTGTGGCTTTGAATGTTTTATCATATCTCCGCCAATAATCACATGGAAATAATCAAGCAGACCTGCTCCCTTTAGATTTTTGATAACCCCTTTGTAAGACGTTGATGAAGCAAGTCCTACCTTTATATCACGCTCTTTAAGATAAGAAAGCAACTCCCTTGCTCCACTTTTCAGAGGCAAACCACGCTCAGCGATAATATCTGCACAAATGACTTTTGCTTCGTCATAAAGTTCGGGTATTGACACTTTGTCACCATATGCGGCTTCTAGGATAGCCATTGTATCAACAGTGCTTCTGCCAATGCACTTCATAGCATTTTCGTGAACGTTGGTCAGACCATATTTCTTTCCAAGGCGCTCCCAGCTTTCAAGACCTATTACTTCGCTGTCGAAAATAACGCCGTCCATATCGAATACGATTCCGTCAAGTTCTGATAATTTCAATCCCACCACGCACCTCACTTGAAATACATATACAGATTACATTTTATCATGCCGTTGTAAAGCTTGCGCTTTTTGTCAGCCTTTTTGCCGAAAAACACCTCAAACTCCTCATGTGGGGAGATTATATAGCATGGGTTCTCCTTTGACGGGCAAAGTCTTTGTCCCATTTTCTTATAAAGCTCCTCGGCTTCCTTTATTTCAAGCATACGCTCGCCATATGGGGGATTGACAATTGTTATCGAACCCTCTATCTGGCTGTATTTTGAGATATCCTGCTGTTTTACTGTAAGCTTTGAGCCTACTCCTGCCTTTTTAGCGTTATTTCTTGTAAGCTCAACCGCTATATCATCAACATCAAAGCCAAATGCCTTGAATGCACCCTGCCTGTCAATAGCGTCCATAGCCTCGGCTCTTGCATTGCGCCATGCTGTTTCAGGTATCTGTGACCACTGCTCTGCCGCAAAATTTCTTCTCAGACCAGGTGCAACTTTCAGTGCCTTGTATGCCGACTCAATAAGAAATGTACCTGAACCGCACATAGGATCCACCACAACTGAGTCCGCACGAACTCTTGCAAGGTCAACTATGCCTGCGGCAAGTGTTTCCTTGATAGGTGCGTCGTTGGAATTTCTTCTGTAGCCACGCTTGTGAAGTCCTACACCTGATGTATCAAGATAGATAGTCGCAATGTCCTTATGGATAGCAAACTGTATCTGATGTTTCGCTGCAGTTTCCTCAAAATAGCTTATGCCATAGGCTTTTTCAAGTCTTTTAACGCAGGCTTTTTTGATTATCTTCTGACAATCAGGGATAGAATGAAGCTTTGAATTAAGGGCATGGCCCTTAACAGGGAAAGCGTCTTCCCTGCCGATAAAGTTCTCCAGCGGAAGATTCATAACACCGTCAAAAAGCTGTTCAAAGCTTTCTGCTCTAAAGCTGCCAAGCTCGATAAGTACACGCTCTCCTGTGGCAATCCAAAGATTTGCCTTTGCAAGCACGTCAAAGCCACCTTCAAAGCTTATCTTGCCGTCAGTTGTGGTAAGATTTTCTCCACCTATCTTTTTTATCTCATATGCAAGCACGCTTTCAAGCCCAAAATGGCATGGAACGCACATTCGCAGTTTATTTTCCATAATGATTTCCTTTCAAAAAAGCCTCCATAGAGTTATGGAGGCTTTAATTTTAATGATTTCCGCTACAATATTCAGGCTCGTTGGACTTCTTGTAATATCCAGTTGCCGTGCTATAGCATGAATTTGACGCAAGCTTACCTGTCTTTGTGCAGTAGGTGAGCTTTTCAACTGTATCAGGCATTTTGAAAGTCTTGTCAAATGACTTATGCTTCTCATTCTCAGCGATATCACCAAAAACGTTCTTCCAAATCGCACCGATATTCTGATACTCGTTCGTAGGGATAGTGGCAGGGTTTTCATAACCTATCCAGATACCTGAAACGTAGTCAGGAGTACAGCCTACAAATGAGAGGTCAAACCAGTCAGATGAAGTACCTGTCTTACCGACTAGATCAGTATTGTTTAGCTTAGCATATCTACCAGTACCGTCCTGCTGAGTTATAACATTCTGCATCATTCTGTTCATAACGTAAGCGGTAGACTCGCTGATAGCCTGCTTGTATCCGTCGCTCTTTTCATAGATAGCGTTTCCGTCAGCGTCCTCTACCTTTGAAACGTAGGTAACGTCATACTTCTTACCGCCATTGCCGAATATCATATAAGCGCCTACAAGCTCCTCAAGCTTAGTACCATTTGTAAGACCGCCGACAGTTACTGGTGAATAGTCAGCGTCGGAGTCTGCAAGCGTAGTGATGTCAAGCTTTTCCTTAAGGAAGTTATAGGAATAAACAGGCTTCATTTTCTTTATCAACTGTGCAGGAAGCGTATTAAGCGACCTTGTGAGCATTTCTACAGTTGTAAGCTGCTGATAAGACCAGTTTGCACTGTCGCCTGTTTCAGAATAGTTTACAGGCCACTTTTGATCCTTGCCCTTTACCTTAATAGTGATAGGCTCATCAGTGAACAGGGTTGACCATGTCATAAGATCCTGATCCAGCGCTGGAGCGTATGAAGCTATAGGTTTGATACAAGAACCTGGTGAACGTTTGGCATCAGTAGCAATATTATAAACTCTCGACTCCTCTTTCTTATCACGTCCGCCAACGATAGCCTTAACATTGCCCTGGTAGTCCATAGCAATAAAGCCTGACCACAGAGTATCGTCCTTTTTGTTCATTTCATAGGTGGTGAAATTGCTTTGCTTCTGCATTTCTTTTTCCACCTTCTTCTGCATACTTCTGTCAACAGTGGTATATGCAGTAAATCCGCCGTCATAAAGTCTTGCGGAAGCGTCCTCCCATGAAATGCCATAATAGTCAGCGATTATCTGTATAGTCTGATTGATAGCAGCGTCCATGAAATAAGATGTCGGACCCTGATCTTTTGTTTCGTCCTCATAGATAGTTGAGCTTGTGTAGGTTATATCGCCTGTTATTTTAAGCTCATAGTTGAGGGCTTCGTTATATTCCTGCTCAGAAATTGCACCGTTATCGAGCATATGATCCAGAGTATACTTCTGTCTGAGCTTGTTGTTTTTCATATTATCATATGGGTTGTTTGCAGCAGGCCAGCTTGTCATACCCGCAAGTGAAGCTGCCTCAGCAAGGTTAAGATCCTTTACGTCCTTGCCAAAATAGAAGTTTGCAGCAGCCTGAACTCCGATGATATCATACTCCTGAGTTGTCAGTGGCACAAGGTTAAGATAGCTTTGGAGGATATCTTCCTTTGTGTAGGTCTTTTCCACGTTGATAGAACGGAAGATCTCTCGTATCTTACGCTCGATACCATGGATAGAATCTCTGGAGTCATCACCCGTGATGTTCTTGATAGTCTGCTGAGTGATAGTCGAACCACCTATCTGTCTGCCGCCGTATATCGGTATGAATACATTGACAAATGAAGCGAACGTTCTCTTGAAGTCAACGCCGTCATGAGAATAAAATCTCTCGTCCTCGGTGTACACAAAAGCGTCCTGAACATACTGAGGGATATCCTCAAGATCAGCCCATACAACGTGCTTATTGCTGTTTTTCAGAGCATAATAAAGGTCATACTCCTGTGAATCCTCATCATCTTCATCATAGTCAGGGTTGACAGACAAAAATCTCGAAATGTTGCTTGCTGTCTCTTATACACATCTCCGAGCCCACGAGACCCTAAGACATCTC
>ENA-OWZP01000415-OWZP01000415.1-human-gut-metagenome-genome-assembly--contig:-NODE-415-length-14970-cov-17.291586_pt1 | contig 14970 bp, 10 predicted proteins | sample MGYA00249258_ERZ652111 | MGnify/ENA primary metagenome ERZ652111 (study PRJEB26925, sample SAMN05826993) | human gut metagenome | biome: ENVO:2100002; feature: ENVO:00000062; material: ENVO:00002003...
GGAATATGAAGACAGCTTCCGCAATATTTACGACCGCATTTCCAACACCTACACCGTATGGGGCTGGGAGGAAGGCTACTTCGCCACGCTGGAGGACGCGGAGATTTTCAACGAGGAAATCAAGGCCATGCTGGTGCAGCAGATTTGGGCTCCCAACTCTCCCGTATGGTTCAACATCGGCCACTGGGAACAGTGGCGCTGGGGCCGCCCGGACCTGCGGGAAAGCTATACCGGCCACGGCAACAAGGCCTACCACACCAAGGGCACCAAGAACAACCTGAAGACCTTCACGGTCCAGTCCACGTATGAATATCCCCAGTGCTCCGCCTGCTTCCTGACGGAAGTGGGGGACAGCATGGAGGACATCCTGGATCACCTGACCACGGAAGGCCGCATTTTCGCGTCCGGTTCCGGCGTGGGCATCAACCTTTCCACCCTCCGTTCCTCCAAGGAACCCATCAGCGGCAAGGGACGCTCCTCCGGCCCCATTTCCTTTGACCGCGGCTGGGATCGCATGGCCGGGGCCATCAAGTCCGGCGGCAAGACGCGCCGCGCCGCGCGCATGGTGCTGATGTTCAGCGACCACCCGGACATTTTCGAGTTCATCAGCACGAAGAACCGCCAGGAAGACATCGCCAAGGTGATCCTGCGCGAGCATAACGTGCACGTGGAGCTGAAGCAGATTGCGGAAACCAAGCTGGTGGCGGGAACCCCGGCGGAAAAAGCCGCCGCGCGCCTCATTCTTTCCCTGCCCCTGGCTACCCGGAACAGCTTTGACCCGCACATGGACGCCCTGCTGTACGGGGAAACGCTTTCCCACCAGAACGCGAACCATTCCGTCTCCCTGAAAGGCGACTTCTGGCAGGCCCTCGCCAACAACGGCAATACCTACACGCGCTGGGTCACGAACCCGGCCCACATTGAACAGACTTTCCGGGCCCAGGAACTGCTGGAAGCCATGGCGAAGTCCATCTGGGACAACGGGGAGCCCGGCGTGCACAACAATGACGTGATCAACCTCTGGAACCCCGTCAAGTCCATCGGCTCCATCACTACCTCCAACCCCTGCTCCGAGTACGTCTTCCTGAACAATACGAGCTGCAACCTTTCCTCCTTCAACGCCTACCGCTTCCTGACGAAGGATGAGGACGGCAAGCCCGTCTTCGACGCGGACGCCCTGACCCATGCCGCGCGCCTGGCGATGGTCTGCGCGGACCTGAACGTGGAACGCGGCGGCTTCCCGATTGAAGAAATCGCGGAAGGCACCTACAAGTACCGCACCACGGGCATCGGCTTCGCCAACGTGGGCGGCTCCCTGATGGCGCTGGGCGTTCCGTACGATTCCGACGAAGGCCGCTGGATTGCCTCCCAGCTTTGCAGCGCCCTGACGGCGGCCTGCTGGACGGCGTCCGCGGAGATGGGCGCGGAGCTGGGTTCCTACGTGGAATACCCCGCCAGCAAGAAGGACCTGCTGGCCGTGCTGCGCCTGCATAACGCGGCCCAGAAGCTGGCGACCGCCCTGCCCGCCCAGAAGGATTCCAAGACTTTGGACGACCTGATTGAGAACATCATCGCCAACGCCGGCGGAGTGCTGCCGGAAGCGCAGGGGCTGACCGCCTCCTACGCCCTGCACGCCTATCTCAAGAGCTTCAAGGCTCCAACCCTGATGAACAAGGAGCGCATCGCCCCCGCCGCCAAGCTGGCGGAAGCCGCCTCCGGGATGTGGGCCAAGGTCGCCAAGGCTACGGCGCACCGCAACGCCTTCGTTTCCGTGATGGCCCCCACGGGCACCATCTCCGCCCCGCTGGGCTGTTATGATGAAGGCACCACCTCCATTGAACCGGATTACACGCTGGTGAAATGGAAGCAACTTGCGGGCGGAGGCTCCCTGAAAATGTTCAACCGCCTGGCCCTGGAAGGCCTGCGCTCCCTGGGCTATGCGGAAGACTTCGTCAATGAAGCCGCCCTGGAAGTGGCCGGCCTGGACGGCCTGATTTCCGCGTTCCAGGGGAATATGGACGCCGTCGTGAACCAGCTCATCGTGGACCCCTGCAACGACCAGGCCGGACCCGTGCGCCTCGCGTGGCGCCGCCTGCTCTCCGGCACGGAATCCCGCAGCGAGATTCAGGAAAAGGTGGCCTATATCAGCAACCCGGCCAACATGTCCGTGCTGACGGCGGATGAACTGACCGTCATCAATGGCTCCGCCCACATTGAGTCCATCCCGTGGCTGGACAAGAAGGACCTTCCGGTCTTTGACTGCGCCGCCACCAACGGCAACGGCATCCGCGCCATCTCCCCCGCCGGCCACGTGCTGATGCTGGGCGCCCTCCAGCCCTTCATTTCCGGGGCGTGCTCCAAGACGGTGAATATGCCCGTCTCCGCCACCGTGCAGGAAGTCTACGATTCCCTCATCATGTCCCATGACCTGGGCGTGAAGTGCATCGCCATCTTCCGCGCCGGCTCCAAGGCGAACGCCGTTTACGTGGTAGACACGCCAGAAACCCGCATGTTCAAGGCCAACCATGTATGGGAACAGCTGGTGAACGCCGGAACGGAAGCCATTGACGAAATTATTGCGGAAGCGTCCAAGCCGCGCCAGCGCAAGCTGCCCGGCCGCCGCCTGGGCCAGACCGTGAAGTTCTCCGTGGGCGGCCAGCTGACGGGCTATCTGACGGTGGGCGTGTATGCGGACGGTACCTGCGGGGAAGTCTTCGGCCGCCTGGGCCAGGTGGGCTCCTTCGCCTCCGGCATGTTTGAAGCCTATTGCAAATTGCTCTCCACGGCCCTCCAGTTCGGCGTGCCGCTCAAGGAAGTGGTCAAGGGCTTCCGCAATTACTCCTTTGAGCCCTCCGGCTTCTGCCGCGTGGGGGACGATACGGAGGCGGACACCTGCACGGAAATCCGCTCCTGCGCCTCCGTGGTGGACCTGATCGCCAAGATTCTGGCGTGGCTCTTCCCGGAAAGCAACGGCTACCGCCTGCGGGACGTGTTCTCCATCCCGAGCGTCAGCCTGCCCGGCCAGGCTCCGGACACCACGGTGAGCGTGCTGCCCCCCCGCATCATCACCACTCCGGTTCACACCCAGACCCCGGCTCTTCCGGAGATTACCGCCGGCAAGGCGCCGGAAGGCACCATGCTCAACGGCGCTTCCCTGTGCCCGCAGTGCCATTCCCTGGCCTACGTGCAGGACGGGAAGTGCAAGTCCTGCCGTTCCTGCGGCTACAAGGACGGCGGCTGCGGGGAATAAACGGTAAACGGATTATTCCCGTACCCCCCTATTTCAAGGCGGAACCCGGACAACTTCCGGGTTCCGCCTTGCTGATGCTTTCCCCAGCTCCAATTAATCGGAAGTAATCAAATGGCTATGTGGAACCCATGGCGCGGATGCCACCGGTACAGCGCCGGGTGCAAATTCTGTTATATCCATCAGGCCGACAGACGGCGGGGAATGGATACGGACGAGATCGTGAAAACGGACAATTTTCATGCCCCCGTGCTGAAGAATAAAAAGGGAGATTACAGAATGAAACCCGGCCAGACCGTGTATCTGGGCTTCTCTACGGATTTTCTCATCCGGGAGGCGGACCCGTGGCGCGGCGAATGCTGGGACATGATCCGGGAGCGCCGGGACCTGAACTTTATTTTCCTGACCAAAAGAATAGAGCGGTTCATGGAATGCCTCCCCGGTGACTGGGGGGACGGCTATGACAACGTCACCGTAGGCTGCACGGTGGAAAACCAGGACAGGGCGGATTTCAGGCTCCCCATCTTCAACAGTCTGCCCATCAAGCATAAAAATATCATCTGCCAGCCGCTTCTTGAGCAGGTGGACCTGGCCCCGTATTTACAGCAGATCGAACTGGTTGTCGCAGGCGGGGAATCCAACAGCTGCGCCAGGCCCCTGAACTACGAATGGGTCTTATCCATCCGGGAACAATGCATCCGGAACAAGGTCCATTTTGAATTCAGGCAATGCGGGACCAACTTCATCAAAGACGGGAAAATGTACCGTCTGCACGTCAGGCAGCTATGCAGCCAGGCTAAGAAAGCCGGGATCAACTGCTGACCTCCCGCCCGGCGTGCGGCTAAAAAACAGCGCCGTCTTCACGCGTTCCGGCCACCGGCAAAAAACACCCGGAAGAAGGAATGATAGGCGTTTGCCTTGAAATCCGGCGTAATTTCATTCATAGTACAGCGTGAACGCCTGAGCCCGTTCCTCTATCTTTCCATGAAACCCTACTACACCCTGGCCGATCTTCTGGATGAAGAACATCCGTTTGATGCCGGAGAATCCGTTCCCGCCAGACTGGCCGTGATCGGCTTCCCCATCGCCCATTCCAAATCTCCCGCCATGCAGCAAGCCGCTCTGGATGCCGCGGGCATCCGTGCGCGCTACATCCGCATCCAGGCTTCTCCGGAAGAGTTTGCGGACGTGGTGCGCCTGCTCCGGGAAAAAGGATTCCTGGGAGCCAACGTCACGGTGCCCCACAAGCAGGCCGCCTGCTCCCTGTGCCATGATACGGACGCCCTCTCCCGCGCTACGGGTTCCGTCAATACGCTCGTCTTTCAAAAGGACGGCTCCGTTTCCGGCTTCAATACGGACGGTCCGGGCTTTGGACGCGCCATCCGGGAAGAATTTTCCGTGGACCTGCGCGATTTGAAGGTAGTGCTTCTGGGCGCCTGCGGCGGGGCCGGGCTGGCCCTGGCCTACACCTGCGCCATGCAGCACTGCGAGCGGCTGACGCTGGCAGGCAGGTCAGAAGAAAAGCTCCAGGCCCTTAAGGACAAACTGAGTTCCTTTTTCATTGACGAACACAGGCTGGAAGGACCATCCGACCGTCTGGCGGCCCACCTGAACAACACGCCGCGGTTCAATTCCGCCGTGGCGGAAGCGGACCTGATCGTCAACGCCACGTCCCTGGGACTGAAACCTACGGACCCGTCCCCCGTGCCGTCCGCCCTGCTTTCCGCCCACCACCTGGTGTATGATTTACAGACGCATGACGACGCTTTCCAGATGGAAGCCCGCTTCCAGGGAGCCAGGGTCTCCAACGGCCTCTCCATGCTGATTCACCAGGGGGCCCTTTCCTTTGAACGCTGGTTCGGCATCAAGCCGGACATTTCCGTCATGCGCCAAGCCCTTGAACAAAAGCATGCCTGACACCAAACCCGATTTTGACATCCGGGCTTTCCGGAACGCGCTGGTGGAGTGGTTCCGGCGGGAGGGGAAGGATTACCCGTGGCGCCGGACCACGGACCCATGGCACATCCTGGTTTCCGAGCTGATGCTGCAGCAGACCACCATTCCCACCGTTCTGGGAAGGTATGAACGGTGGATGCGCCAGTTCCCCACTCCCGGGCACCTGGCCTCCGTGGACGAACAGACGGCCCTGCGCTCCTGGGAGGGGCTGGGGTATTACCGCCGCGTGCGTTCCCTCCAGGCCATCGCCAGGGAGATTGTCCACGAATTCGGCGGAGAGTTCCCGGACAACCCGGAAGGGCTGAAACGCCTGCCGGGCATCGGCCCGTATACGTCTGGGGCCCTGCTTTCCTTCGCCTTCAACAAGGCCGCCCCCATCGTAGACGCCAATGTGGCGCGCGTGCTGGCCCGCATTGACAATTATTCCGTGCCTGTGGATTCCACGGAAGGGTTGAAGTACCTGTGGACCCGCGCGGAAAATCTGGTGGATCCGGAACATGCCCGCGAATTCAATTCAGCCATCATGGAATTGGGGCAGACCTACTGCAGGATCAGCGCGCCGGACTGCCTGCTCTGCCCCGTCCGCTCCTTCTGCTCCGCGGAGCAGCCGGAAATGCTGCCTGTCAAGAATCCCAAGCCGGAAATTACCCGGGTGGAACACCACGACGTTCTCTACCTCCGCGGTAAATCCATCCTGCTGGCAAGATGCCCGGAAGGGAAGCGCCACGCCGGCATGTACCGTTTCCCCCAGCGGGAGGACGACCATACCCTTTCCCTGCCCCATGTGCTGAAACAGACCTACAGCGTCACCCGCTACAAGGTGACCCGCTACATCCACCATGTGACGGAATCCCCGGCTTTTCTGGAGGGGGAGGAACTGGTTCCTCTGGATAAGGTGCACGAGCTGCCCATGGCCTCCCCGGACCGCAAGGCCCTGAATTCCCCCGTCCTCGGCAAACTGCTGGACCATATCAGATGAATCCCAGACTGACACCGGAACTGGTTCTTTCCGCCTACTGCCAGGGGTGTTTTCCCATGGCGGACCCGGAAACGGGAGAAATTTCCTTTTACGAACCGGATCCCCGCGCCCTGATTCCGCTGGACGAACGCTTCCACATCCCTCACGGTCTCAAGCGCGTCCTGAATAAAAAACCTTTTGAACTCCGGATGGATACCGCTTTTCCGGATGTGGTCCATGCCTGCGCCCGGACGGACGAACCGGAGGAACAATGGATAGACGGGCAGATTGAGGAAGTGTACGGCAGGCTTCACGAGATGGGATTTGCCCACAGCGTGGAGTGCTGGGATGAGGAAGGATTGCAGGGGGGCCTTTACGGGGTCTCCCTGGGGAAGGCGTTCTTCGGGGAGAGCATGTTTCACCGGAAAACGGATGCCAGCAAGATTGCCCTGGTAGCCCTGGTTCAGTACCTGCGGGCCCACCAGTTCCTTTTTCTGGATACGCAGTGGACTACGCCGCATTTGCTGAAGTTCGGCACGTACGAGGTTCCGGCGGGGGAATACCGGAAGCTGCTGAAGAGGGCGCTGGAGGGGTGAGGAGAAAATTTGGAGTTTATTTATTTTAATGGACAAAATGGGAATAAATGAACAGGATGAACTCCATGGACGGAATGTCTCATGGATTTATTCCCAAGCATGGAGGATACCGGAATCTGGTGGTATACCGGGTTGCGGAGATCATTTATGATTTCACGTTCCGGTTCTGCAATAAATACGTGAAAAATCAAGGCCGGACTTATGACCAGATGGTTCAGGCAGCCCATTCCGGCATGCAGAATATCGCGGAAGGGAGCGTGGATTCAGGAGTCAGCAAAGCGTCTGAATTGAAACTGACGGGAATTGCCAAGGGAAGCCTTCAGGAACTAAAGGAAGACTACCTTTCCTATCTGCGCCAGCGGGGATTGGAACAGTGGGAAAACAACAGTCTTTACGCGCAAGAGCTGATCAGGGCCAGGTTTTCTTCTGCACAGGAAGTTATCCGGTGGGTGGGCAAGCACAGGAATTTCCGCTCGGACCATTTTGGAGCAAATACAGCCGTTATCCTCATTAACGTAGCCCTTGGCCTGCTTGCTAAATTGATTCAAGCCCAGGAAAAGGATTTCATGCAGAACGGCGGCATCCGTGAACGCATGACCCGCGCACGGCTGGAACAGCGCAAACACAGAGGCAAATAATCTTCTTATTTAATATTTTGGTCCACTCCGTCCATCAAGTCCCTTTAGTCCATCCCTCCCCCGTCTCCACAAAAAAGCCCGTGGTTCCGGAGAACCACGGGCTGTCTATTAACCCTTAACAAAAAAGGCTTACGCCTGTTCCAAAGCTGCCTGGGCGGCGGCCAGACGGGCGGTCGGGACGCGGTAGGGGGAGCAGCTCACGTAGGTCAGGCCCAGCGTGTTGCAGAACTTGACGGAAGCAGGGTCGCCGCCGTGTTCGCCGCAGATGCCCAGCTTGATGTCCGGACGGGTGGAGCGGCCGAGTTCCACGGCAATCTTCATCAGCTTGCCGACGCCTTCCTGGTCGATGGAGGCGAAGACGTTTTTCTTGATGATTTCCAGTTCCTGGTACTGCGGCAGGAAGGAGCCGGAGTCGTCGCGGCTCATGCCCAGGCCCGTCTGGGTCAGGTCATTGGTGCCGAAGGAGAAGAACTGGGCGGTTTCCGCGATTTCGTCAGCCGTGACGGCGGCGCGCGGGATTTCAATCATGGTGCCGACGAGGTAGTCCACCTTGGCGCCCTTTTCTTCAAATACCTGCTTGGCCACCTTGTCAATGATGGCTTTCTGGATGTCCAGCTCCTTCTTGAAAGCCACCAGGGGAACCATGATTTCAGGCACCACGGCGAAGCCTTCTTCCTGGGAGACTTCCACAGCGGCTTCAAAGATGGCGCGGGCCTGCATTTCCGTGATTTCCGGATAGGCAATGCCGAGGCGGCAGCCGCGGTGGCCGAGCATCGGGTTGAACTCGTGGAGTTCAGCCACGCGGCGCATGATGACTTCCACGGGCATGCAGATTTTCTGAGCCAGGTCAAGCTGCTGTTCCTTCGTCTGGGGAAGGAATTCGTGCAGGGGCGGGTCCAGCAGGCGAATGGTGCCCGGCAGGCCCTTGAGCGCCTTGAAGATGCCCTTGAAGTCGCCCTTCTGGTAGGGAAGGAGCTTGGAAACGGCGGCCACGCGGTCGCTCTTCTTGGTGGAAAGGATCATTTCACGGACGAAGTCGATCCGATCCCCTTCAAAGAACATGTGCTCCGTGCGGCAGAGGCCGATACCGGTAGCGCCGAAGGCGATGGCGGTTTCCGTCTGCTTGGGGGAGTCCGCATTGGTGCGCACTTTCATCTTCGTGCAGTCGTCGCACCACTGCATGAGCCTGGCGAAGTTCTGGTAGGTGCGGCTGTCTTCCGGCTTCATGGTCTTGGAGATCAGCACCTGGATGATTTCAGAGGGGGAGGTTTCCACCTTGCCGGCGTACACCAGGCCGCTCGTTCCGTCGATGGACATGTAGTCGCCTTCATTGAAGGTCATGCCTCCAACGGTGACGGTGCGGTTGTTGTAGTCCACGATGACTTCATCAGCGCCGCAGACGCAGACCTTGCCCATCTGGCGGGCAACGAGGGCCGCGTGGGAGGAAACGCCGCCGCGGGCGGTCAGGATGCCTTCAGCAGCAATCATGCCGCGCAGGTCTTCCGGAGAGGTTTCCAGACGGACCAGGAGCACTTTTTCACCGTTGTCCGCAGCTTCCACGCAGCGTTCCGCATTCAGGTAGATGCGGCCGGTGGCGGCGCCGGGGCCGGCGGGAAGGCCGCGGGTGAGCATCTTGGCCTGCTTGATGGCTTCACGGTCAAAGATGGGGGTCAGCAGCTGGTCCACCTGGTCCGCGGGGATGCGGCGCACGGCGGTTTTCCAGTCGATCAGGCCCTGCTCCACCATTTCACAGGCGATGCGGAAAGCGGCCACGCCGGTGCGCTTGCCGTTGCGGGTCTGGAGCATGTACACGGTGCGGTCCTGAATGGTGAATTCAAAGTCCTGCATGTCGTGGAAGTGGTTTTCCAGCACTTCGCGGATGCGCATCAGTTCATTGAAGGCGGCGGGCATCACGTCGTGAAGGGCCGCTACGGGAGCAGGCGTACGCACGCCGGCCACCACGTCTTCACCCTGGGCATTCATCAGGAATTCACCGTAAAATTCGTTTTCCCCGGAGGCGGGGTTGCGGGTGAACGCCACGCCGGAACCGGATTCTTCACCCGTGTTGCCGAACACCATGGCCTGCACGTTGACGGCGGTGCCCCATTCGGACGGGATGCCGTATTTCTGGCGGTAAACGATGGCGCGGTCATTGTTCCAGGAACCGAACACGGCGCCGATGGCGCCCTGAAGCTGTTCCCAGGGGCATTCCGGGAATTCATGGCCGGTGCGTTCCAGCACCAGCGCCTTGAAGCGGGAGACCAGTTCCTTCAGGTCATCCGCGGAGAGCTTGGTGTCTTCCACGTCCGCGTTGCCGTAGCGTTCTTCCTTGATGGCGGCGATGGCGGCTTCAAAGGGTTCGTGGTCTTCATCCGGGTTCTTCTGCACGCCCAGCACCACGTCGCCGTACATCTGGACAAAGCGGCGGTAGCAGTCCCATGCGAAGCGGGGGTTGCCGGTGGCCTTTACCATGGCTTCCACGGATTTTTCATTCAGGCCGAGGTTTAGAATCGTGTCCATCATGCCGGGCATGGATTCGCGGGCGCCGGAACGTACGGCTACCAGCATGGGCATGGCTTCCGTATCGCCGAACTTGCGTCCCAGGATCTGTTCCATCCTGGCAATGCCTTCCTTGATCTGCGCGTCAAGCTGGGCGGGATAGGTGCAGCCGTGATCGTAGTAGTAAGTGCAGACCTCCGTGGTGATGGTGAATCCGGGAGGAACAGGAAGGCCAATGCGGGCCATTTCCGCAAGGTTGGCGCCCTTGCCGCCCAGAAGATTTTTCATGCTGCCATTGCCGTCGGCGGACCCTCCGCCGAAGGAATAGACGAATTTGTCAGTAGATGCGCTGCATGCGCAGGAATTGGTGGACATATCGATTGTTGTAGTCGAATTAATGATTCTGCCCAAACATCAACCACAGGAGCCAACAAAAGACCCGATAGCGAGTTAGGGTCGAGTAAGGATGCCCGCCGCCCCTCGCTTTGTCAACTCGAAATTGTACGGAAAACGGAAATGTTTTTTATGTTTTTTAGGGAAAAATATCTTCCGCTTTTTCTCCCCGTCTCCGTGCTCCCGGCTGCATTTTTCAAAGCGATTCCCGGAAGGAGGAATCCGGCTCGTAATAAAGGATATCTACGGGACATTCCACATAAATGGTGCCGCCCGTCCAACGGAGTAATGGAAGAATGATCCCCGGGATTCTATAGTTCCGGGTGCGGGCTACCGTCATTTTACCCTTGATCCGCACATTGGGAGGTTCCGAAATATAACAGATATCCTGAATTTGCTTCCTTGTCACCCGGTCGATGTCCAGGATTGCGCGGCCCGTAAAATGGTAGGATACATCCGTGGAAAAAACCAGAATATTGGAACTGAAGTTGCTGTACCCGGCCTTGCGGCATGCTTCCTCCCCCGCCCTCTGCAATTCTTGCGAGGCTGTGGAGGACAAAACGTTGGAAAGGCCTTTTATGTTCACAGGGCTTTCCTGGGTAATGGAGCAGGAGGAAAGAACCAGCAAGGAGCTTCCCGCCAGAAGAATAGGTTTCATGATTTTGAGAGAGAATATTAAATTAATCCGAGTTTTTCGGAACGTATAAGTCTCCGACTGAAGTTGGGGTTCTTCAAGACAGCTTTAAGGATTCACGAGGACGCCGGCAGCGGTGGCAGGCTTCACAGGGGCGTTTCCTTGTAAATAAAAAGCGGACGCTTATCAACCAGATAAGCGTCCGCCGGAAGGAATATGTTTTTTATTTTTACGCCTTGCAGAAGGTGTCTTCATCCGCGCAGGCGGCCTGGACCCACTTGACGGAGGAATCACTGGAGGCGATATGCACCAGGCAGTGGTACACGGCTTCCTGGTCCGCATCCAGCCGGGCAGCTACCTGGGCGGCGGTTTCCGGGGTGGAGCCAAGGGCCGCCCTTACTTTCCCCAGCAGGGCCAGGAAGGTCCCCGCGGCCTTTTTGCCGGCCTCCACGCCGGGTTGGTGGTAGGCGTTGATGTTCACGAGGGAGGCATAGAAGGAGACGGCGCGCTCAAACAGGGCGATCAGCATGCCGAGCGTTTTGGCGTTCACTTCCGGAATGGAGATGGTGATGGAGGAACGGCCGGATTCCGCCAGCGCCTGGCGGGTGCCGCGCAGGAAGCCCTGGAGGAAGTCTCCGCAGGTGGCGCCCGCTTCCACTTCCACCGCGTCCGCGGAACATTCCCGCACTTCGATAAAGGTGGCGAAGAAGTTGTTCACGCCGTCGCGGAGCTGCTGCACATAGGCGTGCTGGTCCGTGGAGCCCTTGTTGCCGTATACGGAGATGCCCTGGCAGACTTCGTTGCCATCCAGGTCCAGCCGTTTGCCGAGGGATTCCATAATGAGCTGCTGAAGGTATTTGGAGAAGAGCACCAGGGCATCCTTGTAGGGGAGAACCACCATGTCCTTTTCCCCTTTGCCGTTGGTGGCCTTGTACCAGGCCAGCGCCAGCTTCATGGCGGCGTTGCATTTCACGCAGTCCTGGCGGGTCTTTTCATCCATCAGGCGCGCGCCTTCCAGCAGTTCATCCACGTCCACGCCCTGAAGCACGGCGGGAACCAGGCCGACCACGGACATGACGGACGTGCGGCCGCCCACCCAGTCTTCCATCGGGAAGCGCTTGAGCCAGCCTTCCGCTTCAGCCGTTTTGTCCAGTTTGGAGCCCACCCCCGTGACGGCAACCGCCTGGGGCGCGAATTCCACACCGTTCTTTTTAAAGAAGTCCTGGGCCACCAGCATGCCGTTGCGGGTTTCCGGCGTGCCGCCGGATTTGGAGATGACGACGACGAGCGTTTCTTCCAGCGGCAGGGATTCCAGCACCTTGTACATGCCGTCCGGGTCCGTGTTATCCAGGAAGAACATGTCCAGCCCAGCGGCAGGGATGGCGTCCGCCACCAGTTCCGGGCCAAGGGCGGAACCGCCGATGCCGATGACGAGGGCGGCGGAGTATTGTTCCGCGCGGGGAGGCGTGATTTTGCCGTCCAGAACATCCCGGCCGAAGGCCTTGACGTCCGCCAGAGGTCCATCAATGGCGGCTTTCAGTTCCGGCGTGGGAGCCAGTGCGGAGTTGCGCAGCCAGTAGTGGCCCACCATGCGTTTTTCATCCGGGTTGGCAATGGCGCCGGATTCCAGCGCCTTCATGTCGGCGAACGCCCTGTCTATCCGCCCCTGCATGGAGGACAGGAAGGCGTCGTCCAGAGGAAGTTTGGAAAAGTCAAGGGAGATGCCCAGTTCAGGGTAGCGAACGAGTTGTTGTGCGTATAGGCTCATGATAGTAATGGATTGGAAAAAGAGTTACTGGAGTTTTTTCAGGATGCTTTTGGCCTGCACGTCATCCTGGTCCGCCGCCTTCTGGAACCATTCACGGGCTTTGGCAGGGTCCTTGGGCATGCCAAAACCGGTGTGGTACATGATGCCCATGTTGTATTGTTCCGAGGCATAGCCTTCCGCAGCCGCCCGCTGGCGCATATGGAGCTGTTCCCTGGCTGCCGTGGCGGAGAGGCCCAGGGCCCGCGCGGCATCCGGCCACGTGGCGCCAAATTTGGAGGCGGAGGCGGCATAGCCCGCAGCAGCGGCCTTGCGGTTCATTTCATCCGCTTTTTTCTTGTCCCGCTTCACGCCGTATTTGCCCAGCTCAGACAGGAACGCCATGCCCCAGTAGCCGCGGGGACTGCCCAGTTCCGCCGCCTGCTGGAAGCATTCAAAGGCGTCTTCATATTTTTTGGTGCCCATGGCGCGCACGGCATCGGAGATGTGGAGTTCCGCCTCCTTCAATCCGGGGAATTCCGGGATGGCGGCCCATTCCCTCTTCAGTTCCTCCCGGTCCCTTTTGGATTTGGGGGGCATGCCGGACGGCCCGGAAAAGCGGAAGAGGGGGAAATACCCTTCCATGGCTCCCATGTTGCCCAGGCCGGACATCAGGAAGACGCCGGGGGATACCCTCCACATGTGCATGTACTGGATGCGGCCTTCCTGAAGGGATTCCTTGGCCACCCATTCCGGCATGTTCGCCGGTTCCCCGAATTTTTCCGTCAGGCCCACCAGAAGAGCCTTGTAGGCGGATTTCAATTTGGTTTCATACTCGGAACCGCGGCATTTGCTCCGGGAGTAGAAGACAACGGCCCTCAAGCCGCCGGAGGGGTCATAGTCAAAGTTCAGGGAAAAGGTCTGGCCGCCGATGGACTGTTTGGTCTTAAATACGCCGTTGAGGCCGGTGCGTGAAAGGAGGGCGTCCGTGGGCGGCCCTTCAAGCTGCTTGCTCTGCCTCAGGGTTTTCAGCACCTGGTCCTTGTCCATTCCCACCTCCAGGTTTTCATAGAGGGCGGCAAGCAGAGGGGCGCACGTAAGCGCGAAGAGTCCCGCAACATAGGCTAGTTTTTTCATAGAAAAAGTAATTGGGCGGTTTCCTACCAGACCGGGAGGGCTTTCAAAAGGATAAAATGCGTCAGCGGAGGTGAGGAAAATTTTTCATAAAATATTCATTTCCAATCTATCCACAATCTTTTCAGATAATCCTCTCCGGTGAAGTCCGGAGGCATGGGATCATGGGTCAGCCGGAAGCCGGGAAGAGCCTCCGCCACCATCCTGCGGAAGTCCTCATGGCTCAGCTTGCGGCAGTTGCTGGTGCACAGCATCCAGCCGCCGGGTTCCAGGCATTCGCGCGCCTGGGCCACCAGTTCCCCGTAGTGGGATTCCACCCGGAACACCCTTCCCCGGTCATCCCGGGAGAACGTGGGGGGGTCCAGAATAATGCCGTGGAAGGAGCGGCCCTGCCTGGCGAACCGTTCCAGCCAGCGGCGGACGTCCCCCTTGCAGAAGTACTGGGTGGAGGGATCAATGCCGTTCAGGCTGAAGTTTTCCCTGGCCCAGTCCAGGCAGGGCTGCGCCAGGTCCAGCGTGGTCGTCTGAGCCCCTCCCAGGGCGGCATATACGGAAAAGGCCCCGGTATAGGCGAAGGTGTTCAGCACCCTCATGCCGGGTCTGCTCCGTTCCCTCACCTGGCGGCGGTGGTCGCGCTGGTCCAGAAAGATTCCCTGGGAATAACCGGTGGACATGTCTATTTTGAAACGCACGCCCTGCTCCGTGACCGTAAATTGCAGGGGGAGTTCCGGTCCGGCTATTTGCACGGGCGCTTCTTTCTGGTTCTGTTCCAGCTTTTTGTGGAATACGGGCATGCCCAGTTCACGAAGTTCGCGTTCCAAATCCGTGGGGATGGGGCAGTCCCGCGTGGAGACCAGAACGCGGTCCCCCATTTGGTCCACAAATACGCCCAGGCGCCCGTCCCCTTCCCCGTCAATCACGCGGAAGATGTCGGTCTCGGCAGGAATCAATCCTTTTTTGCAGTCCAGGCAATGGCGGTAGGTGCGGCTCACGGCGGGACGAGACTACGGAATTTGACCGCAAGGGGCAATGCAAAAGCAAGAAAAGGGGGGTTTTGGACCAGAGGGTTCTGTGGAGGCAGTGTTGTTCCATTGCCGCGGAAATGGACTTCATGGACTTCATGGACTTCATGGACTTCATGGACTTCATGGACTTCATGGACTTCATGGAC
>ENA-OWZP01000421-OWZP01000421.1-human-gut-metagenome-genome-assembly--contig:-NODE-421-length-14922-cov-8.840183_pt1 | contig 14922 bp, 8 predicted proteins | sample MGYA00249258_ERZ652111 | MGnify/ENA primary metagenome ERZ652111 (study PRJEB26925, sample SAMN05826993) | human gut metagenome | biome: ENVO:2100002; feature: ENVO:00000062; material: ENVO:00002003...
GAAAGGGTGTTGCCTCTTTGTCCTTCTCTTTATCGGGATTGCCATGATGTTTCTCTGCACTCTCCCTTGCTTTTTCGTTGCTCTTATCCTTTGCTTTCTCATATTCTGCAATAATCTCATTATAGAGCTTCTCCCTGAAATCCTTTGTGACCGGATAGCAGACATCCTGATAAATCGGTTTGCCATTCTCGTCCACCTGCTTTGTCTTATAAGAAGGCATTGACACAAAGATTTTTTCTTTGCCCTGAAGGATATTTATATTATTTACAATGAAGCTGTTTTCAAAGTAAATACGGGCAAGTCCCTTGATATTACTGCCTTCCCTTTCATAAGGTGTTACCGTCACGGAAAACTCCGGCATTTCCTGAGTTTTTCCCTGTGTCTGTGTTTCTGCTTTCTCCGGCTCCCTGATTTTTGCATAAGCCCCAAGGATATTAGTATAGAGTTCCTCACGAAACTCTGCCGTGATAGGATTGCATACATCCTTATAAATCACGCTGTTTTTCTCATCACGCTCATTGGAACGGTATCTTGGCATTGATACAAAAAGCTCTCCCTTTTCCTTATTTTCAAGGATTGCGATATTGGTAATCTTGAATGAATCACCAAATACCACGGTCGCAAAACCCTTGATATTGCTGCCATCTCTTTCTCTTACCTCGTTTACCTTAATTGAATACTTCATACGCTGTTCCTCTCTTTCTTATACTTCTGAATTATCATTGTTTTCTGGTATGATAAGCTCACACCAAAGCTGTTCTATCTGTTCACAAGACAATCTGCCATTTAACCAGTTGCCAAGTGTAACAACCATTCCGTCCTGCTCATAGTAGAGCCATTCCTGTGTTTCGATGTTTCCCTCATACACGATAGTCACATCAAAATCAGGCATAAATAATCCTGCCTCCGTATCCCAGATACAGGCAACTCCCTGTCTGAGTGTCAGATTCAGGCTTTCGACATACACAGACCAGCCGCTTACGACAATCTGAAAGTCATCATCAACCTCTGCAATATCGTCCTGAGTGTCGATCAGCTCCTCCATTTCCGATACTGCTTCTTCTATCTCCCCCAGTCGGTATCTCTTATTCATCTGCCGCCTCCTTATATCTGCACCTGACAACAAAACGCATTGTTCCCTGTCCCGGCATTCAGCATTTCACTTCCGGTTTCTTCCATTACCGGGTATCTGATATCTATGCCCGGTATCTCAATAATGCCGATGTCACTGTCTTCTTTAAGAATGGCTTCCTCCTCTTTACTAACGGTGGTTTGCTCTTTCTCAACCTCTGACCTTTCATCCTGCTTCTCCTCCAATGTCTGCTCAAATTCATTTATGAGCTGGTTCGTGTTTCTCTCTCCGGTTGTACACCAGAAAAAAGGGACTGCCATAATGGCAATCCCTGCTGTAATCAGTAGTCCTGTGACCACTTTCCTTATGCTCATAGAGTTTCACTCCTATCTTTTCCTGTTTCTGTCCGGCATATAGATTCCCTTATCCTCTGCAACAATGCCCGCATTTTCTATTCTGTCCTCAGACTTTTCTTTGTCCGGTCCGCCAAGATCTGCGTCCATAGCTTTTGCATTCTCAAGGTCAAGCTGGGCATTTAATTCATACTGCCTTGCAAGTTTTTCTTCCAGTTCTGCACTATATGCAAACGGCTTATCATACTCCGCCTTTGAAGCCTCAAGGTCATTCTGGTACTGTTCAATCTTCTTTTCCAGAAAATCAACATTTTCATGAAGTCCGTTGAACAGGTTCTCCAGCTTTACCATACTTCCCACCGGACTTGTGGAAAGTTCTGCCTTGTATTCCGTCTTTCCACGAAGCACCATATAGTTGATACTGAGAAAATTCTTTTCCACCAGAAGCTCAAAGCCGTGGAACTTACCGACTGGAGTGGTTTCGCCTGTCTTACATTTGCTGATTGCTTCAAGCATTACGGTTCCACCATCCACTCGCTCTGTATAAGTTGCATTGCCTATGGTAATGGCAAAGTCCGGGTTATCAATCAATTCCTTATCCCTTGCCTTTATATCCTCCCTGACATTGGCAAGTTTCTCTGTCGCAGTTTTGATGAGTTTTGGATATTTGATCATAAAATTATCCTGCAATCCGTATCTCTGATTATCATACGACGCTTTTAAGAGCTTTAATCTCTGGACATCATTGTCAACCTCCATCTTTTCCCTGATTAAAGGGTTGCCTGTCGCAACCGCCTTAATCTCCGCATAAGAAAGTGTTGCCTCATCAATGTCCTCACAGCTTCGGCTCACTGCCTTGCTTGTCATAACCTGACTGATGAAACGCTGCTTGTTTTCCACAAGTGACCAGTTGTATGCATCAAAGGTTTGTTTTGTAACATATCGGTAGATTGCCACCTCATCGTTTTTATTTCCCTGTCGGATACCTCTGCCTTCCCTCTGTTCAATGGAAGAAGGCTTCCACGGGCAATCGACATGGTGCATTGCAACAAGGTGTGTCTGTACATTAACTCCGGTTCCGCACTTATCTGTCGAACCGATAAGGACTTTTTTCTTACCTGTCCTCATTTCCTTAAAGAGTGCATCCCTCTGTGCGTCTGTTTTTGCATCGTGAATAAATGCTATCTCCTCCGCAGGGATACCATACTTGATAAGTGACTCCTTCAGATAATCATAAATCGTAAAGTCCTTGTCCGGTCCCGGTGTTCCAATATCCGAAAAAATAAGCTGACAGCCTATATGACCAGCAGCATTTCCTTTTACATATTCTTTCCAGACATTTTCCGCTACCTTATTGAGCTTTCCGTCCGGGTTGTTCGGTGCGTCCTTATCAATCAGTCTTGCGTCTGTTCCAAGAAGTCTTGCTTCGTGCGTAATCTTTAAGAAGTTGTCAACACTTGGATCAACACCCCCGCCCCTTATCCTTTCTGCCCTTACAACAAATTCTTCCATTACCTGCTTCACATACCAGTCCGGCTCCGACTCCACGATAATAGGCTTGCCGCCACGGAGTGCAGGCACATCAAGGTCAAGCATATCCGCTGTCTGCACATCGGCAACCTCACGGAAGATGTTCATAAGCTCCGGCAGATTGGTAAACTTATTGAACCTGCTCTTGAAACGGAAACCACTGCCCTCAACCGTAAGCTCCAATGCCGTTGTTACTTCTCCGAAGTTAGCCGCCCACGAGTCGAAATGATGAATTCCCATCTCCTCAAGTGCCGATTTCTGCAAATAAAGCTGCATAACATACATCTCACACATCGTATTGCTTATCGGTGTTCCGGTAGCAAATACAATGCCCCTGCCATCATTTATCTCTGATAAATACTGGCATTTAAGCTGCATATCCGTTGACTTTTTAGCCCCACTACTGCTGATTCCCGCCACATTATTCATCTTTGAAAATGTGGCGAGGTTCTTAAAATTGTGTGCTTCGTCTACCATAATAGAGTCAACACCCAGCTCCTCAAAGGTAATGAGGTCATCTTTCCTGCTCTCATCGGTCAGGGATTTAAGCTGTTCCTCCAGCTTTTTCTTCTGGCTTTCCATCTGCTTTACGGTCCAGCGTTCCCCATTCCGCTCCTTCATATCATCAATCGCATAGGTGATCTCATTTATCTGTTCATTAAGCATTCGCTCCTTTCTCTCTGCCGAAATTGGAATTTTCTCAAATTGCGAGTGCGACATAATGATGCAGTCATAATCGCCTGTCGCAATCCTTGATACAAACTGCTTTCTTCGGCTCTTTTCAAAATCACGCTCCGTTGCAACCAAGATGTTTGCTGACGGGTAAAGCCTTAAAAATTCACTTGCTGTCTGCCCGATAAGCGGCTTTGGCACTACCATAATTGTCTTATTGGAAAGTCCGAGCCTTTTCTGTTCCATACACGCAGCCATCATTTCAAACGACTTTCCGGCTCCGACGCAGTGGGCAAGCAGAGTATTTCCTCCCATAAGGATTCGTGCCACCGCATTTTTCTGGTGCGGTTTTAATTCAATCTCAGGGTTCATTCCCGGAAATTGCAAATGGCTTCCGTCATACTCACGCAGGCGGATATTATTGAAGGTTTCATTATAATATTCCACATACTTCTGTCGGCGTTCCGGTTCTGCAAATAACCATTCCTTGAACTTCTCCTTGATCATATTTTGCTTTTCCCTTGCAAGCATTGTCTCATTTTTGTTGACTTCATAATGGTACTTGCCCTCACCATCATCAATCCTGTCCCTGACAGTGACCGTTTTTAAGTTCAGGGTATCCTCAAAAATAGAATAAGCATCCATCCGGCTTGTACCATAGGTTTTCGTTGCCGCCACGGAATGTTTATCCATACTTTTGTTCTCAATGAACCATTCCATACTCATTTTATTCAAGTGTACCTGAATACCGGAATTATAATACTCCGTTCTGATTGCCCTTGCCCTTTTTGGTGTATTAAGCAGCTCATAGATAAACTGTTCATAATCAAGTGGCTCAATCCAAGTTGTACCAATCTTTACATCTATATCCGAGGCTTCAATCCATTCCGGCTGAACTTTCTCTAAGGCTGCGGCATTGGCGGCAAATCTTTCTGCCTGTGGATCGTCGGTATCAGCCGCCATTGCCTTTGCAACACGCAGCTTATCCCTTACATTGCCTGACAGATATTCATCTGCTGTCTCCCAGCCTGCGTCCGGGTTATTTTCATTGTAACGGTCAGGATTAAGAAAAATAATTCCATCGAGTTCCTTTATGAGAGTATCCCTGTCTGTTTCATAAATGGAGAGCATATAAGGAATATTTACATATCCAAACTCATTGACCGATACATTAAGAGCCTCAACTGCCGTTTCTACCCTGTCCACCACGGACTTTGCTTTAATCGTCTGCTTATAAAACATATCAGCCTTCTTCACCTCCCCGTCCTCATTTACTTCTTCAAGACTGCAAAGAAGCGGATAATCGCTGTCATCCCTAAACGCTGTACGGTTTGCTTTGGAAGTGATTGCTCCATACTTTCCAACGAATTTATCATATTTTACATTCAAAAGCTGCTGTTTGTCTGCAAGCTCCTCATCACTACAGCCCTCCATCTGGATATCAATCAGCTCTCTTGTTATCTGTCTGATTTCATCAAGGCTCTTAATACGCCCCTCCGCTGTCGGTGATACTTTCTGCCTTACCATCTCTGAATTTTCCCTGTAGTAAAGTTTTCCTTCAAAGAATGTGTAAGTATAATTTCTGACATCCGGATCAGCGGGAATGACTTCCTCTGTCTGTTCCTCATTCTCTGCCAGTCTCTCAAAATCTGTCATCTGTGCTTTGATGTTACTGATTGCCTTATTGAGTGCTTCATACAGATTGAAGTTCTCATCATTATTCACACAGACGGTATATTTGCTGTCCTGTCCGAACATCCTTGTATCATACTGCATTGTACCAAGCATCATCTCCGGGTGCTCTGCAAAATATGAATTGACTGCTATGCCATCACCTGTGACACCAAGATGTACCCAGTCAGGCTCTATATCAATTTTTCGCTCTCTTTTCTGTAAAAAAAGAATGTCCGCAGTCACCTCAGTTCCTGCATTATCCTTAAATGCAGTATTCGGAAGTCGGATTGCTCCCACAAGTTCTGCCCTCTCAGCCAGATACTTTCGTATAGTCGGATTGCTCTTATCCAGTGTTCCCTTTGTGGTAATCACTGCAACCATACCTCCCGGTCTTGCCTGATCGAGTGCTTTTGCCAGAAAATAATCGTGAATACGGAAGTTATACTTGTTGTACTTTGGATCGAATATCTTATAATCTCCAAATGGCACATTTCCCATAACAACATCAAAGAAGTTATCCGGATATGTGGTGTTTTCAAATCCTGTAATACTGATATTGGCATTCTGGTAAAGCTGTTTTGCTATTCTTCCCGATATGCTGTCCAGCTCCACTCCGTACAGCCTGCTTTGCTGCATTGGTGCTGGCATACTTCCGAAGAAATTACCGATACCCATAGACGGCTCCAAGACATTTCCTCCTTTAAACCCAAACTGCACAAGGGCTGAATTGATACACGTTGCAATCTCCGGCGAAGTGTAAAAGGCATTATTTACAGTTGCTCTTGCCGCACTGTATTCCTCATCGGAAAGAAGCTCTTTCAGTTCTGCATACTCTTTGCTCCACGCTGCATTATTCTCATCAAATGCCTGTGACAAGCCTCCCCAGCCGACAAACTTTGATAAAACAGTCTGCTCCTCCTGTGTTGCAAGTCTGTTTTCTGCTTCAATCTGCTTTAGTGTACAGATTGCATCAATGTTCCACTGGTATCTGGTCTTTGCACCACCCTTTTCTGTTTCCCACAGGTTATAATGGAAATTGAGTTTTGTCTGGTCTTGTGTTTTTTCTTTTCCACGCAGACCTTCCACTGGCGGTAATACTTCCTGTGCAGGTGTTTCAGGGGCAGCCTCCTGTGGTTCGGTATCCTTCTGTGGAATATCTGCCGATACATTCTTATCCTCATCAGAAATTATACGACCATCCGTGTCAATCTTGGTATTCAAGCCATATGCAATCGCCCGTTCTCTGGTTTTAAGACGGCTTTCTCTCACACTGTCCTCAATATCAAAGAACTTGCGGTAAACAGGATTCATCTTTTCCCTGTCAATCTTATTTTTTATGGTCTGATAGATTGCCTTCTGGTCCTCTCCACAGTAAAATGGCTGTTTTACCATATAGGATAAGATTTCATATACCTCACGCCATGATACGGTATCCCCTGCCCTCTCTCCATTTCTGTTTTTGTAGCTTACTTTCACATCTGCACTGCTTAAAGTGTATTCTGTGAGTCCATACTGATTATTGCAATATGCCTTTCTCTCACCCTGAACATTTCCCATCGCTATCTCACAGATCAGTTCCAGCTTATTCGGCATAAATGCAAAATCCGATTGCACCACATCCATAAGGAAAGCACGGAATGGTGTGTAACAGCTACATTCTGACACAAGTATCTCAATGGCATCTCTTAAATCTTTATCCATTGCAGCTACACGGTCAGCATAATCAATCGGCTTAATATACCGTAACTCAGCCGCCTTTCTGTTTACAGCATAACTGTCAGGCTCATCAGGAATAGCATAATCATCAATTTCTGATTTCTCCTCCTGCGTATCAACTTCACGGTACTCTGCGTCAATGACTTCATCATCTTCACGAAGTCCGTCCATTGCAAGCTCATCAATACGAGGTGTCTCCGACTGGTATTCTCCGGTAAGGATAAGTACACCGATTTCCTTTTCGACATTCTTCCACGAAACGTATCCTTCTACTTCTCCATCTTCATCTTTCCATTGGATACGAAGTCCCGAACCGTGAAATGTGTCATACCCGTGCAAGCCTAGACCGTCAAGCGGCCAGCTTGCACCCCCCTGACCATATTCTGCCTTGATACGCTTTGCTCTGGTTCCTGCGTCTATCTCTGTCTGATAGATTTCACACACCCTGCCTTTTCCACCGACAAAGCCAGTTCCTTTCATAAGTATCTCTTTTACATACTCACTTGGTACACTCTCTGCTTTCTTTGGATTAAGGTAATTATATTTTCCGGCAAGGGCAGCCTTTTTATCCTCCTCGAACTGACGCATAAATTCATTGTGTCTGGTTTTCTCCGGCTGCTTCACACCAAAACTTGCCTGCCCGTTTTGGTCGAAAAAAAAGGAAGCCTGTGTATATTCGGCTTCCTTACTGACACCCAATGAGTTAATCTCATCAAGCTCTCTATTTAATTCTTCCTGTGTTTCTAATGAAACTTCATCACGATCTGGTGGAGCACTACTTCCTCTGCCTGCATCTTCGCCTGCTCTCTTATCTTCCACATCTCCATTGTCGATGACGGATTCTGTGGCTTGTGCTTCATTAGATACTGTTCCTCCAACTGATCGTAAAGCTGGTTTGCTTCCTCCTCTACTGCCGACATCTTCTCGTACATCTTCCCGAATCTCATCAGTGTCTTGTACCTTGCCGGTTCGTTCTCCAGAAGATACTTCATTGCCATTCTCCCGTATCTGCCCAGCTTCGTTAAATCCTCTGTCTCGTCCGGCATTGTCAGCTCCGGATACAGCAGTCCGTCCACTTCCTTGTAAGTCATTGCTTCTAACATATGATATTCTCCTTTCGCTCTCAATCGTTTGTAAATTCCTACTAAATTCTCTAAGAACACTACAGGAGACATCGCATACAAGGGAACCAAGACGGTAAACTATCTCCTCATCTTTGATATTTACAATCTGACTGAAATCCTGTTCTTGCACAGATAAGTCAAATCCACATCTCGTCCCTACAGCATACATAACACTGGAATATACTAACTGCTCCATATCGCTATCCTGCTGTAAGCCCTTGCGTTTTTCGTTGAATTCCTTTATCACACTACCTGATAGCTGCATTAGTTCGGACATTCTATCCCCGAACTCCTCTTTTATTATATTCCAAACATTTGTTCCTGTAAACTGTTTTAGCGTATTTTTTAGTGATTCCCTGTCATCGCTTTTATACCGCTCCATCTGTCCTTCCGATACCAGAAAGTCTGCATAACTTTTCAGGTTTTCCCCCTCCAGATCCCAAGTCAGCTTCACATTCTTTCCGCCTGTATCACTGATATCGAAAATATATCTCATACGGGGATTAAGTGCCCTTGAGGGGAAGATAGCACAGCCCTTTGCTCCACGCTTTACATATCTTCCCACTTTCTTCCAAGTGTCATAATCTGCCATAAGGGTACTTTTCTCCGGTGATCTCTGAGCTGTTACCATAACGATATTATCAAATTCATAGCGATATAACTGACCAGCAACTTTTAATACATCTTTCCAGTTCTTTTCAGAACGGGTGATGTTGCTGATTTCTGAATCATATATCGCTTTGACCTTCATATCAACACTCATGTGTCACCCTCCTTTTACTTCAGTAATTCTGCAAACATTTCCTTAAAGAGCTTTGACTCCTCCCCGTCAAGCTCAATCACAAATTCTGCATCAACCGCCTGTCTATCACATTTGCCCTTTCCTTTTACAATCTTTCGCATAATCCTGAGAAGCACATAACACTGCTTTGACTTGGCTATGCTCTGCTTAAAGGCAAGTCCGTCGCTGTCAGCCGACTGCTGTGTCTCATAGACAATCACATTCAGCTTTCTGCTGATTTCCTCAACTTTCTCATATGGAATACTGACAGACGATTTTACCTCTCCCGGTCTTTCCCATTCCTTATGAAGTTCGTTTAATAAAAATTCCATATCCTTAATAACTGCTGTCTGCTCATTTTTCATCGTGTCTTTCCTCCATTTTCCTTTAATGAAGAAGGGAGCTGTTCTTCGCTGTATGGCGAAAAATCAACTCCCTTCATATCCTCCGCATCAAGGACTATCTGTTCTGAATAATACATATCCATTGCCTTGTTTATGGCATCGTCAAGTGACTCTGCCTTTACTGTCTCTACCCTTGAGAGAACTTCTTTTATCTCAATATCAAATTCTTTTTCCATTCGATATCAGCCTCCAATTCCATTTTTCCTCATCGGCTCTTTTTTTCTTTTACCTGTCTTTCCTTAAAACCTTCATCATACTTTCCATCTTCAAGCCTGTCATAAAAATATTCCTCCTCTATCGTTCCAAATTCCTTATACATCTGGTGCAGGAAATCATTCTGCATATTTTTTGGAATATCATCATCCTTTGACAAATCCTGATAAAAATAAAACTTCTGCTTGAGTTTCGCCCTGTAATCATAAACATCTTTTATCTTTTCAGGTGTCCCGTATTCTCTTTTATATGCCTTAAAGTTGGTCTGCGAAAGTGTGGAACCAAGATAAATCCCGTGCTCCCACGATACCCCAATCGCTGTGTTATCCTTAGTTGGCTCCTCGTCTTTCGGATATCGCTTATACTCTGTTGCTCCAAGAGCAATCGTGAGAGAGCCGCTTTTCATATCCATTACCACAAGATTGCGTGGAGATAATGCTTCAAGTACCATATAATCGTGGTCATTAAAATTATGAAATGTCTGCCCTCTTTCAAATGTCCTGTCGCATTTTTCATAATGCAGGATAAAGTCATCTATCCAGCCTCTATCCGTCATTCCAATCTCATCCATCTTTGTAATACACTCTGGGGAACTTGTTGCCTTATCAAAGTAAAATTTCTTTGAATCATTATAATATCCTTGCAAAAAGCGTCCCAGTTCCACATCATCTCTACAGAATTTTGCAAAAACTGTAACATTTGCTGCCCTGTAATACTCTGTAAAACCTTCCGCAAGCGTTCTTCCAAGAAGCAGCATCTGATCTGCAAGCTCTGACATATCATCAATGGCAACGAACTTCTTATAATCTTCCAAAGTCATAAGCATATTTCTTTCTGTTCCCTTATAATTCTCCATTACAAGAATCATATCTTTTAAATCCATTCTTACCTCCTGTTCCAGAGAGGACTTTCGCCCTCTCTGCCAATTTTCTATGGTCTGCCAATTACTACAATCTTTCCGACACTTGCCACATCACGGTAAACTACGCCAACTCTTTCATTCAGGGCTTCTACCACCTTGCCATTGCCGACATATACTGCCACATGGCTGATATTCTTATATCTTCCGTTGTTTGTGAAACTGTAAAAGATAAGATCACCAGGCTGCATTTCATCATAAGATACGGTCTTTCCTGCTTCATCAAGTCCCTGTGCTTCTGCCGCTGCTGTAGTTGCTCCTCCATAACTGATATTCACACCTGCATCCTTCCATGAATAATACGCAAGTGAACTGCAATCATAATAATTGCCACTATCTCTTAGTTCCTGACTGTAAGGATAACCCACTCTGTGAAGGGCATAAGAGCAGACTGCTTTCTGCCTGCTATCTGTAATACCACTGAGGATTGCATTTATTTCATCCTCTGTCATGGAACTTACTCCGGGGCTTCCACCGCCTCCACCGCTTCCACTTCCAGCATATCCAAGCTGTCCCATAAACTCAGGACTCATGATCTGCTCAAGCATTTCTACCTGATCAGAATCAAATCCATAAACGGAAATCATATCTCTGTATGATTTGAGCGTAACATTTACATACAATACCGACTTCGTAACAGTTGTTACATTGCCATCTGCGTCTGTTTCCTCCACATCTTTTGTTCCACTACTTGTAGTATAAGAACACATATCATTTACTACTGTCTGCAACCACCCCTTTGATATATCATTCATAATTGTTGCAGTATCGCCTACACCATACTTGACCATGTAGACCGCCATAATGTCGTAGTAGTTACTTGGATTTTCATCCATTCCCTCATAATCTACATACACCAGTTCGCCAAAGTCATATCCGGTATGTTCATTCACTTTGGTATTCACATCACGGTTAAATTCAGACACATAAGCACTTGTAACTGTCTGCACTGTATCTCCTGACTCCAGCGGCGGTAAAAATAAGGCAAATGGTGAATTATAAAGAATCGCTATCACAGCAATAACCGGAACTGCAACGATTACCACTAAAAGAACCAACAGTAAAAGTACAAGTCCGATAATCGGAGCTGCCGCCTTTATCCAGAGAACTGCCTTTTTAACAATCAGATCTTTTACCAGTTTTACAACACTGTCCGTCTGATTTTCCTGTTCTTTCATCTTATCCAGAAAAAATTTAATCTTTCTGCTACGGTTCGCTGCTTTCACATCCTTCGCCTCAATAGATACCCCCGTGGCATAGCCTGCCGCCATGCCGACTGCTGTACCTGCTCCCGGTGCAACCGCTGTACCTGCCGCTGTGGTTGCCGCTTTTGCCGTAGTTTTGGCAGTTTCTTTTGCAGTGTTCTTGGCAGTTTCTTTCACTGCTGTCTTTGTCGTGTCACCGGCAATCTTTTTTGCCGTATCACTGGCAGCTTTCTTTCCCATCTTTTTTGCCAGCTTCTTTCCTGTTTCTACCTTCTTGATACGCCTCTTTGCTTCGGCTGCCGCTTTTTTTCTGAAAAGTGACGCTCCCCTTGAAGCAGTTCCCGTAACCGGACGGCTTGCTTCATATGCAAGATAAGCTGCCTGTGACACTTCCTGCCCGCCTTCCACCTGCTCTGTAACTGCTCCAGCCGCAAATGCTCCCGTTCTTCCTGCTATATGAAGATTGGTATTCTTCGTCTTGATAGAAGTATTGGACTCCCGTATATTTCTCTTAAATTTTGAAAGTTCCTTTTCTTTCTTCTCTGCCTGATGAATGGTACTCTTACGATAAGACTTCTTTTTACCTGTATCATTTATCTTTGCACTGGCAATTTTCGGACCACGCTGTACGGTGTAAATGTTACTGCCCTTAATTTTAGCTTTCTTCGGTTCATGCATATGAATCTTAGCTTTTTTCTTAGTGTGAATGACCATAGGCTTGTCATCCACTTTTTTTATCTTCAATGTTCCCACCTTCTTTCTGTATCCTTAAAAAAGGTAAAAAGTAGCCATCCGGAACTTAGTCCAAATGGCTGATACATTGCAATTCTAATCAGCAAATTTTGCCTCCCTTTTCTTCTGCTCCGCAATCTTTTCGTGGATATTGGTGTTATACAGTCTGTAAAGGTCAGTGTCCTTGCTGATCTGGTTATCAAACGGAATTACCACGGAACCACACTTGATAAGTCCCATTCCCGATGCAGTATTGGTTACGAAACGAAGCTGTGCCTCTGATACACCGATAACCTCTGCCATCTTGGAACTGTCTGTATTCGCCTGCTTTAAGAGTGCAACAAACTCAGAGTTTGCAAGCATTGTAGTGGCGGTGTAGTTCTGTAAAAGGTCCACGACGTTCTGGGTGATACCCGTGCACAGTCCACCTTGTTTCCTCACCTTCTTCCAGAGCTGCTGTAAATATTTTGCAGAATACTCCGAATTAAGCAGGACATGGAACTCATCAATATAGAGCCAGGTTGCCTTGCCCTTCTGCCCGTTTTCTACAATTCTGTTCTGAATGGACTCCATCATAACAAGCATTGTGATAGGACTAAGCTCCGTGCCTAAGTCCCTGATACCATATACTGTGAATCGGTTATCTACATCAACATTTGTCTGGTGGTTAAAGATATTGAGGGAACCATTTACAAAAAGTTCCAAAGACAATGCGATATCCTTTGCTTCGTTCTCCGGCTGTTCCATAAGGATATCGTAGAAGTCACTCATTACCGGAATATACTTTTCCCTGCCCCTTGCGATGTCGATATACATCTTTCTCACACAGCGGTCAATGATTGATTTCTGTCTGGAATTTAAGCTGTCCCCGATACACTGCTCACAAAGACCAAGCATAAATTCCCCTTTTTCCCTTATCATTCCCTTTGAATCATTCGGATCAAGACTCCACACATCCATCTCAAGCGGATTTACATAGTTGTCCGTGTATGTGGACATATTTACCACGGTTCCACCATAAGTCTGTGCAATATCAAAATATTCGTTCATCGGATCAATGACGATAATCTCATCATCTCCCGACAAGAATACGCTGCCCATTTCCATCTTACAGAAGAATGATTTGCCGGAACCCGGCACTCCGAATACAAAGCCATTTCCGTTGATGAGCTTCTTTCTGTTACCGATATTTACATTCTTACTGATCTGGTTGATACCGTAATAATTACCTGTGCTGTCATTCAGTTCCTGCACATTAAACGGCATAAGCACCGCAAGCGACTGGGTAAGAAGGGTACGCATTGTTTCCACCTGTCTTACACCAATCGGAAGTGCCGTGTTGAGTGCTTCCCTCTGCTTTAAGTAGTGTGTATCAATCGTACAACTGTTACGCTTTCCGATTGTTTCTACTGTTTCGCAGACACTCTCAAGCTCCTTCTTACTTTCTGCCATAAGGATAATGGTAACTCCTACAAAGAAAAGACACTGGTCATTCTCACGGACATCATCCATAATTGCCTCAATCTCTTTTTTCTCCGTTCTCTTTGCATAAGAGATTTCTGTGGAGAAGTCATTGTTCTTATTACGGACTCTCTGCTGCTTGATAATATCCGACTCAATACCAAGATATTTCTTCTGAAGCACCTTTGTGGTCAAATCCTTTGGCACAGGCACTACATCAATACTGGTAATGGAGTGTACCGGAAGGGAAGTAATCTCATTGATAAATCTGTCAGATAAACTGCTGGGATACTTCTTAATGAAAAGTGCCTTGCAGTATTTACTCTCGTCCTCAAAATGGTCTGGGAAATATTTCACCATACCATTACATAAATCATTCTTAAAATCTGCTCCGACCTTCTTTGCCTTTTTGATATCAAAATCAAAACTGCCCTCATCGCCAAGATGGTAATAGTCATAGAGCACTTTCAGCCTTTCATTGCCGTTAAGCGGCACAATCTCTGCACCCAGCTCAATGAAAGCCTTGTGTATCGTTGCCTCAAGTGTGGCAAACTGTGCCTTTGCCTCCTCGAAGTTCTTTCTCTCAATCGTGATTGTCAGGTATCTTTCCTGTTCAATCCCCTGTCTGCCCTCAATAATCTTCTCCTCAATAATGTCATTGTAGATTCTTCGGTAATTATTGAAGCCATCGTTTTTTTCTGTAATAAGAACCTTATCACGGAGATCCTCCATATTTTTGTTCTTATTGTTAATCGTAATCTTATAATTACAGTCCAGCGAATTTAAGAATTTGCAGTATCTTTCAAAAATGCCGATCTGCTCATCCTCCGTTGCCGTTGTGTAATTGATGTCCTGAAAGCGGTAACACTTGGAATACTTATTCCTGCTTACTTCAAAAATACCGTTTTCAGCCACCGCCATAATCTCTATGGTTTCCTGAATGGATTTCGGTGTCTTATACAAAGGCTCACTTGCCTTTTTCAAGAGCTTAAATCCGTCCGTAAATAAACCCATTGTCTCTAACCTCGCTTTCTTATCTGTGAAAGCCCGCCGGGAACATCACCCA
>ENA-OWZP01000427-OWZP01000427.1-human-gut-metagenome-genome-assembly--contig:-NODE-427-length-14831-cov-6.636844_pt1 | contig 14831 bp, 13 predicted proteins | sample MGYA00249258_ERZ652111 | MGnify/ENA primary metagenome ERZ652111 (study PRJEB26925, sample SAMN05826993) | human gut metagenome | biome: ENVO:2100002; feature: ENVO:00000062; material: ENVO:00002003...
AGAAGAGGGAGAAAGTACCTTGGCAAACGATAAGATCGTCATCAAAGGCGCACGGGAGCACAACCTGAAGAATATTGATCTGACCCTCCCGCGCGAAAAATTCATTGTTATGACCGGCCTGTCCGGTTCCGGCAAGTCGAGCCTTGCCTTCGATACCATTTATGCCGACGGCCAGCGCCGCTATGTGGAGAGCCTTTCCAGCTACGCCCGGATGTTCCTGGGCCGGATGGATAAGCCCGATGTGGATGAGATCACCGGCCTGTCGCCGGCCATATCCATTGACCAGAAGACCACCAGCCACAATCCCCGCTCTACCGTGGGCACCGTGACCGAGATCTATGATTACCTGCGCCTGCTGTATGCCCGGGTGGGCGTGCCCCACTGCCCGGTGTGCGGCCGTGTCATCAGCCAGCAGACCGTGGATGAGATGGTGGATGCCGTGCTCAAGCTGGAGGACGGCACCAAATTCCAGGTGCTGGCTCCTGTGGTACGCCAGCGCAAGGGCACACAGCAGAAGGAGCTGGATGCCGCCCGGCGGGGCGGCTACTCCCGTGTGAGGATCGACGGCAATCTGTATGACCTGGGCGAAGAGATCACGCTGGAAAAGAACATCAAGCACACGGTGGAGATCGTGGTGGACCGCCTTGCCATGCGTAAGGGCATCCGGGGCCGTCTGGCGGATTCGCTGGAAACTGCGCTGGCCCTGACCGGCGGCATCGCTGAGATCGATGTCATCGGTGGGGAGTGCATGACCTTCAGCCAGAACTTTGCCTGCCCGGAGCACGGCATCTCCATCGGGGACTTGTCGCCCCGGCTCTTCTCCTTCAACAACCCCCAGGGTGCCTGTGAGAAGTGCACGGGCCTTGGTACGTTCATGCGGGTGGACGAGGAGCGCATCCTGCCCAATAAGAACCTGTCCATCCGGCAGGGGGCCATCAAGGCCAGCGGCTGGTACTACGCCGAGGGCTCTGTCAGCGAAATGTACTACCTTGGTCTGGGTAAAAAATACGGCTTTACGCTGGACACGCCCATCAAGGATATGAGCACCGAGGCAGTGAACGCCCTGCTCTACGGCACCAACGGCGAAAAGATCGAGATGCACCGAACCAACGAGTTCGGCAGCGGTGTCTACTATAATACGTTTGAGGGTATCGTGGAGAACCTGGAGCGCCGCTTCCGGGAGACCAACAGCGAGTGGATGAAGGAAGAGATCGGCAGCTTCATGTCCGGCGTGGAGTGCCCGGACTGCCACGGCAAGCGCCTGAAGCCGGTGGTGCTGGCAGTGACCGTTGGGGATAAGAACATCAGCGAGTTCTGCGAAATGTCCATCCGGGATGAGCTGAAATTTATTGCCGAAAATGAGCCGAACCTGACCGAGAAGCAGAGGCAGATCGGCGGTCAGATCATGAAGGAGATCCGGAACCGCCTGCAGTTTTTGCAGAGCGTGGGTTTGGATTACCTGACCCTGGCCCGTGCGGCTGGCACCCTGTCCGGCGGCGAAAGCCAGCGCATCCGCCTCACCACCCAGATCGGCAGTGCGCTGTCCGGCGTGCTCTATGTGTTGGACGAGCCCAGCATTGGCCTGCACCAGCGTGACAACGACAAGCTCATTGCGACCCTGAAGAACCTGCGGGATCTCGGCAATACCGTCATCGTGGTCGAGCACGACGAGGATACCATGCGCAGCGCGGACTATATCGTGGATGTGGGCCCCGGCGCGGGCGTTCACGGCGGCGAGATCGTGGCGGCGGGTTCCGTGAAGGATATCTGTAAGGCCAAGCGGAGCATCACCGGCGATTATCTTTCCGGCCGCAAGCGCATTGCTGTGCCCCAGACCCGCCGCACCGGCAATGGAAACTTCCTGACCGTGAAAGGTGCCCGGGAGAACAACCTGCGCAACATTGATGTCCGGTTCCCGCTGGGGGAGTTCGTCTGTGTGACCGGCATTTCCGGTTCCGGCAAGTCCAGCCTGATCAATGAGATCCTGTACAAGACGCTGGCCTGTGAGCTGAACGGTGCCCGCAGCCGTGCGGGCAAGTGCGACGGGGTGGAGGGTCTTGAGTTCGTGGATAAGGTCATTGGCATCGACCAGCAGCCCATCGGCCGCACGCCCCGCTCCAACCCGGCCACCTATACCGGCGTGTTCAACGATATCCGCGCCGTCTTTGCCGAGACCCAGGATGCAAAGATGCGCGGCTATGGCCCGGGCCGGTTCAGCTTCAACGTCAAGGGCGGCCGCTGTGAGGCTTGTGAGGGCAACGGCATTTTGCAGATCGAGATGCACTTCCTGCCGGATGTCTATGTCCCCTGCGAGGTGTGCAAGGGCGCGCGCTATAACCGCGAGACGCTGGAGGTAAAGTATAAGGAAAAGACCATCTCCGACGTGCTGAACATGACCGTGGAGGAGGCGGTGGTGTTCTTTGCCAACCAGCCCAAGATCGCCCGTAAGCTGCAGACCCTGATGGATGTGGGCCTTGGCTATGTGACCCTGGGTCAGAGCGCCACCACCCTGTCCGGCGGCGAGGCCCAGCGTGTCAAACTGGCCAATGAGTTAGCCCGACGCAGCACCGGCAAGACGGTGTATATCCTCGATGAGCCTACCACAGGCCTGCACATTGCGGACGTGCATCGCCTGATCGAGGTGCTGCAGAAGCTGGTGGATGCGGGCAACACGGTCATTGTCATCGAGCACAATCTGGATCTCATCAAGTGTGCGGACCACATCATTGACCTTGGCCCTGAAGGCGGCAGTGCCGGCGGCCTGGTGATTGCCGAGGGTACGCCCGAGCAGGTGGCCGAGGTGCCCGGCAGCTTTACCGGCCAGTACCTCAAGCCCCTGCTGGAAAAGGACAGGCAGCTGCGGGCCGCGGAAGCGGAAACTGGTGCAAAAGCAAAAAAGTAAAGCGGCGCTCATACGACGAAAATCATACTTTTCTTGAAAAAATCAGAAAAAGATGCAGAAAAGTGTTGACAAAACCCGGAAAGATGCGTATAATATATTTTGTCGCCGATGCTTCGGTAGGGAGGCGGAGGACGATATCCGGGTGTAGCGCAGTTTTGGTAGCGCGCTTGAATGGGGTTCAAGAGGCCGTGAGTTCGATTCTCGCCACTCGGACCAGATGATTCCCAGTCGAACAACTGTTCGACTGGGAATTTTTTTGTTTTTCGGAAGCAGACGCTTCGGAAAGATTAAAATAAATAAGCATTTCCGTGTCTGTGATCTCGATGCGATTTACAAAGGTATCAATGATCCTGCGGTTATAATCCTCGGTACGTTCATTGGGAGAGATAAGGAACTGCTCCAACAGGAAAAGGATGCGCTCACGATAGCATACGAACAGAAAAGGAGGAACAGGAGTGTGCCGATGAACTGGATGAAGAAATTCGCGCTCTGACAAAGCAGGCCAGCGAGAAAACGTACATTGGCGGGCTGACAAAAGAATGTGTGGATGCTTTTGTCAGCATGGTTTATCTGTATGACGACCAAACGATGAAAATAGAGTTCAACTGTGAGGATGTGATTCGGAGAGCGTTGGAAAAGTATGGCGCATAATTGGATGGAAGAAGTGGCATAAGAAAAAGAATACCCGTCTGGGTGAGAGGATTCAGAAAATCTTCTCGACCAGGCGGGTATTTCATTCCGCAGGAATGTGTCCTATTAGAGGCTGAGGGCTTCCACCCATGCAGACAAGTCGTCTTTGCTGGAATAGGAATTGAATACCTTACCATGCAGGAGCTTGGAACCAGGGCAGCTAGGAGCAAGCTTTTCATTGGTCTTGCCCATGTCGCTGCCGCCAGATGTGGCAAAGGGGATGATTGTTTTACCCTTCAAATCATAGCTTTCCAGAAATGTATTGATGATCGTCGGAGCAATATACCACCAGATAGGGAATCCGACAAAGATGGTGTCGTATTCGTCCATGTTATCACGCTTGGCAGCGATGGCAGGGCGAGAGGTAGGATCGCTCATTTCGATGGTGCTGCGGGATTTCTTATCCATCCAGTTCAGATCGGCTTTTGTGTAAGGGACTTCGGGACGGATTTCAAAAATGTCTGCACCGATGGCATTTGCTAAATCTTCGGCAACTTTTGCGGTAATGCCGCTGGCAGAAAAATAGGCAACAAGCTTTTTGCTTATAACAATGCACTCCCTCAATATTTGATTTGATAATAGTATAGCACGGTAAGGGAGGGGTATCAAGAAGTGAAATGAAAGCAAAATTGTTTGGAAAATATTGGCGTTTCAATAGCTGGATTTGGATAATCATAACTTTTATATTGTATCTTAACTTAAAATGAGTTATAATACAGAAAAAGAGTTGTGAATGGAGGCGATAGAGTGGAATACCTTAAGCGAGTTTTAGGAATTGAAGTGCTATATGAAAATAAAGCTTTAGAGCATTTGCCAAACTTCATCAGTACAAGGTATGATTTACAGAAAGTATCTCTGAGTGGTCAAAAAGCTGTTTTTTTGTATCCTAAAACCGAATTGGAGCAGGTGGAAACATTAAAAAAGCATCTGGAACGTGTGAAAAAGGTTGCGGATTGTCCGGTGATTTTAGTATTGGAACAGATCACTGCACGGCAGAAAGAGTATTTGCTTCGAGAGAAAATAGCATTTATTGTGGATGGAAAGCAAATTTATCTGCCCTTTATGGCAGCATATTTGCAGGAACGCTGTGATGCAGAAAAGAGTGACAGAGAAGAAATCTTGCCATCGGCGCAGATGCTGTTGCTTTACTATATTTATGAGGGAGCAAAGGAGCTGTCTACAAGTCAAGCTGCAAAAGATTTGGATTTGACACCAACGTCTATTTCCAGAGCTTCTAAACAACTTGAAGGAATGGGATTTCTGCGATCAAGAAAAAATGGAGTGCAGAAGATACTGCTTTCGGAAAACTCTGCCAAAGAGTTATTTTACAAAGCAGAGAAAGTTCTGCTCAATCCTGTGAAAAGGACGGTCTATGTTCCATGCGAGGAAGTAAAGAGTGAATTGTTGGAGAGCGGATATTTCGCATTGGCGGAGTATTCGATGCTCAATGCGCCTAGTGTTCGGTGCTATGCTTCAGAAAAAATATCTCAGTGGAATGACTGTATGACCAAGGATTTACAGGACTCAAATTCACAGGTGGCTGTTGAAATGTGGAGATATGACCCACGAAAATTATCGAAGGGAAAAATGGTCGATGGACTTTCTCTGGCATTATCGCTCAGGGAAGATGCAGATGAACGGGTAGAAGAAGCAGTAGAAGAAATGTTAAATAATCTGTGGAGGAAGATAGATGGTAACAGGGATTGAAAGCTTTAAGGAATGGTTCAAGGGTAACGAAAGCCAGTATGCAATTATCGGTGGAACTGCGTGTGACATCTTGATGACAGAAGAAGGCTTAGACTTCCGTGCAACAAAAGACATTGACCTTGTTCTAATTATTGAAGCCGTGGATGCGGCTTTTGGAAGAAAATTCTGGGACTATGTAAAACAGGCTGGATACGAACATCGTAATAAAAGCTCTGGTGTGCCGCAGTTTTATCGGTTCAGTCACCCGACTTCAAACCGTTATCCAGCAATGATCGAACTGTTCACTAGAAAACTGGATGCAATTCAACTTCCAGATGATGCAGTATTGACACCGCTGCCAATGGATGAGGATATATCGAGCTTGTCTGCAATCCTTTTGGATGATGATTACTATGAGTTCTTGAAGCAGGGGAAAGTGACTGTTGATGGAGTAACGGTTTTGGACGCTGCATATTTGATTCCGTTCAAGGCGAAAGCATGGATGGATTTGACGGATCGCAAAGCAGCCGGAGAACACGTTGATAGTAAAAACATTAAGAAACATAAAAATGATGTTTTTCGTTTGACTGAACTGCTTGACCCTACGGTTAAGATTGTCACTCCTAGTGGCGTGTATGAGGATATGCAGAAGTTTGTTGATCGAATGGAAAATGAAACGGTTGATGTTAAACAGTTGGGGCTTGTGGGACGAACGAAAGAACAGATTCTTCAGGAATTAGTAGAATTATATGCGCTACAATAATTGATGGGTTATGGAATGAACCACTAGCTTGTAAGGAAGTGATATAACATGGAAAAGAAATACCAGATTTTTATTTCGTCAACGTATAAAGATTTGATAGAAGCCCGTAGCAAAGTAAGGGATGCCATCCTATCGATGATGCATTTCCCAGTTGGTATGGAGATGTTTAACGCTGCTGACGAAGAACAGTGGGAAATCATACAAGAGACGATTGATAGTTCGGATTATTATGTTTTGATTTTGGGACAGCGATATGGCTCTGTAATAGAATCTGGATCGGATGCTGGAATTAGCTATACGGAAAAGGAATTTCGCTATGCGAGAGAGAAGAAAATTCCTGTTCTGGTATTCATAATTGATGATGATGTGGCAATTAAGCCGGAATTTATAGAAAAAGATCCAGAAAGTATAAAAAAGCTGGCTGATTTCAAGACAGAAGCTAAAAAAGGACGAACGGTACAGTGGTGGACTAATATTGACGAACTTGCTAGAGAGGTTTCAGAATCTTTACATCAGCAAATGGATCGAAAAAAGCGTCCAGGGTGGATAAGAGGAGATGCCTTTGATATTGAAGCAAGTCATGCAGAAATTCTCAGTTTGAATAAAAAGATAAGAGAACTTGAGCAGGAAAATGCTGAGTTGAAATCACAGATTGTAAAGCGGGTTCCTGAGTTGATGGCCGCAGTTGTGCTGGATCAACAGGATGATGAAGAAGTGGACGGAAAAGGTCTTAAAACACATGGAAAATTGCTTATTGATAGCTCAGATAATGCAATCAAGATCCAGTTATATCATAATGATGGAGAATGCTACAAAAACAAGTATGAACCACTTGATTTAAGTTGCGTTGAATCACATTTAAAAAAGTATGTAAAAGAAAAGGACTTGCAGGCTTACAATGTAGCACTACCGTCTGAAGAAGAAATAAATGATTATGCACACAAGATGAGCGTATATAAGACAATAACAAACGGTGGTGTTGCGCTCAAGCTAAGAGTGCTTAATAAGGGAACAGCGAAAGCAACCGACATTAGAATCTCAATCGTATTTCCAAAATATATTTTTGTATATGACATTGATGATATCGAAAAAATGAAGGAGCCGAAAGCACCAAAACTTCCACCGAATCCTATTGAAAAGGCAGAGGAACGTTTTATGAGCGACTTAAATCCAGTATATGGCTTGTTGAAAAATAGTATGGACGGAATGCAGCCATTCTACTCAGCTCGAAGCTTGCCGATTATAGACCCGGCAATTTTTAACAACTCCAATTCTTCTGTGTTTGAATCAATATCTATACGAGATAACTCAATATTTGCTGAATGCAATCAGTTGCCACATAAAGATGATACCGAGTTTGATGGGATATATATTGTTCCGGCTAGAAAAGGAAAATTCAAAGTAAGCGTTTCACTGATGTGTTCGGAATATATTGAACCGAAAGTTCATGATATTGAATTTGAAATTGTCTAATAATTAAAATAAGTACGAATAAGCCGCATAGGGCTTCCCAATGGTTTTAACCCAATGGGAAACTTTATGCGGCTTATTTTTTTGCTTTTTTTGAAAAAATTGTTGTCCCTATCTTGACATCAGGGGGATCGGGCTGGTTGACATCTGCCTGCTGTGCAGCGGCAATAGCGTCGGCCAGATCTTCAAGAGTGTCTGGACGAAGGATATTTTCACAGATGGCATTGACCACAAGATAGAGGTGTCCGTTTTTTCTTGTAACATAGTGGTAATTGCTGTTTGCACCATTGTTAATGCGACTCCATAACATACCATTAGGCCAAGGTAAAAAATAAAATTCTTTGAAAAGCCCATTCCGATTGCAAAAGAGCCAAACGCAAAAAGTCCAACTGACAAAGTTATTCCTCGGTGCTTAAAACCTCCCCATGTACTCATAATAACTCCGCCTGCCATCATACCTGCGAACCCTACTACTTCCACTGCGGTAAGATACCAGTAAGTATCACCGAATACTCGCCGAACAAGAAGTCCTGCAAGATAGCCTGCTGGAACACAAAAGAAAGTGAATAGTCCGTAGATGATTAAAAGCTTTCCAATTAGTTTGTCTGCAAAAGCGTATTTGACGCCAATTTTCATGTCAGAAAAGACGCTGGCCTTCTCAATGGAAGTATTTTGTTTCGGAAGTGCCAAGCAGGACAATAGGCCCGTTCCCAAGATCGCCGTTACAATGTCTATCATAAGCGTCATTCTCAATGTGCTGATTGCAAAAACTGCACCTGCCGCCGCTGGAGCCGCAAAATTAACAATAGACTGCATTGTTGCATTGATGCCGTTGTACCGCATAAGCTGATCTTCCGGGACAAGCTGTGGGATAACGGCATTGACTGCTGGAGTTTGTATTCCTGCCCCCAAGGATCGTATGACCGACATAACAAGCAAACCGCCGAGCAAAGCAGGCTCCGATGAAATATGCGGAATTGCCAATCCGAAAAGACCAGAAGCTTTGCCGCCTCTGTAAGCTGGCGGCGTTGCACATAATCATGAATTGTCATTCCTACGGTTTCGGTAAATAGTCGGTGTAAGTGATATTTTGAATAGTGAACAGCCTCCGCAACCGTTTCTAATTCCAGCTTTCCGTCAAGATGACTTTCAATATAGTCAATGACTGCCTCTATGCTGATGACTGATTGATTGCCCATGTGTGTCCGCTCCTTTCCATTAAGTATGATAACAAAATCAAAGAAGATTGTTTTAATAATTATTGCGGGTTTTGAAAGCGCACTCCAAATACAGATCAAATACCAAGCACAATGTATTATACCTCGACCATAATGTGCTGAAAAGTATATGAAATTAAATAGTCGGTAGTATGAAATACGCAGTCGTTCAAATAATATTTACGGTCCTCCTTTTCGTTAAAGTTGCACAAATTTGAACGCTAAAATTTTGTAGTTATTTTTGCGCCTCCTTTCCGTCTATCCACGCAAAAAAGCCGCCCGTTTTTCATGCCGGACGGCTTTTTGCGTAATGTGATAGATCAAATATTATTTTTTCTGGTTTGTAGGCTCCGAAAAGCCTTGTATTTACAGTGTTCCTAATAGGAAGTAATCATATGATTATTCTCCGACAGACAGATTCCCCATCTGGCCCCGGCGGCTCTATCGTACAGAGCTGCCGGGGATTCTTTATAGATGATGATTATTTGATAAGCTCATGCCAGTTAGAGGGAAAACCAAGTTCAGAGGGCTTGGCAGAAGGGTGTTCGGCAAAGCAGACTTGAATACAGCTGGCGAAAGTGAATCTCTCGTTCTGAGGCAAGAGCTGATAAAGCGCATAGACGTATCCAAAAGGCTTTGTTCCATATTCGTTGATCTCCTTGGGAAGCTTAGCAGGAGGGTTTATGCGCTTTCTGTGATAGAATCGTGCTCCATGTGCAGCAATATTTCGCGCAACAACAGAACAATGTATCCAGTTCTCAATATATTCGCGGGAAGGGATGCTATAAAACTCTCGCGCGATTGCGGCACGGTCAGATTTTGAGAGATTACGGTACATCATAGAAATCTGATCGAATGATAGGACTTCAACCACTACCCACAACGGATAAATACCGTTCAGGTCGTTGTGATGATGTAGAACAAAGGGTTCATCCTTTCGCAGATTAAGAGACTTTGAAAGAGCATTCAAGAATTTGGCATGTCGCCAGGGATCTTCGAAGTTCTTTCCATCGAGATATCCGATAGGACCGTACTGCCGCGCATGATAATAAGCAACATAAGATTTAAGATTTGTCTCCACAACAGATGCAGCATGAAATATGGCAGCTCGAAACTGATCATCGAACTCATATAAATCTATAATGTCTGAGAAAGATGCTCCATCGAAAAATTTGTCATTACCAGTGGCAGTGTCACGCTGGCGAAGCGTTAAAGAGTATGCACTTAATCGATAATAATTTTTCTCTCGAAGCCGCTGTAAGGCAAGCTCTTCATCTGGAATTGCTAGACCTCGCCCACGAAGGATAGAAAGCTGCTCTTCATACGGAGAAAATGGTTTTGGTTCTGCCATATTGTTTGTCCTCGAAATAAAGGTATAAAAAAAGACCCGCCATGATACGCATGAATGCTTTCGCATCCAGAGGCTTAGCGGGTTCCGTTGCCATTATTATACGCCTCTGGAGGCCTGTTGTACACAAAATTTTTGTGAACTGTTGCGAACATCATAAAAAAAGTTAAAAAAACCTATTGACAAGTATCTGAAATACAAACTTTATTCATAATACCCCACCGGCTGAGCCCGGCGGGAGGATTGTTTTGCCCCGCTGGTGTTGCCGCACTGGCGGGGTTATTTTTTATGCTTCCTTATCCTGAACCTCAAATATTAGTATGATTTATCAAAGAAGAAAACAATGAAAAATATTAAAACTAAAATCGCTGTTAAGCAACCGCAACCCATTATAGTTTCATTTGTGCCAGTTGCCTTGCGTTGTGAGTAGCTAGAAGGAGAATTTTTATCTATATTGGGAATAGAAGAAAATAAATCGGGCGATACGAGTGCGGTATAAAGCGATAGAGCTGATTTTTTAGAGATAAATTTTTCATCAACGCCGTAATCAATAGTAAGAGTATGTAAAAAATTTAAGATTGTGATACCCCATTGAGTGGGCTTGTTATCGGAAAAACAAGAAGAGCTTGACCAAAGAAACTGGAATGAGTGGTAAATTGTGCAATACCACGCAAAAATATCGGGAGCAGGAATGTCTTTTAGACCAAAGAACTCCATAATAAGATGAGGGTTTCCTTTTAGTTGACCGATGGCTTTGTGTCGAAGCCAAGTCCAGTAGGGTTTGCGTGTGGCAAAATCATCAGATAAGACAGCCATATTACTGGCAGGACGAACATCCACAGAAATTGAGTTAAGCGCGTCCTCAAATTCACGGATGTACTTATGATCCGAAAAAGAAAATTCTCCCATGAGAATTCCTCCATCATATACAACTTGACCGCTTTGGGTGACCAAGGCGGTTATTTTTTATGCTTCCTTTGCAGCCACGCCATGCGCAGCAGCTTTTTTATAACGTCCGGTGAGAACCAGATCCTCTACATAGTCCAGTGCTTTGGTCTGGCCCTCTTCGTTCAGCTGGTCGAAGTTGTCCAGCAGGGCAGTCTGGGCGGGGGTATTGTTTTGCCCCGCTGGTGTTTGCCCCACTGGCGGGGTTATTTTTGGGCATTAAAGAAGCGCGTGAATGGCTGCATCAATAGCCTTGTCCTTGGCCAGACCATCAATCGTCTTGCCGTTCTTTGCAACGATAGTCGGGTCAATGAGGGTGACGCTGCGCAAATTGCTATCACGAGTGCCACCACCCTGAGCATAAAGATCGTACAGAGTGAGAATTTCATTTTTCATTTCGTCTGTAAGAGAAAAATCGAGGGTCTCATAAGTACCGTTGATGCGAACTCGAATCTCTTCGTCTTTATGATCTTTGAGATCGTTCATAAAGCCAACTGTTTCACGTTTCATCATAATGGCGATAGTTTCCATAACGGTGTTATCATTTACTCTGGACTGCGAAGTATAACAGTTTGAAAAATTATATCGGTTGTCACCAATTTTAATGATAATGCTCTCCATGCCAGCCAAACTGGGCTCAAAACAATTGAAATAAATTTTGTAGGTATCATACGAATCGTCAAGGAATAGGCTAGAGTCTACGATCAAAAGCGATCCGTCATCAAATGGAATTGCGGAACTGTATGAATCACCAGAAAGAAAAACACTTGTTTGACCAGACATATCGTCGGAAGAAATCGACACATCCTGCCGACCATCAAAGACACTCATATTGAACGCCGACGTTGCCAGCGCAGGAGCAGAAACTGAAATCATCATAGCAGCAGCCAGAGCCAGGGAAACGACTTTTTTCTTCAAGCTCATTATAGATTCCTCCCTATACAATTTAACCGCTTCGGGCAGCCGAGGCGGTTATTTTTTGTTTTTTTCCTTGTACTGCTCAAAAGCAATTGCATAGACATCTTGATAGCGCGGAATCTCTGTCAGCTCGTGTACCCGCTCTATTGCTTTTGCTTTTCCATCGTCGTTTAGTTTTTTGAAATCTTGAATCATTTCCGCTATACGAGATTGTTCTTTCTCTTCTGAAGCCTGAATCTGAGCGAGAAGATCATTGATTTCTGCCTGATCGGCTTGCGATTCCCACCCCATTAAATATGCTGGGGTGGTCTGCAAAATTTTGGCAAGTTCAGCAAGGCTGTCGACAGGAACTTTTTCGATGTCACCCTTTTCGTATCTGTAAATGGTAGCAGGAGAAACACCAAGCTGATCTGCAACCTTTTCAGCGGAGAACCCTATTTCCTTTCGACGGAGTTTTAGCCTTTCGCCTGTGGTCATAATATCACCCCTTTATTAAGAGAATAGCCTAAACTTTGCGAAAATGCAATACAAAAATGGAAATTTGAAAAAAATCTTTGCAAGAATGCAAGAGATGTATTGACTTTTAGGCGGATGAGTGGTATCCTGATTCCAGAATCTCGCAAAAATGCGAGATTCCAATGAGGTGAAACAGAATGTCAACTGATATGAACTTATTGCGTAGAAAGCTGAAGGAACGCTGTATGACGCAACAGGAACTCGCAAAGAAAATCGGCGTTGACTCCAGCACTATTTCTCGAAAACTTGCGTCAGATGGTTTGAAGTTTACAGTTGGAGAGGTACATGAAATTGCCGAAGTGCTGGAATTGTCGGCAAGTGAATGCAAGGATATTTTTTTGTTTTGAAACTCGCGTATTTGCGAGTTTCTGGGGCCAACAGCTTGACCCCACCGACCCGAAGAAGAGCGCATGAAAAAGCCCCGGCGGGGAGCCGGGGGAGGAAAGGGGGTGAAGAGGTGGCATGGGCTTGTATTGCGGTGATCTGGATCGGCGCAGTTACCAGCGTTTGTATGGCATCCAAGCATACACCGGAGATCATGCCGTGGTATCCATGGTACGCGCTGGTTATGAGTGTGATTGGGACGCTCACGATTCTGGCGCAGACAGGATTATTTGAATGATTCCAGATCGTGCTGCATTGCCAACACAACATCAAATCTCGTATCAGCTATTTTGTCAACTTCTGCATCAGATGGAGTGCTGCTGCAGGAATTGAGTGAATGCAGATGCGTATGAAGCGCAGCCTGAACTTCCTTGCTTGAAAAAATAAGGGTATGGGAATAAACCTCCCGAATTTTCTGAAATTCAGCCGTTGTGAGCGGATATGAAATGGAAGAAGAAACGTCGAGAAATTTCTTATACGCTTCCGTTTTAGCGTTGAAGAACATCTGTGCGGATTGCTGCTTATAGGCGGCACGGTTATTGATGTGTGCTGTTACGGAAGGCGAAACGATTGCGGCCAGAGCTGTGATAGACGACAAAATCAGATTGATATCCAAAAGAACACATCCTTTCTGGTTGGATTGTACCACCAGGGGGAGAACCGGACAAGAGCACATGAAAGGAGCAACGAACGATGGACCGTTATATGATCGTGATCCCGGCGAAGAACCGGGCATTCAACATGAAGTGTGATGATGGTGACAGCATGAAGCTGGAGACCCTGCAGAAGCTGGTGGGCGGGCCGATCGAGCCGGTGAACAGCGTTCTGAGCGCCGAGTGGGCGCGGGAGAAGGACGTGGACGGCATTCTGCTGCTGGTGAACGAAGAAGGGCTGATGAAGGAGCGCCCCCTGACGAACCAGCGCGCCAGTGAGATGACGGCGGCAGAGCTGGTGGGCCCGGCAGTTGTGGCCGCAAAACGCGGCGATGAGCTGATCGGCTTTGCAAAGCCTGTGGTGGAGACCATCTGCGCCGAGTGGCTGTGAGGTGCTGCCATGGGCCGAAGGAAAAAGCAGGAGCTGCCTTTTGAGCACTGGCAAATTATTGAATTGCTGCACATCGCACAGGACTTTTACTCAAAACCGGAGAATGAGGCTGCGTTTCAAGAGTGGAAGGCGGCCAGAGATGCGAGAAAAGCAAAAAGGCCCGCCGGTGCTGGAACACCGACGAGCCAACCAGGGTGATGGTCTGACAACACATCACCAGAAGTTTAACACAGAGTGGGAGGATGCAATGAGACTATCAGTATCGTGGAGAATGCCGGACTGATGGGTGTGCCCATCCCGGCGGCGCTGACTCGTGCTGTGGACGTGCTGAAGCAGCGGGCGGAAGAAAAGAACGGCAGCTGACAACAGCCCCGGGGAGCCTGATGGTTCCTCGGGGCTGAGTTTGCGTTTTCGACTTCTTTCGACAAAAGGCGTAGCATGATGGGCGAAAGGATGTGTTAGAATGACTGATACACAATTTGACCACTTGCTGCGCCCTCTGGGTATCATTCGCACAAAGAATGATTATTATACTCTCCGGCAGTGTATGACGCTGATTTGCACCAGGCCTGACCGGTTGCGAGCCTTGCAGAAGGAAGTTTATCTGCCTGTGGCGGAAGCTTCTGGTCATGCTTGGAGGGCTGTGGAGAGCGCTGTTCGCAGGACGGCAAAGCTGGCGTGGAAAACTGACCCGGAGAAAGTGCAGGTGTTGGCGGGATACCCGCTGGATCATCGGCCAACGGCGGGACAGTTTTTGGAGATGCTGTATAATGCGGCGGATACTATGTACGAGAAAAAGTAAGATTTGAAAGAAGTATGTAGAAAGAATTGGGGGTGGCGTAAAGGGGAAAATTGTTCGAGTGAGAATGTGTCAGGTGGACCATAAATCCAACGATTTCACGTTAGAAATCGTTGGATTTTTTTATATCCTAAAAATTTGTATACTTC
>ENA-OWZP01000428-OWZP01000428.1-human-gut-metagenome-genome-assembly--contig:-NODE-428-length-14816-cov-6.024050_pt1 | contig 14816 bp, 13 predicted proteins | sample MGYA00249258_ERZ652111 | MGnify/ENA primary metagenome ERZ652111 (study PRJEB26925, sample SAMN05826993) | human gut metagenome | biome: ENVO:2100002; feature: ENVO:00000062; material: ENVO:00002003...
CGGCAGCGTCAGATGTGTATAAGAGACAGGTATAGCACTTTTTCTGTAGGGAATCAATGTGCAACCCGACAGAACTCGCAGAATTCCGACAGGCTTTGGATTGCATATTGCCCAGTGTTCGTCCGACTTTCCTGTTTTCCGGTCAATTACAAACTGTCAGGATCTGTATTTTCGTCATGTCGGCATTCCTTCTATTCTATAAGATAATTTCGGATCACGATCTGTAAAGTCTCTCTTCCCTGGTATCTGTTGATCTCCGGATAATAAGTTACCGCAACGGAGCTGCTGTTTTTCACCTGATTTACAAATTCATCTGCTTCTCCGAAATAGACCGCTTCCATCACACAGCCGGTGCTGTCTGAGAGCTGAAGTTTGGCTACATTCCTATTTTTGCCAAGAACACGGCTGCTTAAAACACGAAGTCCTTTCTGAGCAAAAATCGGCTTGGTATTTCCTTTTCCAAAAGGTTCCAGCAGGGATATCTCTTCCACAAGTTCCTTATTAATATAGGAAACCGGCATCGGCACATCAATAATGATCTTTGGCATCAGATCTTTTTCTGTCAGTGTACAGTTTTCGTTTAACCGTCTGCGGAATTCTTCCACATTTTCTTCTTTGATAGATAATCCTGCAGCCATGGGATGACCGCCATACTGTTCCATCAGATCCCCACATTTTACCAGTTCTTCAAACATGGAGTAGCTTTCTATGGAACGGCCACTGCCCTTTACCATTGTTTCCCCTTTTGTCAGAACAAAGACCGGTTTATTGTACTTTTCCCGGATACGTCCTGCGATAATTCCGGCAAGGCTTTCGTGACAGTCCGGTAAATAGATCACAAGAACACGGTCCTGTCCGATTTCTGTCTCTTCCACAATACGGATCGCTTCTTCTTTTCCTTCTTCGGTAAGAGCTTTTCTGCTCTGATTCAGCGCAGTCAGATCACCGGCAAGTTTTGCTGCTTCCTCTTCCGTCTCCGCACAGAGAAGTTTCAGGGAGCGTGCAGCGGTATCCAGTCTTCCGCTGGCATTGATACATGGCCCCAGCACAAATCCTACATGGTAAGCGGTAATCGGCCCGTCCTCCAGACCGTTGGCACGGATCAACTCCCGGAGACCTTTGTTGGAAGTGTGGGAAAGTCTTTTCAGCCCTTCTTTTACGAGAATACGGTTTTCTCCCTGAAGATCCATGACATCTCCTACTGTGGCAATGGCCCCCAGTTCCAGAAAGTCCTCCAGCTCTTTTTCCGGAATACCGCAGGCTTCATAGAGAGCTGTTACAAGCTTCAAGGCAACCACTGCCCCGCAGAGTCTTTTTTCCGGATAGTTACAGTCCGGCTGTTTTGGATTTACAATGGCGTCGGCTGACGGAAGGATCAGCTCTCTGCCGCTTTCTGTTTCTTTATAGGGAATCTCATGATGATCGGTTATGATCACTGTCATTCCTTTTTCCTTTGCCATCGCAATTTCATTGTATGCCGCAATTCCATTATCACAGGTAACAATTATGTCAATCCCGTCGTTCACTGCTCTTTCGATCAGATGCTCGTGGATTCCATATCCGTCAGCCACCCGATCCGGAATGTATGTATCTGCCAGTGCGCCTACTCGCTTCAGTCCTTTAATCAGGATGAACGTGGACACTACACCATCAATATCATAATCTCCAATAATACGGATACGCTTTTTTTCTTTTATTTTATTTCTCAGGATCTCCACTGCTTTATCCACATCTTTCATTAAATGCGGAGAAGCCAGTTCTTCTACTGTTCCGTGAAGGTATCTGCGAATTTCCTCTCTGTCCTGTACATCACGGTTCCGAATCAGTCTGGCGATTACCGGATCGATCCCGAACTCATTTCCAATTGCCGCAAAATCTGCCCGCTTTGCAGCAACAACCCATCGTTCCATGTTGTTTCCTCCTTGATGCTCTGCCGCTTTCTTCCTTCAAAGCGACACAATAACAGTATTGTACCCCATAATCCCATATGGCTGCAAGTTTTTTGTGCCGCATAAAAAATGCCACAAAAAAACGTTCCGACGGGAAATTATCTTTCCCGGTACGGAACGTTTCTGTTATCTGACAGTTTTATTCAGATTTCTCCTCATTATTCTGCTGTTTTGCTGCTTCCTGCGCTGCAAGGCGGTCTGCAACTCTTTTACGGTTTTTCTTCTTTGGCTGCTGCGCTACCGGCTGTCCGGATGGCTGTTTTGCCTTTTTCTCAGATTTCTCAGGGGAAGTCTTAACGGATGCTGCTGCAGCTGCCGGTGCGGCAACGCGATTCTTTCCGAAAGTCTTCATGGTGTACCACAGAGCACCTGTGATGCATACAGAAGAATATGCTCCACCGATGATACCTACCATCAGCGGTGCTGCAAATTCTTTAATTGAGGAAACACCCATTACATAAAGAATTGCAACCATTACAAATGTTGTCAGGGATGTGTAAATGCTTCGTGTCAGAGTTTCTGTAACACTGGTATTTACGATCTCTTTCAGTTTCTCATCCTCAACTTTCTTTCTGCCTCTCATATTCTCACGGATACGGTCGAAGATGACAATAGTAGCATTGATGGAATAACCTACGATCGTCAGCATACACGCAATAAATGTATTTCCCACAGATGTTCTAGAAATAACATAAAACGCAAGTACGACCAGGACATCATGAAGAAGTGCAAGTACTGCACTGCTTGCAAAGCGGATATCCTTGAAACGGAACCAGATGTAAAGAAGCATGAAGATCGCAGCTACGATAACCGCTACGATAGCGTCTCTTCTCATCTCATTGCTGACAGTAGCGGAAATATTCTCCGATGTGATCAGACTTGTATCTACATCAAAATTTTCCTCCAATGCCTTATTCAGTGCTTCTCGTTCCTTAAGATCCAGAGAACGTGTTTTGATCACTACCTGATTGGTTCCCTGCACCTTGGTCGGCTGTACATTCTTATCACCTGTCACTGCCTCAACAACCGGTGTTACCTCAGAGTCGATCTCCTTGATATCCATCTCTTTGTTGAAGGTTACATTGGTAGAAGTACCGCCGGAGAACTCCAGACTGTAATTCATGGCTTTATCACCGATCACATTGCTGTGGATCAGCATTCCCACAGGTCCGCAGAGGATCAGGATAATGGAAATGGTAAAGAAGATCTTTCTCTTTCCAACAAAATCCACAACCTTACGCTCTTTGGCAACGCCGTAGAATTTCGGATCACGGACACCAACTGCGTATACTGCATTGATCACAAATCTGGACACAACCAGTGCTGTAAACATGGAGATCACGATACCCATTGCCAGTGTATAAGCAAATCCCTTAACGGAACCGGAGCCCAGCCACATCAGCACGCAGGCTGCGATCAATGTTGTAATGTTTCCATCAAAAATAGCGGAAAACGCTTTGCTAAATCCACTCTTGATCGCTGCATGGACCGAAAGACCTGCCGCGATCTCCTCACGGATTCTGGCGTAGATGATAACGTTGGCATCCACCGCCATACCAATGCCCAGAATGATACCTGCAATACCCGGAAGCGTAAGGGTGATATCAAAGGCATTCAGTGTAATCAGCATTAAGGTTGTATAAAGAACCAGTGCAACAGATGCAACCAGTCCAGGAATACGGTATGCAATGATCATGATCAGCATAACGATTACAAGACCGATTGCTCCGGCTTTTACACTTGTAGCAATAGCTTCCTCACCAAGCTGTGCAGCTACTACGCTGGAACGAAGCTCAGTAAGCTCAAGGCTTAAGGAACCGATTCTTATGTAAGAAGCAAGGTTCTGTGCCTCTTCGGTACTTGCCATTCCGGTGATCTGTGCTTTTCCACCGGAGATCTCCTCATTTACATTCGGAGCACTTAAAACCTGATTGTCATATACGATTGCGATCTGCTTGCCAACATTTGCTTTGGTAGCTTCCGCAAATTTCTTTTTTCCATCTTTTGTAAGAGTCAGGCTGACTGCGTATTTCTGGGAGCTTGTGGATGAATCCTGATAAGCACCTCCCTCAGCATCTGCAACGTCTGTACCTTCCAGTACAACAGAGCCGGCCTTCTGGATATCCTCAATGCTTCTTGCAAGGACATATCCGCTCTCGCTGTTTCCTGTTGTAAAGTTCTGGTTTCCGTCTGCATCTGTCTGATCAATGAAATACAGGGAACCTGGTTTTCCAAGTTCCTCCAGGATCGCATTTGCATCTGATACTCCCGGAATCTCAATGGTAATACGGTTGGAACCTTCCTGATACGCCTGTGCCTCAGTACTGTACTGAGAAACACGCTGCTGCATCTTGTAAACAGTATCGGACATGTCTTCCTTGCTCGGATTGCTGTCCTTAGCCTGGTATGTGATGCTGACACCGCCGGCAAGATCAAGTCCGGTGTTGATGTTCTTAGCCGAACCTGTACCTGTAGGGCCAATGCCTACCGCAGCCACATAGCAGAAGAATACTGTGACAATTGCTGTCAGAAGCAGCACTGCAATTCCTCTACTTTTCTTCATTTTCTTTTTCCTCTCTTATTCCGCCAAAGCGGCTTTTATCATGATAGCGCACTCCACACGCTTCCTCTGGAGTTCGCATCCGATCTTATAATTTCCCCGGATATCTCCGCCGAAATGATAACCATTTGCCGCACAGCCGCCGCTGCAGTAGAATCTGGCAAAACAGTCTTTACAGTCCGGTTTTGTGTAGACGTTACATCTTCCGAAATCTTTTACGATTTCAGGTTTTGTGATTCCCTCGTCTACATTACCCATGAGGTACTGCTCCTCACCGACAAACTGGTGACATGGATAAAAATCTCCCCACGGTGTGACAGCCAGGTACTCGGTTCCTGAGCCACATCCGGAAAGACGTTTGTATACACACGGACCACCGGTAAGGTCGATCATAAAGTGGAAGAAGTTGAATCCTTTTCCCTCTTTTTCTCTTTTGATCATTTCTTTTGCAAGAATGTCATACTGTTCCAGGATCTGAGGAATATCCTCCTCACGGATGGCATACTCTTCTGTATCTGCTGCTACAACCGGCTCCACAGAGATCTGTTTGAAGCCAAGGTCAGCCAGATGAAGAACATCCTGGGAAAAATCAAGATTATGATGGGTAAAGGTTCCTCTTACATAATACTTGTCCTGATTTCTGGACTCCGCAAATTTCTCGAATTTCGGCATGATCAGATCATAACTTCCTGCACCTTTACGGAACGGGCGCATGTAATCATGGACTTCTTTTCTTCCGTCCACACTTAAAACTACATTTCCCATCTCTTTGTTACAGAATTCCATAACCTCATCATTTAAAAGAACGCCATTGGTTGTCAGTGTGAAACGGAATTTCTTATTATGAAGCTTCTCCTGCTCTCTTCCATATTTCACAAGATCCTTTACAACCTGCCAGTTCATAAGCGGCTCGCCACCAAAGAAATCCACTTCCAGATTCTTTCTGGAACCGGAATTGGCGATCAGGAAATCCAGTGCCTTCTTTCCAACTTCAAAGGACATCAGCGCACGTCTTCCATGATACTCTCCTTCTTCCGCAAAACAGTATCTGCATGCCAGATTACAGTCATGGGCAATATGAAGGCAGAGAGCCTTTACAACGGTCTGACGGTTCTTGGTAAATTCGTCAATGATATTCTCATAAATATCCTTTGTAAAAAGCATTCCCTGTTCCTTTAGCTTCTTACATTCAGTTACTGATGTTTCCACATCTTCTTTCTTAAAACGGTCGCCAAACTTATTGGCAATAGCATCCGCTTCCATGCCTTCTTCCAGATACGGCAGTACCTCGTAGGTTACTTCATCTACAAGGTGGATACAGCCGCTGTTGATGTCCAGCACGATATTATATCCATTACTCTGATAACGGTGAATCAGACTCATCTTCCCGCAATCCTTTCTAAAAATCTTTTATAACCCGACAAAACGCGCCCTCCGGCGCGTTTTGCTGGATACCTGTTACTTTCAGATAAAACAAGTGAAGCAGCGGGTCTCCCGCTGCTTTCCACTCATTCAACGGCTGCTTCTTATTTATGCTCGCAGCTCTGGTTTCCTACTGTACAGGAAGTCTTGCAAGCAGACTGACAGGATGTCTGACATTCGCCACATCCACCCTTCTTAACCGTGTTCTGAAGGTTCTTTGTATTTAATGTCTTGATATGTTCCATGATATATCCTCCTTTATGTATTCTATTCTCCGCCTAGTATAGCATAAAATTGTCGATTTTCAAAGCATTTTTTTGCAAGCTTTTACGACAGCATTCCCCCGATGGCCCCGCCGCCCAGGCACATAAAAAAAGTAGTCACTGCATGAGCAAAAGTCATATCCCATTTTCCCTGTGCCAGAAAAGATACTAAAAGCAGAAGAACATAATAAGAAAGCCCTGTAACGATTCCCCACAGGTAACGGTTCTTACGCATAATTTTACCGGCTGCCAAACCTCCGGCCAGGCAGGATGCCACATAAATAAAAACGGTTCCCGCAGCTGCCGCTCCCTCTCCCAGTTCAAACTGAAAAAGAAGAAAAGCCAGTAACAAAAGAAAAATTCCTGTCAGTCCGTAAGCCAGCAATAGTGACCATAACACTGTTTTTACACGCATAAAAAGCCCTCCCAGTCTCATTATACGGGAGGGCTTCTGCTCTTATTCTTGTTATTTATTTCTTTCTCTTTTTAAGAAATACCACCACGCCGGCTACAACTGCCGCTGCCACAAACAGGATCACAAACGGAAGAATCTGTGTCGTATCTCCGGTATTTACCTGTTTCTTGGATTTCGCCTGTGAAGACTGATCTTCGGACTCACTGCTCTCCGTATCGTTCTGTGAAGAAGAGTCTGTCAGCTCTGCAGTTCCGGAAGACAGATCTTGGGACGTATCCATTTCATCTGTACTTTCACTGCTGTCGCTGGAGGTATCCACAGAACTGCTTGCTCCTGTATCTGAGGATGAAGTATCCGCTGCCGGTGTCACTGTCACACTGCTGTCACTTCCAGCATCCGGTCCTACCAGAGATTTACTTCCTGCAATACCGAACGGGCTGAAGGAATGTGTACTAAATGTCATGGTATCTCCGTCAACACTTGGAATGATCGTTTCCATAGCGCCATTGTCAAGAAGGTGCTCAATAGAATATGTATAGCCTGCTTTTACCGGCACGGTTACGCTGATGTACTCACCATCCGGAATTTTATACTCTGTATTCTTCTGTGTATCCCAGAGCTCAAATTCATAGGATTTAAAAATAGCCGCATCTTCTTCGTTTGTGAACTGATAATCATCTCCGCCGGAAACACGGAACTGTACATACCATGGAAGATCTATACCGGATACTGTAATTCCATCACAGGTATGATTCTGCTGTGCAATCGCTTCCATCTCTGTCTCTGTAATGTCTGTAGCTGCATTCTGTGGACGTTTATCTTCCGGCTCATCTTTTCGGTCAAAGATATTATCTGTATTTTCATCCGGATTTTCCGTTATTTCCGGAATCTCTGTTATTTCAGAATTGTTCTCTTTTTTATTATTGTCAGTGTCCTCTGTATTATCGCCTGTATCACTGGCTGCCGGTGTCACAGTTGTCTCAGCAGTTTCTTCCTCTTTTTCTTCTGTGTTCTGGCTGTCATCTTTCTGAACCGGTGTTACCGTAATATCCGGAACTTCTGTTACCTCCGGATCTTCCTCATTCTTATCCTCCTCAGCCGGATCTTTCACATCTGTGGAAGAATCTGAATTTTTGTCTGTACTGCTGTCAGCGGAAGAACTGTCACTGGAAGAATCCTCCTGATCTGCATTCTCATCCTTACTGTCCTGCTGTGTCTCTTTGTCAGAAACATCTTTGCTGTCTTTATCACTGTTTTCTGTGTCATAAGATTCATCAGACTGAGAAGAATCTTTCTGTTCATCATTATCGGTATCTTCCGATGCGCTGTCCAGGCTGCTCACAACAACTGTCACATATCCGGTAAGAGTCCCGGACGCACTGTCCCACCCTGGAAGTCCGGAAAGATCTGCACCTGCGGAAGGTTTAAATACAACTTCACAGGACTGGACCCGTTTCTGTGGGACATAAGAACCATCAACCCAGGAAAGTGTTCCATATTCATTCGATGGAAGTGCGACATTCGCCAGAGCTGTAGGAGTGTCAATCGTAATATTATCCGGAATCATGGCTCCTGTCTCAATCCCGGAAGAACTGCCCGCATATGTCGGAAAAGCCTGTCCACCGATTAAAGTCATAGACAACGCCGCTGCCGCCAGTATTGAAAAGCTTCTGCCAAAAGTATTCTTTGTATTCTTTTTCATAATAATCTGCACCTCTATATTCAAAATCTTCATTTTATATCTGATTTTTTTCTGAAAATTCTTCTATATAAAATATCGAACGCATTTATCACGCGCCCGAATCAATATTTCTCCAAAAATTAATATCTTGTTAATCTTTCGTAACAGATATTTCGTTTTTTCGTCAAAAGCATTATAACACAATTCTTTTTTTTACGACACCCCCAAATTAATTTTTTTTAAGCATCAGTGAAAACTGTTTGATTATTCGTGTTATTTCCCCCATTACCTCATCAATTCCTTCATTTGTCTCACTCCATGTGCTTTTATCTATCGAATCCACACAACATGGAACTACAAAGAATTTTGTATCCGGATACAGCATTTTGTAATACATCAGCGCACGTCTTGCATGACAGGTTTTACAGCAGAGAATCGCCTTCTGAATATTCAGCTGTTCTCTGTCTGTTACCTGTCTGGAATAAATTGCATTTTCATACGTAAATGTAGCCTGATCTTCTTTCAGAATCATTTCTTCCGGTACTCCGTTTCTCATAAGAACATCCCTGAGAAATTCCCATTCCGTCCCGTATGTTCCTCCATAACATTCCTTTTTATCCAGCACCCCGGCAAATTTTCCCACAGTAATGCTGTATCTACCACTTGGCAAAATCTTCTGCGCCAGTCCTTTCCGGTACAGTTCGGCCGCTTTTTCTGCCATCTGCGGATATCCGTTTCCCGGAACAAAAATTATGTCCGCTTTTTCCGGCAGATCCTCCACAAATATAAAATCTTCGATCTGTTTCAGAAATTCCTCATACATTTTGTGCGTTTCCTTCCTTATTTGTGTATTTTTAACGGAATCCTAACGCCAAGCATTCATTCCGCTTTTTTCTCATACCATATCAGCTGTATCATAGCACTCTTTTTTATAATACGCACCAGCAGATTGTAAAACTCACATCTACGATCCTATTCCCGGCATTATTTTGTTACAATCACAGTACTATATCCACTGTCTCTGAGACGCTGTTCCATATTCACTGCATTTCCAAGCTGCATATATGCGCCTACCTGAACTTTATAGAGATCATTTTCTTTCAGAATAAAAGCCGGAAATCCCTGGTCCGTCAGCTGGTACAGCATCCGGTCCGCATTTTCACGATTACGAAAAGCGCCTGTCTGTACACGGTAATACAATGGTGCATCTACGGTTTCCTCATCCAGAGTCCCAAGAATTGCATCTGCAATACTTCTGGCGATTTCTTCGAATTTCTCATCAAAAAGCTGATTGTCTTTTTCTGAATTGATAAATCCGGTTTCTATCAGAAGTGCCGGCATTTTTGTTCTGCGAAGTACAACAAGTCCAGGACGTTCTTTTACTCCCAGTTCCTGAAATCCCAGTTCACCAAGAGCTCCTTCGATGTTCTGTGCCATCTGATACTTGATTCCTTTTTTATCATATACCAGAACCTCCACACCATTGTATTGCTCAGATTCCGGACTGCTGTTTCTGTGAAAAGAAATAAAATAGTCCGCACCAGATTCATTTGCCAGCCTTGCTTTTTCAAAAGGAGTCTGATAAATATCAGTAGTTCTTGTATAAACTACATCCACTCCCTTATCCTCCAGGATTTTTCCCACAGCAAGCGTGAGTTTCAGATTATCGTCTTTTTCTTTACGCTCTTTATAAACAGCTCCCGGATCTTCCCCGCCATGACCGGCATCCAGAATAATCTTATACGCCATATTTTTCTCCTCGCAATACCTTCCGTCATAATAGGATATGAAAATATTTTTTCTCTGTGCACAATTTTTCTTATCAACGTATTTTCACGTTAATTCTTCTTGACTTTTAAGCGTTAAAGTGTTATGCTAACATAATCAGTGTTGCATTTATAAAATTAAAAAATGCAATTATATCGTGAGGAGGAAATGAATATGAAAAAACGTGTTTTAACAGCTGTACTTACCGCAGCTCTCGTAACCGGAACCTGTGTTGCTACTGTAAGTGCAAAAGAAGAAAAAACTTATACCATCGGTATCTGCCAGCTGGTTCAGCATGATGCTCTGGATGCGGCAACCAAAGGTTTTGAGGATGCCATCACAGAAAAGATGGGGGATTCTGTAAAATTCGACGAGCAGAACGCACAGGGTGATTCCAATACCTGTTCTACTATTATCAACAGTTTTGTTTCTGAGGGAACCGATCTGATCCTTGCAAATGCAACTGCATCTCTTCAGGCTGCTGCTGCTGGAACTTCCGATATTCCGATCCTTGGAACAGCCGTTACTGAATATGGTGTAGCTCTCGGAATCGATGATTTTGACGGAACTGTAGGTGGAAATATTTCCGGTACTTCTGACCTCGCTCCACTTGATGAGCAGGCGGATATGCTTCATGAGCTTTTCCCGGATGCAAAAAATGTCGGTCTTCTCTACTGCTCCGCAGAGCCGAATTCCCAGTATCAGGTAGATACTGTTAAGGATGCTCTCGAAAAACTTGGATATACCTGCGAATATTATGCATTCTCTGATTCCAACGACCTTTCTTCTGTTGTTACTACTGCTGCCAATGACAGTGATGTAATCTATGTACCGACAGATAATACCGTTGCTTCCAACACAGAGATCATCAACAACATCTGCCTTCCGGCAAAAGTTCCGGTAATCGCAGGTGAGGAAGGTATCTGCCAGGGATGTGGTGTTGCAACCCTTTCCATTAGCTACTATGATCTTGGATACAAAACCGGTGAGATGGCAGTCAGCATCCTTCAGGATGGCGAGGATATCTCCAAGATGGCTATTGAGTATGCACCTAAATTCACAAAAGAATACAACAAAGATATCTGCGACGAGCTTGGCATTGAAGTTCCGGATGGATATGAAGCAATTGAGACAGAAGAAACAGCTGAATAATCGGTAAAAAACCTATTATACACTGATGCAGCGAGAAGGGTTCTCCCCTTCTCGCTGTTCGTGCATAAAAAAGAGGAGGATATTTAACATGCAAATTATGAGTTTATTCACTGCACTTCCCGGAGCAGCCGCACAGGGACTTATCTGGGGAATCATGGCAATCGGCGTATATATTACGTTCCGTATTCTTGATATTGCGGATCTTACCGTAGATGGAACTTTATGTACCGGCGGTGCTGTATGCATTATGATGATGCTTAGCGGACACAACGTATGGATATCCATGCTGGCTGCAACAGGTGCCGGACTTCTGGCAGGATTTGCCACCGGTATTTTTCACACCTTTATGGGGATCCCGGCCATCCTTGCCGGAATCCTGACACAGCTTTCCCTTTATTCTGTAAACTTAAAAATCATGGGAAAAGCAAACCAAGCGATCAATGTTGATAAATTTAATCTTCTGGTATCTCTTCGACGTGTTAAAGGTGTTTCCTTGACACAGAACACTCTTTTTATTGTAGCCATTATGATCGTTATTCTGATTGCGATTCTTTACTGGTTCTTTGGAACAGAGCTTGGCTGTTCCTTACGTGCTACCGGATGTAATCCAAGCATGTCCCGTGCACAGGGTATCAACACCGACCGTAACAAAGTCCTTGCTCTGATGCTTTCCAACGGACTGGTTGCTCTTTCCGGAGCTCTTCTTACACAGTACCAGGGATTTGCGGATATTAATATGGGACGTGGTTCCATCGTTATCGGTCTTGCTGCCGTTATCATCGGTGAAGCAATCTTCAGCCGTATTTTCCGCAACTTTGCACTGAAGCTCTTAAGTGTTGTATTTGGTTCCATTCTTTATTATCTGGTACTCCAGGTTGTTATCTGGATGGGAATTGATACGGACCTTCTGAAAATGCTTTCTGCCCTTGTTGTTGCACTGTTTCTTGCATTTCCATACTGGAAGGGCAAATATTTTACAAAAGCCAAACAGGGAGGTAAATAATCATGCTGAAATTGATTGATATACATAAAACATTTAATCCGGGTACTATCAATGAAAAAGTTGCCTTAAATGGCGTGGATCTCCATCTGAACGAGGGCGATTTTGTTACTGTTATCGGTGGAAACGGTGCCGGTAAATCCACTATGCTGAATGCAGTTGCAGGTGCCTGGCCTGTAGATTCCGGAAAGATCATCATCGGTGGAACTGATGTCACAAAACTTTCCGAATATAAAAGAGCTGCTTACCTTGGCCGTGTATTCCAGGATCCTATGACCGGAACCGCAGCTACTATGGGTATCGAAGAAAACCTTGCCCTTGCAAAACGCCGTGGAAAATCCCGTCTTCTCCGTCCAGGTATTACCCGTCAGGAACGGGAAGAGTATCACGAGCTTCTGAAGATTCTCGGTCTGGGCCTCGAAGACCGTCTTACTTCCAAAGTCGGCCTTCTCTCCGGCGGTCAGCGCCAGGCTCTGACTCTTCTGATGGCAACCTTAAAAAAGCCTCAGCTTCTTCTTCTGGATGAACATACCGCAGCTCTCGACCCAAAAACTGCTGCCAAAGTCCTTGAGATCACTGATATGATTGTAAACCGCGATCACCTGACAACCATGATGATTACTCATAACATGCGTGACGCTATCACTCATGGCAACCGCCTGATCATGATGTGGGAGGGAAAAATCATTCTGGATATCCAGGGTGAAGAAAAGAAAAAACTTACCGTTAAAGATCTTCTTGATAAATTCGAAGAAGCCAGCGGCGAAGAATTTTCCAATGATTCCGCTCTTCTCAGCTAACATTATATATTAAGAAAACCAGGTTGGAATTTTGTTTCTGCAGTAAATTCCAGCCTGGCTTTTTTTATTCCAGTTCTACCGAAAACTCACCGGTTCTTCGGCTGTACCGATAAATAGAAGATGTCAGATAATCTTCTGGAGGCGTTGCTTTTTTGATTGTGTCCATAAGAACATCCTTCAGGTCTTCCGGATAAACCATGTCCGCACTATGTACCATCACTTCATGAACACTGGTAAATACAAGATACAGATCCGCTTCCATCAGCTCCGCAAGACGTCTCGCCACTCCCGGAAGAAAAATTGCAGCTGCACCATTGGTGCGTTTTTCTGTACTGAGGCAGTTTCCCGCAATTCCTTTATTTGGCTGATAAGTTTCCAGAAGATCCATAAAATTATCTCCTGTATAGGTTTTATCAAACAACATTTTTTCCCAGTGGTAGATTCTGGGCGGACTGATAAAATAGGTGTTTACAAGGGCAGCCTCAAAAACAGCATCCGGATCTTTTCCCCACTGTTCTGGAAAATGTTTCTTAATTTTCGTGCTCAGGATATAGCCGTCTTTTTCACCTGCCAGATAATACAGAACCAGTGCAATATCTCCGACCTGATGATAAATCGTGTCTTTTAATACCTCCCCGTTCCGCTCTGCACTGAGAAGACGGATAAAAAGTTTTCCTTTGATTTTTTCATAGTCTTCCAGATCATTTATATCGCAGACCACACTGGTTTCATCTGCTTTTTTTATCTCACAGACACAGTCATGGACAATATTATTCAGGTTATGCTCCTGACAATATCGTTCATAAAGTTCTTCTGTATGCAGACCACATATCTTTTTTGCTTTCTCAATATGTCTGCATTCCACAAAAAGCCTGTCCCCTGTACATCCATATTTTTCCCCTTTTTTCGCAAAGTAAATCTCATCTTCTTCCAAATCCATAGCAGCAAGAAGAAGCTTTCTCAGTTCTGTGACAAAAGTTTCATAGCCTTTTTCCATATTAAATTTTCCTTTCTGTGAGACAATGCGGACGAATGTCCTGATTAGAATGAGTATTTTACTTAAAATACTCCCTGTAGAAAACAGATTTCTCTGCCAGATTTGAGTTGTCTGCTGTATGAAACAGTATAAAAGATGTTTCTGTATTTGTAAAGAAGTTTTCATCGACAGAAAAAGCAGCTTCCGCTGCTTTGTACTGTCAGATTTTTGATATCCTTTTGGATTTTATGTCTTTATTTCCGTATTCAGCGATAAATTTCTCCCTGTTCTGTCAGATATTTCAGAAATCCATCACAACCTTCCATTACATCCTCATAAGTCTCATCAAAATTTCCTGTATACCACGGATCTGCGATGTCTCTTCCAGTTCCCGCAAAAGTAAGAAATTTATAAATCTTTCCTTCCGGATCATTTCTCAGCATCCGGTTCAGATTCCTTATATTTGCAGTGTCCATACCAATAATATAGTCGAATTTATTATAATCCGCCCACGTGATCTGTTTCGCTCTGTGCGGAACCAGCGGGATTCCCACTTCACGAAGTTTTTTTACAGTTCCTCTGTGCGGCGGATTTCCAATCTCCTCGGTACTCGTCGCAAAACTATCAATTATAAACTGCTCTTCAAGACCAAGCTCCTTCACTTTGTAGGTAAAAACACTCTCGGCAAGAGTTGATCTGCATATGTTGCCGTGGCAGACAAATAACACTCTTATCATTGCTTAAAACTCCTTGAAATGCTGTATTTACGCTGTTTACAGGCATTTTCCGATAATCTTCAATCCTGTCATTTTCCTGTATATCACAGCATAA
>ENA-OWZP01000433-OWZP01000433.1-human-gut-metagenome-genome-assembly--contig:-NODE-433-length-14744-cov-6.814623_pt1 | contig 14744 bp, 9 predicted proteins | sample MGYA00249258_ERZ652111 | MGnify/ENA primary metagenome ERZ652111 (study PRJEB26925, sample SAMN05826993) | human gut metagenome | biome: ENVO:2100002; feature: ENVO:00000062; material: ENVO:00002003...
AATCGAAGGCAGCCAGCCCGAACACAAGCGTTGCGCTTACAAATTGAATCCGGGGGGCCTCATGAGCCGAGGGTGTAAGGGATAAGGTGTAAAGGGTAAGGGTTTAAAGGCGTAAGGGTGTAAGGGGACACTCACTCCTGCCGGTACAGCCGCGAATACAATCCGCCGGCCTGCAGCAGTTCGTCATGCGTACCGGATTCGACGATCTGCCCATGATCCATGACATGGATGCGGTCGAAATCCCGAATCGATGCGAGTCTGTGCGCCACGACGATGCACGCATTGTCGGAGTCGAGCAACGCCGTCATGACATGTCGCTCGGTATCGTTGTCCAGAGCACTGGTGGGTTCGTCCATAAGTAGGAAGTCCGGTCTTCCGACGACCGGATCCATCATCCCCTCGTTGATGCCGGCAACCTCGCACGCCCTGACGATGTCGTCATCCGTCAGCCACGGACGGTGCAGCGTGATATTGTCGCGCAAGGTTTCGTTGAACACCGTGGATTCCTGATGCACATACGCCAGCCTGTCGGCCTTCCATCGGCTGTCCGCGTCGTAAATCCGGCATCCGCCGTCGTTGATGGTCACCGTGCCACAGACGGGTTCGATGAGTCCGGCGAGCAGTTTCAGCAGCGTGCTTTTGCCCGAGCCAGTGGGGCCGACGATGGCGATCTTGTCGCCTTCACCGGCGGGAATCATCTCGCAAATCTTGCGCATATAGGTGGCGAACGCCATGATCTGGCTGATGACGCCGACGATGCCGGAGAAGGTTTCGATGAAGGCGCGTTGCACGTCAGCCTGCGCGACGGTCGCACGCTCGACCAGCGTCCTGTTGCGCAGGGAATAAATGACGGATACGACGAGCACCGCCGCGCACACCGTCAGGGTCAGCATCGTCAATGGCGCTGAATAGGCGATCATCATGATCAGGTAGACCACGAGGAACACCATCGACACGACCGTCGACGGCAGACTGCCGGTCACGATCTGTTCGACGACCATGACCAGGTTCGCGCGGTAGATCAGGTCACCACTGGAACGGTTCACGAAGAACGGGAACTCCCGATCGAGCACGCCGGTCATGTATCGGCGGGACAGGTATCGTCCGAATCGCACCTGCACGCGGGTGAGCATCATGGTGTTCAACGCGCCGACCGCCATCGCCGTGAACGCCGGGCGCGCTGCCTTCCACGCGGCCACGGGAGGCGTCGCAGGCGTGGCGGCGGGAGGACGTCGCGTTTCCCGATTCCCGGACGGGTTCCCATCTCCGAGCGTCCGCCGGAGGCCGGCGACCGCAGCGGTTTCGGCCATTGGGAGGCCGACGGCGTGATCGGCGCCGGATGCGACCTGCACACTGAGGTCGAGAGGAAGACCAGGTTCCTCATGGCCGGGATCGTGCCCGGCAGGACCGCCGGGGAAAGCGTCGGGGTGCGGCTGGCGATGTTCTCGCCGCTGCCGGCCGGCGCGCGCGTCAGCGTCACGCACGACAACGGCGCCGGGTTCGCCCGCCACACGCGCCTGCGCGACGGGCTGGGCATGGACACGTACTTCGCCGACCCGTACTCCAGCCGGCGGCGGGGAAGCAACGAGAACCGGAACGGCATGATCCGCCGGTATCTGCCCAAACGCAGCGAGATCCGGATGGGCATGGCCGGGGAACTGCGGGAGATTGTCGACGAGGCCGACAACCGTCCCATGCGCGTGCTGGACTACCGGACGCCCGCCGAGGCATTCGCCGACGAACTGCTATAATTGCAGGACCAACAGGGGGTGTTGCACCTCTAAATAGACATCGGGCACACGGTTTGCGCGGCGGTGAGCAGTGAGCGGTGAGTACTGAGCGACGTACGGCGACTCACGTGCGCTCACACAGTGGTGAGCAATCCGCCAAACAACACCACGAGCAGAGCGATGGTTTCAATCACGAAGTACAGAATGAAACTTGCCCAGCTTTTGGTCAGTACGTTCAGCGGCGAGGTCTTCCGGATAATCACCAGCAGACCAACAAACACCAGGGCATATACGGCGATGCCGATCGCCGCCCCCATAATGCCGAGGTTCGCGGCATTCGCCAGACCGGCCTGCTTGCCGTAGACCACGTACGTGGAATACCAGAAGTTGAGATTGAGCATGCTGAGTCCCGCGATGAACTGCTCACAGGCCAGCCCGAGCACGAACACGATCAGCCATGGCCAGGACGGCGAGACGACCACCGCCATCGCCAATCCGACGTACGTGATCACCACGGCCACCCAACCGACCAGTGCGATACCTTGCGGAGACACTCCCCCGAGCACGGCCACAATGGAGTCAGTATTATTCACCGCCAGCGAGCGACCGAACCAGTATGGCGCGATGATGGCGCACAGTACGGCAAGAATAATCAACGCCCAACGCAACGGATGGGAGCGACGGCGCTCGATATCAGCCAAAGACAAATCGGTCTCGGGTATGGAAGCCTCGGGGTGCCTGGAAACCTCGACGGTCTCTACTTTGCCGCCTACGATTTCCGTCGCCTCGTTAGGTTCTTGCTCGTTGGATTCCTGCTCCATGCACCGCCTCGCCGATTACCTGCTTATTGCCATGTATTGCCATGCCGATTATTGCGATGCCTATCTTAGCGTGCGTGTTGGGCAAGTACCTGATGTTCCCTGTGGTTTCGCGCACTGATTGGATACAGACAGGCTACTGCTGTTGCCCGTCTGTATCCGGCGACTTGTCCGCCGCTGTATCCGTCTGTTCCTCAGGCAACGTATTGGCAGCCTGTTCCTTACGCCGCCTGCCGTGCAGCAGGGCCTCGAGCATGTCGACCTGACGCTCCAGTTCGTCGATACGACGTACCTGCTGCGAAATCAGCAAGTCGCGTAGGTCATTGTTCTGCTCTTTGCGGGAGACGGGGAAGATGATGGCGCGACGTTCGGGCGATACGTGGAAATCGGATTCGCTGCCGGTACCAGCCGGAAGTGACGATTCCGCCGAGTCGCGCCAAGCTCTCGCTGCTCGCGCACTCTCCGGAATGTTTGGTGCGCCCGCGGCTCCCGAGCGGAAAAGCTCCGAATCTGAAGCCCCCCCCCAGCTTATTTTCCACGCCGGCTTTGGCATTGCCGGAGTTCAGGATTTCGTCTTGCGATTCACGCCAGCGGGCAAGGCAACGTTCGATGCGCTTGTACCCGATTAGAGCCGGATCCAATCCGGCTTCACGGAACATGCGCACGGGTGAGGCACCTTCGTTGTAGTGGACTACACAGTAACGCTTGAAATCATCGGTATAGGTGATGCGCTTCGCCGTGGCTTCCGCCACTGCCGACAACGACTTCAGATACTTGATCTCCTCGGGGCTAAAAGTCCCTCCACCACTGGTCATCCTCATCCCTTACACTCGTTGGAAGGCTCATTGCACACCCCCCTTGATTATGGGGTGAATGCCATAGTTCGGGATAGTAATACTTATAATTCGGACATGCCTAACCCCTAGTAGGGTCGTTTTTATCCCCGTTTAAGTGGAGCCTGAGTAGTGGCTGGACGGCAACTGAACGATAATCGGCCCACGAATGGGGTATACAGGCCCATCCTTCACCTCCCCTACGATTGTGTTCGCTTGGCGATTGTTACCGAGCCTGCGTGAAACGTTTGTTGTGGCGAAACACAAGTTATTTTCGATGCCCGGCCCCATTACATTCAAATCAAAATGCCATACATTGCCCATAAGATTCGGAGATGGCCTACAAGTCATCCGTATGAAATGCCGCCAATATGACAAATGGCCGATCTGAATAATCAGATCGGCCATTGTTATAGCTGCTCAGTTACAAGCAGCAGTCAAGCTCACGCGTTGAGAGCGCGCTTGGTGGAACGGGACTTGACGAACACGGTCACCGCGGCACCCGCGATCAGCAGACCGATCACGGAGAACAGCATGGTTCCGGCGGCACCGGTGAGCGGCAGCTGGGTGATGTTCTTGACGTTGGTGACCTGGAAGGTGCCCTTGTTGTCCTTGGACAGGTTCCAGGCATCCTTACCAGCGAAGGTGGCAGCAGCATCTGCGGTTGCACCGGTAGTGATCGTGAACTTGCCAACGAAGGTGCCGTTGTAGCCAGTCGGGACCTTCGTCTCAATCACGGTGTAGGTGGTGTTGAGCTTAAGACCGTTCAGAGTGTACTTACCCTCAGCGTTGGATTGCAGTGTGTCCGTGGCGCCTTCAGGGTAAGTGCCATCAGCATTGGCGGTCGGCAGAGAATACGCACCGTTAGAGCCATTGAACTTAAGCGGAGTCTTCGCTTTGAGCTCGTCAGCGGACAGACCGCTAACATCGCCTTCGTACACTTGGAACTCAGCACCAGTCAGAGCAGCAGCGTTCTTGTCGACTTTCTGCCAAGTCACGGCACCAGCCTTGGTGGTTTCTTCCTTGCTGCTCTTCAGGTCGACAACGCCGGCAGCGGCGAGAACGCCAGTGGCGTTGTTCACGGACGGCGCGGCGCCCGTGATAGCAGTGCCAGCGAGAATCGGAGCATTGCCATTCCACACGAGCTTGTGAGTGTCATTATCTTCGACGACCAGCTTTCCACTCTGGTCGACAATCAAGTACAGACCACCCTCAGCGAAGGTGAAGGTCTGGGTCTTGCCACCGTTAGAAGCCGTCGGGGTAATGTCCGTGACAGCCAGATCCTTAAGCGCGTTCACAAAAGCGGTGGTCTGCGCGGCGGTCAGGGTAGTGTTGCCCAGCCAGGCCCACTCGTTCAGGGAATCACCCTTGGTCTGGTCGTTGTAACCAGCAGCAGCGAAAGCAGCATCCACTGCCTCACCGGAGACCAAACCCTCCAGCTCAACGCCAGTGTTGCCATCAGACACATACTTGGCGAGCTCAACGTACTTGAACATGCGCAGGTTAGCCTGCAGGTCAGCGGTGTCAACCGGCTTGGTGTAGAACTGGTTTGCATCCGTGGCGTTGACTGTGATAGTCGTGCTGGAGATGTTGGCCTCAGCCGCGTTGGCGGTGGTGGCGCCGAAGGCCATGCCACCGAGCAGGGTGGCCGCAGCAGCGACACCCGCGAAAAGCTTCCTCAACTTCATGAGAAACCCTCTCTTCCTTATTGTGATTGATTTTCTTGCAATCGCGGAGGCCGCAACCCACAGCGGGGCCTCCGCGATCCGCAAATCCTTATTGTTTTTTCGGGGAGGGAAGCCTTCATTGACTCCCCTCAGTCCGCCTTCGGCGGCCAGCTCCCCTCAGCGAGAGGAGCCAAAACCACCTCAAGTTTCTTGAAATCAGACCAGCTGACGCTTACGCCAGACCGTGTAGCCCGCAGCAGCCAGCAGGGCCAGCAGGCCCAGGCCACCGCCGAACACCATCCAGTCACGACCAGTCGTGCCACCGGTCAGCGGCAGACTGGAGATAGCCACATACTTGTTCGTGAACTGTGCCGACTCCGTATTCGTTCGGTCGGAATCGTTCTCGCCGTACTCGTAAGAGACAACGGCATCCGTCCTGGAGACCGTGACCTTGACGGTCACCTTATCGTTGTCATACTTCCAACCGGCAGCAGGCTTTTCGGTGTCCTCCGAAGCCTCGAACGTGTAGACCAAATTGTCAGCACCGGTCGGAACCCTGAACTTCAGGTCCCCATTGCCGAAGCCAACCGTCGCGCTCGCGCCGCTAGCAGTCAATTCGTCCTTGGACACAGTCGTAGTCAGTCCATTGTTGGCCAAGCCGGTAACGTCAGCGCACTTACCAGCATTCGCATCCGTGCTATCCACGCACTTCAGGTTGAAGCCGAAGTCCGAATTAGCAGCATGTCCCTGCACAACCTTCGTCACCTTGACATCCGAAGCGGGCAAGGTCACGTAAGAAGGCATGTTGGTTACCGTGAAGGCACCGGATTGTGCGGTCAAACCTTGTAGCTTGAGGTCAGTCTTATCAACCTTGGAGTCATAGCCTTCAACCTTGACCTCGGAAACCGAGTATGTGTGCCCCTCAGGGCCGGCAGGCACCGTGAACTCGTGAGTCCAGTTGCCGGCGGCATTCAGAGTTGCTGAACCGTTGGCATAATCCTCGCCGTCCTGCTTGAGCTGGACCTGCACGGAATCATTCGCGTGATTCTCGTTGTCGTCGGACCAAGTCTTCGTCACCGTAATCTTGGAGACCGGAAGGGTGATGGTCGGCTTCTGCAGGTAGGCGGCGGTCTGCGGATCGCTCGTCGTCGTGCCGCCCTGCGAGGAGGTCACCACGGTCTTGTAGTCGACAGTGGCGCTGGAGTTGTCGTTCGTGTAGAAGTTGTTGTCGCCGGAGGCATTGGCATCGTCCTTGTGGTTCTTAACAGCCTCGTCGAACGCAGCCTGCGTCGGCTTGACATTGAAGCTCACCGTGTAGGTGACGCCGTCCTCAAGCGTGTCGTCGTTGGACGTGACCGGCCAAGACACGGTGCCATCAGCCGCAACCGTCGCCTCCGGGGCGTCAGCCCACGCCGTGGTCTGGCCTTTCCGGGTCTTCGTGTACGTGAAGCCCGCGGGCTCTCCATTCTCGGAGGCGCTGTCGGAGCTCACGACCCAGCTGGACAGCCTGTCGTGAATCGTCACGTCGGCATACTCAGCCGTCTTGGTGATCTCCTGATAAATGGACTCGAAGATGTTGTTCAGCTGGCCGGCATCCGTGGCGGCCTTGTAGTAGCTGCTGGTCTCGGCGCGGTCACCGAGGTTGGCGTTCCAAGACTTTCCCCACGAATGCTCACTGCTCGTTGCAGTGGCATCCGGGTAGTTGCTGGAGATGCCGTGCATGTACTTGTTCAGGTTGCTCGAGGTGTCGCCGGGGTTGGCACCGCTGACGACGCCGATCGAGTAGATGGTCGTCCCGGCGTCCTTCAGGCTCTTCGCCTTGTTCACCGCGGTGGCGGCGACGGTGGGGTCAAACCCGCTGCCGTGGTTCGGCTCGCCGTCGGTGAAGAAGATGACGACCTTCTTCGCGTTGGCGCGAGGCTGATACGTTAGCGCCGCCTGGGCGCGGTTGAAGGCGTAGTCGGCGGAGGTCGCGCCGGACGCGCTCAGGCCGTTAACCGTGCTCGTCAGTCCGGAGACGTCGTACGTCAGGTTGCTGACGATCTGCGTGTAGTTGTAGGAGGACCAGCCTTCGCGGTAAAAGTCATTGCCGACGCTGGTCTTCTCGGTGCCGGCGAACTTCACCAGGGCGATGCGGTTCCGCTGGCTCTGGTCGGTAATCTTCGCGTTCTCTGCAGCCGTCGCATTGATGAATTTATTGACCGCGGTCTTGAGCGAGTCAATCTTCGTAGGCTGGTTCCAACCGCTAGCGATCTTTTCGGCCATCGAACCGGACACATCCAACACCAGCACGATGTCGAGTGGCTGGTTCGTCACGATCTCGCCCGTACCCGCGCTCTTCGCACCGGTGACGTTCAACGCCACCGTGTACGTGCCGTCTTCATTGGCGGTAACGGTCTTCTCGCGGGCCGGAGCAGACAACGTCGGATCATCCGGCACGCCGTTTGTTCCCTCGGTGGAAAGAGGAGCAGGCGCGCTGGCGGCCGCCTTCTCATCGGTGGTCTGCGATTGTGTCGTGGAGGCATTCCCATCGTCCGCCATGGCGGTCGCGCTCACACCGGCGACGCCACCGAGCATCGCCACGGCGGCAACGATCGCCACTAACCGTTTGCCTTTCCTGCCCGCCGCGGCCCCTACCGCTGCGAACCATTCTGCAATTCTCTTCATAACCTTGCCTGTCTCTTACGATCACGTACGCCAAAACCCGGCGTTACGCTTATAAGGCGTTACGGTATTAAGCAAAAAGCACGAATGCGTACACCCGGGTAGAGGGAATTTTTTACCCGACACTGAAAAGAACCTTGGAATTTTTGAAAAGTGGCACCCTCGTCATCCACCCTGCGATAACGCACTTTTCTTCTCGACGGGGCGTGCCGGTCCCACCATCTGGGAACTGAGGCGGATTTGCCGCCGCTGCGCGGGGGCCGGAGTTACTGACGACCGTCAGTATGCCACTGCTCCGCATGTGTGCAGTATCACATACCGCTACGCATACACGGAGACATACTACATGCAATTTCTGTGAACGCAAACATACGACTCACCAAGGCCGTGTTCTGTTGCGGGCGGTGGTGTTACGGGCAATGTTGTGGGTAGTACCCTAGCCACAAACCTATATAGTGGAGCGGATGACGGGAATCGAACCCGCGTAATCAGTTTGGAAGACTGAGGCTCTACCATTGAGCTACATCCGCGTTAAGCGTCGCTTTTGGCGACTTGAGTTATTATACATATTTCTTCGGGGATGGCAAACGCGTGTGGCTGCAGCAGGACCAGCCAATCTAGTTGATGGATTGCGGCTTTGCCGAGGACTCCCCTCAGTCGCCTACGGCGACAGCTCCCCTCAAAGAGGGGAGCTAGAAACCGTCGAAATCACAAATGGATGAGCTGGGACTCGTATGGTTGGAGGTCGGCGTCCATCGCGTTCAGAATGCCGTTGCAGGCGTTGAGGTGGGCGTGCTGCGGGTCGGGCGAGAAGTTGAACAGGCCGACCAGCGTCTTGCCTTCGTGCTGACGAATCACAGCGAGCACCGAATCGTTGAACGTATCCCACGTGGACACCCAAGCGTCAGGCGCGAAGCAGGGATCGTTGCGCATCGCGCGCAAATCTTCCATGCCCTTCCACAGCTGGTTCTGCAACGTACCGGACTTCTTGCGCAGAGCGGCCTTGGTCCAGTCGAACTTACTACGGTGCAGATTGCGGCTGTCTTCCACGCGATCCGGGTCTTCCTTGTAATCCCAGCCGTTGAGCTGGGCGATTTCGTCGCCGCAGTTGAGCATCGGGAAACCGCGCAGGAAGCTCATGGCGTGGTGCATCATGAGGTCGCGATCCACCGAGGTCTCTAGCAGTGGCTTGTCGTGCGTGATGATGGCCTTTTCGATGCCGCACAGGCTGGCGGTGGTGCCGCAACTGCGGGCGTCGCGCGTGGCTTCGTCGTAGTTGTAGAGTTCGCCCATCGACCAGCTGCCGGGGGTTGCGCCCTCGTAGAAGTGGTACAGGAATTCCTTGTGCTTGAGCGGGTCGATGTCGAGGTAACGCTCCACGTCTTCGTCCAAGCCCCAGCCGATGTCGTCATGGCAGCGCAAATAATTCACGAACCAGCAGTTTTCGGGCAGCGAGTTGAGCTTGTCGATCTGGTTCTTGAGCAGACGCACGTCGCGGCTGGCGAGCGCGCTCCACAGGTTGACCATGATGGAGACGTTGTACAGCATGTGGCACTCGGGGGCCTCGGGCGTACCGAAGTAGGCGGCGAGCTCCTTGGGGGCCATGACCACCTCGCCCTTAAGCACCACGGCCGGGCAGACGCATTCCAAAATGATGCGCAGCATGCGCACGATGGTGTGGACCTGCGGCAGGTTGCGGCAATTGGTGCCAAGCTGCTTCCAGATGTACGGCACGGCGTCGATGCGGAACACCTCGACACCGAGGTTGGCCAGGCGCATCACGCTGCCCATCATGGCTACGAGCACCTTCGGGTTGCGGTAGTTGAGGTCCCACTGGAACGGGTAGAACTGGGTCATCACCCACTTGTTCATCTTCTCATTCCAAGTGAAGTTGCCGGGCGCGGTGTTCGGGAAGACCTGCGGCACATCCCGGTCGTAGCGGTCGGGGATGGTGCGGTCCGGGTAGCAGAAGTAATAGTCCTGATACTCGGGATCGCCGGCTTCGGCTGCCTTGGCCCAGCGGTGGGTGGAGGCGGTGTGGTTCATCACGAAGTCGATGCACAGACTGATGCCGGCGCGGCGCAGCTTCTTGGCCAGCGCGGCGAGGTCTTCGTTGGTGCCGAGCTTCGGGGCCACGGTGTCGAAGTCCTGGACCGCATAGCCACCGTCGTTGTTCGGGTGCGGCATGTCAAGCAGCGGCATCAAGTGCAGGTAGGTGAGCTTCTGCTCCTTCAAGTACGGAATCTTGTCGGCAAGTTTCTTGAGGTCGCCGGCGAACAGGTCGGTGTACATGGTCATGCCGAACATATCGCCGCGCTTGTACCAGCCCGGGTCCTGCTCGCGGGTTTTGTCGAGACGCTTCAAATCGGCGGGACGGTCAGCGTAGGCTGCGGCCATGCTTGCGACGAGTGCGTCGAAGGCGTCGTGATCGTTATATAGGCTCATGAAGAGCTGTTCGAGTTCGTCTTGATGAGCAGCAAGGCGAGCGTTGAACACGGCGCTCGAAGCGGGACGCTTGGCGGTTGCGGACTTGGTCGCCGCTGCCTTGGAGGTACGGGCCGAACGGACGGCAGTCGTCGCCTTAGTCGCTGTGGTTCTGGCCGTACGAGACGTCGTGCGCTTGGTTGCGGTTGTCTTGGTTGCCGTGGAAGTCGTAGCGGTTTTGGCCGCTCGGGTTGATGCTGTCTTGGCAGCCTTCTTCGCCACCTCGGTCTTCTCGACCGATTCCACTGCCTGTGCCGACTGGTTGCTTTGAGCCACCGGAAACTCCTTTGTCTCTATCCGTTGCCCGCGTCAATCGTTTGACGCTTTGTATTACAAAACATCAAACCGGTTCGACAATCGCAACCCAAGACTCGCCGAGCCACCGGCGCTATTCCACAGAAATCGTCACCACCGCGGAGGCAATCGGACCATCGTGGCTCAGGGAAATATGGATATGCGGCATCGACCCCGCACCGAAAGCCGAGCGCTGCGCCGAACGCGCATTCCGCCGCTCCTGCATCACTGCATAAGGCCCGTTATCGGAAGCAGGGGAATAAGCAGAGGAATAGCGAGCGCCTGCAGCCGAATTCGCGTAATCAGTTTGGAAGACTGACGCCGTCCCCTTACCCAGAGACACATGCGGCACACCACGGGAATCATCCAAGATCTCGATTTCAGGCCACGGGAAATTATCAAGCGTGAACGGATAGGGGGCATCGCCAAGATAATCGCACCACGCTTTGAGGAACGCCTCCTTGCCTGCCCACTTGGCGGACAGATGCACGGCCTCGTCATCGTTCTTCAGCCGTGCACGATCCGCCGCCTGACGTACCTCACGAACGGAAAACAGCGAGCGCATGCGCGAGCCGGGTTCAGACAGCTGCTCGGCGAATGCGGCGACGTCAACCACGTCATGACCTAAACCAAATGTGCCCATAGCACCTATTATCAGCCATTCAACACGTTGACAACACATCCAGAATAACGAGGTTCACACGGAACGCGGCATCCACAAACGGAAACCCTCGGCCGCTCCGCAAGCCGAATCCTGAAAGTCAACACCAAGTCAAACTGTTGACTAACGGTGGACACGGCGTAAAATGTCGATATTCCGCCCGACACTCCAATACGTAAATCGATTGACGTCAAACGTTTGACTTTTTAACGCGGTTAACACAATGATCCAATGAAGGATAACTTCACAACAACCAACCACAACCAGCCAATGAAGCCAGCAAGGAGGTAGAACCGTGGTCACGATGAAGCAAATCGCCAACCGCGCCGGCGTTTCCATCTCCACCGTCTCTCTGGTGCTCAACAACCGCGATATCGGCCGCGTCAGCCCCGATGTCGCCGAGCGAGTCCGCGACATCGCCGCCGAACTCGGTTACCTGACCAACCGTCTGGCCAGCGGGCTGCGCACCAGCAGTACCCGCACCATCGGATTACTCAGCGACGAAGTGGCCACCACGCCGTTTGCCGGCCGCATGATTGAGGGCGCGCAAGACGCCGCCCGCATGCCCGCGTTCTTCGACAAGCACCCGGATGTCGACGGCTTCTTCTGCTTCAACGACACCCGCGCTTGGGCCATCTACACCGAGGCCACCCGTCGCGGGCTGATTATCGGCAAAGATATCGCGGTGGTTGGCGTCGACAACCACCAGGTTGTGGCCGAAGCGCTGGATCCGCCGCTTTCCACTGTGGAACTGCCGCATTACGAGATGGGCTACTGGGCAGTCGGTAAGCTGGTCTCGCTCATCGAAGGCGAGGCACCCGATCCCTTTCCTCGTGCCGGATACCCGGTCGAGAAGGTTCAGCCGCCGCCACTGAGCGAGCAGTCACCCCAGCTTGAATGCCAGCTGCGCATCAAGCAATCCTGGGTCCGGCCCCGCTCCCAGCGATAGCCTGCCCAAAAATCACGCATCTATCCTACTTGACCCGGTTTCGACTGTATATCGAAGGCGCTATTGCTGTTTTCGTGGGTGGTGGTTCGTTGTTGAACCGTTGCGGGAGTAAGAGACGACGAACCGACATCCACGAAAACAGCAATAGCGTCAAAAAACAATAGGGTCGGGAAGAACACCGTAAATGACGTTCTTCCCGACCCTAATCGCGAGACACTCCCCTCAGCCGGCATTCACCGACCGGGGGAGCCAGAGGGGCATCAGGCCTCGTAGTAGCCGTCGGCGTCGAGGCGGGCGTCCGGGTTGAGGAGCATAGCCTTTTCGACCTCGTGGTGGTCGTAGCCACGGTGATCCTCGCGGAAGCGACGGTTGTCGATCGGCTCGTAGAGCGCGGCGCGACCCATCATGCCTTCCTCAAGGTGACGCTGGCCGGCGGCCAGGCGGGCGTTGGCACGCTCACGCCAAGCTTCCAGTGCGGCCTCACCATCGGCCTTGGCCACGGCCGCCTCGAAGGCACCCGGATGGACCAGAGCCACGAAGCCGGAAACATGTCCGAAGCCGAGCGAGGTGGCCAGACCGGCCTTGACCGGGCGACCAGCGGTCTCGCGACCGAACTCGTCCTCACCACCGCCGATGCGCAGGGGCTTCCTAACCCAGACCATGTGGTCGTCGCGCTGGAGCTTCGGATCCACGCAGTCGAGCGCCGCGTTCGCCGGAATCACGCCGGACTTGAACAGCTGCGTCAGACCGTTGACCTGGAAGATGCAGGCACCACCCTTGGCGTGGCCGGTAAGCGTCTTCTGCGAGATCACGAACAGCGGGTTGCCGTCGGTGCGGCCGATGGCGTGGGCCAGCGTGTTGTGCAGCTCGGATTCGTTCGGGTCGTTGGCGTTGGTGGACGTGTCGTGCTTGGAGACCACGGCGATGTCGTCGGCTGAGACGCCGAGCTTAGCCAGGTCGTGCACGAGCTTGGAGTCCTTGCCACCGAGGCCGGCAGCCAGGGCACCGAGGCCCGGAGCCGGGATCGAGGTGTGAGCACCATCCGCGTAGGAGTGGATGAAGCCGACCACGGCCGCAACCGGCAGGCCGAGCTTTTCGGCGATGTCACCGCGGGTCACGAGGATCGTGCCGCCGCCCTGGGATTCCAGGAAGCCGCCACGGCGACGATCGTTCGCGCGGCTGAAGAAGCGCGCGTCGATACCCTTGCCATACATTTCCTCCGAGTTGGCGGTGGCGTTCATGTTGCCGAAACCGATCACGGATTCCACGCCGATGTCGTCGATCGCACCGGTGACCACGAAGTCGGCCTTGCCGAGGGCGATCTTGTCGACGCCCTCTTCAAGGGAGACGGCTGCGGTGGCGCAGGCGGAGACCGGCTGAATCATGTTGCCGTAGCCGCCGATGTAGGACTGCATCACGTGAGCCGCGACCACGTTCGGCAGGGCTTCCTGCAGGATGTCGGTCGGGATCTCGTGGTTGAGGAAGCGGTCGAGGTACAGCTTGCGCATCGACATCATGCCACCGAAGCCGGTGCCCTGGGTCGAAGCCACCAGCGAGGGGTGGATGGACTCGAGGATTTCGGCCGGGGTGAAGCCGGCGCCCAGGTAGGCGTCCACAGTGGTGACGATGTTCCACAGGGCGATCTTGTCGACGTCGCCGACCATCGAGGCGGGAATGCCCCATCGGGTCGGGTCGAAGCCCTTCGGGAACTGGCCGCCGACTGTGCGGGTCATGGTGGCGCGGCGCGGCACGCGGATCATCGAGCCGGCGTGGCGGGTCACGTTCCATTCGCCGGATTCCTCATCCGGGGCGATGGTGGTGTGAGCCTCGTCCAACTTGACGTATTCGGCGGCGACTTCGCGGGTGGGCACAGAGAAGGTGACGTCGTGGTCGAGGAAGACCTCGGCTTCCTCTTCGTCAGCACCGTCCTTGTAGTCGTTGCCCATGCCTTCCTCGAACGGGCGGATGCCGGAGCGGGCCACGACCTCGTCGTGGTAGCGCTCGGCGATGTCCTCTTCGGGCACGAGGTTGCCGTCGGTGTCGTACCAGCCGGGCTTCGGGCTGTCGGCCCAAGTCAGCAGGCCCATGTTCCACGCGAGTTCGAGCACTGCGCCGGCGCTGAGGTCGACGGTGCCGTCCGAGTGGATGCCGAGCTCGGCCTGGGCGCGCGTACGACCGGAGCCCCACGGGCCCAGCTCACCGACGGAAACGATGACGATTTCGTCTTCCGGCTTGGCAGTGACGTTGGTCCAATCGTTCAAGTCGACCGGAGCCTGCTTGGTGACGATCGGTGTGGGCAGCGCCTTGATTTGCTGCCCACGCGAGGAGTCGGACAGTCCAGTGGACTTTCCGGCGACGGAGCCATCCGTTTCCTGAGACGAGGCCGCAGCAGCTTCCTTCTCGGCGTCGGCCATGGCCTCCGCACGCAGGGCCTTGATGTCGATGGGCTCGGAGCCGAGGCCACCGGTCAGGTCCACATCGAGCGGGGCCTTGAGGGCCTGCTCGCGCGATTCGGCAGTGCACAGGTCGAGCAGCTTGGCCGCAATCTGTGCGGTGGAGTAGGTGCGGATGCCGTGACGCTCAACGACGGCGACCAGCGGGTCGTTACCGACCATCAGGCCGGTGCCACGCACCCAGCCGATCT
>ENA-OWZP01000454-OWZP01000454.1-human-gut-metagenome-genome-assembly--contig:-NODE-454-length-14454-cov-8.577054_pt1 | contig 14454 bp, 9 predicted proteins | sample MGYA00249258_ERZ652111 | MGnify/ENA primary metagenome ERZ652111 (study PRJEB26925, sample SAMN05826993) | human gut metagenome | biome: ENVO:2100002; feature: ENVO:00000062; material: ENVO:00002003...
TGGGCTCGGAGATGTGTATAAGAGACAGCAGCCCGCTCCGGAGCCGCCTGCCGCGCCCGCTCCGCCCCGTGCCGCTGAGCTGGAAAACCCCTATGGGAGATACTATGGAACGGCGCGGAGCCGGGAAGATCTGAAACGCTGAAGAGGTGCTGCCACGGGCGGCACCTCTTCAATTCTATTCGCCTCTTACAGGTGCTAGTTGAAAAGTTATCCACCCTGAAACCATGCGCCCTTTGTTGTTTCCGTGTCCGAGTTATGGTATACTAATCCAGTATCACGAAATGCAAAGGATGTGGAATGATGGACGCACTGGAACAGGCCCGCCGGGAGATCGACACGGTGGATGCCCAGCTGGCTGCCCTGTTTGAGCGGCGGATGAAGGCGGTGCTCAGCGTGGCGGAATACAAAAAGGCCCACGGCCTGCCCATCTTTGATGCTGCCCGCGAAAAGGTGGTGCTGGACAAGGCCGAGGCGCGGATCGGGGACCCGGCCCTGCGCCCCTATTACCGGGATCATGTGCAGAACATGATGGATGTGGCCAAGCAGTACGAGGCTGAGGTGCTGGGCCGCAACCGCGCTGCCTATCAGGGTGTGGAGGGTGCCTTTGCCCACATCGCGCTCCGGGCGCTCTTTCCCCATGCCGAGGCCGTGAGCTGCCCCACCTGGGATGAGGTGTTCGATGCCGTGGAAAAGGGCGATGCCGCCCACGGCGTAGTGCCCTTTGAGAACAGCCACGCGGGGGATGTGTCGGCGGTGCTGGATCTGTGCTATAACCACCCCGGGCTGTGGGTGGTGGATGTCTACGACCTGCCCATCTCCCAGAACCTGCTGGTGCTGCCCGGCACCCAGCTTTCCGACCTGACCCGTGTGTACAGCCACCAGCAGGCCATTGCCCAGAGCGAGACCTTCCTGAAGCAGTTCGGCCTGCCTGCCACGGCCATGCCCAACACGGCCATGGCGGCAAAGTTTGTGGCGGAGAGCGGCGACCGGACCAAGGCGGCCATTGCCAGCGTGGAAACGGCCGCCCTGTACGGGCTGGAGGTGCTGGTGCCCAGCATCAACACCGACGGCGACAACACCACCCGCTTCATCGTCCTCAGCCGCGAAAAGCCCACGGCGGGCAACCGGTTCTCGCTGCTGTTCACGGTGGACAACAAGCCCGGCAAGCTGGCCGAGGTGATCCAGATCATCGGTGCCAGCGGCTTCAATATGGAGTCCATCAAGAGCCGGCCCATGCCCCATGTGCCGTTTGAGTATTATTTTTACGTCGAGCTGGTGGGCGATCCCACAGCCGACGAGACCGCCGCGCTGCTGCGCGAGCTGAATCATGTCTGCCGCACGGTACGGCTGTTAGGAGTGTATACGAAATGAGCGATTTCATCGGGACAAAGCTCACCATGAATCTGGGCGAGCGCAGTTATGATATCATCCTGAAAAACGGTGCACTGGAAAACCTGTACCAGTTTGCCCGGCTGGACCGCAAGGTGGCCGTTGTCACCGACAGCGGCGTTCCGGCCCAGTATGCCCAGCGCGTGGCCGACCAGTGCCGGGAATCCACCATCATCACGGTGCCGCAGGGCGAGGCCAGCAAGAGCTTCAAGATCCTGGAAACGGTGCTCCGGCAGATGCTGGAGTTCAACATGGGCCGCGGCGACCTGGTGGTGGCCGTGGGCGGCGGCGTGGTCGGGGATCTGGCCGGATTTGCCGCTGCCATCTACATGCGGGGCATCGATTTTATCAACTGCCCCACCACCACCCTTTCCATGATCGACTCCTCCATCGGCGGCAAGACCGCTGTGGATCTGGGCGATACCAAGAATATCGTGGGCGCGTTCTGGCAGCCAAAGCTGGTCATCGTGGACCCGGCCACCCTTTCCACCCTGCCCCGCCGCCACTACATCAACGGCCTGGCGGAGGCGGTCAAGGCGGGCCTGCTGGCGGACCCCGAGCTGTTCGCCATCTTTGAAAAGGGCGATATCGACACCCAGATCAGCGAGATCATCTACCGCAGCCTGCGGTTCAAGAAGAACGTTGTGGAGCAGGATGAGACCGAGCGCGGGATGCGCAAGGCCCTGAACTTCGGCCACACCATCGGCCACGGCATCGAGGCCGTCAAGGGCATCAAGGGCCGCCGCACCGTGGGCCTGTTCCACGGCGAATGCGTGGCGCTGGGCATGCTGCCCATGATCGAATCCAAGGCGCTGCAGAAGCGGGTGCGGGCGGTCTACCGCCGCATCGGCCTGCCCACCCGCACCACCTATAACAAGGAAAAGGTGCTGGCCGAGATGCTGCACGATAAAAAGGCTCAGGGCGGCCAGATCACGGTCATCAAGGTGCCGGGTCTGGGCTGCTGGCGGGCCGAGACCATCCCCGTGGAGGGCCTGCGCCCCCTGCTGGGTGTGGAGGAGTAAGCCATGAAAAACACCTTTGGCAGCGACCTTTCGCTGACCATTTTTGGCGAGAGCCACGGCAGGGCCATCGGCGCGGTGCTGGACGGCATGGCGGCGGGCGTGCCCGTGGACGAAGCCTTTCTTGCTGCCTGCATGGACAAGCGCCGTGCCCGGGGCGACGGCCTTTCCACCCCCCGTGTGGAGGGGGATGCGGTGCAGTTTTTGTCCGGCGTGGTCAACGGCCGCACCACCGGCACCGCCATTGCCCTGATGATCGAAAACCAGAACACCCGCAGCGGCGACTATGCCAAAACGGCTGACCTGCTGCGGCCCGGCCATGCGGATTACACCGCCTACGCCAAGTACCACGGCTATCAGGATGCCCGGGGCGGCGGCCACTTTTCGGGCCGCGTCACCGCCGCGCTGGTGGCGGGCGGCGCTTTGGTGCTGGGAGCCCTGAACCGGGCCGGGATCGAGATCGTGACGCACATCGGGCGGTGTGCCGGGATCAGCGATGCCCCCTTTGCGCTGAACGATCCCGCCGCGCTGGCGGCGCAGGCCGAGGCACTGCTGAACAAGTCCGAGGGCTTTGCCCTGCTGGACGGCAGTGTGGAGGAACCCATGAAAGCTGCCATCCGTGCCGCCGGTGCCGAGGGCGACAGTGTGGGCGGCGTGCTGGAGACCGCCATTCTGGGCCTGCCCGCAGGCGTAGGTGAACCCTATTTCGACAGCGTGGAGAGCAAGCTCGCTCACCTGGCCTTCTCCATCCCGGCGGTCAAGGGCATCGAGTTCGGTTCTGGCTTCGGCTTTGCGGACCAGAAGGGCTCGGAGGCCAACGATGCCTTCCGGATGCAGGGGGAGCGCATCGTCACCGCCACCAACCACAATGCGGGCCTGAACGGCGGCATCTCCAACGGGATGCCCGTGGTGTTCCGCACGGCGGTCAAACCCACCCCCAGCATCTACAAAACGCAGGACACGGTGGACTATATGACAAAGAAGGACGCGGAGCTGTCCATTCAGGGCCGCCACGACCCCTGCATCGTGCCCCGGGCCGCCATTGTGCAGACCTGCGCCGCCGCGCTGGCCGTGGGCGACCTGCTCACCGCAAAATACGGCATGGCCTGGATGGAGGACCCCACCGGCTACCGCAAGGAGGTGCTGTAAATGGAATACGGACTCATCGGCGGGCGGCTGGGCCACTCCTACTCCAAGGTCATCCATGAGATGCTCTGCGGCTACCGGTACGACCTGTGCCCCCTGCCCACGGAAGAGGAAGTCCGGGCCTTTATGACCCGGCGGCAGTTCAGGGCCATCAATGTCACCATCCCCTATAAGCTGGTGGTCATGGAGTACTGCTCCTACATCGACCCCCACGCCAAGGCCATCAACGCCGTGAACACCATCGTCAACAGGAACGGCCTGCTCTACGGCTACAACACCGATTATCCCGGCTTCTCCTACCTGTGCGATGCACACGGTGTGGAGTTCAAGGACAGGACCGTGCTCATTCTGGGCACCGGCGGCACCCACAACACCACATGGGCTGTGGCCCATGACCGGGGCGCGAAACAGATCTATACCGTCAGCCGCCATCCCGACCCCGAAAAGGGAGAGCTGACTTATGCTCAGGCCCTGACCACCGGGGCGCAGATCATCATCAACACCACGCCGGTGGGCATGTACCCCAATGCGGGCGTGAGCGCCCTGGATATCACCTCCATGCCCGGGCTGGAAGCCGTGATCGATGTCATCTATAATCCCGATAAGACCGAGCTCATCCTCCGGGCCGAGGAGCTGGGGGTGCCCGTTGCCGTCGGCGGCCTGGAAATGCTGGTGGCGCAGGCAGTGTACGCGGCAGAATTTTTCCTCGACCGCAAGTTTGAGGATGCCGGTGCCGAGATTGCCCGTGTGACCAGCGAACTGCGGCGGGAACAGCTGAACATTGCCCTCATCGGGATGCCCTCCTCGGGCAAATCCACCCTGGGCCGCGCTCTGGCGGAACGGCTGGGCAAGCGGTTCGTGGATCTGGACGAGGAGATCGTCAAGGCCGACGGCCGGAGCATCCCGGACATCTTTGCCGCTGAGGGGGAGGCAGGCTTCCGGAAGCTGGAGGCCGCGCAGACCGCCCGCTTTGCCAAGGAGAACCGGCAGGTCATCTCCTGCGGCGGCGGCGTGGTCAAAGACCCGGCAAACCTCCGGGCACTCCACGCCAACGGCATCGTGCTCTTTATCGACCGGCCGCTGGAAGATCTGCTGGTGGGCGGCGGAAGGCCCCTTTCCACCAGCCCCGAGGCCCTGAAAACCATGGAAGCCCAGCGCCGCCCGCTTTATCTGGCGGCAGCGGATGCTGTGATCCCCAACAAGACCACCCCTGCGGATGCTGTGACGGCGGCAATGGAGGCGCTGGATGAAATTTTTAGTCATTAACGGTCCCAACCTCAACCTGACCCAGTTCACGGAGCCGGGCATGGAGGGGCAGATCGATTTTAATACACTGCTGGATTATATCGAGGCGGGTTGTGCCCAGATGGATGTTCAGGTGGACTTTTTTCAGTCCAACCACGAGGGAGACCTCATCGATGAGATCCAGTCGGCGGCAGGCCGGGCCGATGGCATCATCCTCAACCCGGGCGGCTACGCCTATTACAGCGTGGCCATTCTGGAAGCGCTGCAGGTGTGCGGCGTGCCCGCCGTGGAAGTGATGCTGGCCGACCCCAGCGGCAAGGAGCCCTTCCGCAGCGTGGATGTGGTCTCCTTTGGCTGTCAGGGCCGCTTTGCAGGCGAAGGGGTCAGCGGATATCTCCATGCCTGCGCCTACCTTGTGCAGCTGCTCCGACTGGATGGCGGCGCGCAGACGCACCTGGTGCAGTAAATGAATAACCTCTCCGTCAATGCTGACGCATTGCCACCTCTCCTAGTAGGAGAGGCCTTGGCATTCAGGAGAAGTTCCCGGTTTTGCCAAGGGCTCCCCTATTAGGGGAGCTGTCGAGCGAAGCGAGACTGAGAGGTTCAGAAAAGGGAAAGGAATCAAAAGAGATGATCATTTCGACCAAAAAAGGCACCCCCAAGGAAGAGCTGGAAAAGATCGTAGACAAATTCGAGAAGCAGGGCCTGGATGTGACCCTGATCACCGGCAAGGATTACAATGTGTTCGGTCTGGTGGGCGATACCACCAAGATCGATGAGCGCGATGTGCTGGCCAACCCCTGGATCGACAACGTCACCCGCGTGTCCGCTCCCTATAAGCGGGCCAACCGCCTGTTCCACCCCGCCGATTCCATCATCGACTGCGGCGGCGTGAAGATCGGCAGGGGCGAGAAGATCGCCGTGATGGCAGGCCCCTGCAGCATCGAGGGCGAGGAGCAGGCACTGCGCATTGCCAACGGCGTAAAGGCGGGCGGTGCAAGCCTGTTCCGCGGCGGCGCTTATAAGCCCCGCACTTCTCCCTACTCCTTCCAGGGTCTGGAGACCGAGGGCATCCTCGATATGGTCAAGGCCCGGGAGGCCACCGGAATGCCCATCGTGTCCGAGCTGATGAGCGAGGACCGGATCCCGGAGTTTGAGGAATATGTGGACGTGGTACAGATCGGTGCCCGCAACATGCAGAATTTCCAGCTGCTCAAGGCCGTGGGCAAGATGCATAAGCCTGTTCTGCTCAAGCGCGGCCTGTGCAACACCATCGAGGAGTGGATCATGTCCGCAGAGTATATCATGGCCGGCGGCAACGAGCAGGTCATTCTCTGCGAGCGGGGCATCCGCACCTTTGAGAAGTACACCCGCAACACCCTCGACCTCTCCGCTGTGCCCATCATCCACGAAAAGACCCATCTGCCCATCATCGTGGACCCCAGCCACGCCACCGGCAAGGCCAATCTGGTTGAGCCGATGATGATCGCCGCTGTGGCCGCCGGTGCCGACGGTCTGGAGGTGGAAGTCCACTATGATCCCCGCCACGCATGGAGCGATGGCGCACAGTGCCTGACCCCGGATGCCTTTGCACAGGCCATGGCAAAGTGCCGTCAGGTCGCATGGGCCATTGGCCGGGATATGTAAGATGGATGTGGTGGTAAAACGCGCCCGCGCAGTGGCGGGCAGGATCGCTGCGCCGCCCAGCAAAAGCATGGCTCACCGGGCGGTGCTCTGCGCGGCGCTGGCAAAGGGGACCTCCCATCTCCATCATCTTGCTTTCAGCAAGGACATCTCCGCCACGCTGGGCGCGGCGGGCCGATTGTGCGCCCGTGTCACCACCGGTAAAAACGACGCGGTGGTGGAGGGGCTGGGCCGCTTTCTGCCGGTTGATGCCCCCGTGGACTGCTGTGAGAGCGGCAGTACCCTGCGCTTCCTCATCCCGCTGGCCAGCCTGACCGGGCAGGAAGTGACTTTTACAGGCCGTGGGCGGCTGATGGAGCGGCCCCAGTCGGTCTACAAAACGCTGTATCAGCAGCAGGGCCTGCGTTTTGAGCAGGGCGCGGACCGCCTGACTGTGGAAGGTGCCCTGACCCCGGGCGAATACGAGCTGGCGGGCAACGTGTCCAGCCAGTTCATCAGCGGGCTGCTGTTTGCCCTGCCCCTGCTGGGCGGCACCAGCACCCTGCACCTCATCCCGCCCGTGGAGAGCCGGAGCTACATCGATATGACCCGCGCGGTGCAGCACGCCTTTGGCGTGGAGAGCCGCTGGCTGGATGAAAACACGCTGGAAATTCCCGGCGGGCAGCACTATCTTCCCGGTGATTACATCGTGGAGGGCGATTACAGCCAGGCGGCTTTTCCTGCCGTGCTGGGCGCTGTGACCGGCGGTGTGGCCATCACCGGCCTGTCTGAGGAGACCTTGCAGGGCGATGCGGCCATTCTGGAGATCCTCGGGCGGTGCGGTGCAAGATTCACCCGCACCGGGCAGGGCGTGGTGTTTGAAAAGGCCCCGCTCCACGGAACGGACATCGACCTTGCCGACTGCCCCGACCTGGGCCCTGTGCTGATGGTGCTGGGCCTGCTGTGTGAGGGAACCACGGTCATCCGCAACGCCGAGCGTCTCCGCATCAAGGAGAGTGACCGCATCGAGGCCATGGAGACCGAGCTGCGGGCCTGCGGCGGGCAGCTGGAGAGCGAGGGCGGCACCATTACCATCCATGGCTGTGCCGGCGCGCTCCATGCCCCGGAGCAGCCGCTTTCCGGCCACAACGACCACCGCGTGGTGATGAGCCTTGCGGTGCTGGCGCTGGCCGCCGGGCTGGCCCTGCCCATCAGCGGGGCCGAGGCTGTTGCCAAGAGCTGGCCGGATTTTCTGGAAGCCATCAAGCCTTTGGGCGCGGAGGTGGAACATGTTGGATAAATCAAAGCGTTATCTCATTGTGGGTCTGGGCCTGCTGGGCGGCAAGTACGCCTTGGAGCTGAGCAGGGCCGGGTTCCATGTGGACGGCATCAACCGCAGCGAGGGCCATCTGCAGTATGCCCTCGACCACGGCTATATCGCCAGCGGCAAGACCCACGATTTTGAGGATCTGGTGCATCAGGCCGATCATATCATCTTCGGTTTGTACCCCACGGCCCTGATCGAGTGGTTCCGGACCTACGGCCACCTGCTGAAGGAGGGCTGCATCTTTACCGATGTGTCGGGCGTAAAGACCGGTCTGGTGGAGCCCATTCAGGCCATGTGCAGGCCGGGCGTGGAGTTCATTGCCAGCCACCCCATGGCGGGCCGTGAGACCTCCAGCGTGGAGCACGCCGCCGAGGTGAATTTTGCCCCGGCCAACTTCATTGTGACCCCCACGGAAAAGAACACCCCGGAGGCCATTCAGTGGGCCAGGGAGCTGGCCGAGGTGCTGGGCTTCAAGCATATCTGCACCCTGACCGTGCAGGAGCATGACAGGATGATCGGCTATGTCAGCCAGCTCTGCCATGCCATCGCCGTCAGCCTGATGTGCGCCAACGACAATACCTCGCTGTGCGAGTACACCGGAGATTCTTTCCGGGACCTGACCCGCATTGCACGCATCAACGATAAGATGTGGGCGGAGCTGTTCCTCTGGAACAAGGAAAACCTCATCTCCGAGATCGACCAGTTCAGCGGGGCGCTGAACGAGATGCGCAACGCCCTTGTGGCCGATGACCGGGAAAAGCTGGAGGAGATGTTCCGCCTGTCCACCCAGCGCCGCGCGGCGTTTGATAAGAAAGCGCCGTAACCTTTTCAGCACACAGCACGGCTGTTTTTTCTGGCTCTCCTGCTGGGGGAGCTGGAAGCGAGACTGAGAGGTTTGGCACAACACGAAAAAATGAGGTGTACCGAATGCCCAAACAGGAAGGCCAGAAATCCAAGCTGCTGGCGCTATTGCGCATTTTTGAGCAGCAGACCGATGAAAACCACCTGCTGAACGTGCCGCAGCTGGTGGAGCTGCTGGAGACGCAGGGCATCCGCTGTGAGCGCAAGAGTGTGTACAGCGATATTGAGGCACTGGGTGCGCTGGGCTATGACATCAAGCTGCGCCGGGGCCGGGGCGGCGGGTATTTCCTTGCCAGCCGCACCTTTGATCTGGCGGAGCTCAAGCTGCTGGTGGATGCCGTGCAGGCAAGCCGGGTGGTATCCGGTACCACGAGCAGGCGGCTGATCCACAAGCTGGAAAAGCTCTGCTCCAACTACGAGGGCAGCCAGCTGCAGCGTCAGGTCTATGTGGAGGGCCGCCCCAAGACCGACAGCAAGAGCCTGCTGTACAGCATCGATGCCCTGCACGAGGCCATCAACAACGGTAAAATGGTGGAGTTCCTCTACAGAAAAGCCGACAGCCGCGAGAAAGAGAAAAGGACCGTCAGCCCGTGGCAGCTGGCCTGGGAGAACGGGTGCTACTACCTCATTGCCTTTGCCGATGAAAAGGGCATCCGCCATTACCGGGTGGACAAGATGAGCGGGGTCCGGGTGCTGGATGCGCCCCGGCGGGGTCAGGAGCAGTTTGCGGATCTTGACCTGCCTGCCTATCTGCGCAAGCACTTTGGAATGTACGGCGGGCCGGAGCATCGCGTTACCCTGCGGTGCACCGCGGATCTGGAAGGTGCCATGCGGGAGCGCTTTGGCGCAACGCCCATGTTCCTGCCCGAGGAGAATGGCTGCTTCCATTTTGATGTCCCCATCTGCGTCAGTGACCAGTTCTATGGCTGGGTCTGCGGCTTTGGCGGCAAGATAGAAGTGGTTGCCCCGCCCGAAGTGCGGCAGGGAATGCGGGAGATGACCGCCCGGCTGGCAGAACAGCATCAATAACAAAAAAGGACTGCGAAAGCAGTCCTTTTTGCGTGTTTACGGTTCCTTCAATTCCAGATCACTGGGCAGGATCAGATCCAGGGCAGCGGCGGGCTCGGCGACAAGGCGGCGGCTCTGGTGGAAGATGGCCTTTTCCAGTGTGTTGCGGGCAAGGCGGCCATTGCCGGCAGTGCGGGCATCGGCTGCCTGCCAGCGGGCATAATAGCCCAGCAGGGGTTCGGTGCAGGCTTCGGCCAGGGTGTAGCCCTTGTTTTTGGCAAGGACCTGGGTGATCTGCAGCAGCTCCACGGCGGTGTAGTCCGGGAACTCGATCCGGTTGGGAAAACGGCTGGCAAGGCCGCTGTTGGCGGTGAGGAAGGTCTCCATCTCCCTGGTGTAACCTGCCAGAATGACCACCAGCTCATCCCGGTGATCCTCCATCCCCTTTACCAGCGTGTCAATGGCTTCCAGCCCGAAGCTGTCCTGCTCACCGCGGTAGAGGCTGTATGCCTCGTCAATGAAGAGCACACCACCCAGGGCGCTCTCGATGACGCTGTTGGTCAGGGGGGCGGTGTGGCCGGTGTAGCGGCCCACCAGATCGGCGCGGGTCACCTCCACCAACTGGCCTCCCTTGAGGGCACCGATGGCTTTCAGATACCGTGCCACCAGCCGGGCAATGGTGGTCTTGCCGGTGCCGGGGTTGCCCGTGAAGATCATGTGCATGGAAAGGCTGGCAGTCTTGAGCCCGGCGGCGGCGCGGCGCTGCTGCACCTGCAGGTTGTCGGCCAGACCGAACACATATTCCTTGACCGGGGCAAGGCCCACCAGCTCGTTGATCTCGGCGCGGATGGCATCCAGCGCGCCGGTGTAGGCGGCAGGCAGCAGGTCGAACAGGGGCTGGTCTGCGCCGTCGTTCAGACGGAACAGCACCCCTTCCGGCCCGGCGGTCAGGGTCACGGTGCCGGTCAGGGTTTCATCGGTCCGCAGGCAGTATTCACTCAGGGCGCGGAAGATGCGGTCGGTGCACGCGGAAAGGCCTGCCGCACCCTTCTGTGCGGTGCACTGGGCCGCGACATAGTCCCGCACGTCGGCCCCGGCGGAAAGGGTCAGCCCCAGCCGGGTGCGGATCTTCTGGGCCAGCGCGTTGAGCTGCTGTGCGGCAAGGGCGGCCAGATCCTCCCGGGTGTAGGAGGCCGTCTCGCAGACATCCCCCAGCGCCGACACCAGCGCCGCACCGAATTTGTCAGCCAGCGCCTCCCGGCCCTTGTGGGAGTAGAAGATGAGGTATTTGCCGCAGGGGTCGATGCGGCTGACGGCTCCCGGGGCCAGCGCTGTGCCTGCATCCACAAGGATGCCCTCTTTGTTCACGAGATACCGGCTGGACAGGGGGGCGCTGCCCTTGACGGCCAGATCAGACAGGGTCTTCAGAAAGCCGGGATAACAGCTCTCGTAGTGCTCAAAGGCAAGGATCTCCCCGGGCGCGTGCAGGGCGGCGTAGAGGTCCTGCAGGAAGAGCTTCTCGGCTCCGGAATTGGGGTAAAGGGCCAGATCCAGCGTGGCGATCCTGTCGCTCTGCAAAAGGCCCCGGGCCGCCATGCAGCGGGCAGTTTCTTCCAGTGCAAAATGCCTGCCTGTGCCTGCCCCGCCTGTGAGCAGGATGACGTTGCGGGCGGCGGGGGCTTCGGTGCCCAGTACAAAGGGGCGGCGCATGGCCCGCACCACGTTGTCCACAAAAGCATCCTGCCCCAGCACCGTCTGCTTGACCTCGGCGGCAAGGCCTTCAAAGCTGCCCAGATGCTCCGGCTTCACGTCGGTGGTGCCCCTGGCCAGCAGGCCTTCGTCCTCCATGTCCCGCAGCATCTGGCGGCTGCTTTCCAGCGCGGCGGCGGTGGCATCGCTCTGGGTTTTGAGCTGGGCGTTCTGCTGCTTCAACAGCTCGTCCAGCCGTTTCTGCTGTTCCAGAAGCGCCGCGTTCAGGTCAGGCAGGGCGGCGCTGCCGCCTGTTTTGGGTGCAGAAGTGCCGGGGGCGGCCTTGAATCTGCCCCCCGGGCCGAACACGCCGTTCATCAGACTTTCCCAATCATCGGTGTATGCCATAAAACTTCCCTCCGTGCAGTGCTTTTTCTTTCAGTATAGTGGAGTCTGGTACGTTTTGCAAGGAAAGGGTTGAAATAAAGGACAAAGTTCGTTACACTATTGTCAAATGAAAGGATGAATTGCCATGGAGCCAAGAACACCTGCTGAATGGAAGACGCTGTTTGAGAGCGAAGCCTTTGCCCGCCAGACGGAATACTACGGCCCGCTGGGGGTGGAGTATACCCCCGCCGGGACACACCTGCGCCTGTGGGCTCCCACGGCAAAACAGGCAGCAGTGAACCTGTACCGCCGGGGCACCGGCGGGGCCTGTGTGGGCACCCTGCCCCTGCAGCAGCAGGACAAGGGCGTGTGGAGCATCTATCTGCCCGGCGACCAGCACGGAAAATACTACGATTTCACCCTTACCACCCCGTTTGGCACCTGCAATGCAGCGGACCCCTACGCCCGCGCGGCAGGGGTGAACGGGGTGCGCAGCATGATCTTTGACCCGGCCCGGGTAGACCCGCAGGGCTGGGAGCGGGATGTGCGGCCGGTGATCCCACCGGCCCGCCGCAGTGTGTGGGAGGTCAGCGTCCGGGATTTCTCGCAGGACCCGGCCAGCGGTGTGCACACGGCCTGGCGGGGCAAATTTCTGGCCTTTACCCAGCAGGGCACGACCCTGAGCAGCGACGGCATCCACCCCACCTGCCTGAATTACCTCAAACGGCTGGGGGTGAGCTATGTCCAGCTCATGCCAATCTTCGATTTTGGCAGCGTGGATGAGAGCCGCCCCCTGACCCGGCAGTATAACTGGGGCTACGACCCCACCAACTTCAATGTGCCCGAGGGCAGCTACTCCACCGACCCCACCCGGGGTGAGGTGCGGGTGCGGGAGTGCAAGCAGATGATCGCGGCCCTCCATGCGGCGGGCATCGGCGTTGTAATGGACGTGGTGTATAACCACATGTATCGTTCCGATAATGTGCTGAACCGGGTGGTGCCCCTCTACTACTTCCGCCAGAACGATGACGGTTCCCTCTCCAACGGCAGCGGCTGCGGCAACGAGTTTGCCTCCGAGCGGCCCATGGCCCGGCGCTATCTCATTGATTCGGTGCTCTACTGGGCACGGGAATATCACATCGACGGCTTCCGGTTTGACCTGATGGGCCTGTATGACGTGGAGACCATGAACCTCCTCCGGGCTGAACTGGACAAGCTGCCCGGCGGGCGGGATATCCTGATGTACGGTGAGCCGTGGCAGGGCGGCTGCAGCGCTCTGCACCGGTACGAGGCCAACAAGAACAACCTGAACATGCTGAACGAGCGCATCGGCATCTTTTGCGACAACACCCGGGATGCCATCAAGGGCGGCTGCTTCGATGCCCGGGAGCCGGGCTATGTGGAGGGCAAGCCCGGGAGTTTCTGGGATATCGGTGCTTCGGTGGCGGCGTGGTGCCGCAGTGAAAAGCTGCCGCCTCACGCCCCGGGGCAGATCATCAGCTACGTTTCGGCCCACGACAACTTCACCCTGTGGGATAAGCTCCTGATGGTGCGCTACGCCCGCCCGGAGTTTGCCGCTGTGGACAAGACCGCGCTGGCCCAGAACCGGCTGGCAGCGGGCATCTACCTGACCAGCATGGGCCTGCCTTTCTGGCAGGCGGGCGAGGAGTTTGCCCGCACCAAAAAGGGGCAGGGCAACAGCTACCACTCCAGCCCGGCCCTCAACCGGCTGGACTGGCACCGGGCCGAACAGTTCCACAGCCTTGTGGATTACTACCGCGGGCTCATTGGTCTGCGGGCGGCGTTCCCCCGGCTGGGCGCGCTGGACAAGGCCAGCCCTGTCGCCATCGAATTCTTCCCACTGGAACAGCCTCTTGTGGGCTGGCGGCTCCCCGCCCAGTGGGGCGACGGCGCGGCATGGAGCGCCCTGTGCGTCTACTATAACCCCACCGAGACGGCGCAGGTCGTCAACCTGCCCGGCGGCAGCTGGAAGCTGCTGAGCGACGGCATCTCCTCCAGTCTGTGGCGGGGCAGCAGCCGCATCTGCACCGGCCAGACCGTTCTCCTGCCCCTGAGCGCCACCGTGTTCGGGCAGGTATAAAAATACGGTCTGCCGTTGCTTGACAACCTGCAATTGAAAATCCCCTGACCAGTTCAACGCCGGTCAGGGGATTTTTGATTTATTGATCAGGAAAAAGATTGGGGAGAATCAGGAGTTTTTCTGTGCCTGCTGGGTCTGGGCATTCTTTTCGCCCAAGGTCAGGCTGACGGTCTGCATCTGGCCTTCCCGGGCCACGGTGATGGAAAGGGTATCACCGGCGGCATGCTGCTGGATCAGGGTGCCAAGGTCGTCCTTCTGGGCGATTTCGGTGCCGTCGATGCTCACGATACGGTCACCGGTCTTCAGACCGGCCTTGTCGGCGGGGCCGCCCTGCACAACATCCACAACGTAAACGCCGTAGGCAGTGACGTTGAGCTGTGCGGCGGTCTGGGCATCGGTCACAGCCAGATAGGTGATGCCCATGTAGGGGCGGCCGGAGACATAGCCGTTCTCCAGCAGATCCTGTGCCACCTTGATGGCATCGTTGATGGGGATGGCAAAGCCCAGACCCTCCGCATCGCTGGAGGAGGACTTTGCGTTGACCAGACCGATGAGCTCACCGTTCATATTGAACAGGCCGCCGCCGGAGTTGCCGGGGCTGACAGAGGCATCCATCTGGATCAGGGACATGGTGTTGACAGAGCTGGAGCCCTGAATGC
>ENA-OWZP01000469-OWZP01000469.1-human-gut-metagenome-genome-assembly--contig:-NODE-469-length-14332-cov-5.529873_pt1 | contig 14332 bp, 9 predicted proteins | sample MGYA00249258_ERZ652111 | MGnify/ENA primary metagenome ERZ652111 (study PRJEB26925, sample SAMN05826993) | human gut metagenome | biome: ENVO:2100002; feature: ENVO:00000062; material: ENVO:00002003...
ATCGGCACCCGCCGATGACGAACATCCTCAATGGACAGTGCAAGCCCACATAGCAGACCGGGTAGCGTGAACAGGTATGGCATGGCTTAACATTAACCCCTAGCTAGACGTACACATAGACGTACACACATGAAACGAGGGAAGTTATGCTGCGTTGGCAGACGGCAGGGGAGTCTCACGGAGAAGCATTGGTGGCCATGATTGAAGGGTTGCCGGCCGGCGTGCGTATTAGCACGGACGATATCGTTTCCGCACTGGCACGCCGTCGACTTGGATATGGTCGCGGTGCCCGCATGAAGTTCGAGCAAGACAAGGTCCGTCTGCTGACCGGTGTACGCCACGGCCTGACCCTCGGCTCGCCGGTGGCCATCGAAATCGCCAACACCGAATGGCCGAAGTGGACCGAGGTCATGAGCGCCGATGCACTCGACCATGACCTGCCGCGCGAAGGCCGCAATGCGCCGCTGAGCCGCCCGCGCCCGGGCCACGCCGATCTGACCGGCATGCGCAAGTATGGTTTTGACGACGCCCGCCCGGTACTGGAGCGCTCCAGCGCCCGTGAGACCGCCTCCCGTGTGGCTTTGGGCGAGGTGGCCAAGCAGTTCTTGGATCAGGCGTTCGGCATCCGCACCGTAGCCCACGTGGTGGCGCTTGGTGGCGTGCAGACCAACCCCGACCTGCCTCTGCCCACCCCCGACGATCTGGAAGCGCTTGATGCCTCGCCTGTCCGTACGCTGGACAAAGAGGCCGAAGCCCGCATCATCGAACGCATCAACGAGGCCAAGAAGGCCTCCGATACGTTGGGCGGCGTGATTGAAGTGCTGGCTTACGGTGTGCCTGCCGGCATCGGCACGTATGTGGAGTCCGACCGCCGACTGGACGCGGCTCTGGCCTCCGCGATCATGGGCATTCAGGCGTTCAAGGGTGTGGAGATCGGCGACGGCTTCCTGGAAGCCTCCCGCCCCGGTTCGCAGGCGCACGATGAGATCGTGGTCAACGCCGACGGCCGTATCGACCGTCTGTCCAACCGCGCAGGCGGCATTGAAGGCGGTATGTCCAATGGCCAGGTGATTCGCGTACGCGGTGCCATGAAGCCGATTCCGTCCATCCCCAAGGCCCTGCGTACGGTCGACGTGCTGACCGGCGAATCCGCACAAGCCATCAACCAGCGTTCCGACAGCACCGCCGTGCCTGCGGCATCCGTGGTGGCCGAGGCCATGGTGCGTCTGACTTTGGCGAAGTACGCGCTGGATAAGTTCGGTGGAGACAGTGTTGCCGAAACACGGCGCAACCTTGAGTCGTATCTCGCCTCGTGGCCGGAGCACATGCGCTGAACGAAGGGCGTATGGTTTCGTGACGACTGCCGCGGAACCATCAGCAACTGTACTCACCAATCGTCGAGAGGATTCGTAGATTATGACCGCACGCCCCCGCGCCGTCATCATCGGCATGATGGGAGCCGGCAAAACACGTGTCGGTAAGGAAGTGGCGCATATGTTGCGTCTGCCGTTCGCCGATGCCGATGTGGAGATCGAACGTGAAGTGGGCATGAAGATTCCCTCCTACTTCGAGGAATACGGTGAGCCGGCATTCCGCGAGGTCGAGGCCGATCTCATCGCCGATATGCTTGAGGATTTCGACGGTATCTTTTCGCTGGGCGGTGGCGCTCCCATGACGCCATCCACCCAGCATGCCCTCGCCTCCTACATCGACCATGGCGGTCGTGTGGTCTACCTTGATGCCGATCCGGCGGAAGCCATGGAACGCGCGAACCGTGGGGGAGGCCGGCCCATGCTCAATGGCAACGCCAACTCCCGTTGGAAAAAACTGTTCAAGCAGCGTGACCCAGTATTCCGCGAGGTCGCCAACGTTCATGTCCATACCCGGGGGCTTACGCCTCAGGGCGCAGCGAAGAAAGTGATTGATATGGTATCTGAGCGAGCAGTGCATGTTACCGGAGCGGCAATTGAGCCGTATGATGTGGTCATTGGCGAAGGTGCCATGAACCATCTGGTCGACGTGCTGGGACCCAAACCCGCCAAAATCGCGCTTATCCACACTCAGCCGGTGCAGCGACACTCCGATCGTGCCCGCGCCCTGTTGCGTCAGGGCGGCTATGAGGTTTCCGACATCGTGATTCCGGATGCCGAACCCGGCAAGACCATTACCGTGGCCAACGGCATTTGGGAACGCCTTGGCAACGAAGGTTTCACCCGATCCGATGCCGTGGTGGGGCTTGGCGGCGGTGCCGCAACCGATTTGGCCGGTTTCGTGGCTGCCACGTGGATGCGCGGCGTGCGCTATGTAAACTGCCCGACCTCGCTGCTGGCCATGGTCGATGCCTCCACCGGTGGCAAAACCGGCATCAACACCCCGCAGGGCAAGAACCTCGTCGGCTCGTTCTACACGCCTGCCGGTGTGCTGGCCGACACCAAGACGCTGGCTACGCTGCCCAATGACATCTTCATCGAGGGTCTCGGCGAAGTCGCCAAATCCGGTTTCATCCGCGACCCCGAAATCCTGCATATCCTCGAAGACCACGCAGCTGAACTGCGCGCTTTCGACGGCTCTACATTCCTCGGCTCGCCGCTCGAAGACGTGGTTGCCGAGCTCATTGAGCGCACGGTAAAGGTCAAGGCCTACCACGTCTCCTCCGATTTGAAGGAGAAGGGTCTGCGTGAATTCCTCAACTACGGGCACACGATGGGCCATGCCATCGAAAAGCTCGAGCATTTCCGCTGGAGGCATGGCAATGCGGTGGCCGTCGGTATGGTGTATGCCGCCGAGCTGGCCCATCTGATCGGTTACATCGATCAGGATCTGGTTGACTATCACCGCTCGTTGCTTGCTTCGATGGGTCTGCCGACGTCGTGGAATGGCGGCTCGTTCGACGACGTGCTCGCATTGATGCATCGCGACAAGAAGGCCCGCGGCAATGAGCTGCGCTTCGTGGTCCTCGACGAGATTGGTCACGTCGTACACCTCGACAACCCGCCCGCCGAAGCCGTGGAAGAAGCATTCCGTCGTATCCAGCAGTAATTGAACGGCCGTAGGCCGTGCCGTTCGCCATCCCCTCAGAAAAAAGTACTTGGCTCCCCTCTAACGGAGGTACCCCGGAGTCGGATTTACCTTCTACCTCCCTCTGATGAGGGAGGTGCCCCGAAGGGGCGGAGGGAGAGAAGCACAAACAAAAGGAGTCCCAATGACCAAAGTCATCGTTGTCAATGGCCCTAACCTCGGACGTCTCGGCGTCCGCCAGCCCGACGTCTACGGTCGTCAAGACCTCGACACCCTGCGCAAGCTCTGCACCGAATGGGGCAAGGACCTCGGCCTCGAAGTCGAGGTGCGCCAGACCGACGACGAAGCCGAAATGGTGCACTGGATGCACCAAGCCGCCGACGAGAAAACCCCGGTGGTCATGAACCCCGCCGCCTTCACGCACTATTCGTATGCTCTCGCCGACGCCGCGCACATGGTCATTGACGAGAACCTGCCGCTTATGGAAGTCCATATTTCCAACCCGTCCGCCCGCGACGAGTTCCGCAAGCGTTCCGTAATCAGCCCTGTGGCCACCGGCACCATCACCGGCATGGGTTTCTACGGCTACAAGCTCGCGCTCGATGCTGTGGCGCACTTGCTGAGCGAATAGAACCAAGCCCTCCAGCCAATCCCGGGTAGCAGTCGACGTTGCGCCCGGGATTCCTGTTACCTGAGGAAACCATAAGCGTCCAAGTAAAGGAAGCCATGACTCTCACCGCCACGGAACGTGATCTCGTCGATGCCGCGTCACGCTGGTTTGACGCCCACCGCGCACAGTTCGTCGATGAGCTGTGTGAGCTGCTGCGCTACCCGTCGGTTTCCGACGAATCGGACCCGAATCCTCGTCCGGGCGCGCCTTATGGACCCGAAGTACGCCGTGTATTCGACCATATGCTGGCCAAGGCAGGACGAGACGGGCTGCCTACGCGCGACTACACCGGCCACGTCATGGAAGTCGTTTATCCACAGGAGAACGTGGAGACCGACCGTGACATCGCCTTCGTCGACCACCTCGACGTAGTCCCCGCCGACGACGGTTGGACGCACGATGCCTTCGATCCGCAGGCTATTGGCGATATTGTTATCGGTCGCGGCTCATTGGACAATAAAGGCGTCGCGCTGACCAGCTATTTCCTACTCCGTTTCTTCAAGGAACACGACCACCGTTTCCGCCACCGCGTACGTATACTGTTCGGCGGCTCCGAAGAGATCGCGCTCAACGACATCAAATGGTTCGTCGCCAACATCGGCGCGCCGTACCAGGCCATCGTCACCGATGGTCCCTTCCCGGTGAACAATATCCAAAAAGGACTGCTCGATGTGGATGTCGAACTGCCGGTCGGGCCGCAATTGCGCGGTTGGCATGCCGGCACCGCCACTAACACGGTTCCCGGGGCCGCCGCAATCACCCTCACCGGCGTCGACGAATCTACCGTGCGGCAAGCATTCTGCCAGAGCGGCAACATCGCTCCAGATATCGCCGAGCGATTGCATATCAACGCAACAGCGCAAGGCGTCACGATTGAGGCCACCGGTGTCGCCGGTCATGCCTGCCAGCCGTCCGGTACCGTAAACGCTATAGCGGTGCTCACTACGGCGCTTGCCCGGTCCGGTCTGCTCGAAGGCCGTGACCTCACTGCAGCGCAGGCGATTGCCCAATGGACAAAAGACTCATATGGCACCGGCTTGGGTATCGATTGCGAGAATGCGGAAAGCGGACCGACTACCGCCAATGGTGGTCTGATTATACCGGCGAATGAGTTCGCTGAAGCAGACAAGGTATTAGGCGCGGTATCAGGTGAGACTTCTGAAGATGCCATCGTATTGCACTTCGACATCCGTTATGCGGTAGGCCAGGCACACGAACAAATCATCGAGCGTATTCAAGCACAAGCCGAAGCGGCGGGCGGCCGCATTGTCGACATCCTTAACGATGACCCATACTACGTGCAGGCTGACGACCCGCGTGTCCAGTTGCTCACCGCAACCTACAACGACGTGCTCGGTTGCGAGGCTCGACCCGTGGCTGTCGGCGACGGCACCCACGCCCGCTTTATCCCGCGCGCACTCAACTTCGGTCCCGAATTCCATGCCGACCATGTGCCGGCGGTCGACGGCATCGACCTGGAGACCCCGCCATTCATCGCACCAGGTGCCGGCAACGCGCACGGCGCCGATGAATGGGCCTCGCTGAAAAACCTGAAAACAGCGTTTGTCCTATATGCGTTAGGCCTAGTGCGTCTCGACCAATACCTGCAATAGCTGGCGGATAAGACGTTTGACGTGATTATGACCTTGCGCATGCTTTTTGACGAGCCTACTATTCGTATTGTTCAAGTACGCCATGTCGGGGCCGACGCGTCTGGTGAACACGCCGGGTCATACACGGATGATAGAGTGAAATTCCATGGTTAGAAGAACACATGGTAATTCTCAAGAACACGTCACCAAGCATATTTTCGTCACTGGCGGCGTTGTCTCCTCTCTCGGCAAGGGCCTGACCGCATCTTCGCTCGGTCGTTTGCTGCGCAGCCGCGGTATCCATGTTCTGCAGCAAAAGCTCGATCCGTACATCAACGTCGACCCGGGCACCATGAACCCGTTCCAGCATGGTGAGGTCTACGTGACCGAAGACGGTGCCGAAACCGATCTCGACATCGGCCACTACGAGCGTTTCCTCGACGTCTTCCTGAGCCAGAAGGCCAACGTCACCACCGGTCAGATCTATCAGGAAGTGCTGCGCAAGGAGCGCGCCGGCGAATACCTCGGCCAGTGCGTGCAGGTCATCCCGCACATCACCAACGAAATCAAGTCTCGTATGCGCGCCCAGGCTTCCGATGACGTGGACGTGATCATCACCGAAATCGGTGGTACCGTCGGCGACATCGAGTCCCAGCCCTTCCTTGAGGCCGCCCGCGAAGTGCGCCGCGATCTCGGCCCGGACAACTGCATGTTCGTGCACGTTTCCCTGGTGCCGTACATTTCCGCCGCCCACGAGCTCAAGACCAAGCCCACCCAGCACTCCGTGATGATGCTGCGCCAGCTCGGCATTTCCCCGGACGCCCTTGTGCTGCGCTCCGACCGCCCGCTCAATCAGTCCATCAAGGACAAGATCTCCCTGATGTGCGACGTGGACTCCGAAGGCGTCGTCAACTGCGTGGACGCTCCGAGCATCTACGACGTGCCGAAGACCCTGTTCGACGAAGGCCTCGATGCCTACGTGGTGCGTGAACTCGGCCTGCCGTTCCATGACGTCGACTGGGACGAGTGGGAGGACCTGCTCGAACGCGTGCACCATCCGAAGCACGAGGTCAACGTGGCCATCGTCGGCAAGTACATTGACCTGCCGGACGCCTACCTGTCTGTCACCGAGGCCATCAAGGCCGGCGGCTTTGCCAACTGGGCCAAGGTCAACGTCAAGTGGGTTGCGGCCGATCGTTGCGAAACCACCGAAGGTGCGGCCGCCGCTCTCGACAACGTCGACGGCATCGTGATCCCCGGCGGCTTCGGCATCCGCGGCATCGACGGCAAGATCGGCGCTCTGAAGTTCGCCCGTGAAACCAAGCTGCCTGCCCTCGGCCTGTGCCTGGGCCTGCAGTCCATGGTCATCGAATACTCCCGCCACGTGCTGGGCATTGAAGACGCGAACTCTTCCGAGTTCGAGCCCGATTGCGCCAACCCGGTGATCGCCACCATGGAAGAGCAGAAGGACATCGTGGCCGGCAAGGGCGACATGGGCCACACCATGCGTCTTGGCTCCTACCCGGCTGAGCTGGAGGAAGGCTCGCTGGTCGCCGAACTGTACGGCACCACGCATGTCACCGAGCGTCACCGCCACCGTTACGAAGTCAACGTGGCCTACAAGGATCGTCTGCGCGAAGGCGGCCTGCGCATCTCCGGCCAGAGCCCGGACGGCGAGCTCACCGAGTTCGTGGAACTGCCGCAGGACGTGCACCCGTTCTATGTGGCCACCCAGGCTCACCCGGAGTTCAAGTCTCGCCCGACCAAGCCGCACCCGCTGTTCGCCGGCCTGGTCAAGGCCGCGCTCGACCATCAGGCGGCGCGCTGACGCACTTTCGTGCCGTGCATAATATCGTGGCATGATGTGCTGGCTGCCGTCATCGGCGTAGTGCAAGACATACGGTAAAGACGTGGTGGCGAAATATCTAATGATGTTTCGCCACCACGTCTTTTTTGTTGTATGAGCAGCATGCAGCATGATGTATTGGAAGGCGACGGTAAAAAATTACCGTTTCTATGGTGTGTTGGTAGTATGCAGATAACGCTTAGTAGGCCATCGCAGAAAGACCGACCATGACCGAACACCTTGATGACTCGACCCAGCAGTTTGCGCCTCTGTTTGGTGCGAATAATGCCGTCAGCGGCACTGTGGCAGACAGTGTGGATGCTGCTGCATCAGATTCCATTCAGGGCGATGAGATGAGGAGGCGCCGCATCTGGCCGTGGGTGGTGATTGCTTGTCTGCTGGTTGCCTTGGGGGCTGCCTGTGGCGGCGGTGTTTGGTTCTTCCAAGATCACGTGCTGCCTGGCACAACGCTATGGGGAAATTCAGTTACCGGCAAAACCGAGCAGGAGATTGTCGACCTAATCAACGACCAGGTCGACAACACCGCGGTACGAGCGAAATACCAGGGGCAGTCGGCGACGTTCACGCTGAAAGATCTCGGCATCGAAGTTGATGGTGAAGCAATCGCATCCGATGTCATCAATGCCCAACGCGGTGACGCATGGTGGCAACAGTATGCGTTCTGGATTACGCATGATGTGGCCCCGCAAATCAATCCCGAGCTCGCTGATGGCAGTGTGGTAGATAAGGCGCTGAACATTGATGCACAAGAACCTGTTGACGCGCAAGTCGCATTGAACGATAACAACAGTGGCTTCAACGTTATTGCGGGAGAAAATGGCCAGGGAGCCAACGCCACCAGCATTGCGAAGCAAGCCATTTCCACAGTGGAGTCATTGGGCAGTGTCCAGCCACAGACCGTTCGGGTGGAACTCGACGTAACCGAACCGACGATTACCAATGCAATTGCCGATGAGGCGAAAACCACGCTGGAAACCCTAGTGAACAATGCCGTGGCCATCAAGGTGGCGGATAAAGACATCGCCACCGTGAATGCGTCCATGCTGGGTTCGGCCATGCGCATCGACGCCAACCAGCAGTCAAAGCTGAAAGACAATGAAGTACGTAATGGCTACGTGGTCTTTGATGCCGATAAGCTGCAGCAATACTATGACGAGCAAATCAAGCCGAATCTCAAATTGGAACGTGAAGACAAGAAGGTCGTCGTCAATAATGCTGGCGAGGTGCTGAGCACTGAAACAGAAGGCCATGATGGCATTGTGATTGCCGATGGCGCGGATACGGAGGTTGGTGCTCGCTTGGCTCAGGTGCTGGCCACGGGAACTGGCTCAGTGAATGTGGACGGCAAGGTAGATCCCAAACAGGAAGTCAAGGTCACTCATCGCGTGGCGATTGACCTGTCCGACCGTAAGCTCTATGCCTATGAGAATGACACGGTGGTCAAGACATTGAATGTCGTGGTCGCGGAGGGCAACGACAACGTCACCGGCGAATGCGTTGGCATGATGTGTACGCCGACAGGTGACTTCAACGTATGGCAAAAGTTGCCCAGTCAAGATATGAGCGGCACGCTGAATCTTGCCGATGGCACGGTGGAAACATGGGATGTCAAAGACGTGGGCTTCGTCAACTACTTCTCCTCCGGTTGCGCAATCCACCGTATTGCCGGCGGATATGTAGCGGATGCCGTAATGCCCTCCATTGCCAACGGATCTCATGGTTGCGTGGGTATCGGATGGGATGTCGCCGAATGGTTCTACAACTGGTGCAATATGGGCACGAGCGTGAATATCCAAGTGTGATATGCAACAGTGTGATATGTAACAAATACGGCATGCAGTGGTGCGACACATAATGCCGCATACGCGATGTTCGGTGTGCATGGGACAAGCTTGCCCGGCTCCAATATCGCTGTATCGCATTCGTGTAATCAAGCCCACAGCCAATATGCGTCAGGGCAGCTAGTGTTTGCACTTGGGTTCTGCTAGGTTTTCATAGGATTAAGTGTGATACAAGGAAGGCAGGATGGTGACCGAAAACACAGCACCAAACGCCGCCGCTGACGTGGAGATGAGCCAGTATGTGGCTGATCGTACCCGCGTCAACGAGGACAAGATCAAGAAGGATGACGAGATCATCAGCCAGTTCGGCGACTACAACTATGGTTGGCATGATTCTGATGCCGCCGGCGAAGCCGCAAAACGAGGCATTGATGAGAACGTCGTACGCGCGATCAGCGCCGACAAAGGCGAGCCGCAGTGGATGCTCGACATGCGTCTGCGTGGATTCAAGGCGTTCCTCGAAAAGCCCATGCCCGATTGGGGTGTGGATCTCTCCGGCTTCAACGCAGACGACTTCAAGTACTACGTCAAGCCAATCGACAAGCAGGCGAAAAGCTGGGACGAACTGCCTGACGACATCCGCAACACCTACGACCGTCTCGGCATCCCGGAGGCGGAGAAGAACCGCCTCGTCTCCGGCGTGGCCGCCCAGTACGAGTCGGAGGTCATCTACAACTCCATCCAGGAGGACCTGAAGAAGCAGGGCGTCATCTTCGTCGACACGGACACCGCTGTGCGCGAATACCCTGAACTCGTCAAGAAGTACTTCGGCACCGTCGTGCCTCCGGAAGACAACAAGTTCGGTGCCCTCAACACCGCGGCATGGTCCGGCGGCTCGTTCGTATACGTGCCGAAGGGCGTGCATGTGGACATCCCGTTGCAGGCGTACTTCCGCATCAACACCCCGGCCATGGGTCAGTTCGAGCGCACGCTCATCATCGCGGACGAAGGCTCCTACGTGCACTACGTGGAAGGCTGCACCGCCCCGATCTGGTCCGAGGACTCGCTGCACGCCGCCATCGTCGAGATCATCGTCGAAAAGCACGCCCGCGTGCGTTACACCACCGTGCAGAACTGGTCGAACAACGTCTACAACCTCGTCACCCAGCGTGCCTACGTGCGCGAGGGCGGCACGATGGAATGGGTCGACGGCAACATCGGTTCCAAGGCCACCATGAAGTACCCGGCCTGCATCCTCGCCGAACCGTACGCCAAGGCATCCACCATGTCCCTCGGCTTCGCCGGCAAGGGCCAGTACCAGGACACGGGCGCGAAGATGATTCACCTCGCCCCGCACACCAGCTCCACCATCGTCGCCAAGTCCATTTCCCGTGGTGGTGGCCGCTCCGCCTACCGCGGTCTGGTCAAAATCGTCAAGGGCGCGTACGGTTCGTCCAACTCGACCGTGTGCGATGCCCTGCTGGTCGACGACTTCTCCCGCTCCGATACCTACCCGCATGTCGACGTTCGCGAAGACGACGTTTCGATGGCCCACGAAGCCACCGTTTCCAAGATTTCCGAAGACCAGCTCTTCTACCTGATGAGCCGAGGTCTCACGGAGGAAGAGGCGCGAGGCATGATCGTGCGCGGCTTCGTCGAACCGATCAGCCGTGAGCTGCCGATGGAATACGCGCTTGAACTCAACAGACTTGTGGAACTTCAGATGGAAGGATCGGTGGGCTGATTCCGATGACCGACAACACAACACCCGTCAAGGAAATCAAGATTCCGGTCGCCGACCCCAACGACCCGTACGCGATTCCGGCCGCTATGCCGTCCTCCGTGGACCATGCCGTGCGCTCGTTCAACGCAGGCGACTACCCGGAGCCCAGCCGCAAGCAGGACGAATGGCGCTACACGCCTATCGAGCGCATCAACGAGTTCTTCACCGTGTTCAAGCCTTCCGGCGAAACGCAGATCGAAGTCTCCATGATTGACGGCTCGCCGTTGGCCGAAGGCGTGAAGCTCAGCCAGATCAAGCTCGGTGAGGGCCTGTCCGGCACTGTGTCCAAGCCCAACGACCGCGTCTCCGCAGTCGAATGGGAATCCGGCCGCACCGCAACCATTCTGGAACTGTCCGGTGAGATCGCCCAGCCCGTGCTCGTCAAGGTGCACGGCGCGGGGGAGGACCTCGACGCTTTCCATCTGGTGATCGCCGCCGCCGACAAGGCTCATGCGGACGTCGTCGTGGAACACGACGGTGACGCACGACTGGCCGAAGGCGTGGAAATCACCACCGGCAAGGACTCGCACGTCTCCACCACGTTCGTTCAGGAATGGGCCAAAACCGCCAAGCATGTGGCCAACCACCGCATCCACGTCGGCGAAGGCGCATCCCTGCGCCACTCCGTCGTGACCTTGGGCGGCGACATCGTCCGCATCCGCATGGATCAGGACTTCGGCGGCGAACAGGGCGACCTCAACATGCTCGGCATCTACTTCGTGGACCCCGGCGAGCACATCGAACACCGCACGATGGTGGTACACAACCACCCCGACTGCAAGTCCCGCGTGGTCTACAAGGGCGCGCTTGACGGCAAGGGCGCGCACTCCACTTGGGTGGGCAACGCGCTCATCCAGCCCACCGCCCCCGGCACCGACTCCTACGAGCTCAACCGCAACCTGGTCCTGACCCCGGGCGCCATCGCCGATTCCGAGCCGAACCTCGAAATCGAAAACGGCAACATCATCGGTGCCGGTCACGCCTCTTCGGTGGGCCGCTTCGACGACGAGGAACTGTTCTACCTCGAATCCCGCGGCATCCCCGAAACCGACGCCCGCAAGCTCGTGGTGCGCGGCTTCTTCGGCGAACTCGTCGAGGAGATCGGCATTCCCGCCATCTCCGAACATCTGATGACCGTGATTGACCGCCGACTGGCCCGTGGTGAAAACGACGCCATGGCACAGGTCCTCGAAGACAAGTAAGAACAGCATTTTTAGGAGCACAACAATGTCAACACTCGAAATCAAGGACCTGCACGTCCACGTCGAAACCAAGGAAGGCATCAAGCCGATCCTGAAGGGTGCCACCCTGACCGTCCACTCCGGCGAAACCCACGCCATCATGGGCCCCAACGGTTCCGGCAAGTCCACTCTCGCCTACACGTTGGCCGGCCACCCCAAGTACGTGGTCGACTCCGGCGAGGCCCTCCTCGACGGCAAGGACATCCTCAAGATGACTCCGGACGAGCGCGCCAAGGCCGGCCTGTTCCTGGCCATGCAGTACCCGGTCGAAATACCGGGCGTGTCCATGACCAACTTCTTGCGCACCGCCAAGACCGAAATCGACGGCGAGGCTCCCGGTATTCGCCAGTGGGCCAAGGACCTGTCCGCAGCCATGAAGCGCCTCAAGATGGACCCGAAGTTCGCCTCCCGTTCCGTGAACGAAGGCTTCTCCGGCGGTGAAAAGAAGCGCGCCGAAGTGCTGCAGCTCGAACTGCTGAAACCGAAGTTTGCCGTCCTTGACGAAACCGACTCCGGCTTGGACGTGGACGCCCTGCGCATCGTGTCCGAAGGCGTGAACCGCGCCAAGGAAGCCAACCAGTTCGGCATCCTCATGGTCACGCACTACACCCGTATCTTGAAGTACATCAAGCCGGACATCGTGCACGTGTTCGCCGACGGCCACTTCGTCAAGACCGGCGGCCCTGAGCTGGCCGACGAACTCGAAGAGAACGGCTACGACCAGTACCTGCCCGAAGGCGCCGACTCCGAGTCCGCACTGGCCTGAGTCCGTGACCGTGGGAGTCTGACATGCCCTATTCTCGACACGCTCCGGGCCGCTTAGGCCAGGTCTTTACGGTCGCGAACAGGCCATGTCAGACTCCCACTCGTTTCGTACAATTGTTACGTAAGTAGGGGGAACATAATGGTTGATTTTAAGGCGATTCGGGCGCAGTTCCCGATTCTGGATCAGGAGATTCACGGGCACCCGCTCGTGTACCTGGATTCTGCGGCCACCTCGCAGAAGCCGAATGCGGTGATCGACGCCGAGGCGAACTTCTACCGTACAATTAACGCCGGCGTGCACCGTGGTGCGCACGAGCTGGCCGCCCGTAGCACCATGGCCTTTGAGGAGGCCCGAGCCAAGGTGGCCAAGCTGGTCGGCGCGAATGCGGCCGAAGGTGAAGAGGAGGTCGTCGTCACCGGTGGTGCCACGGCCGGACTGAACCTGCTCGCCACCGCATTCGGCAATGCATCGCTGGGGCGTGGGGGAGAAGCCGCCAAGCGTTTTGCCCTGAAGCCGGGCGATGAGATCGTCGTCTCGCGTGCGGAACATCATTCGGTGCTGCTGCCGTTCCAGGAGCTGTCCTACCGTACCGGCGCCACCTTCAAGTGGATCGACCTGACCGAGGACGGCCGTGTGCGTACGGACAACCTCGACGAAGTCATCACCGAGCGTACCAAGGTCGTGGCCGTCACCCACGTGGGCAACGCCACGGGTGCCATCACCAACATCGCCCCGATCATCAAGCGTGCGCATGAAGTAGGTTCGATCTTCATCTTGGACGCTTGCCAGTCCGTACCGCACCTCAAGGTCGATTTCCACGCGCTTGATGTGGACTTCGCCGTCTGGAGCGCGCACAAGATGTACGGTCCTACCGGCGTCGGTTTCCTGTACGGTAAGCGCGACCTGCTCGAAGCCCTGCCGCCGGCCAACTTCGGCGGCTCCATGGTCGAGCTCGCCTACATGGACCACGAGGCCCAATACATGGCCCCTCCGGCCCGCTTCGAGGCCGGCACCCAGCCGGTCGCCCAAGTGGTGGCCGCAGGCGTCGCCGCCGAATGGATGATGAACATCGGGCTCGAGAACATCGAAGCCCATGAGAAGACCATCGCCGCCGAACTGCTCAAGCTCGGCGACGTCGATGGCATTCGCATCCTCGGGCCGCGCGAAAACGTGGACCGCATCGGCACCGTGGCGTTCGACGTGGCCGGCGTGCATCCGCACGATGTGGGCCAGTTCATCGACGCCCAGGGCATCGCGATTCGCGTGGGACACCACTGCGCCCAGCCGGTACACCGCCACTTCGGCCTATACGCATCCAACCGTGCCTCCTCCGGTGTCTACAATTCGGTCGAAGATGCCCAAGCGTTGGTCGAAGCGGCCAAGGGCATCCGTAAGTTCTTTGGAGTGGAGTAAAACAGAACACCATGAACGAATTCGGTATGAGCGGGGATGACCTCGAACAGATGTACCAAGAGGTCATCCTCGAGGCGTCGAAACATCCGCATGGCAAGGAATCCTTTGCGCCCAACGCAGCGGTCGAACAGTCCGCGGACGCAGCGGCCAATGTCTGTCTCTTATACACATCTCCGAGCCCACGAGACCCTAAGACATCTC
>ENA-OWZP01000472-OWZP01000472.1-human-gut-metagenome-genome-assembly--contig:-NODE-472-length-14292-cov-8.007094_pt1 | contig 14292 bp, 10 predicted proteins | sample MGYA00249258_ERZ652111 | MGnify/ENA primary metagenome ERZ652111 (study PRJEB26925, sample SAMN05826993) | human gut metagenome | biome: ENVO:2100002; feature: ENVO:00000062; material: ENVO:00002003...
ATTCCTCCCGCAGGCCGGCATAAATGCGGTAGACGTCGTCGCCCTTCACAAGGCCCGTCAGCTCGGGGTTCAGGGCGTGGATACCCTCCACGATGCAGACGCCGCCCTTGAGGTCCAGCGTCTCCGTCTCGGAAGAGCGGGACTCGGTGGTGAAGTCGTAGATGGGCAGCACGGTCTTTCCGGTGGTGCTCAAATCGCTGAGGCACTGGCGGATGAGGGGCATATCCAGCGTGTCGGGGTTCTCGTAGTCCAGCGTACCGTCGGGCAGGCGGGGGTAATACTGAGCGCCCTTGAAGAAGTTATCCAGACTGATGACATGGGCCGGGGTGCCGGAGGCTTCCAGAGCCTCGGCTACCTTATGAGCCGAAGTCGTCTTGCCGCTGGCCGACGGGCCGGTGAGCATGACGATCTTGGCGCGGGAGTCCCTGATCTTCTGGGCAGCATAGGCCACCCGCTGGCGGTAGCTCTTCTCGCTCATCTCCGCCAGCGCCGCCGGGCTCTGGGCGGCGACATTGTACAGGTCTATCTCAACCAGACGTTTCGGTACCCAAATCGTGATCATAAAAAACAGCCACTCCTTTTTTCCGTTCCAGCACTTCGTCGAAACGCTGGATGTATTCTGTCGGATACTTGAAATTAAAGATGCGCTGCATCCGCTTGCCGCCGTCGGCCACCAGCTTGGTGCTGCCGCCTGCGCCGGCCGAGAGGATGGTCTGGACTTCTTCCATGATATAGATATTATAATACCCCTCGTGGCCCGGCTTGCACCAGCCCACGTTTTCCAGGTTTTGGAGGGTATTTTTCTGACGATAGAGGTAGTAGGGCCGATAGCCCGCCTCGGCCAGCAGATGGCACTTTTCCAGCATGGCGGCCACATCGGCGTAGTCGTTCTCCTTCTGGTCCTCGATGACGATGCGGGAGGCCCGCTTGAGGGTCAGGGTGTGGACTGTGATGTTTTCAGGGTCGAGGGCGATGGCCTGACGCAGGCTCTTCTCGAACCCTTCCACCGTGTCGCCGGGCAGGCCAGCGATGAGGTCCATGTTGATGTCGTCGTGGCCTGCGGCCCGGGCCTCGGCATAGCAGTCGAGGATGTCCTGAGCCGAGTGCTTGCGGCCAATGTTCTCCAATACTTCATCCGAGAAGGTCTGCGGATTGATGGAGATGCGGGTCGCGCCGTATTCCTTGATGACGGCCAGTTTTTCGGCGTCGGTGCAGTCGGGGCGTCCGGCTTCCACCGTGTATTCCACGATGGTGGAAAGGTCGAAGCAGTCCCGCACCGTCCCCATGAGCTGGCGCAGCTGCGCTGCCGAGAGGCTGGTGGGGGTGCCGCCGCCGATGTAGATGCTGCAGAGCTTCAGCCCGGCCTTGTCGGCCTCGTCCCGGATGGCCTCGACCTCTTTGCACAGGCAGTCCACATAGGGCTGCACCAGCTTGCGGTCACGGTCGAGGTTGCAGCTGACGAAGCTGCAATAGCTGCACCGGGAGGGGCAGAACGGGATGCCGATATAGAGGCTGTAGGTCTTGGGCGCACTGCCTACTTTCAGGATAGGCTCCTGCAAGTCCGCGATGGCCTTGGCCATGCCGTATTTTTCGGGCGAGCAGTCGAAGCGCTTGAGGAAGAAATCGTCGATTTCCTCTTCCGTCCAGCCTGCGGCCCGCTTGTCGTGGACAAGGCGCACCGGGCGGACGCCGGTCATCTTGCCCCAGGGCGGGCGGATACCCGTCCAGCTGCGCAGCAGGTCATAGGTCAGGCTGGCCAGCGCAAATTCCGGCGTCTCGCCGCCCTCTTCCACGGGAATGGGCAGAGGTGCTTCGGCGGTCTGGCTCTTGCCGCCCTGCCGCACCATGGCCCAGAGCTTGTCAGGCCGCTTCTCGGCCCAGACGCAGTCTGCGCCGTCCTCGGGCGGGGTGAGGGTGAGCGGGGCCATTGGGTAGAACAGGCGGACGAGGTGCTCCACCTCGTAGCCCGAGCCGAGGCCCGTGATATAGATATTCATGTGAAATCCCGCCTTTTTATGCGTTTCTCAGCGCATTTTTGATATAGAAGTTGGTGGCGGCCTCCCGCCCGAAGGTAGAAAAATCGCCGTGGCCGGGCAGCACCTGTGCCTCGGCCGGGACGGGCAGGGCCGCAAACTTGCGCAGGCTCTCGTCCATCTTCCGGCTGTCGCCGCCCTCGAGGTCGGTGCGGCCGATGCTGCCCTGAAAGACGGTGTCGCCCACGAAGAGATAGTTTTCGCACATCAGCACCACGCTGCCCTCGGTGTGGCCGGGGGTGTGCCAGACGGTGAAGCGCAGCTCGTCGAGGGGGATGACCTCGCCCTCTTCGTAGCCGCTGTCCGAACCCTTGAGGGGCAGCAGCTGGGTTCCCTGACAGTCGGCGGGCTCACAGTAGAGCTTTGCGCCCCACTCGCGGCTCAGGACCCCCGCACTGCCCACATGGTCGTAGTGGCCGTGGGTGCAGAGGATAAGGCTCAGCCTGCCGCCGTGCTCCTTTAAGATCTTATCGTACTCCTGCACCTCGGCGGCGGGGTCGATGACCACCGCGTTGCCTGCGTCCGAGATGAGCAGGAAGCTGTTGGTGTAAAACGGCGCAGGGCCGACCAGATGAAATGCCTTCATGGTTTATTTTTCTCCTTTATGCCACTCGTCGGTGTCGATGACGATGGTGCAGGGGCCTTCGTTGACCAGCGACACCTGCATATCCGCGCCGAACTCGCCGTGCTGGACATCCTTGAGGCCCTGCTTGTTCATCTCAGCGAGGAACAGCTCGTAGGCGTCCACAGCCAGCGGCGGTCTTGCCGCCTTGATGAAGCTGGGACGGAAGCCCTTCTTCGTGTCGCCGTAGAGGGTGAACTGACTCACCACCAGTGCAGAGTACCCGAGGTCCTTTGCGCTGAGGTTCAGCTTGTCGTTTTCGTCCTTGAAAATGCGCAGGCCCGCGCATTTTTCAGCCAGTTTCGGCACGATGTCGAGAGTATCGGTGTCCTTGACGCCCAGCAGGATGACGAGGCCAGGGCCGATGGGGCGCGGCTCGCCGCCGTTGACCCGGACGCTGGCCGAGGATACGGCCTGAATGACTGTACGCATATTAGCTCCTTGTTACCTTGAGCACGTCCTTGACTTTGGACAGACGGGCCACGACCCGGTTGAGGTGCTCTGTATTGTTGATGCCGATGGTCAGGCTGATGACGGCACAGTTGTTCTCCACCTGACGGGCGTTCATGGCGTAGATGGGAACGCGGATGTCAGCCAGCGCAGCCAGCACATCGGACAGCAGTTCGTTGCGGTTGAGGGCGATGATCTCCAGACCGGCCTTGTAGCTGTCCTTGACGCTGTCGGCCCAGTAAGCCTTGACCCAGCGGGGGGCGTTGGAGGGGTCTTTCATGCTGGACACCGCGTTGGCGCAGCTCTGCTTGTGTATGGAGACGCCGAAGCCCCGGGTGATGAAGCCCACGATGGGGTCGCCGGGCAGGGGCGAGCAGCACTTTGCAAACTTGATGGGGGTGTTATCGAAGCCCTCCACCACTACGCCGTCGGTGGCGTGGACGCGGCTCAGATCGACCTTCGGCAGATCCTCCACCGACTTGTTCTCAGCAGCCTCGGCGGCCTTGAGCTTCTGCCACTCCTCTTTGAGCTTGGGCAGGCAGTTGGCGATGGTCATGCCGCCGTAGCCGATGGCAGCGTAAATTTCCTCCGCGTTGTTCTGGCGCAGACGGCGGCTGCAGCTACCCACGAACTCATCCAGCTGGTCGTCGGGGATGAAGATCATCTCCCGGCGCAGCTCTTTGGCCAGCGCATCGCGGCCCTGCTGGATGTTCTCTTCGCGGCGCATCTTCTTGAACCAGTTGCGTATCTTGCTCTTGGCCTCGCTGGTGCGCACGATCTTGAGCCAGTCGCGGCTGGGGCCTTTGTCCGCCGGGCCGAGGATGACTTCAATGATCTCGCCCGTCGCCACGACGTGGTCGATGGGGACGATGCGGTTGTTGACCTTACAGCCCACCATCCGGTTGCCGACGGCAGAGTGGATGGCGTAGGCAAAGTCGATGCAGTTGGCGCCCGCAGGCAGGTTGATGACGTCGCCCTTCGGGGTGAAGGCAAAGACCTCCTCCGGCAGCAGGTCGCTCTTCAAATCGTGGAGCAGATTGCCGGAATCCTCGCTGACGCGCTGGTTTTCCAGCAGCTGGCTGACCCAGGCCAGACGCTCGTCCAGCTTATCGTGGCCCTCGAGGCCCTCCTTATACTTCCAGTGGGCGGCAACTCCGTACTCGGCCTGCTCGTCCATGGTGCGGGTGCGTATCTGCACCTCAAAGGGGATGCCCTCGTGACCGATAACGGTGGTGTGGAGGCTCTGGTAGCCGTTGGGCTTGGGGGTGGAGATATAGTCCTTGAAGCGGTTGGGCAGCGGGTGGTACATATCGTGGATGAGGCCCAGGGTGCTGTAGCACTCAGCCAGGGTGTCCAGGATGATGCGCACCGCGTAGATGTCGTAAATTTCATCGAAGGACTTGTTCTGCATGATGGTCTTGCGGTAGATGCCGTAGATGCTCTTGACTCTCCGCTTGATGGTCGCGCCCTCGATGCCGCTCTCCTCGAGGCGGCTCTTGATGACGCCCGACACGCTGGCCAGAAACTCGTCGCCCGCGCGCTCGCTGAGCATCTTGTTGATCTCCTCGTAGCCCACGGGGTCGAGGTAGTGGAGGCTGCGGTCTTCCAGCTCCTCCTTGACGTTCAGGATGCCCAGACGGTTGGCGATGGGAGCGTAGACCTCCATGGTCTCCCGGGCCTTGTCGCGGCGCTTCTGCTCCGGCCATGCATCGCCGGTGCGCATATTGTGCAGGCGGTCACAGAGCTTGATGATCATGACGCGGACGTCACGGCTCATGGCCAGCAGCATCTTGCGCAGGTTCTCGGCCTGCAGCTCTTCGATATTGGAAAATTGGATCTTGGTCAGCTTGGTGACGCCGTCCACCAGCGCGGCCACCTCTTCGCCGAAAGCGGCGGTCAGGTCGGTCAGCGTGGTGGGGGTGTCCTCCACCACATCATGGAGCAGGGCGGCGGCGATGCTCTCGCTGTCCATGCCGAGGTCCAGCACGAGGCGGGCCACGGCCAGCGGGTGGCAGATATAGGGCTCCCCGCTGCGGCGGCAGACCCCCTTGTGGGCGTCGTTGGCCAGGTTATAAGCCTTTTCTATCATGGCCATATTGTAGGCTTTGCCGCTGGCTTTGATGGCCTCCACCAGCTTCTCCCAGGTCACGATCTCGGGCCGCACCTCCGAGGGAAGGGTCCCCTCAGGGGCGTTGGCCGGCAAGGCCGTTGCGGCCACGGTAGCCATCTCCGTCACCGGCACGGGCTGGTGGAGATGGGTCTTTGCAGAGTAGCTGTCCTCTTTCGCCGCAGCCGGTGCTGCGGGCGAGGGGGCGACAGGTTTCTTTCCCTCAGGCATCTTTATCGTTCCTCCAGACATTTCAGGATGGGCGCATCGGCAAGGTTCTTCTTTCCGGTGGCAGGCACGAGTTCCCAGAACTTTGCCCCGCCCCGGTCAGCCGCTGTGATGAGGCCGACCTGTTCCAGCGCGGAGATGGCCACCAGCGTCCGGCCGGTGTTCTCCTCGCCGAGTTTTGCAAACAGGGGCTGCAGGTCTTCGGCGTGCCAGTGCCGCGCCTGCAGCTCCCGATAAACGGTGATGATATGGCTGCGCTCCGGGGCGATGCTCTCCTTCTGCTCCGGCGTCAGGGGCGTACCCCGGCGCAGCGCCTGCACCAGCGCAGCCTGCTCTGCTGCGGTGTTGCCGAGGCCCGCCGGGTGCAGCTCGATGATGCGGCCCGACAGCTGTGCGCCCCGGGGCGAATCGTAGACCGAAAGGCTGATGGCTGCGTCCACGACGTCGCCCGTCGAGTAAGGCACCTGTTCCGGGTGCATCCCGAACCAGACGGCGTAGATGCTGGAATTGCCCTGCCGCAGACGCAGGCGGCAGTGCTTGCCCTCCGAGACGGCGTAGACGCCCTCCACGACGGCCCTTTCCAGCACGAATACCGGGCTGGGGTTGTCGGCACCGTAGGGTGCCAGCTGGTCGAGGCGGCGGACGCTCTCCACCGTCAGGCGGTCGAGGTGGACGGACAGATCGCATTCCAGCGGCGGGGTGCGCAGCACGGGACACTCCCGGGCCGCCCAGTCGTTGAGCCGCTGGCGGAGCGTCTGCAGATCCTCTTCCCGCACCGAGAGGCCCGCTGCCATGGCGTGGCCGCCGAAGCGGAGCAGGATGTCGGCGCAGGAGGCGATGCACTCGTGCAGGTTGAAGCCCTGCACGCTGCGGCCGCTGCCCTTGCCCTCGCCGTGCTCATCCACCGATACCACGATGACCGGGCGTCCGGTCTTTTCCACAAGGCGGGAGGCCACGATGCCGATGACGCCGGGGTGCCAGTCTCTGCCCCAGAGCAGGATGACCCGGTCTTCGAGGCGTTCCGGCTCAGCGTCCAGCAGTTCCTGCGCGGCTTTGACGATCTCCATCTCCGTCTCCTGCCGCTGGATGTTGATGTCGCTCAGCTTATGAGCCAGTTCGACCGCCCGGTCTTCGTCCTCACAGAGCACCAGCTGCAAAGCGGTGACAGCGCTGTCCATCCGGCCCGCCGCATTGATGCGGGGCGCGATGGCGTAGCTGATGTTCTCTGCCGTCACCGGCTTTCCTGCAAGGCCCACTTCTTCCAAAAGGGCGCAGAAGCCGGGTCTGTCCGTATTTTGCAGCTGGCGCAGACCTGCTTTGACGATGGTGCGGTTCTCCCCTGTCAGGGGCATGACGTCGGCCACGGTGCCAACAGCGGCAAGGTCGCCGCAGTATTCCAGCATCTCTTCCGGCGGGCAGCCATCCAGCGCGGCGCAGAGCTTGAAGGCCACGCCCGCGCCGCACAGGCCCTTGAAGGGGCTGTGGTCGTCGGCACGGCGGGGGTCCACGATGGCCACTGCCTGGGGCAGGGTGTCGTGGGGCAGATGGTGGTCTGTGATGATGAGGTCGATGCCGAGGCTGGCCGCGAATGCGGCTTCCTCTACGGCAGAGATGCCGTTGTCCACCGTGACGATGAGGCGGCAGCCCTTATCGTAAATCGACTGGATCGCGTTCTTCGAGAGGCCGTAGCCGTCGCCCTCCCGGCTGGGCAGCATGCACTTGACGGCGGCGCCCATCCCTTTCAGGTGCTGATAGAGCAGGGCCGTGGCGGTCACACCGTCCACGTCGTAGTCGCCGAAGACAACGATGGTCTCCCCTTCGTCGATGGCCCGCAGGATGCGCTCACAGGCTTTGTCCATGTCGGTCAGGAGCATGGGGTCGCTCAGCTCTTCTTCGCCCGCCAGAAGGGTCAGCGCCTCGGCGGGGTCGGTGATGCCCCGGGCAGCGAGGATGCCGGCCAGCAGGCCGGCTTCTTTCTGCTGGGCCGCGAGGACAGAGCGGTACTTTTCCTCGCTCCACTCTTCGTCCATGTTCTGGTATTCCAGCTCTTCGGTGTTCTGCTGGGCGATGGCCGCTGTCAGCTCTTTCAAGGCGGCGCGGTCAACGGTCTTGGTGTTCCAGGCCCGGTAGGTCATCGCAATCCCTCCCCGGCCAGACCATCGTTCGCCAGCATCCCCTGCAGCGCAGCGATCTCGCTGGAAACGTCCAGCGCCACGTCCGACAAAAGCTTATCGTAGAGGTTATCATAAGCCTGATTCAGGGTGTGCAGGATGCCCGCAATATCCCGGCGGATGGCCTCCGCGTTCTCGCCCTGCTGGCTCTGCACGTCGTTGTAGGTGTGCAGGAGCTTGAGGGTGGTGGGGATATAGTATTCCGCAAAGCGGCGGGCCTTGGGCAGGCTCTCGGGGTGGGCTTCCAGCCAGGCACAGATGGACTCGGTGGTCTTCTGCATATGCTGCAGCTCCTCCACAGCCCGCTCATCCTCCATGAGTTCCTGCTCCTTCTCGAGCACCTGCGCAAAGCGGCGGGTCGTCTCGAGGTTCAGGGGGACTTCTCCGGCCTGTTCCGGCGCTTTTTCCGGTTCGGGCTGGGGCTGATTTTCCTGTGCGGCGCGGTAGTCCTCTGCCGTCAGGTAGAGCTTGTCGTTTTTCTCGTCCAGCCAGGCACTGAGCCAGCCCTTGTGGATGAATTTCCGCAGCATCTTGAGCGCTTTGGTCTTCTTTTTATGCGTCAGGTCGGCCAGCATAGAGAGGGACAGGCCCTTGTGCCAGTCGAAGCCCTCGGCGGTATCGGCGTAGAGCTCCAGGGTCTTGGCGGCCTTCATACGGGACGCGCCCGCTGCGGTCAGCCAGCCGAACACAGCGGTCACAGCGGCAGAGCACCACCCCGTCACCGCAATAGCACCCAGTGCGAGATCGCCGATGGCACTGAGGAACGTATCCGTGGTTTCGGCGATCACGCCGCCGGACGTGAACGCCCCCGCCGTGCCAAAGCAGGCGATGGCCGTGATGCCGAAGAGGACGGCGAAGGTGATGCCGGTCGCCAGCATGGCGACGCCTGCGCTGTGGCGCTTTTTCGCGCTGGTGCGGATATTCTCGATGGCCGTCGGCTCCGGCTTCTTTGCAAAGAAATTGCGCGCCCAGTCGGTCATCCCGCTGGCGCTGGCACTGCTTCTGGCCTCCCCGGCCCGCTTCTGGTACTCCTGTTTTCCGGCCTGAAAGGCCCGGCCTGCCTCCGAGATGCCATAACCGGCGGCGTTCACCGCGGCGCGGCCCACATCCCACACACGGTCGCCGATCTCCTCGCCCCGGCCCTCAAAGCCGTGGCGGAAGGAGTCGGACATGGTGTCGCCCAGCTCACGGAGCTGGCGTTCCAGCTCCTGCTGCACCTTACGGCCTTCGCTGTCCTTCGCCGTGCGGTCAAAATCGTCTTCACGATCAGTCATTCAACTTCTCACCCTTCTGCCGGGCTGTACCGGCTGATGATGGCGCGGGCCACCCGCAGGCCATCGACGGCGGCACTCATGATGCCGCCCGCATATCCGGCACCCTCGCCGCAGGGATACAATCCTGTCAGCTGGGCGCATTCAAAATTTTCTTCCCGTTTCAGCCGCACCGGGCTGCTGGTACGGGTCTCGAGGCCGGTCAGAATGGCCTCGGGGGCGGTGTAACCCGCAATTTTCCGCTCGTAAGCCCGCAGACCGGCCCGCAGAGTGTCGGCCAGCTCGGTCGGCAGCAGTGCGCCGAGGTCCGCAGCGACGACGCCCCGGTCATAGGTGGGCCGGACGCGGCCAATGTTCAGCTGGCCCCTGCCCTCCAAAAAGCTCTGGATGTTCTCCGCCGGGGCGGCATACTCTCCGCCGGGACGGCCTGCCGCATAGGCCCGGGCTTCCAGCTCCCGCTGGAAGGCGATGGCCTTCCGGGGGTCGTTGCCGAAGTCTTCACCGCCCACGCTGACCACCACGGCCGCGTTGGCATTCCTGCCGCTGCGGGCGTGGTAGCTCATGCCGTTGGTCACGACGCGGCCCTTTTCGCTGGCCGAAGCCACCACCTGGCCGCCCGGGCACATACAGAACGTATAAACGCACCGTTTTTCAACGTGCTGCGAAAGCTGATATTCGCCGCGCGGCAGGGCCGGATGGCCCGCCGCCTCGTGGTAAAGGCTCTTTTCGATCTCCGATTGGAGATGCTCTGCCCGGAAGCCGACGCTGAAGGGCTTGCACTCCAGCACGAGGCCGCTGTCCATCAGCATCCCGAAGGTGTCGCGGGCCGAGTGGCCCACCGCGAACACCAGCGCCTCACAGGGGAACGCACCGTCCGTGGTCTGGATGCCGACGAGCTGGCCATCCCGCCGCTCGAAGCCGGTGAGGGCTGTGTTGAAGTGGACTTCGCCGCCCAGCGACTCGATCTCTTTTCGGATCGAAGTGATGACGCCCCGCAGCAGGTCGGTGCCGACATGGGGCTTCTGCTGCCAGGCAATTTCCTTCGGCGCGCCGTGCTCGAGGAACACTTCGGTCACGAAGCCGCAGAGCTCGTCGCCGATGCGGGTGGTGAGCTTACCGTCCGAGAAGGTGCCGGCGCCGCCCTCACCGAACTGGATGTTGGCGTTCTCGTCCAGCTCACCGGTGGCGGAGAAATGCTCTACGGCCTTGACGCGCTCGTCCAGCGCAGGGCCGCGTTCCAGCACGATGGGTCGGTAGCCCTGACGGGCCAGCAGCAGCGCCGCAAAGAGGCCCGCCGGGCCGAGGCCGCAGACCACAGGCCGGTGCGTCAGCGGCAGAGTGCCGTTCTGCACCGAGAGATCGGTCTTGCCCCGGACGGTGACGCTGCGGGAAGCACCCGCACAGGCGGCCTCTTCCTTCTCCTCTTTCAGGGTCACGGCCACGGTGTACACCAGCTTGGGCTGGCCGTGGCGGGCGTCCACCGAGAGCCGGGCGATGCCCAGATGGCTCACCTTTCCCCGGGGGATGCGGGCGAGGCGGAGGGCTTTTTCGTAGGCCTGCGGCTCCCCGGCGGAGAGGGGCAGGCGAATATCATGGATCAGGATCATATACTCAGTTACTTTCTATCTTGCACTGCACCACATAGCTGCCCAGCGCAAAAATTTTGTCGTTGGCCGGTACATAGAGGCGGCAGGCGATGTTCTGCTGGCCGATGGCGACATAGAAGTCGTCGGCGTCGATCTCAATGACCACCTGTTCCGGATTCAGTGCTTCCAGCGAACCGGCCGGGCCGCAGAGGGTGACGTTCATCAGCCGCTCCGTCTCCACGGTCAGGGTGTAGGTGGAGGGCAGGTTGATGACCTGCACACAGCTGGCGGGCAGGTTCATGGTCTTGGTTTCCAGACGGGAGCTGTCGAAGCTGACCGTGATGCTGGAGATGTTGTCCAGCAGACGGATGCCGCTGGGCAGCTCGATGGGCATTTCGTACACCTTATCCAGTGCAAAGGTGGAAAGGTCGATGGTACCCACCGACAGGGTGGACAGACGGTCGATCTGGGACTCCGGGCCGGCCACATTGAGGGTCTTTTTGCTCAGGGAGTAGACCAGCACCGACGGGTCAAAGTCGCGGGGCGCGTTGATAAAGCTGACTTCCACCGGCAGGGTGGCCAGCTTATACACCTGCAGCGTGACCTCGACGCTGTCCGTTTCCAGAGTAGTATACTCAAATTTCACCTCTCCGCCGCTGCGGGTGTAAAAACGCAGGCTGGTGTCCAGAGTGACGGGGCTGGTCAGCTCGCCGTTGTAGGTCACCTCGGCGGTGCAGGTCTCCACCTGGCTCAGCTCAGTGCTGGGTCCGGAGAGCGTCACCGTCTCCTTCGAGATGTCGGTGCCGTAGAGGATATAGCCGTCTGCTATCTTCAGGTAATTCGTCGTCACCTGGATAGGCAGGGTCTTTTCTTCCACCACATCGAACACCACGTCCACGGTGTTGTCGCCGTCGATGGAGACGGACACACCGGTGAGCAGGGTGCTCTGGCTCCGCACCTGAAGGCGCAGGCTCTTTTCGCCGCTGTCGCGGACGCTGGACCAATCGGGGTAGACGACAAAGTCGTTGGCCGACAGGCTGCCGATGGTGTAGCCGTCGCCGGAAAGCTTCAGGTTGACCGTTTTTTCCTCTGCATTGACGATGCTCAGGCCCCGGGAAGTGTAGGCAGCCGAATCATAGGTAAAGTCCACCGGAACATTATAGATAGTGGTGGTGGTGCCGGGCTGCACGACGATGGTGACAGCCATCCACGCGATGACTGCACCCAGCAAAGAAAGCAGGAGCCGGATGCGGCGGTCGTTCAGCAGATTGCGCTTGGGGGGTACGGCAGGCTTGCCGTTGTTCTGCTCAGTGCTCATTGCTGCTCATCCTCCTCCTTGTTGTTCACCCAGTTCAGCAGGCGCTTGCCCCGGGCCTTCCAGCCCTCGGCAGCGCTCTTCTCGCTGGCGGTCTCCTTGGGTATCATCTCATCCACCAGCCGGGTGTAAAGGGTCTGACGGTCAAAGTGGCGCATGAGCACACCGTTTTTCGCCATCGAGATGATGCCTGTCTCCTCGCTGACCACGATAGCGATGGCGTCGGAGTTCTCGGCGATGCCGAGGCAGGCGCGGTGGCGGGTACCCATGTCTTTGCCCAGGTCCAGGTTGTTGGAAAGGGGCAGCACACAGCCTGCGGCCTTGATGCGGCCATCCTCGATGATGGCTGCGCCGTCGTGGAGGGGGGTACCCTCGTAGAAGATGGTACCCAGCACCTCGAGGTTGACTGCACTGTTCACGGGCGTACCGGTGCGGACGATCTCAGAAAGGTTGGTGTTCCGTTCCAGCACGATGAGCGCGCCGGTCTTGGTCTCCGAAAAGCGCTCTGCCGCGTCGCAGATGGCGATGATGGCGCTGCGCCACGCGCCCTTGAGGCTGGTGTCGTTGTAGCGGTTTTTATTGAAGAAGCGATAGGCCCACTGGTCGGTCTGGCCCATCCGCTCCAGCGCACGCCGTATCTCGGGCTGGAACAGAACCACCAGCGTCAGCAGACCGACTTGCAGCAGCGAGTTGAGCAGCCAGGTGACGGTGCGCATATTCAGGATGTTTGCCACCAGATAGACCGCCATGACGATGAGCGCGCCCTTGGCCAGCTGGCCGGCGCGGGTGCGGTTGACGAATCCCAGCAGCTGGTAGATGAGGAACGCGATGATGAGGATGTCCAGCAGGTCTACCAGCTTAAAGGTCTGGAAGTTTGCTACGATAGAGTTCAGAGTCATGGGTCACATTCTCCCGTTCACACTGCTTCGATGAGGGCGACGGCATGGGCCGCGATGCCCAGCCCCTCGCCGGTAAAGCCCAGATGCTCCTCGGTGGTGGCTTTGACGCTCACGGCGTCCACCGGCATCCCGAAAGCCTCAGCCAGCTTTGCCCGCATGGCCGGGATGTGGGGAGCCAGCTTCGGGCGCTGGCAGAGGATGGTGGCGTCGATGTTCTCGATGCGCCAGCCGTGCTCGGTCATGATTTCTGCCACACGGCGGGCCAGCATGAGGCTGTCGGCCCCGGCGTACTCTTCCGCCGTATCGGGGAAGTGCTGGCCGATGTCGCCCAGCGCCGCTGCGCCCAGCACGGCGTCCATGACCGCGTGGGCCAGCACGTCGGCGTCTGAGTGGCCCAGCAGGCCCTTCTCATACGGCACTTCCACGCCGCCCAGGATGAGCTTGCGGCCCTCCACCAGACGGTGGACGTCATAACCATGACCAATGCGCATTTTCTTTCCTCCGTTCTCGGCCCGGGGCAGGTCCTCCCGGGTGGTTATCTTGATGTTTGCGTAGTCGCCCTGGACCAGCTCCACCGGACGGCCCGTCAGCTCAAACAGGCTGCAGTCGTCGGTGACGAGGCGGGCGCTGGCCTCGTCCAGTTCATCCAGCGCCGCCAGATAGGCGGCGCGGTCGAAGCACTGGGGCGTCTGCACCGCATAAAGGGTGCTGCGGTCGGGGGTGTTCTCCACCATGCAGCCTTCCGGCACAGTCTTGCCGTCGCCGCCCTTCGCCTGCTTGATGGTATCCTTCACCGGCACTGCCGGGGCGGCGGCACCGCAGCGGGCAGCGGCCGCTATCGTATCGGCGATAACGCTCTGGCTCACGAAGGGCCGGGCCGCGTCGTGGACCGCCACCAGTCTGCCGTAGGCAGCGGCCACGCCGCTGCGGGCGCTCTCGGCGCGGGTCGAGCCTCCCTTCACCAGCCGCACCGGCTTTTTGCAGCGGGCAGCGGCCCGCTGGGCATTCTCACCGGACGCGCCGGTCACGATCACCAGCTCGTCCACCTCCGGACACTCGTCAAAGGCCCGGACGCTCCGCTCCAGGACGGTCTCACCGCCCAGATCGAAGCTCAGTTTATCAAATCCCATCCGGGTGGAAGAACCAGCCGCCACCAGGACTGCCGTCACACGATATTCCAATTTTTTACACCTGTCCCATTTTATTCCTGCCCTGCGCCGCACTGCACAGAGCGTATTATTATTCATTGAATATTATAGCGTATCCACCCACAAACTGCAACTGCCCGCGCCCATCAAAAATGCCCCCGTGCAGCACTTTTGGCGCTGTACGGGGGCATAAATTTTTTATGAAATTTCTGCGTTATGCGAGGATGGGCTCGATGGCAGCGGCCAGAGCATCCTTCTGAGCCTGAGCCTCGGCCAGGTCCTTGCCCAGAGTGGTGAAGTAGGTCTTGATCTTCGGCTCAGTGCCGGAGGGACGGACGACCACGGTAGCGCCGTTGTCCAGAGTGTAGATGAGGACGTTTGCGGCGGGCAGGCCGGTCTCTTCGGGCTTCTTGTAGTCGGTGATCTTGACCACCTTGTGGCCGGCCAGCTCGGTGAGGGGCT
>ENA-OWZP01000477-OWZP01000477.1-human-gut-metagenome-genome-assembly--contig:-NODE-477-length-14211-cov-5.859141_pt1 | contig 14211 bp, 8 predicted proteins | sample MGYA00249258_ERZ652111 | MGnify/ENA primary metagenome ERZ652111 (study PRJEB26925, sample SAMN05826993) | human gut metagenome | biome: ENVO:2100002; feature: ENVO:00000062; material: ENVO:00002003...
ATGTGTATAAGAGACAGAAATATCACCTGTTTTTAAAAGTGAATGAAGTGTGCCATAACGCTTATCACCACAAAACTTCATATTGTAACGCAGAGTTCTTCCTATCTGTCCAGACTTATAGTTACAGCCAAATACAGCTCCCGCCGAAACTCCAATCACGCCGTCCACCTGGATTTTTTCTTCCATCAAAACATCCAGAATACCTGCCGTATACATTCCTCTCATGGCACCGCCTTCAAGAACAAGTCCTGTTTTTACCTCTTTCATGATTTGCCTCTCTTTCCAACCTTACACATTAAAAGAGCTTTTTTATATTTTTGCGAAACAAGGCTATCATACCACGGTTCATGAAAAACATCAAGGCAATTACACTTTCTTACTGCTCATCCAAAAATGCCAGCGGGTCTCCTTTGGTATGAATAAAGTGCATAAGCATGTATGCACACATAATTGCTACATTTTCTTCCTTTAAAATGCGCTTACATTCTTCACGGTCTGCTAATACAATCTCGATATCCTCTGATTCTTCCTCGTGCTCGTTTGTTGGTGTTCCACTACAGTAGCCATAGATTGTTCCGCAGCTTTCGTCTGTCATACCGACTGTCGTAAAAAATGGTCTTGTGTATGCACCTTCTGTAACCTTTGGCTCGAAAACAAGCCCTGTCTCCTCGTAAATTTCACGTATACCTGCCTGTGCCATCTCCTCACCTGGCTCTACAAGACCTGCCGGAAACTCATACACATATGCATTGATTGGATAACGAAACTGCTTTATAAGCACGATTTTATCCTTTTTTTCTCCATATACACTATAAATAATTACACCATCAGATGTATTTTTATGAGTTGCTGCTTTAAGCTGCGTTGGATCCTTCTTTCTGGATGCCACATAATATTTGCCTGTTTTTCCATTTCTTTTTTCAACATCAAAATTATAGAGATTTAAAAATGGATTATCAGTTACCTTCTCTACTCCTTTTACGCGATCTACCATAGTCCACTCCTTACTGACATTTTATGTGTTATGCACCATGTCATAATTTTTACTGAAACCAGCTTTTATTATTATAGCGTACCATCTGCAAAAAGAAAAGCCCACAAAGCAAAGTTTGCCTTGTGGGGTTATTCTGTTAATGTACAGCCTCCCTGACTTCCTGCGTAATAGTCTCGCCTCCATTTTCATACCATTTGGTGACAAATTCATCAAATGCATCAATGTCACGCTCTCCTGTGACGATCTGAAGGTAATATTCTTTTTCCATTTTGCGAAGCTTCCACCACTGCGTGCCCATAGTTTCTGTCTCATCAAAATAAAGTGATTCAACCTTATTTGTTTTTGCATCCGCCAGCAAAGAGCAGGCTGTGATTCGGGAGGTGTATGCCGCCCACTCCTCTGGCGTAGCACTATCTGTGTTATCCAGATAGGCCTTACAGGATCTATAATATGAATACTCCAATAAATCAAGATCTTCTGGTTCTTTTTTTCCTGAAAGCACATCTGTTAATTCGTGATAACATTTTGTCAGCGCATAGCTGTAATCAACATTGATTGCAAGTGGTCTGGCTGTTGGGTCTACATTGTTCTGATAATATTCTTCAAACTCACTGTTATATGTTCCATCATAGCGCACATAATCAAACAATCCATTTATAATTTTGCAGGCGATCTCAGGATGTTCATAACCCTTTCTCACAACAACATACTTGTAAGTTGGATTTTGTGAATAATAGCTTGTGCTTCCATCGTCATCTGTCTGAATAAGAAATGGCTCCCAAACAGCATCGGGATTAGCTGCAATAGCTTCCATAAGTGGATTATTCGCTGCCCACCAAGGTCCAAAAAATGATCCGCAAAGTCCCTTCGTTATGAGTTCAATATTGTTTACAGAGGTACGAAGCAAAAAATTCTGATCTAATATATTGCGCTCATACATGCTTTTAAGCTTAGCCAATGCATCTTTTGCCTGCGGCAAAACTGATCCGTAAGAGACCTCTCCATTTTCATCTTCAATCCATTGTTTCGGATAGGCACCATTTGCTGCAAACACAATATCCATCAAATATTCGCTGCTGTAGCCGCACTCACCCGATAACTCCGGATCACATACAAAACCAACTGTCTTGCCTTCTCCATTTTCACCAGGATCCTTCTCTATAAATGCCTGAACAATTGCCTCTGCATCCTCTATTGTTTTAGGACTTTCAAGACCTAGCTTATCCATCCAGTCGCGCCTTAGCCATAAAAGGTTTGGACCATCATCAATATTTGTCTCTGGAATTGCCATTATTTTTCCATCAAAGGTAACACCATCTATTATGCCCTCTCCATAGCTTGCATAAATATCTTTGATTCGGTCTGTCAAACAATTTTCATAACTTTTTGTCAAATCCTCAATCAAATCAAGCGCTACGAGCTGGCGCAAATCCTCAATACTCCCTACAAGCATTAAATCTGGAAGATTATCAGAAGACATAGCCACTGACACACTGACATTATACTGATCATTCTTTTCCTCAAATACATCCTTATTTTGAATGTTAAAGTACTCACGCAGATAACGTGTATAAGCATTGTTCTCGTAAGTCTCACCTTTAGGAAGATTGGAGTTATTTGCTCCAGTCATTTTTCCAAGCGTGTATGTTACAAGCTCTGGATATTTGCCATCAGGTGTTGTACTGGCATACTCCCACTGCTCTTTTTTTGCTAATTCGTTTGCCGGCACTGTCTGACAAACAGACAGCACCGATACAAACATCACTGCCAACACACTTTTTGGAATTTTCTTTTCCATAGACATTCTCCGTTTTTATCCCTTAACAGCTCCTGATACACCTTCCTGGTAGCATTTTTGCATTGACATAAATAAAATGACAATCGGAATGGAAATCAGCACGGCACCTGCTGCGAAGCAGTTAAACCAACTGTTTACATATTCCTTTTCAAGCATGTTCCAAAGACCAATTGATACCGTATAGTACTTTGCATTCGCACGGCAAATTACTTTCGCAAAGATAAAATCAAGCCATGGTGCCATAAATGCCTGCAGGATCGTGTAGACAATAATAGGCTTACTAAGCGGAATAGTTATCTTTGTAAACACCTGAAATCTTGTCGCACCATCCAGATAAGCAGCCTCATCAATAGACTTTGGAATAGTGTCAAAAAAGCCTTTTGCAATATAAAAGCCTAAGCCCGCACCGCCAGAATATACAAGCACTAATGCTACACGAATCATCGCACCCTCTGACAGACCAACTGACTTTAAAATATAGTAAACAGCGATCATTGACATAAAGCCCGGAAACATACCAAGAACAAGTGCAATGTTCATCATCGGTTTTCTCATCTTAAAACGCATACGTGACATACAATATGATACCGACAAAACAAAGAAGGTAGAGATTGCGCAAGAGAAAATTGAGATGATAAGTGTATTAATAAACATCTGCGGAAAATTTAAAATCTGCGTATCTGTAAACAGCTTCTTATAGTTGTTCAGTGTAAATGTCTTCGGAATAAGTGTGGAAATATATTGTCCACTCTCTCCTCTAAAGCTGATCATAATAATCCACGCAATCGGAATGACCCAAATAACTGCCAAAACAGCAAGAATCACATGAACTATTGTGTTTGTAATAAATCTTTTTCTTTTTGCCGAAGCAGTATTTTGCTTTTTCATCATTGGAAGCCCTCCTCATTCTTATAGGAACCTGTATTCCGATACGTGATCAGTGATACAACGGCCAGAACCAAGAAGGTCAAAATACCAATGACTGCACCAAGATTATAATACTGGTTATCAACTGTCAGCTTATACAGCCAGGTAACGAGAAGATCCGTCCTTCCTGCTGTTGATCCTACAGGTGTAGGATTTCCGCCTGTCAGCAGATAAATTACATTAAAGTTATTTACATTTCCAGTAAAGGTTGTAATAAGATATGGACCTGTTACAAACAGCATATACGGCAGTGTAATTGAGAAAAATGTTCTCACCGGACCTGCACCATCAACTGTTGCCGCCTCATACAAATCTGCCGGAATATTCTGAAGAACACCAGTTACCTGAAGCATGGTAAATGGAATACCAACCCAGATATTGATTACAACTACCATCACTCGTGCCAGCGTTGTATTTGACCAGAACGGAATAGCCTTTTCAATGATGCCTGCATTTAATAATAGCGTATTTACAATACCATTCTGACTAAAGATCGTTCTCATTAACAGCAGTGAAACAAACTGCGGAACTGCTGCTGAAAGGACAAAGCAAAAACGCCAGAATGCCTTACATCTTGTACCCTTACGGTTGATGACAATTGCAAGAATCATACCTAAGATATAGTTACTAAAAGTCGCTGCTACAGCCCAGATAAGAGTCCAACCAAGTACTGACCAGAATGTACTTCCAATGGAATCACCAATATTTAATACCTTCGCAAAATTTGCCAGTCCTACCCAATTAAAGATTGTTGTATGAGCATCTACCTTACTATAATTTGTAAATGCCATACAGATCATAAATACAAGCGGAAGAACTGTAAAAATTAGTATGCCAAGAATTGGCAACGTAAGAAGTGTACGATGCAGATCTTTATCAAAAAGACTCTTGATATCTTCCTTAAAAGTAGGAATCTTTTTGCCAGCCTCTGCCAGACACTGCATTTTATATGCACTCTTTACGCTTCCACGCCAGAAAATAATAAATGCAGCAACTAAAAAGCATGTAGCCACACCAAACAAAAGCATAAGAAGTGAATTATCACCCTTTGTATACTCATAAATCTGCTTTGCCTCACTCCATACCTTCTGCTGCTCCTGTCCTCCAAGGTGAACAAGATCTACAATATAGCCTGCACCTTTCATCACCATAAATGCAATAAAAGCAATTTCAATGGCAAGCATGCCAAGACCCTTTATTATCTGATGATGTGCAATGTTTCCGAGTCCGAGTACAACCATGGAAAGCTTTGTCAATGCATTTCCCTTTGTAACTGCTTTCGCAACAGAGTACGGATTATCAAATTCTTTGCCCCCTTTTTTCTTTTCGGACATAAAAAACCTCCCGTTCAATCTTAATAGTTACATGAATTTGAAAATAAATGCCCCAGGCCCGCAAGGCGGAACCCGGAGCTCTTTATTTTATTTCACTTTTTATTTAGTCAACGATGCTCTGATTCATTGAATCACTTAACTTATCAGTCATCTCTTCTGCATTGTCTAATGTAACCTCACCGTTTACGATAGACTTACCGAAGTTCTCTGCCGGTGTCCAGTAGTTATTCATAGCGCTTACGAACGGCTGCAGGATAGAAGTCTCATCAAATGTCTCATTCTGAGCGATTACAAGCTCATCCTTCTGAATTTCTTCTTCCGCTAACAGATCAGTATTGCAAGGAACGATGCTTCTTGCATCATAGTGCATCTGCTGTGACTCCTCATTTCCAAGGAACAGTGCAAGTGCTACTGCTACCTGCGGATACTCACAGTTAGGATTTACACCGATTGCCTTAGAACCTGCGAATGATTTCATCTGGAGTTCTTCACCGTCTAAGTTGTAGGTTGGAAGCTTTGCTATTCCAAGATTTTCACCCATTGCTTCTGACAGCTTGGTGTAATCCCAAGAACCACTAAACATTGCATTGATGCTTCCATCACACATACCAGAAACGCCAACACCTGACTCATCATTTACAAAGTTCTTATTTCCTACAAGATTTACAAGATACTTGGTAACTGCTGCACCCTTCTCACCAGCAAAATCAATGCCAGCTTCCTCATCTTTGCCATCCTCACCAAACAATGTGCAGCCGTTTCCTACATAGAAAGCGCCAATGTACCAGGAGTTTGTTAATGGGAAGGAAACCTTACCCTTTTCCAACATGGTATCAAGACTCTTAATATCGTCCTCACCATATACGCTCTTATCGTAGAACATATACCAGGTATTAGTAGTGAACGGAACACCATATACACAATCATTTACTGTTACAGAATCTATGATTGCCTCGGAGTTTGTATTCTTAATATAATCAACAGTTTTGCCGCCAAGCTCTGCGATTGCACCTGCATCAATCAGTGTCTGTAGCTGGTCATTTGCAAACATGTAAACGTCTGCAGAACCAGATGGATCCTGAGAAATTGTCTTTCCTGCATCTCCCTCTGAGCAGGTACCATACTCAAATGTAAGATCCCAATTTACATGAAGCTCATTGAATGCTTCGCAGCGCTTCTGCAGCCACTCGCCGTACTCTTCTGCCTGATCCTCTGCTGGTCCCCATACAGTGATAGTTGCTGTAATCGGATCCTCTGCTGAATAATCTACTGTTTCTTCCTCTGCTGCCTCTGAACTTGTCTCTTCATCAGCAAATACACTCATTGCACCGCCAAAAGTTGATAAACACATAGCGCCTGCTAAAAATAAACTGGATGCTTTTCTAAATTTCATAATACAAAATCCTCCCTGTTTTCTGTTTCCATTCGGAAATCCTTATGTCATTATTATAAGAAATTTTGGTGATTCCGTATATATCAAAAATATTAGATTCATGTTGTTTTTTTCTGAAATTACGATATCCTCTTTGGAATCCTGATACTCGCCTTAGTTCCCTGCCCTATTTTGCTTTCAATCTGCAGACTATACTGTTCTCCATAGTAAAGCTTTATGCGCTCATTGACATTTCTAACGCCATATCCCTTTGACTCTTCTGTTAAAATACGAGCCGCCTGCTCATCACTCATGCCTACACCATTATCTGCTACAGTCAAAACTATCAGATCACCATCTTCCTTTCCAGTAATCGTCAGCTTTCCTCTGCCGTCTGTCTTCACATCGATTCCATGAGCAATAGCATTTTCAATAAGAGGCTGAAGCATAAGGTTTAATGACTGATACTGACCGATTGATTCATCTACATCAAACTCCACATCAAATTCGTAGTCATGCATCATCAGCTGAATATCAAGATAAGAACGCATGTTACGAAGCTCATCTGAGAGTGACATGACATTCTTTCCTTTGTTTAACGAGGTTCGGTAAAAGGTAGAAAGTGCCAGCGTAATTTTACTTATATCTTCCGCATCTGCCTCAATTGCCTTCCAATTAATTAACGACAGCGTATTGTATAAGAAGTGGGGGTTGATCTGCGCCTGAAGCGCCTTCATTTCATATTCCTTTTCTTTAATACGTCCTTCATAAACTTCCTTGATTAAGGTATTTAATTGAAGAAGCATTGAATCAAAACCATTGACAAGATCACCTATCTCATCACGGCTGTCACTAGTAATATTAACCTCAAAATTTCCCTGCTCTACCTCTTTCATTCCAGATCTAAGTCTTCTAATCCTCTTTGTAACAAAGCTCGTCAAAATCATCATGGCTATCACTGACATCAGTGTCATAATAAACACCGCAATAAGCGCAATTCGTGTAATTGGCGTTACTGACCATACTATTAAGCTATTTGGCTTATACAAACATGCTGTCCATCCAGTCGCAGATGATGTTTCTGAAAGAATCGTATACTCATTTTCCTGATTTTTCTTTTGATCAAGAAGCTGCGCGGCGTTTAACTCATATTCCCGATATTTTTTATCAAAAAATGCTTTTTCATACACTGCATTGCCCTTCTCATCGAAAATAACAATGCCATAATTATTCTGAAGTGTCTGCTTAAATGTCTCAAACATGCTGTCATACTCAACGCTAATGTACAAAATACCATCTAATCCATAGCGCTTTAGCATACTCATTGGGCTTACCCCAAACACAATTTCTTCATTTTTATCAACAAACCACTGCATTTCTCCAGAATCTGCCACACTCCTATACCAATTAGTATCTATAATCTCTGAAATTGGTGCCAGCGTGTCACCATGCTTGATCATATCCTTATCTACATAAATCGTAACTTTGCCAACATCGTTGTGAAAATATTTCAGTGAAGCAAGCATTGGGTCAAGTATCGTAACAAGCTGATTGTACATCTCATACACTGAATCATACTGGTATCCAATCACCTGTGAAATTGTCTGGTTGTAGCAAATATAGTTATTTAAATTTGTGTAGATTGCAAGCTTATTTTCCATTGAGGCAAGTGCCTGATACAGATACGATTCCATACTGTCTCTCTCATTTTGCAATAAAATCTGCTTCATCTGAACATAAGTAACTGACAGCACCGCCACAACAGGAAGAAAACCTGACAGCGCATATACAATGGCCAGCTTATAACCAAGCCTTACATTTCTAAACCAGCTGACAATTCGGCTGCCAAGCTTACTTTTCTTCAATCATTTCATCCCCACTTTCTCTAAATTTTTGTGGACTAATTCCATAATACTCACGAAAGCTAGAACAAAAATATGAAACATTTGGATAACCGCATGCAGTGCTTATATCTACAATTTTCATCATCGTCTGCTCCAAAAGATCCTTTGCCTTTTCCATACGAACGCTCTTGATAAAACGATTCAAATTCTGACCCGTTTCTTTTTTAAATACACTGCTTAAGTAGCTTGGAGCCATATAGACAAGCTCACTTAGTCGCTCCACACTCATTTCATCTCCATAATGAGCAGCAATGTAGCGCTTGACAGCCTCCACCTCACGATGGCCTGTCTGTACTCTTCCTGAAAATGTCTTTTCCAATAGATTTATGGAATCGCTTACAATATCTGTAACCTGAACAAAGTCAAATGAACGATAAAGCTGATCAATCTTCGTATTTAACTGCTTCTCTCCCTCTCCTGGTACTGCATCATAAATATCCTTTAGTAAGTTGGCAAATAAAAATTTGATATACATCTGGGAAAATGCAGTCTGGCTTCTGTATCTCTGGCTGAAACGCTCAAAATGATCACGCAGGCTCTGAACATCCTTCATTCGAATATCCTGCTTCATCTGCTTAATTAATGTATCATCATCTATTTTAATGATCTCACAATCACTGCTCTTCATTCCACTGTAAAACAGTCTGACATTCGGATGATAAAATTTATTTTCCATAAGCTCCTCAAGCTCATCCATTGCGCAAATAATCTGCTCTGCACATGAAATTTCTGAAGAAATGGATGCTGTACAACTATTTTCATATTCCTCTTTAATCAGATCTAGCAGCTTATTTGCAAACTCAATAGGAGCAATAGATCTATCTTTTAATAAGATGATAGACTGCTGCGGAGTCAGATTTAAATAAAGAAAGGCTTCGCTAGCGCAAACTTCTTTTATTTTTTTTGCCAGAATACGCTCCTGCAAATCAACACCATTTTTTCCGAAAAAATCATCATCTGTCTCAAGCATTAGAATACGGCAAAAACAATCAACGTCTGATTTTGTCAAAACACCGCCGCTTTTCTCAAGCACTTCTGCTACATTTACTCCATTTACAATCTGATATAGTGCATGCTCACGCATTTGCTGCATACTCTTTTTTTTCATATTTTTCTCGGCACGTTCTGCTTCAAGCTCCTGAATGACCCGTGTAATAGTCTCTTTAAACTCACTCGGATCAACTGGCTTTAAAATGTAATCAGAAACACCTAGACGCACTGCTTTTCTGGCATAATCAAACTCACTGCAGCCCGAAAAGATTACGCATTTCATATCCTCGTTTCTGTCGTCTTTTTTACATTCCTCTATCAGCTGAATGCCGTCCATAAATGGCATCTTTACATCTGTAAGCAAAATATCTGCCGTATGCTCCTTTAAATACTCAAGCGCATCTCTTCCATTTGCAGCCTCAGCAATCTCACATGGCAGCTGCATGTGGCGCATCAGCATTTTAATGCCATTTCGTTCAATTCGCTCATCGTCTACCACCAATATCTGATACATATCCCCCTATCCTTTCTGTACGCAAATTATCTGTATTCCATTTTACCCTAATAAACGAGGAAAATCAACGAAAAAAGTGGCAGCGTGTTTATGCTGCCACCTTTTTTAATATTTATCATAACTTCCAGATTTCTTCGTTATATTGTGCTATAGTACGGTCGGATGAGAAAAATCCTGCCTTTGCGATGTTGATGAGCATCTTCTTTGCCCATTTCTTTCTATCTGCGTAGTCATTAAGCACCTGCTCTTTGCGTGCTATATACTCTTTTAAGTCAAGGAGGGTCATAAACCAGTCTTTATTTATCAGTTCTTTATGAAGCTGTGTTAAGGTTTCTTCGTCTCCTGCTTCAAGCATTTGCTCACTGATAAGGAAATCGACTGCTGTGTGTATGTCTTCGTCTTTTGTGTAGTAATCTTTTGCACAATAATCTGCATTTTTATAATGTTCAATTACCTGCTCGCTGCTCTCTCCGAAGAAGTAAATATTATCTTCTCCGACAAGCTCTCCAATCTCTACGTTTGCGCCATCTCTTGTTCCTAATGTTACTGCACCATTTAACATAAACTTCATGTTTCCTGTTCCTGATGCCTCCTTTGATGCTAAGGAGATCTGCTCTGAGATATCACATGCCGGTATAATTTTTGATGCCTTTGTTACGTTGTAGTTTTCTACCATCACTACGCGCAGATATGGGCTGACTTCTGGATCCTGCTCTGTGATCTGCTGTAAACAAAGAATTGCATGAATGATATCCTTTGCGATTGTATAGGCCGGCGCTGCTTTTGCGCCAAAGATCAGCGTTACTGGTGTCTTAGGAAGCTTTCCATTCTTGATTTCAAGATATTTATGAATTGCCCAGAGTAAATTCATCTGCTGGCGTTTATACTCGTGAAGACGCTTTACCTGAATATCAAAAATAGAATTTTCATCAATAACAACACCCTGTGTATGCTTTAAATAGTCAGCAAGCTGGCGCTTTTTCTCCCACTTGATCGCAAGAATGCTGTCTAATACGCTGTCATCATTTTCAAATGAAAGCAGCTTTTCAAGCTCACAGGCATCCTTTTTAAAACCACTTCCAATCTTATTTTCAATTTCCTCTGAAAGCTCCTCATTACATGAAAGCAGCCAGCGGCGGAAGGTGATTCCGTTTGTCTTGTTGTTGAATTTCTCCGGATAAATTTTGTAAAAAGCATTAAGCTCTGAATTTTTCAAAATTTCAGTATGCAGGTAAGCAACACCGTTTACACTGTGACCATAGTGGATATCCATATGTGCCATGTGAACTCGGTCATTCTCATCAATAATCGCTACCTTCGGATCTGAATATTTTGCCTTTGCACGCTTATCAAGCTCCTTGATGATCAAAACTAACTGTGGAACAACCTTCTCTAAATATGCAAGTGGCCACTTCTCAAGTGCCTCTGACAGAATTGTGTGGTTTGTGTATGCACATACCTTTGTGACAAGTTCAACTGCCTCATCCATAGTGATGCCGCGCTCAAGAAGCAGACGGATCAGCTCAGGAATAACCATTGACGGATGAGTATCATTGATCTGAATAGCAGCATACTCATCTAAATCGATCAGCTTACAGCCGCGTGCCGTACACTCATCTAAAATCAAGTGTGCTGCATTGCTTACCATAAAATACTGCTGGTAGATACGAAGTAAGTTTCCTGCCTCATCACTGTCATCTGGATATAAGAACAGTGTCAGATTCTTTGCGATATCTGTCTTGTCAAAGCTTATGGTACCGTCCTTAATAAGACTCTCATCTAAAGTATCAACATCAAACAGATGAAGCTTATTCGTGCGTCCCTCATAGCCTGTCACCTCAATGTCATACATGCGTGAGGTCACTGTCAGATCACCAAATGAAACTGGATAGCTTACATTAGTTTTGATCAGCCAGCTGTCTTTTTCAATCCATGGATTTGGTGTTTCCTTCTGAAAATTGTGATCAAACACCTGCTTAAACAGACCCATATGGTAATTCAAGCCTACACCATCACCGTGCAGATTTAATGTTGCCATGGAATCCAAAAAGCATGCTGCCAGACGGCCAAGTCCACCGTTTCCAAGAGATGGTTCTGGCTCGATTTCTTCGATCTCACCAATATCCTTTCCTGCTGCTTCAAGTTCTTCCTTTACAGTCTTGTAAAGACCAAGATTGATAAGGTTGTTTGATAACAGCTTTCCAATCAAAAACTCTGCGGAAATGTAATATACCTTCTTCTTTCCAGCTTCGCTTTCCTTCTTTGCTGCCAGATCCTTTGTCATATCAAGCAGTGCGTAATAAATCTCCTTATTGGTGCAGCCAGATAACGGCTTATTATATTTCTTTTCACAAATTTCGTTTACCATCATTATTATTAAAACTCCTTTCATGAGTTGATGTGTGCAGTTTACTGCTTTTTTTGTCATTTTTCTTGCATTATTCCGCCTTTTTATGGTACTATCCTATCATGATGATACCAGGGTCAAAAGCTCCAACCACCGATCGTGTTTGCACGATGAGGGGGTTGAGCTTGGGACCCGCAAAAACATAAGGAGAGAGCCACGATGCAGATACCTGAATACGAAAATTATCATGAGACAAAATCACACAGCACACCTGATTTTCCTTACAATGCGTATATTTGTTCTATTCCACTTGATTTTGAGAAGGTGCCTCTTCACTGGCACGATGAGGTGGAAATCATCTATATTAAAAAGGGGCGTGGGCGCGTCACATTAGATTTTACCTCTCTTTATGTAGAGGCAGGTGATATTATTATTGTCAGTCCCGGTCAGCTTCATGCAATCGGCCCAGCTGAATATTCTATGGAATATGAAAATATTATTTTTTCACTTGATCTTCTTTGTACTGGAAGCATGGATGCTCTAAGCAGTGAATTTTTTGAGCCTTTTTTGGCCGGTACCATTGGCTTTGAGCATCTTGTCTGCTGTGATGATGAACATTACCCTGCTCTCTCATCATGCCTAAATCATATTGACAGTATCAGCAGCAGTTTTCCAAAAGGCTACCGCCTTGCAATTAAGGGGGCTCTTTTTACCTTCTTCTACACCATATTCACAAATTCCACCGATATTCCTGCTCCCAAAAACGACCCTCACATTGAACGACTCAAAAGTGTCCTAAAATATATCGAAACACACTACATGAGTTCAATATCAATTGATGAGATTTCCGCTGTTTCTGGTTTTTCTGCTTCTCATTTTATGCGTTTTTTTAAATCTGCAATGGGTACCTCTTTTACTTCATATCTTTCCTCATATCGTCTTTCAATGGCAGCGCGTCTTCTCATGCTGACAAATGACTCTATTTTAGATATTGCCCTCTCCTGCGGCTATGAGAATCTTTCTTATTTTAACCGTTCATTTAAAAAACGATACAAAAAGACCCCCAGCGAATACCGCCGAGGGTCTAATGAAACATAACGATTTATTCGTTTTATCTTTTATTTATTTTTGCTCTTTGTGGTTAAAACTATGCACTCACTCGCTAATCTTATTTCCGGTGTATAACTGATAATATTTGCCCTTTTGTGCAATAAGATCATCATGAGTTCCGCGCTCAATGATACGTCCCTGCTCTAAAACCATGATGCAGTCGCTGTTCTTAACGGTAGACAGACGGTGCGCGATAACAAATGTTGTTCTTCCGTGCATCAGCTTGTCCATACCATCCTGAACAATTTTCTCAGTTCTTGTATCAATGGAGCTTGTTGCCTCGTCAAGAATTAGTACAGGCGGATCGGCAACAGCTGCACGGGCAATGGCAAGAAGCTGTCTTTCACCCTGACTTAAGTTAGCACCATCTCCTGTAAGCATTGTGTCGTAGCCCTGCGGCAGTCTGCGGATAAAGCCATCTGCATTAGCAAGCTTGGCTGCTGCATGTACCTCTTCTTCTGTCGCATCAAGTTTTCCGTAACGAATATTTTCCATAACAGTTCCAGTAAACAAATGTGTATCCTGAAGAACAATTCCGAGTGAATGACGAAGATCATCCTTTTTGATCTTTCCGATATTTATACCGTCATAGCGGATCTTTCCGCTTTGAATGTCATAGAAACGATTGATCAAATTGGTGATTGTTGTCTTTCCTGCACCTGTTGAACCTACAAATGCAATCTTTTGTCCCGGCTGCGCATATAAGCTTACATCATGAAGTACCATCTTATCATCGTTGTAACCAAAATCCACATGCTCAAATACAACATCGCCTTTAAGCTGTCTATAATCTGTCGTACCTTCTGCCTTGTGATAATGCTTCCAAGCCCATGTTCCTGTTCTCTTATTTGATTCAGTTATTGTGCCATCTGCATTTACAACAGCATCTGTAAGAGTAACATAGCCACTGTCTCTTATACA
>ENA-OWZP01000485-OWZP01000485.1-human-gut-metagenome-genome-assembly--contig:-NODE-485-length-14092-cov-7.283679_pt1 | contig 14092 bp, 12 predicted proteins | sample MGYA00249258_ERZ652111 | MGnify/ENA primary metagenome ERZ652111 (study PRJEB26925, sample SAMN05826993) | human gut metagenome | biome: ENVO:2100002; feature: ENVO:00000062; material: ENVO:00002003...
CCTTCGGCTGCCTGCCCAACCATATCGTGGGCAAGGGCATGGTGAACAAGATCCGTGCGCTGTACCCCAGCGCCAACATCACCCCCATCGACTACGACCCCAGTGCTACCCGGGTCAATCAGGAAAACCGCATCAAGCTGATGCTGGCGGTGGCAAAGGAACGCCTGAACGCCCCCGCAGAAGCCCAGCCGCTTACGGCAGAGCAGCTCGCAGGCGGCGCCCCTCAGGTCGGCGCTACCGTGTAACAAAAGCAAATACGATAAAAACAGGGGAGCCGCTGCACGGCATTTTTACGCAGCAGCTCCCTTTTTGCAGGAAAGGAACCTCTATGGAAAAGCCCGCAGCTGCCTATTATCATCTGCCCGGCCTGTTCGAGTTTTACGAGCTGTACCGCCGCTTTTTGCCGCTGTACCGGGAGCACCGGGAATATTTTTACGACTGGTGCGCCATCGGCTCTATCTACGGTGCCCCGGCGGGCTGCATCTGGGGTGGGGGACGCATCTCCAGCGGCGAGGCAACGGTGCGCGAGGTACTGGCGCTGCTGCGGGAATACGGCATCTCCGGGCGGCTGACCTTCAGTAACTCCCTGCTGCGGGCCCAGCACCTTGCCGACCCGCAGTGCAACGCCCTGTGTGAACAGTTTGCCAAAGCTGGCAGTGTGCCAAACGGCGTGATCGTCCATTCTGATTTGCTGGCAGACTATCTGCAGCAGCGTTGGCCGGAGCTGTATCTGGTGTCCTCCACCACAAAAGTGCTTACCGAGTTTGCGCAGTTGCAGCAGGAACTGGCAAAGCCGCAGTTCCGGTATGTGGTGCCGGATTTCCGGCTGAACCCGGCGCTGAAACAGCTGCGCACTCTGCCGCCGGAGCAAAAAGCCAAGGTGGAGTTTTTATGCAATGAGTGCTGCTGGTTCGGCTGTACCGAGCGCAAGCGCTGCTACGAGACGGTCAGCCGTCAAAATCTGGGCGAGGACTGCCCGGACCACCGCTGCACCGCCCCGGATGCCGCCGAGGGCTACCGCTTTTCCAAGGCGATGCGCAGCCCCGGGTTTATCGGGACGGATGACATCCGGCAGCGGTATCTGCCCGCAGGCTTTTCCCAGTTCAAGATAGAGGGCAGAGGACTTGGCAGCGCATTGGTGCTGGAATTTCTGCTTTATTACATGACAAAGCCGGAATACCAGCTGCAGGTGCGGGAGGCAATCTATCTGGACAATATGCTGGATCTTTTTTAAGAAAATCGCACCGGGCAGACCATTTTCTGCCCGGTGCTGTTTTTTGCCTGCGGGATTTGCGCCCGAAAACTTTCTTTTCCCGGCAAAGCGTGCTACAATAAACAGGAAATAATAGTTATAGGAGCAGTGCATGGAAATAACGCAAAAACAGATCGTACTGGGCATTCTGGCCCATGTGGACTCCGGCAAGACCACCCTCTCCGAGGCCATGCTCTACCGCGCCGGAGCCATCCGTAAGCTGGGGCGGGTGGATCACGGGGACGCCTTTCTGGATACCGATAGCTTGGAAAAAGCACGCGGCATCACCATCTTTTCCAAGCAGGCGCTGCTTACGGCGGGCAATACCGCCATCACCCTGCTGGATACCCCCGGCCATGTGGATTTTTCCACTGAGACCGAGCGCACCTTGCAGGTGCTGGACTATGCCGTGCTGGTTGTCAGCGGAACGGACGGTGTGCAGAGCCATACCGAAACGCTGTGGCGGCTGTTGCGGCGCTACCATGTGCCCACCTTTGTGTTCGTGAACAAGATGGACCTGCCCGGCATGACCCGGGAGCAACTGCTCACCCAGCTGAACCACCGCCTTGGCGAGGGTTTTGTGGATTTTGGCGCAGAGCCTGCCGCCCGCAACGAAGCACTGGCGCTGTGCGATGAGCAGCTGATGGAAAAAATGCTGGACGCGGGAACCTTGACCGATGCAGACATTATCCCCGCAGTTGCCCGGCGGCACGTTTTTCCGTGCTGGTTCGGGGCGGCGCTGCGGCTGGACGGGGTGGATGTACTTCTGGATGGACTTGACCGCTACACCCGCCCCGCCCCGGCACTGTACGCCTTTGGTGCAAGGGTGTTCAAGGTATCGCAGGACGAGCAGGGCACCCGCCTGACATGGCTGCGGGTCACCGGCGGGGAGCTGAAGGTAAAGGCGCTTCTTACCGGCGAAGCGGACGGCGAGCCGTGGGCAGAAAAGGCGAACCAGCTGCGGCTGTACTCCGGCGCAAAATATACCCTGACCGAGGCCATTGGCTCGGGACAGGTGTGCGCCGTGACCGGCCTGACCCATGCAAAGCCCGGCACCGGGCTTGGGGCAGAGCGAGACAGCGATGTGCCGGTGCTGGAACCGGTGCTCAGCTATCAGGTGTTGCTGCCGGAGGGCGCGGATGTGCACGCCGCGCTGGGTAAGCTGCACCGACTGGAAGAGGAAGAGCCCCAGCTCCATGTGGTGTGGAACGAAAGCTTGGGCGAAATCCATGTGCAGCTGATGGGCGAGGTGCAGCTGGAAGTGCTGCGCAGCCTGCTGGCAGAGCGGTTCGGGCTGGAGGTATCCTTTGGCCCGGGTGGCATTTTGTATAAGGAGACCATCACCGAGCCCATGGAGGGCGTAGGCCACTACGAGCCGCTGCGCCACTATGCCGAGGTGCATCTGCTGCTGGAACCGCTGCCCCGGGGCAGTGGGATGCAGTTTGCCGCCGACTGCCGGGAAGAGGTTCTGGACAAAAACTGGCAGCGGCTGGTGCTGACCCATCTGGAAGAAAAGCAGCACCTTGGCGTGCTGACCGGTGCACCGCTGACCGATATAAAGATTACCCTGCTTGCCGGCAAAGCGCACCTCAAGCACACCGAGGGCGGAGATTTCCGGCAGGCCACCTACCGCGCCGTGCGGCAGGGGCTGATGCTGGCCAAAAGCCAGCTGTTAGAGCCGTGGTATGCCTTCCGGCTGGAAGTGCCGGTGGAGAATATCGGCCGCGCCATGAGCGATATCCAGCGCATGGAGGGCAGCTTTGACCCGCCGGAAAGCGGTGCGGAGACCGCCACCCTGACCGGCTTTGCGCCGGTTGCCACCATGCGCAGCTACCCCATGGAGGTGGTCAGCTACACCCGGGGCAGGGGACGCCTGAGCCTGACGCTGGACGGTTACCGCCCCTGCCACAACGCGCAGCAGGTTATTGCAGAGATCGGCTACCAGCCGGAGCATGATCTGGACAACCCCGCAGATTCCGTATTCTGTGCCCATGGTGCGGGTTTTGTGGTGCCGTGGAGCGAGGTGCGCAGCCATATGCACGTTGAAAGCGGTTGGGGCAAGGCAAAGCCCGCCCGCCCGGAGGTGCAGGCTGCGCCTCAGCGCCGCGCCATGGTCTACCGCGCCACGCTGGAAGAGGATGCTGAGCTGCTCAAGATCTTTGAGCGCACCTATGGCCCTATCAAGCGCGACCCACTGGCGGCGTTCCGTCCGGTGCAAAAGACCGAACGCCCGGATTTTGATGCAGAACAGTGGGAGATCGCCCCGGAATATCTATTGGTGGACGGCTACAACATCATCTTTGCGTGGGACGAGCTGAACGCGCTGTCAAAGGAAAGCTTGGACGCCGCCCGCCGCAAGCTGATGGATATCCTGTGCAACTATCAGGGCTACCAGAAATGCGTGCTCATCTTGGTATTTGATGCTTACCGCGTGCCCGGCAGCCCGGGTGCCATCGAGCAGTACCACAACATCCATGTGGTCTATACCAAGGAGGCCGAGACCGCCGATATGTTCATCGAGCGGGTCACCCACGAGATCGGCAAAAGCCGCCGCGTCCGGGTGGCGACCTCGGATGGCATGGAGCAGGTCATTATCCTTGGTCACGGCGCACTGCGCGTGTCCGCCCGGATGTTTCACGAGGAAGTGCAGAACGTGGAAAAGCAGATCCGCGCCCTTGTGCAGGGACAGGCGTAAAGGCTGACCCCAAAAATTTCCTCTCTTGTGAAAAAGTCGGTTTGGAAAATCCGCAGATTTTCCAAACCGACAATCTTAAAATATTTATTCCGCTAGAAATGCCCAGCAACGACGACGACCGCCGCCAGTGGCGGAAACAGGGAGGAGTTGTTGGGGCAGCGGCCAGCAAGACGCAAGTGCTATCCAAGGCACGATGCGGATGCTGGGTGCCGCAACCCGATAAGCGGAGGGCATTCAAATCGTTCTCTGGAGGTGCACCCATGGCTGTGGAAATTACCAAAGAATTTGTCTGGCAGAGCATCCCGCCCCGTGCCCGGGACAGCCATAAGGGTACCTTTGGCAGCGTGCTGGCGGTGGCGGGCAGTGCCTTTTACCGGGGTGCTGCCCTGCTGGCAGCCGAGGGCGCACTGCGCACCGGGGCGGGCATCGTTACCCTTGCCAGCGTGGAGCCGGTGGTCAGCGCCATCGTCACCCGCCTGCCGGAGTGCTGTCTGTGTCCCTGTAAGGAGGGCGCACAGGGCGGCATTGCACCGGAAAATGTGCTGCTGCTCCGGCGGCAGAAGGCTACCGTTCTGCTGCTGGGACCCGGTCTTGGCGGCACGGCACAAAGCGCCGCCCGGGCCGCCGAGACACGCACGCTGGTGCAGCAGCTGCTGCCCGGCTTTGCCGGGGCTGCGGTGCTGGACGCAGACGGCCTGAACGCCGCCGCGCAGCTGCTGGCAGAGGGCAAACCCTTCCCGCACCCGGCGGGGGAGTTGGTGGTCACCCCGCACCCCGGCGAGATGGCGCGCCTGACCGGGTTTTCGGCGGCAGAACTTGCTGCCGACCGGGAGGGCATCGCTCTGCGGTATGCCAAGGCGTGGAACGCCGTGGTGGTGCTGAAAGGGGCACACACCGTGGTGGCAAGCCCGGACGGGCGGGTGTGCGTGAACCCCACCGGCAACCCGGGGCTTGCCCGGGGCGGCAGCGGGGACGTGCTGGCGGGGATGCTGGCGGCGCTGCTGGCCTGCGGTCTGCCCGCCTGCCAAGCCGCTGCCTGTGCGGTATATCTGCACGGTGCCGCCGCCGACCGCGCCGCTGCAAAGCGCGGCGAGTACGGGATGCTGCCCCATGATATCCTGCCGGAGCTGGGCGCACTGTTTGCGGAAAACCAGAGATAAACGAGAAAAGCGGCAGCTGCACAAAACACCGTGCAGCTGCCGCTTTTTGGGGTGAAACGATTTGGAATGCCCTCCGCTTGCGCTCTGGGCATATTCAGCGGAATGATTATTATAATTTGTGGTTCAGAAACGTCTGCGGACGTTTCTGAACCACTTTTTCACGATAGGGGTCGTGATGGGAAACGGCAGTTACAGCGCTCGTTTCCTGCGGAAACGGTTGCGCTGTAATAGAACCATGCAGATTCAACCCGGTGAAAATGGAATGCAGAATGTCCGCCGGATTTAGCGGAACTGGCCGAGGTATTCCTCCACCGAGCGGGTCATCTCTTTGGAGAAATCGGAGTTATACTTGCGGTTGCAGAAGGCGGTGCACCACTGGTCAAAGGGCGCGTTGCCTGCCTTGTAGCCAAAGGTGTCCCGCAGCTCTGCGCCGTCCATGGTGCGGTAGCCGTTTTCGTGCACGATGTGCTCCATGGCGCAGCGCTGGGGCTTTACGCGGTCCTTCTGCTGCTGGGTGGGCCAGCCGAACACCAGCATCACCGCCGGGAACACATAGTCCGGCAGGTGCAGCAGACTGCGCTGGGTTTCGCAGTTCTCCATGATGTCCCCGATATAGCACGAGCCGATGCCAAAGCTTTCGGCGGCGACCACGGCGTTCTGGGCAGCAATGGCGGCATCCGTGACTGCCAGCATCAAATCACCCACACCCGGGGTGCGGGGTGTGCAGCCAACTTCTAAGTAGGCGTCGTACCACTTTTTGCAGTCGGCGCAGAACACCAGCACCAGCGGTGCTTTGGCAATAAAGGGCTGGTGGTCACAGCTTTCGGCCAGCGCTTCTTTCAGCGCCGGGTCGGTGATGTCTAAAATGGTGTACAGCTGCTGACAGCCCGCAGAGGGCGCCTGTGCGGCAGTTTCTAAAATGGCCTGCTTCATCTCGGCAGGAATGGGCTTTTCTTCATACACCCGCACCGACTTGCGGTCGAACAGGCTTTGCAGGATAGGGTTGCGCTCGGTCATGGGAACACCTCCGTGTTGTGTTTATTCATAGTCGATGGGCAGGGTGGGCAGGCCGTTCAGTTCCAGCCCGGCGGTGTGCCCGGCAATGTACTGGTAGTAGCCCTGTGCCGCGATCATCGCGCCGTTGTCGCCGCAGAACTTCAGTTCCGGCAGGTAGACCTTTGCCCCCAGCTTCTGGGCACCGTCATTTACCAGCTGGCGCAGACGGCCGTTGGCGGCTACGCCACCGGCAAGGCACACCTGTTTTGCACCGGTATCGGCAGCGGCAAGCAGCAGTTTTTCGGCCAGAATGCCCGCAATGCGCTCCTGAAAGCTGGCAGCAAGGTCGGGTACGTTCACTTCCTCGCCCTTCATCTGCGCCTTGTTCACCTCGTTGAGCACGGCGGTCTTTAAGCCGGAAAAGCTCACGTTGTATTTGCCCTCCACATGGGGCACCGGCAGACGGTAGGCCTTGGGGTCACCGGTTTTGGCGGCAGCGGCTACGCTGGGGCCGCCGGGGTAGGGCAGACCCAGCGTGCGGGCTACCTTGTCAAAGGCTTCGCCCGCAGCATCGTCTACGGTATGACCCAGAATGTGGTAGTGGGTGTAGTCCTGCACTTCTACGATATGACTGTGCCCGCCGGAAGCCACCAGACACAAAAAGGGCGGCTTGAGTTCCGGGTGGGTCAGGTAGAGCGCGGCGATGTGTCCCCGCAGATGGTGCACCGGCACCAGCGGCTTGCCCGCCGAGTAGGCCAGCCCTTTGGCAAAATTTACGCCCACCAGCACCGCGCCGATAAGCCCCGGCGCAAAGGTGACGGCCACGGCGTCCACATCGTCTATGGTCTTGCCGGCGTCCAGCAGGGCTTTTTTGACCGTAGCACTGATAAATTCGCAGTGGCGGCGGCTGGCAATCTCCGGCACAACGCCGCCGTACAGCGCCTGCTCCTTGACGCTGGTGGAGATGACGTTGCTCAGCAGGTGCCGTCCGTCCTCCACCAGAGCGGCGGCAGTTTCGTCACAGGTAGACTCGATTCCGAGAATGATCATTTTAGTGTGCCTCCAGCCAGTTTTTGCCTGCGTGTACATCGGTGCTCAGGGGCACCGCGTACTGTACGCAGCCTTCCATTTCCTCCCGCAGGATGCGGGCGGCCTGCTCGGCCTCTGTCTCCGGGGCCTCCACGATCAGTTCATCGTGGACGGTCAGGATCAGGCGGCTTGCCATCTTTTCGTCCCGCAGGCGCTTCCACACCCGCACCATGGCCAGCTTGATCACGTCCGCAGCGGTGCCCTGAATGGGGGTGTTGCGTGCCATGCGCTCGCCGCTGGCGCGCACATTGAAGTTGGTGCTGGCCAGCTCCGGCAGGGTGCGGCGGCGGCCGAACAGGGTGGACACATAGCCGTTTGCCTTGGCATCCGCAATGGTCTTGTCCATATAGCCGCTCACGCTGGGGAAGGCTGCCAGATAGTTCTTGAGGAAGGCGTCTGCCTCCTTCACAGTCACGCCGATATCCTTGGAAAGGCTGTACGCGCCCTTGCCGTACATGATGCCAAAGTTGATGGCCTTGGCAGAGGAGCGCAGCCGGGGCGTTACCTCGCTCTGCGGGATGCCGTAGATCTTGGCGGCGGTGCTGCGGTGGATATCCTCACCGTTCAAAAAGGCCTGCTGCATATGCGCGTCCCCGGTGATATGCGCCAGAATGCGCAGTTCGATCTGGCTGTAATCCGCGTCCACCAGCACGCAGCCCGGCTTTGCAACAAAGTAGGCGCGCAGCTGGCTGCCCAGCTCGGTGCGGATGGGGATGTTCTGCAGGTTGGGGTTATCGGAGGAAAGCCGTCCGGTGCGGGCTTCGGTCTGGTTGAAGGTGGAGTGGATGCGCCCGTCCTCGCCAATGACCTTGAGCAGACCCTCCACATAGGTGGAGTTCAGCTTCTGGTAGGCGCGGTACTGCAAAACGTCCTCCACCAGCGGGTACTCGCGCAGGCTTTCCAGCGTTTCGGCATCGGTGGACCAGCCGCGCTGGGTCTTTTTGCCGTGGGGCAGACCCATGGTGTCGAACAGCATCTCGCCCAGTTGTTTGGGGCTGTTGGGATTGAAGGTGGCGCTGCCGGTCTCCATGTGGATGCGGGTCAGCACCTGCTCCAGTTCCTCCCGCAGCTTTACGCCGAACTGCTCGATGCCGTCCTTGTCCACCAGCACGCCGGTGCGGGTCATATCAGCCAGCACCTGTGCCAGCGGGAACTCGATCTCGTTGTACAGTGCATCCTCTCCGCAGGCGGTGATCTCGGCCTTCATCCGGGCAAACAGATCGGCCAGCCGCCCGGCGTCCGGGTAATCGGTGCAGGTAAAGGCGGCAGCAGCCTTGTAGGCGGGGATCAGCTCGCTGATCTGATATTTGGAGGCAGAGGCGTCCAGCAGATAGGCAGCCAGCTTGCCGTCCCAGACGATGCTGCTGCCCCAGCCGCCGGCGGCCATGGCTTTGGCGTAGAGGGGCGCGGAGTTGAACACATCCAGCGTCACATCGGCGTTGTCCAGCAGCCGCACTAGGTCGGCGTCCTCCAGCGGGTAGACGGTAGTATCCTGCACGGCGTACCAGCTTTCCAGCTGCAATACCACGTTGCGGGTGCCCTGCTTGCCGGTAACGGCGGGGCGGGCAGCCACCAGATAATGCCCGGCGGGGGTCAGGGGCAGGGGAGTGAGCTCTGCTTCCGGCAGCTCCACAGCCTCTTCCTCAGCAGCGGCTTCCGGCGCTACGCCGTCCAGCCCGAACCGGGGGATCAGGGAGTGGATCTCCAGCTCCTGCAAAAGCCGCACGGCGGCGGGTTTGTTGCCCTCGCCCACGGTGTAGGAACCCTCGGCGGTGTCGATGGGGGCATCGGTGCGGATGGTGCCCAGCGTGTGGCTCAACTCGGCCATGGGCTTATCTTCCAACAAGTGCTCCCGCTGCTTGGGTTTGATGCGCTTGTCGTCAATGTTCTGGTACACGCCCTCCAGCGAGCCGAAGGCCTGCACCAGCGAGAGGGCGGTCTTTTCGCCGATGCCCTTCACGCCGGGGATGTTATCTGAGGTATCGCCCATCAGGCTCTTCACCTCAATGAGCTGCTTAGGTGCAAGGCCGTATTTTTCCTGAATGGCGTCCTCGTCCATCACCACGGTCTTGCTGCGCCCCATCACGGTGGCAGCCAGCAGCACGGTGGTGCTCTCGCTTACCAGCTGCAGGCTGTCCCGGTCTCCGGTGGCAAGGAAGCAGTCGTCCTTGCGGGCGGCGCAGGCAGCGGCCAGCGTGCCCAGAATATCGTCCGCTTCCCAGCCTTCGGCGGTAACGGTGCGGTAGCCAAGGTCTGCCAGCAGCTGCTTGAGCACCGGCATCTGCTGCGCCAGCTCCTCAGGCATGGCGTGGCGGGTGGCTTTGTAGCCATCGTACATTTTATGCCGGAAGGTGGGGGCTTTCAGGTCAAAAGCCACGGCCACCTCGTCCGGCTGGCACTCCTTGAGCAGGGAGAGCAGAATGTTTAAAAAACCATAGATGGCGTTGGTATAACGTCCGTCCTTGGTGGTCAGCAGCTTGATGCCATAAAAAGCGCGGTTGGCAATGCTGTTGCCGTCAATGACCAGTAAACGCATAATGCAGTTCCTCCGTTGCGTAATCTCACATCTTATAGTATAGCACAAAACTGTACCGCGCGGGAACTTTTTGCGCAAAAAAGAGAAGTGGCTGCTTTTCGTGATGCCATCTCTCGTAAAAATGCGATTGTCGCGGCTTGTAAGCCGCGACAATCGCATAATTTATAATATTCTTCCGCTGCTTATGCCCGGAGCAGCGCGGAGGGCATTTCAAATCGTCCTGCGGCAAAAAAAGCTGCCGCACAAGCTGTGCAGCAGCCTTAGCGATGCCGGGCTTATTCCTCGATGCGGATGGCGCTTACCGGGCAGCTCTGAGCTGCGGTGACGGCCTGCGGCACCTCCTCCGGCGGGATGGGGCCGGGCTCTGCCACAGCCAGAACGCCCTCCATGCGGAACACGGCGGGGCACAGCCCGGCGCACTGGGTACAGCCGATGCACAGTTCAGGGTCTACGAATGCGTTCATGCAAACACCTCCTTGCGGAAAGCATTGCCCGTTTTGCCGCAAATTATGCCTATGCAAGCGGTTTACGGTGTGGTACAATAAGACCGCCGGGAACCGGCAGGAGGAGATAAGATGAATATCCAGATCTTTGGCACGAGCAAGTGCTTTGATACCAAAAAGGCGCAGCGCTATTTCAAGGAGCGCGGCATTAAATTCCAGATGATCGACCTGAAGGAAAAGGGCATGAGCCGGGGCGAGTTTGATAACGTGGCGCGCGCCTTGGGCGGCTGGGAAGCGCTGGTAAATCCGGCAGCAAAGGACAAGCAGACCCTTGCGCTGCTGGATGCACTGGTGGACTGGCAGAAAGAAGATAAGCTGTTTGAAAATCAGCAGCTGTTCAAGACCCCCATCGTGCGCAACGGACGCAAGGCCACTGTGGGCTATCAGCCCGAAATATGGAAGGACTGGGAATAAAAAACCTGCTTTCACAAAAAAACCACCGGTACAGGTTTTGCACTCTGCGGCCGGATGTGGTATACTGTTGGGTAGACAAAAAACTTTGGGAGACTCAGACCAATGAAAAATACGATCACCCCGGAAGAACACGCCCGGATCAAGCGCCGCCGCTGGCGGCAGACCTTGGGTCTGCTGATCACGGTGCTGGTGCTCATCGGGTTTATCACGGTGCTGCGGGCCGGTGTGGGCCTTGTGGCAAACCTGTTTGACGATACCGCACAAAAGCAGGAATACGAGGACAAGCTGGAAGGCCTGGTACTGTTCGACCCCATGCCCTTTGACGGCATTGAGAACATCGACGACCTGACCCTGCGGGAAGCAGCCGTGTGGGGCTGTGTGTACAGTATTCAGGAGACGCAGGGCGGCTTTGAAAACTACAATACTGACCCCGAGACCGAGCAGCTGCTGCTGCCCTCGGTGGAGGTGGACGCCTATCTGGCAAAGCTGCTGGGCCCCGGCTTCAAGCTGACCCACCGCAGCTTTGACATGGAGGATATGACCGTCGAGTTTGACGAGACCACCCAGTGCTACAAGATCCCCATCACCGGTACGGTGGGCTACTACCGCGCCACCGTGGTCAAGCTGTTCAAGCGCAGCGGCAAGCTGCACGTCACCGTGGGCTACATCCCCACCGCCAGCGCAGATGACAGCATCATCAACCCCTCCTCGGACACCCCCACCAAGTATATGGATTACCTGTTCGAGCGCCAGAGCGGCAGCTGGTATCTGACCGGCCTGACCGAGAGTGAGACGAAACCCGAAAGCGCAGCAAGCTCCGCTGCCGCGCAGCCGGAGCCTATGGCAGAAAGCGATGTGCAGGACGCCATTCTGGCAACTGCCGGAGACTCTGCTGCGGCAGATTCGGCTGCTGCCTCGGCTGTCCAGCCGGAAGCGCAGGCAGAAACGGGCGCTGACAGCGCCGTGGCAGAAGCCCCCGCCGCTGAGGATGCCGCCAGTACCGCAGCGTAAAATGTAAATAAAAACACCCGACTGTGCGTTTGTTTTCACAGTCGGGTGTTTTTTGTACGTTTTATTTCAAATCAAACCGTACCACCACCAGCCGATACCACAGGTAGGGCACCATGTTCCAGATCATCCACAGTTCCATCAGGATGTAGTTGGGCAGATCGCGCCAGCGGAAGGGACGCTTGTCCAGTTTGCCCGCTTTGAGCAGGGCAAAGGCCTCGTGCATGCCCTTATCCCAAGCCTCGCCAAAGCCCTGCTTGTGGAACTTGTAGCACTTGAGCAGATAGCCCAGCGCCAGCGGGATAAAGTTGAGTACCAGCATCAGCAGCGGCTCGTTTTTGAGTGGCAGCAGAATGCTGTTGCGGCCGCTCTGCTGGCTTTTAAAGGCGTTGTAGCGCACAGCACCGGTGCTGGCACCGCAGATGTGGTAGCACTTGGCGGCGGGGCAGAGCACATTTTTGTAGCCGGCATTGTTGGCGCGCCAGCTCAGGTCTACGTCCTCAAAGTAGGCAAAAAAGTGCTCGTCAAAACCGCCGATCTCGTCCAGAATGCTTTTGCGGTACAGCGCTGCGCCGCCGCAGGCCGAAAAGATACGCTTTTGCTTGGTGTAGCGGCTGACGCGGCGGCCATCGCCGGTCTTGCAGGCAAAGCCCATCCATGTTACATAGTCCCCGGCATCATCGGCCAGTTCCCGCTCAAAGTGCCGGATCATCAAACTCTGCACCGCAAAGATCTTGGGGTCCGCATCGGCGGTGCGCAAAAGCTCGGCCAGCCACTGCGGCTCGGCAAAGGCATCGTTGTTGAACAGCACCACATACTTGCTCTGCGCCCGGGCAATGCCCTGATTCACTGCGTAGGAAAAGCCGGTGTTGCGCCCGTTTTCGATCAGGGTAAAATTGGGGCGGGTGCAGTAGCTGCGGGCTTGTTCCAGACTTTCATCGGTGGAACCGTTGTCCACCACGATCAGGTCAAAATCCTGTTCGGTCTGGGCGTAGATGGACTCGATGGAGTCCTTCAGCCAGCCCTTGCCGTTGATATTGGGGATGACGATGGTTGCTTTGCTCATAGTTTTTCTCCTGCGGATGTATGGATCCAAGGGGTATTATAGCATAACCCGCCGCAAAAAGAAACCGCACCCTATACAGAGTGCGGTTTCAAAAAACTTTTTACGCGGCCAAAGCCTTTTCGATGTTGGCCAGAATAGTGTCGTGATCCTCGGCGCAAACCAGAACCACCTCGCCGGTGGGGGCTACGGTGACGGTAGCGGCCTTAGCCACGAGGTACTGATCCTCCAGATAATGCTCCATGGACTGCTGTTCGCTGGCAACATAGGCCTCCAGTGCGGCCTTCACCTCATTGGTCTTGCCCTCGGCGGGCTTCACGATGGCAACGGCGTAGCTGCGCACCATCATGCTGGAAATGCTGGCGGCAAAGGCGGTATACTGGTCATCCTCCAGGTTCAGCGGGGGCATCAGGATGTCCCGGATCTCTTCGTTCAGCTGGTCGGCCTTGTACTCGGCGCTGTAACCGTCAATGGCGGTAAACTTGCCGTCCTCGCCCTTGGTAAAGATCATATCGTACTCGTTGTCCTCGTCGCTGCGGGCGTCGTGGATGATCTGGGAGTAGTCCTTGGGGGTGGAGCTGTCGGCCTTGCTTCCGCCGGAGCAGCCCACCAAAGTAAACAGAGTCAGCCCTGCCAGCAGGGCGGCGATGAATTTTTTCATAGTATTGCATTTCCTTTCATAGTGCTGTGTGTGGAAGGTGCAGCCGGGCGCACACGTTACAGGTAGTGTGTGCCGGTTTTGGGCTGCTATTCTGGATACGAACCACCGCACCGCAAAATTGCAGGGAAAAAGTAACAGTTTTATGAACAACACTCGCTTACAGCATCAAAGCGTCCAGATCGCCGTGGTTCACCGGGGTGGACAGGATGATCTGGGTGCTGGTGGTGCCCAGCTTCTGGAACTGCAAAATCAGGTGCTCCAGCTGTGCCATGCTGCCGCAGCTGACCTTGACCAGAAAGGTGTACGCACCGGTAACGTGGTAGCATTGCAGCACCTCGCGGCTGTTTTGCAGCAGCTCCAGAAAGGCATCCTGCTTGGAGGGGGCAACCGAAAGGCTGATGAGCGCATCCACATACATCCGGTCTGCCGGACGGTTCAGTGTGACGGTATAGCCGCTGATGATGCCGTCCGTTTCCAGCTTATGGATACGGCTGGAGACTGCCGGGCTGGTAAGCGACACCTGCTCCGCAATTTCTTTGACGGGCATCCGTGCGTTTTTTGCCAGAAGGGTGAGGATTTTGCGGTCAAGATCGTCCATGAGAAGAGCCTCCTTCAAAATATGTTGGATTGTATAAAATTTTCTGAAAGTAAAGTTTTTATGTTGTGCAAACCCACGGAAATGGAATAAAATCTGTCTCTTATACACATCTGACGC
>ENA-OWZP01000493-OWZP01000493.1-human-gut-metagenome-genome-assembly--contig:-NODE-493-length-14016-cov-7.541795_pt1 | contig 14016 bp, 8 predicted proteins | sample MGYA00249258_ERZ652111 | MGnify/ENA primary metagenome ERZ652111 (study PRJEB26925, sample SAMN05826993) | human gut metagenome | biome: ENVO:2100002; feature: ENVO:00000062; material: ENVO:00002003...
CTAAACCCGAAAAATCATCGTGACTAAACCCGCAACAACTAATTGAACACAAACAATGAGGGTCAGCCACGAGTGCCTCTACCAGTGGATCTACGCCAAGCCGCAGAGGATCCTGGATCTCAGGCAGTACCTGCCCAGAGGCAAGCGGCGCCGCACGCGCGCCAAGGGCAGGAGGTCGAAGGGGCCGCGCATCCCGATGCGCGTGCCCATCGCCCAGCGGCCCAAACGTGTCGACTCGCGGCATGAGTTCGGCCATTTCGAGTCCGACACCGTCATCGGCACGGCCCCCTCGAAACGGTGCATCGACACGCAGGTCGAACGCAAGAGCCGCCGCCTGTTCGCCCGCCTCATCCCCGACAAGAGCGCGCCGGCCACGGCGCGCGCCGAATACGACATCTACAAGGACATCCCCGCGCCCGCGCGCATCGACCGCACCTGGGACAACGGCACGGAGTCCTCCTGCCACCTGCTCGTGGACGAGGCCCTCGGCATGCTCACCTACCATGCGGACCCCTACTCCTCATACCAGCGCGGCACGAACGAGAACCGCAACGGACGCATCCGCCGCTACCTGCCCAAGAAAACCAGTTTCGACGGCCTGACGGACGAGGACCTGCAGGCCATCGTGGACGAGATCAACGACACCCCCATGAAGGTCCTGGACTGGGAAACGCCCAACGAGGTTTGGTATCGAGAGCTCGGCAAGGTACTCTCGAAGACAAGCCACCCAAAGACGAGCGTTGCACTTACAAATTGAATTCGGGCCTTGATGACACTGAAGATGTCACCTCCAACGGCTCTTTACGACCTCGATTGCATTCATTAGGTCATTTCTTCGTTCATTAGGTCGGAGGGTGCTGAAGCCATCCCTTGGAACGGCGGGGTTTCAAGGGCCGCTCCGACCAAGGACCGACCTAATAAACGTCAAACCGACCTAATGAATAACTCCGATACCGGATTATGAGCAACACAGCCGCAACGAAATGCGCCGCACAGGCTTAGCCCGAACATCGATTCGGGTTCAAGCCAGTGCGACGCAGATCAACTTCAGGTATAAGACCTGTATTCAATTATTGGGTTGTTATTAGCCTAGGGGCAATAGCCTCACGTCAGGCACGGCGCTTGCGCCAGATAACCAGACCGGCGCCAGCCGCGCCGAGCACAACTACGGCCGCAGCAACGGCAGCCACCGCACTACCCGTGGGGGCAGTGGTAGTAGCGTTCTTCTGCTGCTGGTCAGGCTTCTGGTTTTGCCCAGGCTTCTGCTGACCGGGCTTCTGCGGTTCAGGCTTTTCGCCGCTATCCTTCTTGGCGAGACCATCGTGTGCGGCAGTGAGTTTGTTGAGCGCAGCGGTCACCTGCGGTGCGGTTGCGGCCGGATCCTTGACTACCTGCTTTGCGGCAGCAAGTGCATCCGCATATGCCTTCCACGAATCAGCCGTGTAGTCGTTCTGGTTGAGCTTCTCACTCTCAACAGCGGCGATCTTGTCGGCAAGAGGCTTGCGCTCCTCATCGGTGGCAGGCGGAACCGGAGCCTCGGGCTTAGTTACCGTGACTTCGACGGACGCGGACTTGTTCTCGTCAACCGTGGAGGTGGCGGTGATGGTCGCCGTACCTTCGGCAACGGCGGTCACCTTGCCATCCTTGTCCACAGTAGCGACCTTCGCGTCGGAGGACTTCCAGGCCACGGTCTTGGCCGCATCACCGGTCACCTTCACCTCGGCCGACAACTGGGCAGTATCACCAGCGACCAGCGCCAGCTTGCCATCCTTGACACCATCACCGGAGACGGCAACGGAATCCACAGACGGAGTCGGGGTCGGGGTCACGGCTTCGCCCTTGCCGAGATTGATGTTGGCGTAGTCGGACTCATTTCCGGCGGCATCCTGCGCATAGAAGTGCACGTAAGTGTCGTGGTCAGCGGAGAGCTGCACCTTCACCTTGTCCTCGTCGGTGTAGGTGCCCCACATCGTGTTCTCGTTGGACTTCGGGTTGCTGGACGGGCCGGTGGAGTACAGCACACGGGTCACGCCGGAGCCTGCGGCACCGTCATCAGCGGTGAGAGAGACGACCACATCGTTGCCGTTCTTGCTCTCCTGCTTAGCGGTGACCACCGGCACGTTGGTGTCGACCTTGATGGTCTGGGAGACCTCGCGGCTGTTGTCGTTTTCATCGGTGGCACGGGCGGAAATGGTCACGGAACCCTGCGCGGTCACGCTGATCGGGCCCTTGCCACTGGTCCACTCGCCCTTGCCGATCTTGTACTCGATCGTCTTTATCGGCACGGTGGAGACGCCGCGCTGCGCGGTGATGGTGAACTTCGGGGCAGTGGTGTACCAGCCGGAGCCGGGGGCCGCGGAGTCGAAATCGATAGCAACAATCGGCTGGGCTTTCGGGTCGGAAGGCGCGACGACGAAGAACGTGCCTTCCGCCTTGATATTGCCGACACCCTCGATAGAGCCTTCCACGAAGCCGACCTGTTCGGCTTCAGCATACTCGGCGGCCGGGATACTGTCCCAAGTCACTTTGTGACCCGACTCGACCGAGCCGTCAGCGTAGGTCAGCGCCACGGTATCCTGCAATACCGGCTTGACACCGGGAGCGGTGATGGTGGAGACGTACTCCGCGTCGGTCACCTCGGTGTTGAGCTGGTCGTAGACACCAATAGTGGCCGTCGCCTGACCGGCCGCAACTTTGATGTTGTCATAGGTACCGGCAGCAGTAGTGCCCTTGACTTCGGCGGTAGTACCAGCTGTAGCATAAGCGTCGGCCGGAACGGTTTCCCAAGTCACTGGAACCTTAATGCTGGGACCATCTTGAGGTGTCGCCCACACTTCTGCAGGCAACTTCGAGGTCGGGTCCACGCCCGGCGTGGTGCGCACGGCAACTTGCTGCACGTCTAAGAAAGCACCTGGGTCGCCCGGATCCACTGGTAGTGCAGCGCTGGTACCAAACACCTGCCACTCAGTGACGGTAATACCCTTGTTGTCATTGGCCTTCTTGTTCACCACAAGCTTCATGGACTTGGTGGTGACCTGGTCGAAGGTGTAGGTATACGGACCATACACCGGGTTGGTGGCGTCGAGCTCGTCGTCGGCGGGGAATGTCTTGTCCACCTTCAGGTTCGGCACGGTCTCGTACTGGCCGGAATCAGCATTGAGATACTCAATCGAGACATCCTTGGGCAGCGGCACGCCACCATCACCGGTCTTGACGTTCGTCCAGTAGTAGCCCACAGACTTGGACGTGGTCACGGCGCGATTCCATGTGTAAGTGGCAGTTTCGCTGGCACTGGTGTTGCCCCAAGTGCCCCAACCGCCATAGCTGGCGTTGCCGTCCAAGCTATCGTCATTGATGGCAGCAGTGCTGTTCCAGCCAGTGACATAGCTGACCTGAACGTCTGGTGCATTGTCGTTGCCTTTTTCTGCATTGAGCGCAACATTCGTTTCAGCGTCGTCCGCCAGTGCACTCGGCGCGGCCGATACGGAGAAGACACCGCCAGCCAGCAGCGTGGCCGCAGCTACGAACAGTGCGGCGAATCGTTTCGCCACACCGCCCTTCACGGCCGAAGTAGTGCTTTCGATGGTCATAATATTCTTTCTGTTAGGCGTTATGGTTTGTATCACTCATCTCCCGCCGTGTCGTGCACTACGGGAGACGGTTTGGTCGCAGGAAAACGTCAGCTCATCTTGGCGCGAGCGGAGGCAAGCAGAACCACCTGACGATCACGACTGGAAAGCAGCCCCTCGTCTTGATAGGTCTTCGTGACCTCCTGCACCTTCTTGATGAAGGCGGCACGGTCCTTGAACGGCGCGCCCGCCCAGATGTCATCCATCAGCGTGCTCTCGCTACGGTCCTGTGCAGCCGGGCGCTTCGGGTTCAGCACATCGGTGAGCTTGCCTGCGAAGCCCACATACTCGTCCTTGCGCTGGAAGTACATGTGGTACGGGGTGTTGTCGCCGTTGTAGGCGGGCTCGAACTCGTCGCCGTCAATGATGAAGTAGTTCTTCGTGCCTTCCTTCTTCTGTACGCCCAGTTTGATGGTGCCATCCAAGCCGTTGCGCTCGTAGAAGCCGCGTTGGATGAACTTGGTGGATGGGTTGAGCGCGTTGAGCACCGTGGGACCGTAGAACAGCGTCTGGATGTCCTTGCGGTCATCAGTCGACTCGGTGCGCAGCTGCAGCGGGATGGTGACGACGATCTTGTCCCCGACCTTCCAGCTGCCGGCCACGGTGGCGTATTCGCCAGCGGTGACGCCATCTATAGCCTTGCCGTTCACCTCGATCTTCGCACCTTTGCTCCACGCGGGGATGCGGATGCGGAAGGTGACGGCGCTCTTCGGCGCGGCCGTAATGGAAATCGTCGAGGTCTCCTCCTCCGGATAGTTGGTTTCCTGTGCGAGCTTCAGGCCGGTGTCGGTCCAGTCGAGTGTGGAAGCTGTGAACAGATTGACGTACAGTTCCTTGTTGTCCGTCGAGTGGAAGTAGATGGAATCCTGGTACTTCGAGTGGCTTTCCAAAGCGGTGCCGCCACAGCAAGTGCCGATGTTGCCATCACCATATTCCTTCTGCGTAGCCGGATTCACTGGGTACATGTAGCAGTTGCCCGGCGTGAGGGCCGTGCCGGAATCGAGGTCACGGGACTTACCTCCGAGAATATGGTTGAGAATCGTGCGCTCATAATAGTCCATGTAGGCAGGTTTTTGTTCGATAAAGAACAGATAGCGGGCCACCTTGAGCATGTTGTATGCCGCGCAGGATTCCGCGTTGCGCTTGCCGATATCGCCGGCCACAGTATGTGCCGGCCCCCACATCTCGCCTTCGCCAGTACCACCGTGAGCATACATACGGCCGGGCACAATCATGCCCCAGTACCCCTCGACGGCCTTGAGATAACGCGCACGAGCATCAGCATCAATATCCGCGTCGCCCATGGCCGCGTCTTTGGCGTAACCGACGAACTGTGGAATGTGCTGGTTGGCGTGCAAGTTGTTGAGGATATCGACACCAGCACCACAGTTGTCAATGAGCTTGTCAGTGTCGAAAAATGCGGAGGCCTTAAGAAATTCGCTGCGGTCCTTGTCCTTGGAGACGTTGTACAAATCCACCAGCGAATCATTCATGCCGCCGTATTCACCACCGATGTAGATGTCCCACATCTTCTGCAGCTGGGTTTTGGTGCATTTGCTCAGCCGCGCATAGGTCCAATGTCCGATGCCTTCAGCCAGGTCAAGCGCGTCGGCATTACCGGCAAACTCGTAAGCGGCAATCAGACCGGCAAGAATCTTGTGCTCCGTGTACCACGGTGCCCAAATCTCGCCATAGGGGGCATATTCCTCCAATGCCTTGAACTGCCACTCGCCATAGGCGGCAAGGAAGCCGGGGTGGCTGTAGCGGGCTTTGCCGTTATACTTCATCTCGCGCAGGGAATCTCGGCATTCCTTCAGGCCGGAGACGAACTCGTTGATCTTGTTGAGAATCGCTTCCTCCCCCGTTTCGGCATACGCTTGGGAGAGCATGTGCAATGCATGTCCGGCAAAGTGGCCGCGCAACAGACCATCAGCACCGTTCTTGTTCTGGCCACGCGTGTATTCGGCATCGCCCCATTGCTGTTCAACAGCCTTGTCTAGCGAGCCGTTGGGGAAGTTCTCCCAGCCGCCGGAAGGCTGTGTCGTGTTGTCCTTAGGCAGCAGGTTCGCCTGCGCACGGAAGCAAACCAGCCAGCGGTCTACCGGATAGTTGCGTGCATAGTCGAGCATCCCTTCCTTGGCACGATCGAACACGCTGTTCGAGGTGATGGCGACGTTCCGCAGAGGGAACGGAGCTACCTTCCAGCCCGGCAGAGCGGGCGCGTCGGTAATGGTCTTCGCGCTTTTCGTGGTGCGCTGCGCTGCGGGAACGGCCACGCCGCCCGCGCCGTTCGTGCCCGTTGCACCTGCCGTGCCAGCGACGGATGGCGCTGCCTGCACCGTTGTTACTCCTGTACCCAATGCACTCGCCACGGCGATGGTGCCGCCGATGGCGGCCGCGCCTGCGAGCACAGCACGGCGAGAGATGCCGTTTGTTTCTTCCGTTGAACTCATCTTGCTCCTTCGTTGGACTGCCACGCGTTCATTGCGAGGCATGACGGACGAAGACGCTCTGCCGCATTCGCAACCATTCAATGCACTTAATCCGTCCAATGGCCCGACGACGCAGGTAAGATGCGTCAATGGATGGCACACGCATACTCGGAATCGTCTGGTACTGCCCGTTTTACCATCACCTCATTGTGGTGCGTCCCCCGTCGTTATGTATGTATGGGAGAGATGACGGTAAAGCAAACAGTTACCATATGCGATTATTCGAGTTTTTGCGCGCCCTCCATGCCGCCTGTCTTCGTTGTGCTCGTTCACAATAACTCAAACAGACGATTCTCACCATGCGTCAAAGAAAGCTATTCACTCATTTTCTCTCGGTTTTCGTAGCGCACAATACCAATGAAAATCAGTCTTTATCAGCATTTCCAGCCATGCTATTTTCGCAATTATCCTTTTGTTTTCCTCTTACGAAAACCAACGAACCTAAACACATATGCTCACCAATAACACAGTAGATGCATTCAAATTAACATGTTCCCGAGCAACTCTCACAAGCAGCTCAAACGCAACACCGCACTTCAACTTGAACAACACACCATTCCTCGCTATACTGATAAACCGGTGCGTCAATGAGGTATACCCTTCCCCTGTCACAACACAGAAATTGGAAGGACATACTATCATGCCTAATCTTCGCCCCAGCGAGCTCATTATCATTCTGCTTATCATCGTGCTGCTGTTTGGCGCGAAGAAGCTCCCTGAGCTAGCCAAAAGCATTGGCCAATCGATGAAGATTTTCCGTGCCGAGACCAGGACCGATGACCCGGCAACACAACAAACCGTCAATACAGTCAGCGACGCCCCTGCCCCAGCTCCGGCGGCAGCACCGGCTCCCGCTCCCGCCGTACCCCAAGCCGTCACGATGAACGCCACCGCCGCCCCGACTACAGCAACCGGAGCCGAACAGCGATGAGCACGGTTCCCGGAAACCCTGCGCTTCCGGCACCCCTTGCACCGGCGATGCATCCCGGCGATCGGGATACACATCTTGACCTCGACGATCTCATCGATCACTCACACGAGGCCACGCAGCAGGCCAGCGCGGGTGCGCAACGCCCTACACGCCGGTGGAAGCGGGGTGTAGGGCGCAAGTCCAAAACGCGCAAGCCTCGCAACCCCGATGCGGTGATGCCTCTGGCCGATCATCTTGTCGAATTTCGCAAACGCTTTGTTCGGGCCATTGCCGGCATCATCATCATGTCGATGGTGGGATGGATGTTCAGCGATCAGGTGTTTCGTATCCTGCAACAGCCGTTCCTGACGGCGGCCGGGCAGCAACAGGGACTGATGAGCATCACATTCAATGGCGTGGTCTCCGCATTCAACGTAAAGCTGGAGATTGCGTTCTTCCTTGGTCTGACGGCCTCCTGCCCGTGGTGGTCATACCAAGTGTGGGCATTCATTAATCCAGGGTTGAAGCGCAAAGAGCGCCGGACCGCGGTTGCATTCATCGGAGCCTCAGTGCCGCTGTTCCTCACCGGAGCCGGACTGGCATGGTATCTGCTGCCCCAAGCGGTGGCGATCCTTACCGGCTTTGCCCCCGCAAACACCGCCACATTGCTCAGCGCCGACGTCTATTTTGATTTCATTCTGCGCATGACAGTCGCTTTCGGCCTCTCATTCCTGCTACCCGTAGTCATGGTGGCATTGACGATGATGAATGCGGTCGAAACACGAACATGGTTGAAGCAGTGGCGTCTCGCAACGGTCATAGCGTTTATCTTCGCGGCCGTGGCCACGCCAACCGGCGACCCAGGCACATTATGTGCACTCGCCTTGCCCATCATCGCAATCTATTTCGCAGCCATAGCCGTATGCGCAGTATACGAGCACATCCAGCTATGGAAAGTCATGCGCGCGGCGGGCGAAGAACCCAAACTTCTCAAACTTTTACATAAAATGCGCGCCGCGTTACCATTTCGCGCGGCGCGCAAAGCCAAGCGCACCGGCAAACAGGAAGCCCCTGCAACAATAACTGCAGAAGGAGAATAATATGTTGTTCGGCATTTCGGGCACGGAACTCATGGTGATTCTTGTCATCACTTTAGTGCTGGTAGGCCCCGACAAGCTGCCCGACTACGCACGCAAGGCCGGACGATTTATCCATAGCATGCGCGTACGCGGCCAAGCGTTGAGCGAACAAAGCAACATCGACGTTCACGGCCTTGTACGGGATTCCGGCATCAATGATATTCGCAAAGGTCTGGATGATGCCACGCAAGATGTAAACCGGCTGCTGCCGCCTATCCGGTGACGTTATCAATCCAACGGCAACGTTGACTCGCGTTGGATTAGCTTCACCGGCACACGCTCCACACCATGGTGAGGATGCCCCGCAATCGCATCCAGTAGACATAGGGCAGCTTGACGCCCCAGCATTTCGTTGTTGTCATCAATAGAAGTAAGCAACGGATGCGCGTACGACACATAATCCGGACTGTTGTCGTGCCCGATAACCGCTACGTCTTGCGGCACGCGACATCCGCTACGTTCCAATTCCTCGATGCAGCCACGAGCCAACACATCGTTTTGGCATATCACTGCGTCGAATGCAGCACCGTCATTGAGCAGCAGACGGGCAGCGGCGCGCCCCCATTCCGCTTCCCATGAACCGAACCGCGCTTCGCCAACCAACTGTAATCCAGCATCATGCAAGGCCTTGAGCGCACCCCGCATCCGTTCATGTGCAACCGAGTACTCGGAGTCGCCAGCAATAATCGCAATACGAGTGCGCCCGCAGGAAAGAAGGTGGCGAACGGCCAAACCCCTGATTCCACATTGTCTTGTGCCACGGAACAATCATCGGGATCACGGGACGGGCCATAGGCGTAGACCACAGGTACCGGAGAATCCACGTAGTATGGCACCGGATCCGTACGCCTGCTGATAATCAACAGTCCCGACACTCCTTGCACCAACATTCGTTCAATACCACTGTGGAACAATGCCTCATTGCCTGACGCATTGAACAGCAGCGCTGCGGCTGAGCGCGCTTGAAACGCATTCTCCGCTCCAATAAGAATGGTCGGGGAAAAGACGCCTTTCATATCAACGCCAATGATGCCAACGCGAAAATCCTGCACGCCGTGAGAATCCCTGACGCTTAACCTTGCCATCGATGCCATAGCTTCTGCAGCGCTATAGCCCAACCTCTGCGCAGCATCAATCACTCGAATACGGGTTTTCTCGCTGACGTGAGGCTTTCCACGCAAGGCCTTGGACGCAGTGGACAGCGATACATTAGCCGCCGATGCCACTTCCTCCAAACGGACTGCGCCCACATTGAGCTCTTCCTCACCCTCTGACATATCGACTCCTCTGGCAAGGGCCTCAATGCCCCTAAATGATGCTGCAAACAGCCTTTAGTCTAATAGACTGCCACCTACGGCGCCCGCATCCGGTAAGCACACACAAAATATTGATATCAACTTGTTATATTGCACATAATCCGGATGCGGCTCCAATCAATTCCGGTTTATCTTAATCAATCCCGATCAATCAGAGCAGTGAGAGCCCAGAGGATGCTCACCACGTCGATGGCTTCCTGGAGGAAGGCTCCGACGACCACTGGAATGAGGTTGAACGCGGCGGCAATCATGCCGATGGTGGCAAGCACAAGGCCCGCGATTACGGCTTGAAGCATCACGCGCTTGGTGCGGCGTGCAATGGCGATGGCGCGCGGCACGGCGGCGATATTGTCATTCATAATGACCACCTGAGCGCTTTCGGAAGCGGCGGTGGACGTGCCATCGGTCATGGCCACGCCGATATCGGCAACAGCGAGCACCGGGGCATCATTCACACCGTCACCAACCATCATCGTGACGGTTTTGCCGGCTCCTGTAGCGGCCCTGACTGCGGCTACCTTATCCTCCGGGAACAGTTCGGCGTGAACCTCGTCAATGCCGACTTCGCTGGCAATGATATTGGCGGAAGCCCGCTTGTCACCGGTAAGCATGGCGAGCTCGGTGACGCCCAACTCATGCAGTTTGGCGAGCACTGCCTTGGCGTTGGCACGCGGCACATCGCGCAGCACGATGCGCGCGATCAGCTGACCATCAACAGACACATACGACGCCATTTCGTCCGGCTGAAGCAGCCCAAATCGTGTGCGCAGGTCATCCTCAGACCGACTGGGAACAGCCTCGCCGACCGCCAAGAATCCATCCTCCCCGGCGGCCGCGAAAGACAGCCGGCCAACGCGCACCGCGTGTCCGTTCACCTCGCCGGAAACGCCCTTGCCGGCGTCTTCATTGATGTTCTTGACGACCGGATACTCCCGGCCATGGCCAGGCCAGCTGGCCTCCGGCTCTGGGCACAGGCGCTGGCCATCCTCGAACCGCTGGCGCAGTCGGGCCAACGCCTCCGCGCCGGCCTTGGCAATGCCTTTGGACAGGATGTGCACCGAGTAGCTTTCCACCGCGCCGGCCATCATCAGCACATGGTCTTCGTTGAGACGGGTTGCAGCGCCGGGCAACATCTCGACGCGCACCACCTGCGGCTGCTTGACGGTGAGCGTACCGGTTTTGTCGAAGAACACCTGCGTGACGCGGCCGAGATTTTCCAGCACGTCCTGCGCTTTGATAAGCACGCCGGCTGCGGCGAGGCGTCCGGTTCCGGCGATGTATGCCACCGGTGCGGCGATGAGCAGCGGGCAGGGCGTGGCCAGCACCAGCACCTGGGCGAATCGCGTCGGCACCCCGGACACCGCCCATGCGATGCCGGCGATCACCAGCGAGAGCACGGTAAAGGGCACGGCCAAGCGGTCTGCGGTTTTCACCACGGCTGGCCGCGATTCCTGCGCGGAGGCCACGAGCTCGAGGATGCGCTGGTACTGCGAATCGGCGGCCACTTGGGTGGCACGCATGGTCAATGCGGTCGAGCCGTTCACCGCGCCGGACATCACGCGGGCGCCGGCGAACACTTCACGCGGCACCGGCTCGCCATTGATATTGCTCAGGTCGAGCGTGGCCGTGCCGGACAGCAGCTCGCCGTCCACCGGCACGGTTTCGCCCGGCAGCACCATAAGTACGTCGCCCAGCTGCACCTGCTCGACCGGCACCGTGTCGAAGCGGTGCGCGGCGGCGGCAGTCGACGCCAAGCCCACACGCCGGAAGCCATCGGACGAATCGCCTTTATCGGCAGCAAACCCACGCCCCACACCAGGCAGGTTGACGACGTGCGCGGTCTGCGGCGCGGCTTCCATAAGCGCGGTCAGACTGCGCTCGGCCTTGGCTTGAGCGTATTCCTCAATGGCCTCGCCGGACGTGATCATCAGCGTCACCGCCCAACTTGCCCAGTATTCGGCGACGGCCACGGTGGAGAGGATCGCGACCACGGCCAGCACATCGACTCCGACCTGCCCGTGGCGCAAATCGTCAATCATGCCGCGCACAGTGTCAATCACGATAATCAGCACCAGTGCGATAACCAGCCACTGGCCGAAGCCCGGATTGCCAAGTACCGGAATCGCCATCGCATTGCCCCACGGACGCCAATCGCCTAGTAAAGCCAGCGGAACTGCGGCGATGACGACGACCGGAAGCATCGGCACAAGCTTGCAGATGTCGAGAATTTTGGTGAAGAATCTGATGAGTCTGCTCATCATTGCTCCTTACGCTCGTATACGGAGTCGATTGCGGTACGGCAAGCGTGGCCCGCGCAATCGGCGCTACGGTCACGCCTTGTTAACCCACCGGCGGCTTTGCCTGGGGCTTCGCTTTGCTCGGCTCCCGCGCAACCTTCCGATACACGGCGTAAAGAAATGTATTCAGTTTTGTATTGAATTATGCGCTGTGTTCAGGACGTCGCCCGAACTCAGTGCTTGGCCTACCCTATCAACGAGCGTTGCGCGACATGCCGGATATCGAAACTACGTTGGCGGCATGGGCGCAGGGGCACAATAGCGCATACGAAAGGCCCGTGGCAGGAGTTTGCTCACTGCCACGGGCCTTTGCTTGTCTGACACGGTGTTCAGCGGTTACCGCTCAACACCGTGTGACGTTGTCGAGTCGGCTTTACCACAGGCCGAACGGGTCGGAGAAGCCGCCGCCGTCACCGGTGCCGCCATCGCTGTTGCCATTGCCGTTACCGTAACCGTTCTGGCCATTGCCGTTCTGGTTGTTCTGGTTATTCTGGCTGTTGCCGTTGGAATCGGAGCCGGACGAACCGTTCACCGACGACTCCTCCTGATCGAGCGTCACGTCCACATTCATGGTCTTGCCGTCGCGCACGATGGTCAGCGTCACCTTGTCTCCCAAAGCCGCGGCACGAACGTAACCAAGCAGCGAGTAGTTGTTGTTCACGGCGTTGCCGTTGAAGGCCACGATGGTGTCGCCCTCCTTAAGGCCGGCCTTGTCGGCCGGGCCGCCGGAGACGACCGCGCTGCCGGTGGCGCTGGACTTGGTGATGGTCGCGCCGCCGCGGGTCACGCCGTCGGCTTCAACCGTGTCGGACTTGATGACCACGCCGAGGGCAACGTGCTTGACCTTGCCGTCCTTGATGATTTCGTCGGCCACACGCTTGACGAGGTTGGACGGGATGGCGAAGCCGATGCCGATGGAGCCGGCGGAGTCGGAGGAGGTGGCGGTGGAGGCGATCGAGGAGTTGATGCCGATCACCTGGCCGGCCGCGTTGAAGGTCGGGCCGCCGGAGTTGCCGGGGTTGATGGCCGCGTCGATCTGGACGGCGTTGGTGACGATCTCGTTGTTGTTGTCGTCGGTCACGGTCACCGGGCGGTTCAGGGCGGAGACGATACCGGTGGTGGCGGTGTCGTCGTAGCCGAGCGGGTTGCCGATGGCCATCACGTTCTCGCCGACGGCGAGCTTGTCGGAATCGGCGAATTCCACGGCCTTGAGGTCGCTCGGCGGGTTGTCGAGCTTGATGACCGCAAGATCGGTGGTGGCGTCAGTGCCGACGAGCGTGGCGGAATACATGTTGCCGTTGGCAAGCGTCACCTGAATCTGCTGGGCGCCGGAGATCACGTGGTTGTTGGTGATGATGTGGCCTTCGGTGTCGATGATGGCGCCGGAGCCCTTGGCGGTGCCGTTGCTCAACGCGGTCTGGATGGAGACCACGGAGCCGGAGACATCGCTGGCGACGGTCTGCCAGTCGGGGGCTTCGCCGCTCTTGGCGGTGGCGGACCCGGAGCCGGACTTATTCGAGCTGACGTTGGACAGCGAATTGCTGGTCGGCAAGGTGATCAGGCCGCTGGTGAGGGCGCCGTAACCGAGGCCCAGGCAGAGGGCCGCAGCCAGAACGGCGGCGACCACGGCGATGAGGATGTTGCTCGCCGTCTTGGACATGCCCTGCTTGGCGGGGCCGGGCTGACCGGGCTGACCGGGCTGTCCCGGCTGGGTCGGACCTTGACCGTTCGGCGTACCGGTACCGGGAACGCCGAAACCGAACAGACCGCCCTGCTGGGGCTGCTGGCCATTCTGGCCATTCTGACCGGACTGGCTGGCAAACGGGTTGCCGTTGTTCTGCTGCGGCTGCGTGGGCGGATTGAACGGATTGCCGTTACCCTGCGGCTGCGGGTTATTGGTGTAGTAGGGGTTGCGGTTGCCCTGCTGGCCCTGTGGGGTTTGCTGTGCAGGCTGGCCGAACGGGAATTGCTGCGTGGGCTGGGCATTGTTGCCGGCCTGGCCGCCCTGCTGGCCCTGTGCCTGAGTCGGGGTCGGCCCATAAGCGCCGTATTCCGGGGCCGGGCGGTACAGCGGAGTTGTGGCCGAGGTCTGGTCTGCGGCCGGCGCTGCCGGAGAAGCCGGCGAGGAGGAGACCACCGTGCTCTCGCCCTTGGCGGAGGCGTAGTCCGGGATGGGCTCGGTGGCGGCTTGCGTAGGCTGCTGATCGGCAGCGAGCCCATCCCGGACTACGCC
>ENA-OWZP01000505-OWZP01000505.1-human-gut-metagenome-genome-assembly--contig:-NODE-505-length-13888-cov-8.138148_pt1 | contig 13888 bp, 10 predicted proteins | sample MGYA00249258_ERZ652111 | MGnify/ENA primary metagenome ERZ652111 (study PRJEB26925, sample SAMN05826993) | human gut metagenome | biome: ENVO:2100002; feature: ENVO:00000062; material: ENVO:00002003...
GTTGACAGCCCTCTTTTTTCGGAGCATAATAGTCCTGTATCGAACAGTTTTATGTGAAACAGTTCGGCGTTCAAACATTCACAGCAAAAGTCAAACCAGAAGGATGGATACTATGAACCAAGCCTTTGAACCCGCCTGCACCCCCATCGCGCCGCCGTGGGAGGCGCCGCAGGTCATCCCGGCCCAGCTGCGCCGGGTGAACAACCTTATTTTCCGCAAGATAGGCCAGATCGCCCGCACCAATGGCGTGGAGGCCGTGACCCCCATGCACGGCTGGATCATGGAGTATCTTTACCGGCACTCCGAGACCCCGGTGTTCCAGCGGGACATCGAGCGGGAGTTCTCCATCACTCGTTCCACTGTCACCAACATCCTGCAGCTCATGGAGCGCAAAGGCTACATCACCCGCCGGAGCGTGGAGCAGGACGCCCGCCTCAAGCAGCTGGTCCTCACCGAAAAAGGCCGCCAGTTCCACGAGGACACCATGCGGGCCTTCCACCAGACCGATGAATATGTGGCCGGCCTCCTCACCGAAGAAGAGAATACTGAGCTGCTGCGGCTGCTGAATAAACTGTATCTGGGACTAAAGTGAAACAAATATGAACTTTTTCCGAAACTTTGGAAAAAGCATTGACTTTAATATTGTTTTGTATAAAATTGTTCCGTACCAAACAATTTATCAAAGGAGGCTCAAAGTATGATAAAGAAGCTTGCTTCCCATCTGGGCGAATACAGACGCGCCGCTATCCTGACGCCGATGTTTTCCGCACTGGAAGCATTCATGGACATCCTGCTGCCCACCATCATGGCGTTCATCATCGACCTTGGCATTGAAAAGGGCGATATGAACGCCATCGTCAAATACGGCCTGCTCACCTTCGCAGTGGCGGCCATCGCCCTGCTGCTGGGCATTCTGGCCGGCAAGTACGCCGCCGAGGCGTCCACCGGCTTTGCCGGCAACCTGCGTGACGCGATGTATGAGAACATCCAGCACTACTCCTTCTCCAACATCGACAAATTCTCCACCGCCGGCCTCGTCACCCGTATGACCACCGATGTGACCAACCTGCAGAACGCTTTCCAGATGATGGAGCGCATGTGTGTGCGCGCCCCGGTCCATCTGGTGTTCGCACTCATCATGGCGTTCAGCATCGGCGGTCCTCTGGCCCTCATCTTCGTGGTGGCCATCGCCTTCCTGCTGGCTGTGCTGGCAAGCATCATGGTCCCCACCTTCAAAATTTTTGACCGTGTTTTCAAGAATTACGACAACCTGAACTCCTCCGTGCAGGAGAACGTCTCCGCTATCCGCGTGGTCAAGAGCTTCGTCCGCGAGGGCTTCGAGAACGAGAAGTACACCAAAGCCTGCGAGGGTCTGTATCAGCAGTTCGTCAACGCAGAGAGCCGTCTGAGCTTCAACAACCCCGCCATGCTGACGGCTATTTACGGCTGCAACATTGCCCTGAGCTGGTTCGGCGCAAAGTACATCCTGCACGGCGCACTGACCACCGGCCAGTTGAACGCTCTGTTCGGCTACATTATGAACATCCTGATGGCTCTGATGATGCTGAGCATGGCTTTCGTCATGATCTCCATGTCCGCCGCTTCCGCAAAGCGCATCGTGGAAGTCCTGGACGAGAAGACCGACCTGCCCCCCGCCAAGGCTCCCGTGCAGGAGGTCAAGGACGGCAGCATCCGCTTCGACCACGTCACCTTCAAGTACAAGCACGGCTCCGGCCAGCCTGTCCTGAACGACATCACCTTTGACATCAAGCCCGGCGAGACACTGGGCATCATCGGCGGCACCGGCAGCGCAAAGTCCAGTCTGGTGCAGCTCATCCCCCGCCTGTACGACGCCGAGACCGGCACTGTCAGCGTGGGCGGCGTGGATGTCCGGGATTATAACCTCGACGTCCTCCGCCACGAGGTCTCCATGGTGCTCCAGAAGAACGTCCTGTTCTCCGGCACCATCCTCGACAACCTCCGCTGGGGCAATGAGAACGCCAGCGAGGAAGAGTGCATCCGTGTGGCGAAGCTTGCCTGCGCCGATGAGTTCATCGAGCGCTTCCCGGACAAGTACAACACCTGGATCGAGCAGGGCGGCTCCAACGTGTCCGGCGGCCAGAAACAGCGTCTGACCATCGCCCGCGCCCTGCTGCGCAAGCCGAAAGTCCTCATCCTTGACGACTCCACCAGTGCCGTGGATACCGCCACCGACGCAAAGATCCGGAAGGCGTTCCGGGAGGAGATCCCCGGCACCACCAAGATCATCATTGCACAGCGCATTTCCTCGGTGCAGGATGCCGACCGCATCCTCGTGCTGGACAACGGCCAGATCAACGGCCTCGGCACCCACGAGGAACTGCTGAAGAACAACGCGATCTATCAGGAAGTCTACAACAGCCAGACTCAGGGCGGCGGCGACTTCGACAAGCAGGGAGGTGAGCAGTAATGGCAGAACAGAAAGCAAAAGTCGTCCATGGCCCCGGCCCCCGCGGCATGGGAGGCCCGCGTCCGAAGGTCGAGAACCCGGGCAAGCTGCTCAAGCGCATCATGGCAGAGGTGTTCCAGCACTATCTGCCTCACTGCATCCTCGTGCTCATCTGCATCGTGGTCAGCGCGCTGGCCAATGTGCAGGCAAGCCTGTTCCTGCAGACCCTCATTGACGACTATATCATCCCCATGACCCAGCAGCAGGACCCCAGCTTTGCACCGCTGGCCGGTGCGCTGGTGCGCGTCGGCTGCATCTATGTGGTGGGCATCCTCGCTGCCTGGCTCAACGCCCGCATCATGGTCAACGTCACCCAGGGTACCCTGCGCAACCTGCGCATCCAGCTCTTCACCCACATGGAGAGCCTGCCCATCAGCTACTTTGACACCCATCCGCACGGCGACATCATGTCCGTCTACACCAACGACGTCGATACTCTCCGCCAGATGCTCAGCCAGAGCATCCCGCAGCTGGTGTCCAGCGCCATCACCATCGTTTCCGTCTTTGCCAGCATGTGCATGCTGAGCTGGCAGCTCACCATCGTCACCATGCTGATGGTGGCCCTGATGCTCTTCTGCTCCAAGAAGATCACCCAGCAGAGCGGCAAGTACTTCATCGCACAGCAGCGCGACCTCGGCAAAGTGAACGGCTACATCGAAGAGATGATGGAAGGCCAGAAGGTCGTCAAGGTCTTCACCCACGAGCAGAAGGCCCTCGAGGGCTTCCGCGAGCTGAACGACAAGCTCAAGGACAGCGCCAAGCAGGCCAACAGCTTCGCCAACATCATGATGCCCGTCAACGCTCAGCTGGGCAATATCAGCTACGCCATCTGCGCTCTGGTGGGTGCAGCCATGGCCGTCACCGGCATGGGCGGCGTCACGCTGGGTACTGTCATGGCGTTCCTGTCCCTGAACAAGAGCTTCAATATGCCCATCAGCCAGGTGTCCATGCAGGCCAACAGCATCATCATGGCACTGGCCGGTGCAGAGCGCATCTTCAAGATGATGGATGAGCCCAGCGAGACCGATGAGGGCTATGTCACCCTCATCAACGCCAAGTACGACAAGGACGACAACCTCGTGGAGGCCAACGAGCGCACCGGCATCTGGGCCTGGAAGCACCCCCACCACGACGGCACCACCACCTACCACAAGCTGGAAGGCGACATCACCTTTACGGACGTCGATTTCGGCTATGTGCCGGGCAAGACCGTCCTGCACGACATCAACCTCTATGGCCGTCCGGGCCAGAAGATCGCCTTCGTCGGCTCCACCGGCGCCGGCAAGACCACCATCACCAACCTCATCAACCGCTTCTACGACATCCAGGACGGCAAGATCCGGTACGACGGCATCAACATCCACAAGATCAAGAAAGCCGACCTCCGCCGCTCTCTGGGCATCGTGCTGCAGGATACCCACCTGTTCACCGGCACGGTCATGGAGAACATCCGCTATGGCCGTCTGGAGGCCACCGACGAGGAGTGCATCGCCGCAGCCCGTCTGGCCAACGCCGACGGCTTCATCAAGCGCCTGCCCGAGGGCTACAACACCATGCTGACCGGCGACGGTGCGAACCTGTCGCAGGGCCAGCGTCAGCTGCTGGCCATCGCCCGCGCAGCCGTTGCTGACCCGCCGGTGCTCATCCTCGATGAGGCTACTTCCTCCATCGACACCCGCACCGAGGCTCTGGTGCAGCGCGGCATGGACGGCCTGATGTATGGCCGCACCAGCTTCGTCATCGCCCACCGCCTCTCCACTGTCCGCAACGCAGACTGCATCGTGGTTCTGGAGCAGGGCCGCATCATCGAGCGCGGCAGCCATGACGAGCTTATCGCCAAGAAGGGCAAGTATTACCAGCTCTATACCGGTAATCTGGCCGAGAACTAAACTTTATATACAGAAAGCCGCTGTGCAGTTTTGTAGCTGTACAGCGGCTTTTTCTTGTGCTTATTTTATTTAAGGAACCCGGGTTGCGGCTCCCAGCGTCTGCTTCGCTGCTGCTCGCATCCTGCTGGCCGCGGCCCCAACAGCTCCTCCCTGTTTCCGCCACTGGCGGCGGTCGTCGCTGTTGCAAGGCCGGTAAGCACTAACCCCTAGTAAGCAAAACGCCCCGCGGTATTCGCAGTACCGTGGGGCGTTTTGCTGCTCATTGGTGAAAACCTATGAAGCAATATCTTCTTTCATTGCTTTTATTATATGCACTCTCAGCAAAAAAGTCAAGCGCTTCGCAATTTTACCGATCCAAATCGTGCTTCTTACAGAATTTCCTGCTCACCCAGTACATCCCGGCCCAGATGACGAGGGCGAGGATGAGATACACCGGATTTTTCAGCGCGCTGACCAGCGACTGGCCGAAGAGAGCCATCATGGCCACCATAACGGCCTTGCCCGCCAGAAGGGTGAGCAGATAGCGTTTCTCGTCAAAGTCCGAGATGCCGAAGGCCAGATGCAGGAACGACGTGGGCGTGAAGGGCAGGACGGCCAGCATGAAGAGGGTGGCGGTGTCCACATGGCTGACCCACTGCTGGGCCTTTTTCAGCTGTTCGGAGCGAGAGGCCAGCTTCCAGAAAAAGCGTTTGACCACCCGCCGCCAGAATAAAAACACCACTGTGCCGCCTGCGGCCACACCGAGCCAGCTGTAGACGAAGCCAAGAAATCCGCCGTGGGCCGCGATATTGAGGGCCACGATGGCGATGAGGGGCAGCGGCGGAAAAATGGATTCCAGCATCGCCAGCAGGATAGGGACCAACGGTCCCAGCCCTTCAAAGCCCTCTAACAATGCCTCCCAGAATTCCAGCGTACCCAGCTGGTGGAGCCAGTCGATGAGCATCGTTTCCATCGTGCTCGTACCATCCCTTTCGTTTCTGCCTGATGTTTCTTCTTAGTATATCCAGCATCTATGACCGGGATATGAACAAAATCTGAGCATTTTTGCCTTATTCTTCCTGTCTCTCCTTCCAATACGAAACAGCGTCGTTCTTTCCTGCACGATATTTTATTCTTCTGCCTCAGAAGATGTGCCGGGCGGCCTCTGCTTCGGCGGCCTGCCGTTCGGCCTTGAGGCGCTGACGCTCCAGATACTGGGCCTTCTGCTTTTTCCAGCGGACCAGGCTTGCATCGTCCGGCATCTGGACGCAGCGGGCGAAGGCCCAGTGCAGGCCGTCCCGGCGCGACATCCGGTATTTCTGGAACACGCCCCGGCCGGCCTCACCGCCCCGGCCCTTACAGACGGGACACTGGGACAGCGTGTACCAGCCGCTGCTCCCTTTTTTCAGCCAGACGTCATCCGGCTGCAGGGCCGTGCCGCAGACCGGGCAGGCCATCGTGCCGATGACGGGGTCCAGCTTCCACATAGACTGTTCCAGATAGCCTTGGAATACCCTGAAGTCCCGGTAGTCGCCCGGCGTGGGGCAAAGGCTCTGGCGCAGGGTGTCCTCCTCGCTGGGGTAAGCGGCCAGTCCGGCCCGCAGGTCGAGCATACGGCAGAGGTCGGCGGTATAGAGGGTGTCGGACAGAGCGTCGTGGAAGGGGCGTTCCAGCGGGATGCCCATCCGGGTGACGACATTTTCCAGCTTCATCCCCTCGCCTTCCTTGCGGGGGTACTCCCGCAGAAAGAGCTGCTGCAGGTCGTACCAGACCGTCGGGCGGCTCTCGTCGAGATTGCAGAGGAAAAGGTTCTGCTTGAGCACCGGCACGTCATCCATGCCCCACTCGGCGAACTCGGCGTCCGGGCCGCACCACTTCATAAAACGGCGGAGGCCCTGGATGATGGGTTCGCCCTTGTCGAGGTCCTCCTGCGTCAGACCGGTGACTTTGGCGATGTGGTGCTGCAGGCAGCGGAAGATGCGGGGACGCAGGTGGATGGAGAAGGTATCCAGCACGTTGGCGTCCTCGTCGATCTTGACAGCACCGATCTCAATGATCTCCCCCCGGAACGTCTGCTGGACACCGTGATAATTAAAGATAAACGGCTGATAGCCGATGTTCCACTCCAAATCGAATAAAACTAAGTTGCGCGGCATTTGCGTCTGGTATCCTTTCAAAAAATGAACTTCTCAATGGCCTCAGCCACACCGTCGTGGTTGTTGTCGGCGACGGTCACATAGTCCGCCGCCTCCTTGACGGGGGGCTCTGCATTCTGCATGGCCACACCCACGCCGGCAAAGCGTATCATAGAGCAGTCATTGAGGCCGTCGCCGCAGGCCATGAGGTTGTCGCGGGTCAGCCCCCTGCTTTCCAGCAGACTGCTGAGGCTCACGTCCTTGGCGACCCCCAGCGGCACAGCCTCGATAAAGAAGGGGCTGGACGGGTAGAGGTCGATCTCGCCCGCAAACTGTTTCCGGCCTGCCTCCAGCACCTCGCCGCGGCGGGCGGGGTCGAGGGTAATGAGCATCTTGCAGATGGGATAATCCACATAGGCGGCGAGGTCCTCCACCTTCTGCATGGGCAGCTTGCAGGTAAAGCACTCCTTCAGCGCCCACTCGTCCTCGGGGCTTTCGGTGACGACGCCCTGCTTATTATAGGTAATGATGACCACGCCCTGCTCCCTGGCGAAGGCACAGAGCTGCGGCACATACTTTGCATCCAGCTGCTTGCGGTAGAGCGTCTCGCCGGTGGCACAGTCGATGATGGCACCGCCGTTATACGAGAGGATGCAGCCGCCCTTTTTATCAAGTCCCAGCTCCTTTGCCAGCGGCATGACGCCTGCCGTGGGACGGCCCGAGGCCAGCACGATGGTCACACCTTTGGCAGCAGCTGCATCCAGCGCTGCGCGGGTGGCGGGGGTGACGACCTTCTGGTCATTGGTCAGGGTGCCGTCGAGGTCGAGCGCCAGCACACGAATATCTTTCTTTTCCATATCCAGCCTCACTTATTTTTACAGGCCGGAACGTCCCGGCTCTGTCGATTTTATCGCATACCTTTTTATTGTACAATGAATGCACCTCTCAGCGCAAGACTCTTTGTTATATTTCTTCGGCACCTTGGAGTTTGTTCGAAAATATAAACTGTAGTTTGTACCAAAAAACACGCAAAGATAGACATTTCTAACTACTTATCGTAAAATGTTAGCAGATATTAACATCGTCAAAATCCCTTGAAATCTCCAAAAACCGCGTTATAATAACGGCAGAAACACTGATCCCATGCCCTTTGGGGTACATGAGGGAATAAAAAGGAAGGTATACTACTATGGTCGATATTAAGAAGATCGCTCTGTTCGCTGCCGGCACCCTGTTCGGTTCCGCTGGTTTCAAGCTGCTGTCCAGCAGCGATGCCAAGAAGGTCTACACCCAGACCACCGCTGCTGTCCTGCGCATGAAGGACTCCACCATGGAGACTGTCAGCAAGGTCCAGGAGCAGGCCGGTGACATCCTCGAGGATGCAAAGGCCATCAACGAGGCCCGCGCTGCCAAGGCTGAGGCTGAGGTCATCGAGGACGCTGCTGAGGCAGAGACCACCGAGACCAACGAGTAATTTTGCAGTCTCTGAGCCGCCTGCGGGCGGCTCTTTTTATGGTTATTTTTTGCAATACGCAGAGGATATTCTGATATGAAATGTACTATTCTTCATGAGAGCCGCGGCCGTCTGCGGGTACACGTCTGCAATGTGCGGATGACCCTTCACCGGGCCGATGTGCTGGAAGCCTATCTGAACCACCACGACGCCGTGAGCAAGGCCAAGGTCTACGAGCGGACGGGCGATGTGGTGGTGTATTACACCGGTGCCCGCAAGGATGCCGTCGCCGCCCTGAGCACCTACCGTTTCGATGACCCCGAACTGGACGCACTGGTCACCAGTGCCGACAGCCGCCGCATCAATCAGGAATATCAGGAAAAGATGTATAACCTCTTGGCAGGCCGGGTGCTGCGCAAGCTGTTCCTGCCCGCCCCGCTCAACGCCGCCTACACTGTGTTCCGCTCCATCGAGTTCCTCTGGAAGGGCGTGTGCTGCCTATGGCGCCGCAAACTGGAAGTCGAAGTGCTGGATGCTTTGAGCATCGGCGTTTCCATCCTGCGGGGCGATTTCGCCACCGCAGGCTCCGTCATGTTCCTGCTCAACGTCGGCTCCCTGCTGGAGGAGTGGACCCGCAAGAAGAGCCTCGACGACCTGGCCCGCAGCATGGCCCTGAATGTCGATAAGGTCTGGGTCCGCGCACAGGGTACCGAAGTGCTCATGCCGCTCACCAAGGTCCACCCGGGCGACGAGATCGTCGTTCGCTCCGGCAACATGATCCCGCTGGACGGCACCGTCATCGAGGGCGAAGCCATGGTCAACCAGGCCGCACTCACCGGCGAGTCTATGCCGGTGCGCAAGACCATCGGCGCCACCGTCTACGCCGGTACTGTGGTGGAAGAAGGCGAGTGCGTCCTGACCACCAAGGCCGAGGGCGGCGCGAACCGCTACGACAAAATCGTGGCCATGATTGAGGAATCCGAGAAGCTGAAGTCCAGCACCGAGAACCGTGCGCTGGCTCTGGCCGACCGTCTGGTCCCCTGGTGCCTCGGTGCTACCGTCGTCACCTACGCCCTGACCCGGAACGCCACCCGCGCCATCTCCTGCCTGATGGTCGATTTCTCCTGCGCCCTCAAGCTCTCGATGCCGCTGGCCGTTCTTTCTGCCATGCGCGAGTGCGGCGCAAGCCACATCACCGTCAAGGGCGGCAAGTACCTCGAGACCCTGTCCAAGGCTGACACCATCGTCTTCGACAAGACCGGCACCCTGACCCGCGCTACCCCCAAGGTGGTCAAGGTCGTCCCCTTCTCCAACTGCAGCGAGAGCGAAGTTTTGCAGCTGGCCGCCTGCCTCGAGGAGCACTTCCCCCACTCGATGGCCAACGCCGTCGTCCGGGAGGCCAAAGAGCGCGGCATCTCCCACGAAGAGATGCACTCCGAGGTAGAGTATATCGTGGCCCACGGCATCGCCAGCCGCGTCAGCGGTGAGCGAGTCGTCATCGGCAGCCACCACTTCGTCTTTGAGGACGAGCACTGCACCATCCCCGAGGACGAGCGCGAGAAGTTCGATAACCTCGAGCCGGAGTATTCTCACCTCTATCTGGCCGCTTCGGGCCGTCTGGCCGGCGTCATCTGCATCGCCGACCCGCTGCGTCCGGAAGCTTCCCGCGTGCTGCTCGCTCTGCGCGGCCTCGGCATCACCAACACCGTCATGATGACCGGTGACAGCGAGCGCACCGCCGCCGCCATCGCAAAGCAGGTGGGCGTGGACCAGTTCTTCGCCGAAGTCCTGCCCGAGGACAAGGCTGCTTTCGTCCAGAAGGCCAAGAGCGAGGGCCACACCGTCGTGATGATCGGCGACGGCATCAACGACTCCCCCGCCCTCTCTGCCGCTGACGTCGGCATCGCCATCAACTCCGGCGCTGCCATCGCCCGCGAGATCGCAGATGTGACCATCAAGGCCGACAGCCTCGAGGAGCTGGTCATCCTCAAGACCATCGCCAACTCCCTGCAGCGCCGTGTCAGCGCCAACTACCGCTTCGTGCTGACCTTCAACTCTGCCCTCATCGCACTGGGGGCAATGGGCATCCTGCAGCCTGCGTCCTCTGCCATGCTGCACAACCTCTCCACCATCGGCATCAGCCTCAAGAGCATGACCAACCTCATCCCCGAGGAAAAGGCTCAGAAGGCTCTGGCAGAAAAGAACTAAAGTCCAAATACTACAAAAATACCGGCTGTGTTTTAAGCACAGCCGGTATTTTTATGTTCAGATATTACTCAAGGCCGATCTGCTGGGCGTACTCTTCCAGCAGCTCCCGCTCGAGGAAGGGGGTCTTGACGCCCTCGCGGTCACGGTAAGTCTCATGGCCCTTGCCGATGACGGCGATGAGGTCGCCCTCCTGTGCGTGGTCAACAGCATAATGCAAGGCGTCGAGGCGGTCGGGGATCTCCACGAACTTTGCGTCCGGGTTGCCCTTGTTCATGCCCACGCGGATGTCGGCGATGATGTCTTCCACCTTCTCAAAGCGGTTGTTGTCCTCCGTGAGGATGGAGAAATCGGCCATCTTGGCACAAATTTCGCCCATGCCGTAGCGGCGCAGCTTGGAGCGGTTGCCGCCGCAGCCGAACACCACCACGAGGCGGTGGGGATTGTAGGCCCGCAGAGTCGTGAGCAGGCTCTCGGTGGAGACTTCGTTGTGGGCGTAGTCCAGCAGGATGGTGAACTTCTTGCTGATGGGGACCAGCTCCACGCGGCCCTTGACCACGCAGCGGCCCAGACCTTCGTGGATGGCCTCATCAGGCAGGCCCAGCACCTTGCCCACAGTGAGAGCGGCCAGCGCATTGTAGACGCTGAACTCGCCAGGCATATTCACCTTGACGTCCATATCGTCCTTGCCGGAGACATGGAACCGGACGCCGAGGAAGTCGTGGGTGCGGAGCAGCTGATAAGTACCGGCGCGGTAGTCGGCCTTCTCGCTGCAGCCGTAGGTCACCAGCTTGCAGGTGTGGCCTTCCAGCAGGGCCTCGGTGTTCTCGTCGTCGATGTTCACGACGCCGGTGGTGCAGCGCTTGAAGAGCTGACCCTTCCAGCTGCGGTATTCTTCAAAGGTCTTGTGCTCGCCGGGGCCGATGTGGTCGGGCGAGAGGTTGGTGAAGACGCCGATGTCGTAGTGGATGCCCGCCACGCGGTCCATCATGAGGCCCTGACTGGACACCTCCATCAGCGCCGTGTCGCAGCCGGCGTCCAGAAACTCCCGGAAGGTCTTCTGCAATTCGTAGCTCTCAGGGGTGGTGTTGGCCGTCTCCTGATGGTGGCCGAGGAAGTAGATGCCGTTGGTGCCGATCATGCCCACTTTGCGGCCTGCGGCTTCCAGCACGCTCTTTATCATGTGGGTGGTGGTGGTCTTGCCCTTGGTACCGGTGACGCCGATCATGGTCATCCGGCGGGAGGGGTTGCCGAACAGGTTGCCGCTCATGAGTGCCAGCGCATAGCGGCTGCTCTCCACCTTCAGCACCGTAGCACCGGGGACGGTGGAAAGGTCGATGTCGTGCTGGACCACCAGCGCCGTCACGCCGTCGGCCACGCACTGGGCGGCGTAGTCGTGGCTGTCCCGCTGGGTACCCACGATGCAGACGAAAAGCCGGCCCGGGGCCGCCTTGCGGCTGTCGTAGATGATGTCCTCGATGTCAAGTTCAAGGCTGCCCTGCACCAGCGTATAGGACACGCCCTCCAACAGTTGTTCCAGTTTCATCGTTCAAATGCTCCTTATTGCTGTTCTGCCGCTGCGGCAGTGGGGTCTTCGGCGGGCGCGGCTTCCGCGCCCTCGGTATCGGGTTCGGTGCCGGAGGCTTCCTCCGGCTGGCTCTCGGCTTCTGCCTCCGCCGGGGCGGCAGGCTCTTCCGGGGCCGTCCAGCCCGAGGGCAGGGTCGGCTCGCCCTGTGCAAAGCGGAATTTGCGGCTGGAAGAGGCACTCAGGTGGCTCAGATCCAGCATACCGGTGTCAGTGGGCGAGCAGCCCTTGCCATCCTCGTTGAGCAGGACATACTTTGCCAGCCGGAGTTTGTAGTCCAGCTCATTCAGGGTACCCAGAAGCACGCTGATGCGGCCCTGATACAAAAACGCCATCTGCTCCGGGTCCTCGAACTCGATGCGGGTGACATCCGCCCCCAGCTCACTGCTGTCCAGTGCGGTCAGCAGAGTGTTCAGGGACTCGAGCCGCTTATCCGTGGGCGGTCCGGCCTCGCTGGATGCGGCGCTGTCAGACGCCGCGCTGCCCGAGGACGGGCCGGACGGTCCTGTCTCAAATTCCAGCTGTGTACCCGGCGTCGTGGATACCGGCTCGCCGCCGCAGAGGATGATAAGGTCCGGCTGGGCCGAATCCTTATCCAGTATCTTCAGCCCCGCAGAAAGGCTCAGCCAGCCGCCGGACGTCTGCATGGCGTAGACGGCAGTGGCCGCGTTGGTCCGCACCACTACGGTGTTAGGGTAATCCCGCTCCACCCGGATATTTTCCAGCAGCGGGAACTGCTTTTCCAGCGCAGCGGCCTTTTCGGCGGGGTCGAAGCTGAAGATGTTCTCTTCCGCGTGGACGCCCAGCGCCTGCAGGATCTCAGCGCTGGAATAGCCGCCCACCTCCTGCACCACCTCTCCATCGACCGCCACTTCTAAGGTGTTTATCTTGAAGAGCATGGTCACGGTGAGGTAGACGCCCACCCCGATGACGCAGAGCAGAAGCGCCAGCGCCGTCAGACGGCGGATGGCCCTGCGGCGGCGGACAGCGGCCCGGGTCAGGCGGCGCTTTTTTCTGCCCTCCCGCCGGGCCGGGCTGCGGAGGTTCGCCTCCGTGGGGCGGTAGCGCCCGCCGCTCTGGGGCCTCCGGGCGCTCTGGACGTTCTGGGGCCGCTGGCCATTGCGGGGGCGGCTCCCATTTGTGGGGTAGGCGGTCGTGTTCTGACGGGGCCTCTGGCTTCTCTGCTGGCCCTGACGGCGGCTCTGGTTCTGGTTATTGGGCCGTCGCGCCGTCTGCTGGGGAAACTGGATGCTGTTGTCCGCATATCCCGAGCTGTGGTTTTCGAACGTCACATTGCCGCCCGAGAAGTCCAGCGTCTGCTCCTGATAGCCCTGCGTCCGGCGGCGGTTCTGATTCGAGGGACGCCGGTCCTGCGTCCAGTCGTAGGCTTTGCGGGGCTTTCCCTTCCGCTGGGCGCTGTTCTGCTGGATTGAACTGCTGGGGCGTCGGCTCTTGTTCCGATCCTGCTGCATGGTGCGGCGTCGCCTCCTTTCCGTCTGATTATTTTATCACAAGAGTGCTGCCGAATCAATCACGGCGTCTTGACCAGTTTCATCAGGGCGTCAGCGATGCGGTCGAGGCTGTCGTCCACCGAAAGGGTGCGGGCGTTCCTGCCCATGGCAGCCAGCCTGCCCGGTTCGGCCAGCAGGCCGGAGACGGTCGAGACCAGCTTCTCGCCGGTCAGATCCTTTTCCTCGATGACCACAGCGGCACCGGCCTTCTGCAGCTCCATGGCGTTGTAATACTGGTGGTTCTCCGCCACATTGGGGCTGGGGATGAGGATGGCGGCGCGGCCCTCGGCTTCCAGTTCGGCCAGCGTCAGCGCACCGGCGCGGCTGATGACGAGGTCGGCAGCGGCCAGCAGCTCGGGCATATTGTTGATATATTCCTTCACCACGAGGCTCTCGCCGGGAGCAAAGCCTTTTTCCTTTTCGAGATTTTGAAACAGCTCCACGCCGTACTGTCCGGTGGCGTGGATGTGGAGCACAGGCTTGTGCTCTTTCTGCTCCCATGCGCAGAGGTCGGCCACCACCTCGTTGACACGGCGGGCGCCGAGGCTTCCGCCGAAGGAGAGGATGACGGTGCGGTCACCGGCACCCAGCCTGTCTCTTATACACATCTGACGCAGCCGACGACTAGTCGAGTGTAGATCTC
>ENA-OWZP01000517-OWZP01000517.1-human-gut-metagenome-genome-assembly--contig:-NODE-517-length-13721-cov-8.645544_pt1 | contig 13721 bp, 7 predicted proteins | sample MGYA00249258_ERZ652111 | MGnify/ENA primary metagenome ERZ652111 (study PRJEB26925, sample SAMN05826993) | human gut metagenome | biome: ENVO:2100002; feature: ENVO:00000062; material: ENVO:00002003...
AGCGGCGCAAAGGCTTATCTGGTCAACACCGGCTGGAACGGCACCGGCAAGCGCATCTCCATCAAGGATACCCGCGGCATCATCGACGCTATCCTGAGCGGTGCCATCAACGAGGCTCCCACCAAGAAGATCCCCTACTTCGACTTTGAGGTCCCCACCGCTCTGCCCGGTGTCGATCCCGCCATCCTCGATCCCCGCGACACCTACGCAGATGCCGCTCAGTGGGAAGAGAAGGCCAAGGATCTGGCTGGCCGCTTCATCAAGAACTTCGCAAAGTACGAGGGCAACGAGCACGGCAAGGCTCTGGTCTCCGCCGGCCCCCAGCTGTAAGCTGACAGCACCTCTTACATAAAGAGCTTCAAGCCCCCTGCCCGAACTCTAAGGAGTCCCGGGCAGGGGGCTTTTTATGTCCCGAAAAAATGGCGAAACCTATTTTTTTTTTGCGGAACCATGTTATACTTAGTCCAAATTCTGCACCGCGGCAGGAAGCCTTTCGGGATATATAAGGGGTATTGCTTATGAATAATCAGACGGTCAACGACTACTTCCGACACCACTGGGTGAAGCTCATGCTCTTCGCGCTCTTTACAGCGGCGGTATCCTTTTTCGCGCCGCTGAAAAACTTCCAGCTCAAGTGGCTCATCGACTCCAAGAGCAAGCAGGAGGCGCTGGGCTATATGGGGCTGGTGTTCCTCATCACCTTCACCAGCTGGTTTTTCGAACGGCTGAGCCGCCGCTCCTTTACAAAACTCGCCTGCGGTGCCGTGGAGCAGGTACGGGGACAGGTCATGGAGCGGGTGCTGCGCCGCCCGGTGTCCCAATATCAGCGGGAGGGCGACGCAGCCTATCTCTCCCTGCTGACCACCGACCTGCGCACCCTCTACGACGACTATTATATGTCCCTCTTCAACATCGCATTCTGGGGCGGCATCATGCTCTGTGCGCTGGGGATGTACCTTTACATCAGCCCGGTGATGCTGGCGGCCATCCTGCTTGTGACCGTGCCGCCGCTGGTCCTGCCCCGGAAGATGAATGAGCGGCTCAAAGCCTCCCGAGACGCTTTTTCGCTCCAGATGGCGGGCTACACCCAGCAGCTCAAGGAGCTTCTGGGCGGGTTCGAGGTCATCCGGGGCTTTCTGCGGGAGGACGCCTATGCCGCCCGCCACCGGGATGCTGCCCGGCAGGCCCGCGACAGCGAGCAGGCCTACCAGCAGAGCCTCAACGCCATGGTGGTCAACACCTCTCTCATCAGCAACCTCATCTTCCCCATCGTCATGCTGGTGGGCCTTTTTCTCGCTTTCGACGGGCGGCTGACGATGGGCACCGTCTCCACCGCCGCCAGCATGGCGAACTTCGTCATCACGCCCTGTAATCAGATCGCCCAGTGCTGGGCCAAGGTCAGATCTTCGAAGGGCATTCGTCAGCGGCTGGAAGCAGCCATGTCCGGCCCGGAAAAAGTCTCTGCTGGCCGGGCCATCGATAAACTCGAGCACATCGAGTGCAAGGACACCGGCTTTGCCTACCCCGGAGCCGCTGCACCGGTGCTGCGCGGCGTCCGGCTGACCATTTCCGGGCAGGAAAAAGCCGTCCTCGTAGGCGAAAGCGGCTGCGGCAAGTCTACACTGGCAAAGCTGCTGTTCCAGTACTACCCAGACTATACCGGCAGCATCCTCTTCAACGGCCAGCAGCTGCGGGACATCGACCGTCAGAGCCTCTACCAGCGGGTAGGCTACATTGCCCAGACAACCTATCTCTTCAATGACACCCTCCGCAGCAACATCTGCCTCGGCGCGGACTTCCCCGAGGCTCAGCTTTCCCACGCCATCGGGACGGCGGGCCTCACCGACTGGGTGAGCACCCTGCCCGACGGCCTCGACACCCTCATCAGCGAGAACGGCAAGAATCTCTCGGGCGGGCAGCGCCAGCGCATCGGCATCGCACGGCTGGCACTTCGCCGGTACGACCTCATCATCGCCGACGAGATCACCGCCAGCCTCGACCCCGACACCAGCGGACAGGTCATGGAAAATCTGCTCGCTCTCCCCTGCATGGTGGTGGCCATCACCCACGACGTCTCGGGGGCGTTCATGAAACAGTTTGACAAGGTATACCGGGTGGAGCACGGAAGCGTCACACAAGCATAAAAGGAGAGCCTGTGCCGGGTTTCAGCACAGGCCCTCCTCTTGTTTTTACCGGTTATTTTGCCGCGTCGAACTCGGCCAGAATATCCTCCGTGGGAGCCGGGGTCACGAGGCTGACCACCACGCAGACGGCCAGCGAGACGAGGAAGGCGGGCAGAAGCTCATAGATGCCGAAGACGCCGCCCAGCGGGCTGACGATGTACTTCCAGACGAAGACCATCAGGCCGCCGCAGAGCATACCGGCCAGCGCGCCCTGCCAGTTGCAGCGCTTCCAGAACAGGGCGCAGAGGACGACAGCGCCGAAGGAGCCGCCGAAACCGGCCCACGCAAAGCTGACGATGCCGAAGACGCTGGAATCCGGGTCGCGGGCCAGCACCACGCCCACCACGCTGACACAGATGATGGTCAGGCGGGCTGCGAAGAGGCTCTGCTTCTCGCTCAGTTTGAGGTGGCCGAACTCCTGCAAAATGTTCTGGGACACGCTGGACGCCGCGGCCAGCATCTGGCTGTCTGCCGTGGACATCGTAGCCGCCAGGATGCCTGCAAGGATGAGTCCGGCGAGGACTGCCGCCAGCACACCGTGCTGGCTGATGAGGCTGGCGATGTGGACGATAAGGGTCTCACTGGACGAGCCGCTGAGGAATTCCAGCGCACCGACCCTGGTCATGCCGAGGCCCACCATGCCGATGACGATGGACGCCGTCATGGCGATGACCACCCAGACGGTGGCGATGCGGCGGCTGAGCACCAGCTCCTTCTCGTCCTCGATGGCCATGAAGCGGAGCAGGATGTGGGGCATACCGAAGTAGCCGAGGCCCCACGCCATGGTGGAGACGATGTCCAGCAGGCTGTAGGATGCGGCCCCGCCGGTCACAGCGTCGTGGCTGGCCGTCATGGTCAGGTAGCCGGAAAGGCTCTGGGCATTCTCTACCACAGCACCCCAGCCGCCTGCCACGACGATGCCGTAGCCCAGCACCGCGATGAGGGCCAGCGACATGACCACCGACTGGATGAGGTCGGTGGTGGTGACAGCGCGGAAGCCGCCCAGAATGGTATAGCCCACGATGACGAGGGCCGACACCAGCATTGCTGCCATGTAATCTACGCCGAAGAGGCTGTGGAACAGCTTGCCGCAGGCCGCAAAGCCCGAGGCCGTATACGGCACAAAGAAGACGATGATGATGACCGCGCCCAGAGCGTTCAGCAGGTTGCGCTGGTCATGGAAGCGAAGCGACAAGAACTGCGGTACCGTGATGGCGTCGAGGTTGGCCGAATAGCGGCGGAGCCGCCGGGCCACGATGAGCCAGTTGAGCCAGGTACCCAGCGCAAGGCCGATGGCCGTCCAGCCCGGCGAGGCAATGCCTGTCAGATAGGCCAGACCCGGCATCCCCATCAGCAGCCAGCTGGACATATCGCTGGCCTCGGCGCTCATGGCCGTGACCAGCGGCCCCATCTTCCGGCCGCCGAGGTAGAAGTCGGCGCTGTCGTTGTTGGTCTTGCTATAGGCGAAACCCACCAGCAGCATGGCCGCAAGATAGACGACGATGGTGACGATGATACAGATCTCACTCATACACGTTCCCCCTTTGGTGCTTTTTCCTCTATGATAAAAGCATGGCATGATTTTACCACAGTAAAGCATCAAAGTGCAAGACCCTTGGGCAGATTCTTACCCTATGACCGAAATTTCGTCCTTTGCAGCGTCCAAAACCGCTCAATATGCCAACAGGCCGTCCTCCAAAGAGGACGGCCTGTTGGCTCGGATGAAGAAAATGATGAAAATAAAGAAGATGACAGATTATTTTGCGGCTTCGCCTTCAGGGAAGATGATCTTGTTCACAAAGAAGAAGATGACCATCGAGATGCCGCCGTTGAGCACCGTGGTGCCGATGTTGTAGATGAAATCAGGCACCAGCAGACCGGCCACAGCCACCCAGATGCAGTTGATGGAGTTGACGATGCAGGTGATGAGGCAGAAGGCCAGCAGATACCAGCCGATCTGCTTGGCGAGGTTGCCCTTGCTGCGGAAGACAAAGTTGCGCTGGATGGGAAAATTGATGCACTCGCCGATGACCATGGCCACCATGTAGGCGCAGAAGTAGGGCAGGCCGCCGTGGGCCGCGTCGTAGCCGAGGATGTTCCACTTGAAGGTCTCGCCGAACAGGGTGATGTCGATGCCCGGCCAGCCGAAGTCCACCACCGGCAGGCCTGCAAACGCCTTGGGCAGGAACTGCAGAAGCAGGTATTTGAACACGGTGATGAGGTTGGACACGATGACGAACAGTCCACCCTCCCGCACCCATTTGGCCGCGGCCGGATGCTTTGCGGCAAAGTTATTCCAGAAATTCATGGCCTTATTCCTTTCAGCTGTTTTTGAGCCGGTTTTCCATCTGGCTGTTCAGGATGAGATTCTTGACGAACTCATAGATGACCCGAAGGATGCCCACGAGCCAGAAGCCTTTCAGCTCCCAGACGAGGCCGTCCACCATGCCCATGCTCACCATGCCGTTGGTCATCTTGGCCAGCGCGCGCAGCGGCATATTATACTGGAACACGGTGTTCAGGTCGGGGGTACCTTTTGCAAAGCTGCTGTCCAGACGGCAGCGCAGCACCTTCTGTGCCACCCAGCCCAGCGGACTGCGGCCATGGTCCATCTCGCCCAGCGTCATGTTCCGGTCGATGCGGACGACATCCTCCGGCACAGGGTGGCCCAGCAGAGCCTCGAACTCGGCGTCGGTCACATAGGTGATCTGACCGGAGACGTAATGGAGCAGGTCGAGACCCTCGTAGGGGTCGGGAGCGTTGGTCCCCTTGACGGAGACTTCCGCTGTCAGCCGGATGTCCTCGCTGGATGCACCCACGCGGAGCTGATAGCTTCCGCCCTCGACTTCCCAGCGGTCAGTCTTGACGTTCCAGTAGCGGAACGCCTTGTCGTCCAGAGCGATGCTCACCGTCCTGCTCTCGCCGGGGGCGAGGAAGACCTTTGCAAAGCCCTTCAGCTCCTGCGCCGGGCGGAAGACTTTTGCGTCCGGCTTTGCGACGTAGAGCTGGACGATCTCGGCACCGGCACAGCTGCCGGTGTTGGTGACGGTAAGGGTCACGCCCTTCTCGTCTGCCTTCAAATCACTGTACTCGAAGGTGGTGTAGCTCAGGCCGTAGCCGAAGGGGAACGCCACCGGCACACCGGCGGTCTGATAGTACCGGTAGCCTACATACAGGCCCTCGCGGTACTCCACATTCCGGCCCTCGCCGCCGAAGTTCGCCTTGGCGGGGGTATCGTCGTGAGCCTGCGCCCAGGTCTGGGACAGCTTGCCGCAGGGGCAGAGCTTGCCGGTGAGGATGTCTGCGGCCGCGCCGGCTCCTGCCTGTCCGCCCAGTGCGCCGTAGACCAGCGCCCTGCACTGGCCGGCCCACGGCGTCTCTATCGGCGCACCGGCGCTCAGCAGAACGACGACGTTCGGATTGACGGCAGCCACAGCGGCCAGAAGCTGCTGCTGGTTCTCGGCCAGCTTCATGTCAGAGCGGTCAAGGCCCTCACTCTCCCGCAGCTCATCGAGGCCGAGGCAGAGCAGAACGGTGTCAGCCTTCTTTGCGAGGGCCACAGCCTCTTCCAGCTTCTCGGCGTCAGCTGCACCCTGACGCTCGAAACCGGAGGCATAGCCCACGAGGGTGATGCCGCTGTCGTCGGCCTTGATGCTGTCCAGCAGGGTGTCCACCTGCAGGGCGTTGACGGCGCTGGAGCCTGCGCCCTGATAGCGGGGCGTCTCGGCAAAATCGCCGATGACAGCCAGCTTCTCATTGGGCTTGAGCGGCAGGATGCCGCCCTCGTTCCGGAGCAGGACGATGCTCTCTGCGGCCGCGCGGCGGGCAAGCTTATGGTGCGCGGCAGCGTCGAAGGTGCGGGGCGCTTTTTCCACCGCAGCGTGGGTGGAGAGCACCAGTTCCAGCATCTCGTCGAGGCGGGCGTCCACGTCGGCCTCGGAAATTTTGCCGTCCTGTACGGCCTTCATCAGCTCCCGGATGGAGTCGCCGCCGGGACAGGGCATTTCGAGGGTGGAGCCGTTCTTCACGCCGAGGGCGTGGTCATTGGAGCCGCCCCAGTCGGTGACGACGGCCCCGTCGAAGCCCCAGTCCTTCCGCAGAATGTCCTGCAGCAGGTGGGCATTCTCATTGGCGTAGGTGCCGTTGATGAGGTTGTAGGAGGTCATGATGGTCTTGGGCTTTGCCTCTTTCACCACGATCTCGAAGCCGGTCAGATACAGCTCCCGCAGGGTGCGCTCATCGAGCACCGAGTCGCTGGCCATGCGGCGCAGCTCCTGACTGTTGACCGCAAAGTGCTTGGGGCAGGCAGAGATGCCGTTTTTCTGGATGCCGCGCACATAGGCAGCGGCCATCCTGCCCGCGAGGATGGGGTCTTCCGAGAAATACTCGAAGTCGCGGCCGCAGAGGGGGCTGCGCTGGATGTTCAGGCCAGGGCCGAGCAGGACAGCCACTTCCTGTGCGGCGGCTTCCTCGCCCAGTGCCTCGCCCACGGCTTCGCCCAGCTTCTCATCCCAGCTGCACGCAGTGGCGGAAGAGGTCGGGAAACAGGTTGCCGGAACGCTGGGGTTGAGGCCCAGATGGTCGGCGGCACCGGCCTGCTTGCGGACACCGTTGGGGCCGTCCGAAAGGGTGATGGCCGGGATGCCCTTGCCCGGCAGAGCGCGGGTGGTAAAGACGGTCTCGCCTGAGAGCAGGGCGCATTTTTGCTCTAAGTTCAGTTTCTGGATGATGTCGGTATGCTTCATCGCATTTTCCTCATTTTATCCTGAGCAGGGCAAAGGCCCGCTGTCTGGTGCAGCGGGCCTTTGCCGTTGGTTCAGTTCAGGTGCTGCATGGAGAGAGGGTCCGATTTAGACTTCTTCCTCTTCTTCCTTGCGCTTCTTGTAGTTCTTGATGGCGGTGTACTCCAGGCCAACGATGAGCAGCGCGGCCACGACGTCAGCGCCGATCAGGACGATCTTCCACTTTGCCATGCCGGGGTTCAGGTTCTCAGCCTCATAAGCGCGGCTGTTGACCACGGTGTAGAGGATGTTCTTGGCAGAGGTGCGCATTGCCTGCTTGCTGCTGTTGGTCAGAACAGTCATCTTGTTGAAGTCATTGCCGGTGGTGCAGAGCATCAGATCGCTGCCGTTGCGGACGCCCTGATCAGCGGTCATGTAGCCGTAGACACCGAAGTAGTCGGTCTCGACGAAGCCGAGGAAGCCCCACTCACCGCGCAGGACGTTCTGCAGCAGCTCCTTGCAGCCGCCAGCCCAGCGGCTGCCGATGTAGTTGAAGGAAGACATGACAGCGTGGCAGTCAGCATCCTTGACAGACATCTCGAAGGGCTTGAGGTAGATCTCGCGGATAGCCTGCTCGTTGGACCAGGTAGCCAGCATAGAAGTACGGTTGCCTTCCTGATCGTTCAGGGCAAAGTGCTTCATGTAAGCGTAGACGCCGTGCTCCTGTGCGCCTGCGATGGCGTTTGCGGCCATAGCACCGGACAGGACACCGTCCTCCGAGTAGTACTCGAAGTTACGGCCTGCAAAAGCGGTGCGGTGGATGTTCATTGCCGGGCCATACCAGCCGGACGTGTTCATCTCGTTGGCCATCTTGCCGATGCTGTCGCCGAAGTCGTGTGCCAGATCTTTGCTCCAAGTCATGCCGATGAGGGTAGCAGCCGGGAAACCGACAGAGCCGACGCCGGTGAAGTTGTTGTTGATGGACGCAGGGCCGTCACAGTCGTTGGTGCGCACCTTGCCGATGCTGTCCACAGCTGCAGTCTGATAGCCGCCGAAGCCGATGGTCTGCTGCAGGTCGTCGATGCTCATCTCATCCAGCAGGTCATCCCACTTGGAATCGTTGTAATCCACGCCGCGCAGGTCAGCCAGCTTGAGGCCGTTCTTTGCGCCGGTGGTGATGTCCTCTGCGTTGGGGTCATCGTCCTTCTCGTAGTTGACCTCAGTGTAGGTGTGTGCGTTGTCGAAGACAGCCTTGACCTCATCGCTCATGTTGTAATCAGCAGGAGCGGCAGTGGCCTCAGCATAGTTTGCAAAACCGTCCGCACGGGACAGATAGGTGATCTCGCCCTCTGCGAAATCGAACTGATTGGTCGCTGCAACAGCGTCGCTCTCGCGCTTGTTGGACTCGTTGTAAACGATGTCGGAAGCAACAGTGTAGGTCTTGGAATCCAGAACATTGTGGGAGTCAGAGTTGGTGCTGATGATGTAATCGCCAGCCTCCAGCACATAGCAGCCGTTGTTCTTGTAATCGTAGGAAGCCAGATCCTCGACCGGGATGGTGAAGTCGATGGTCTCGCTCTCGCCGGGGGCAAGCTCGCTGGTCTTGGCGAAGTCCAGCAGGTTTGCGGAGGCCTTCTCAATGCCGCCGTTGGTGTACGGAGGATCATTATAGATCTCCACGACGTCCTTGCCGGCAACAGAGCCGGTATTGGTGACGGTGACAGAGAACTTCAGGCTGCTGCCGTCGCTGGTGATGTCGCTCATCTTCTGGGTGAAGGTGGTGTAGCTCAGGCCGTAGCCAAAGGGATAGACAACTTCCTTGTCGTAGTCGATGAGGCCTTCATCGGCAGCAGTCTCATAGAACTTGTAGCCGACATAGATGCCCTCAGCGTAGTTGACGAAGGATGCAGTAGCGCCTGCGGGGTCGAAGAAGCTGGAATCGGAATCCAGCTCGGTGGCGTTGGTGTACTTGAAGTCACCGAAGTTGTTCCACCACGGAGAAGCGGTCAGGTCAGCAGCATAGGTGTCAGCGGTACGGCCGGAGGGGTTGACCTCACCGGCGACCACGCGGCCAAAGCCCTCAAAGCCGGACTGACCGGTGCCGGGGCAGAGCAGGACGCCCTTGATCTGGGGGTAGTTCTTGACCCAGTCCATCTCGAAAGCGTTTGCGCCGTTGTAAACGACGATGACGTTGTCGAAGTTGGAAGTGACGAGGTCGATGAGCTCTTCCTCGCGGTTGGACAGCTGCAGGAAGTGGTCGCCCTTATCCCAGTCATTGCCCTCGTTCAGGGTGTCATCGTAAGTGCCGTTGTAGTAGCCGGCGCCGCGCTGAGAACCACGGTAATCTGTCACACGGCGGACCCAGCTGCCGTCCACGACAGCAGACATATCGGTGGGAAGGTCTGCGCCCTCGCCGCCGACGCGGGTGATGACGACCATAGCGGTGTCAGAATATGCCTTGGCGTTTGCCATCATCTCGTCGGTGTACAGGCTGACATTCGGCTCGGGCAGGGTCCAGTCCTGCTGTGCCATGCCGACGCTGGGGCGGGTGGAGCAGTAATCGGTGTAGAACTTGCTCAGCTCGTCGTTGGTCTCGATGCCTGCATCATGCAGACCGGTAAGCAGGTCGGTGACAGGGTAGGCGTCGTTCAGAGCGCCGGAACCCGTGCCGCCGTAGCAGGGGCTGGTGGAAGCCCAGCCGAAGACGTTCAGCTTGGAGCCGGAAGCCACAGGCAGGATGTTGTCATCGTTCTGAGCCAGAACGATGCCTTCCTGGGTGATCTCATTGACCAGCTCGGTGGCCTCTGCGGAAGTCTCCTCACTGATGGAACCTTCGCCGGAGACCAGGTCCAGCATGGTGGACATGGGGCCGGTGCAGATGAGGTTGACGACAATCGCCAGCGCCAGCAGAATGGCGAGGCCGGACTGCGCACGGATCATCTTCTTTTTCGCTCTGGGCATCTTCCGCACCGCGAACATCACGAGGAGCGCGAGTACGAGGACGACGCCGAATGCAATCAGATAGTTCTGAATGTTCGAAACTACCTGCATTACATCATCCATATTGATGGACAACATAATTTTCTTCCTCCTTATTCTGAATCCATATTTTCCGGGTACAGCTCCCGGAGCGTTGCCACTATTATAAATGGATTCAAAGAAAATTCACAAACATCTTCACAATCTGTCATTTTGGAGGCATATTTTGCAGAAGTTTCAATTTGGTTTCAAATTTTATTGTGCTAATCCACAATTTCGAGGGCGGTTTTATTGTGCATCATGCCAAAAGCAAAAACTCCCCCAGCCGCTGACGCGGCAGCCCCCTCAAAGAGGTGGCCCTTGGCAAAGAGGACAATGTTTCGCTCTCTACCAAAGGCTTCCTCCCTGAGGGAGCTGTCACCGCAGGTGACTGAAGGAGTCCCTTTACTTTTCCGGGACCGGCAGCAAGATCCGCAGGGTGAACCAGCCGTCGGCCCAATGAAGGGTCATGGTGCCGTCGTGGCGCTGGGCGGCCGCCTGCACGCCCTGCAGGTCGTAGCCACCGTGGGCGTTGTGGACTGGCAGACCGTCCGCGCCCAGTTCCACGGGCTGGGCGCAGTAGTTTTCGAAGCGGAGCATCACGCAGCCGCTCTGGTTATAGATGGCCACCCGCAGCAGACGCTTTTCGGGGTCAGGCTCGGCCAGCACGCTCTCGATGGCGTTGTCCAGCGGCGCACCCACGAGGGTACACAGCTCCCGCGTGCTCAGAAAGCCCAGCTGGCTGCCGTCGGCCACGCTGGTCATGTTGATGCCGCGCTGCTGGCAGTCCATGCTTTTGGCGGTCAATAGGGTATCCAATACCGGGTTGCCAGTCTTGTTCTCGGCCTCATACTGCCGGAGGCCGCTCTCCATCCGGGCCAGAGCCGCGTCCTGCTTGGCCCGGTCGCGCTCGGCGCGGATGTCCGCGATTTGAATTTTCAGCTCATGATAGCGGCTGTTGATGAGCCGGATGCCCTCTTTGCTCCGCTTGTACTGCTCGTACTGGCGGTGGAGCACCTCGTCCATGGCGGCAAGCTCACTGTGGAGCGCCGCCTCCCGCAGCTGTTCGTGCTGGACCGTCAGGATGAGCACGCCGCAGATGTCCACCAGCGTGCGGATGTAGTAGACGCTCATGTCCACCTCGCAGTCGCCCAAGAACAGCAGGTTGCTCACCGCGAAGACCATCGCCGCCATGACGACGGCCACGAGGGCCGCTTTTCCGCTGATGACGATATGGCCCTTGGGGCCGGTGTGCTTATGCTCCAGCACCCAGATGCAGCCGAAAACGCCGCCGTAGACCACCACCAGAAGCAGCAGTGACAGGCCGTCGGCCCCGCTGCGCTGAGGCCAGAGGAAGCAGTGCAGCTGCCACTCGGCGCTGGCCGCCAGCTCTGCCAGAACGAAGGCCCGGGCGCAGACATAGCCCGCTTCCAGCAGGGAGATGGTGCGGGTGACCCAGAGGTATAAATACTGTATCCCCACAGCTGCCGCCATGCAGGGGATCCACCACGCCAGCGGAACGCTGCCCGTGGCCTGCAAAAAAGCACTCAGGGCCAGCGCCCATGCCGCACTGGCAGCGATGGTGGCCGTTTTGCCGAAGCGGATGCCCAACGGCAGGGCGTAGATGCCCACGGCCAGACACTCGGCCAGCGCCGTATACAAGCGCGGGATGTTGGGCAGTGCCGTCATGCACCCTCACCCCCGATGTGGTCGGCCAGCGCCGCGAGGAAGGCTTTCCGCCGGGGGCGGCTGACCTGCAATTCGTAGGGTCCCACCTGCACCATCCCCTGCTGCACGCTCTTCACCTGTGCCAGATTGACAAGGTAGCCGCTGTTGCAGCGGGCAAAGGGCCGCTCGGCCAGCTTTTCCTCAAAGGCTTTCAGGGTGCCTGCCGCCACGAAATCGCCCTCTTCGGTATAAAAATGGACGCGGTGTCCCTCGCTTTCCAGATAATAGATGAGGGACGAATCCAGCCGCCGCATCCCGCCCTCCACCGGCAGGGCCAGATAATGCCGTGCGCGGCGGCGCAGCTGTTCTTCGGCCTTGCGCAGCTGCTGCGAAAACGCAAAATAAGGCACCGGCTTGAGCACATAGTCCAGTGCGCCCACGGCGTACCCGCCGATGGCGTACTGCGCCATATTCGTGATGAAAACAATGATAACATCCTTGTCCAGCTCCCGCACTCGCCGGGCCGTCTCCATGCCGTCCAGATGCTTCATCTCCACGTCCAGAAACAGGATGTCGTACACCGGGCGGTAATCATCCAGCAGCTCCATGCCGTCGGCGAATTCCGTCACCGCAAACTCGGTGCCGTACTGCCGGGTGTGCCGCTGTACATAGCCCTGAAGCTGCGCCCGCACCTCTGCCTCGTCCTCGACCAGAGCAATGCGTATCATTGCCGCACCTCCTTTTTCCGCAATTTTTCTAGTTTTTATTGTAACACGAAATAGGGCGTGTGGCAAATAGGAGAATAAAACAGCAGCCCCGCTTCATCTGTCGCGAGGCTGCTGTTCTGTGATTGGAAAATTTCAGGCTCAGTGCGTCTTGACGGCCACAAGGATACGGATCTTCCTGCCGCCGGAGCAGCCGAAGTTGTCGTACCAGCCGATGAGCTTATAATCCTCGGTGTTGATCTTGGGCAGCGAGGTGGCGAAATACTGGCCGTTCGACCACAGATACACCTGCATATCGTCGGCGGTCTCATAGCGCTTGTCGCCGCTCATGACCGAAGCTGCGCCCAGCTTATCGATGACTACCGGCGAGAGCTGGAGCATCCGGTTGATGGCCTTGCCGTCAGCAGAACGGCCGATGGCGATGCCGCCTGCGATAACGGGGTACTTGGTGGCGGTGCTGTAGGCCACCTGCTTGCCGCCAGAGTAGCAGACATAGGTCGCGCCCTCGCCCAGATAGTTGAGGAAGTCGCCCAGCGTACCGCCCACACTGTCGCCGGTGCGGCGGAGCACATAGCTGAACAGCTGGTCCGTCTTGCCGGTAAGGGTGTTCCAGGTAGAGCTGACGACACTGCCGTCGATGAGGCCGTAGAGCACATCGCTGGTGCTGGGGACAAGGATGTTCTTCACATCCTGGAAGGTTTCCTCATCGGTCTTGTCCACCTTGGTGGTGGTCGTGGTGGTCCCAGCGGGGAGGCCTGCAGCCTCTCTTGCGGCGTCCTGTGCCTTGTCGCTGATCTTTTTGTCGATCTTCTTGGCGGCTTCGTCCGTCAGGCGGCGGACAGAATCCAGCGCAGCGTACTCCCACAGGTCACCGGTCACATCGTCGAGGATGACCCGGTCGATCTGGCCCGCAGAATTGGTGGTGTAGTAGCGGACGTCGCTTTCACTCAGAGTTACCCCCGATAGGCGGCTGGGGCGAACTGCCCCAGCCACACCCTCCGACGTCGTATCAATGATCTGCACGTTGTCTGCAAACGGGGTGTCGCCCAGCGCAGTGCCGTCGGCGTTGACGGTGCCGCTGGTCGAGCGGGGCGAGATGGACTGGACGCTTTCGCCGTCACCGTCCACGCTGATCTCCACCAGCTTGCCGGCCGGGAAATTGAGCTTATTGTTCACATTGACGGTGCGGGCGGTGCCGTCGGTACACATGACCGAGACAGCCTGCTGCACCTCAGCGCTGTTCGTCTCCACGAGGGTGCGGGATGAGGACTGGACCACGCCGTAGAACACAGCGTCTGCCGCGTCGCCGGTGAGGACGGAGACAGCTGCATCGTTCATGCCCAGCAGCAGAGTGACCACCTGGCCCACGCCGCCGCCGGACAGGGAGGACAGCTGATAGGCCACAG
>ENA-OWZP01000529-OWZP01000529.1-human-gut-metagenome-genome-assembly--contig:-NODE-529-length-13601-cov-6.868744_pt1 | contig 13601 bp, 10 predicted proteins | sample MGYA00249258_ERZ652111 | MGnify/ENA primary metagenome ERZ652111 (study PRJEB26925, sample SAMN05826993) | human gut metagenome | biome: ENVO:2100002; feature: ENVO:00000062; material: ENVO:00002003...
GTGCCGGGCGGGAAGCTGCCGGGCTCCCCGGAAAGCTCACGGGTTTGGACGCTGCCTTGGGGGCCGCGGGGCGGCCATAGCCCGCGCCAAAACCGGAGGAGCCAGACGTGCGCGGGGCGCTGCTTCCGCTGCCAAACCCGGAAGCACTGCTGCCACGGCCTGCATAACCGGAGCCGAAACCGCCGCGCTCAGAGGCATTGTATTCCCGGTTGAGGTAGCTGCCGCCGGTGCGGCCGCCGAAGCTGCTGGAATTGCGGCCCCAGCCGGACGCGCCGGAGTAGCCCGAGGCCCCACCGGGAACGGTATCACTGTAACTGGAACCCCAGCCCATGGAAGAACGGCGTTCCAACGCCGGGCTGCGGGTCTCTTCTATATACTCAGGCTCGATCTCGCGCAGAAAGCGGCTGGGCTCGTTGCGCTGGGTGCGGCCGTAGAGCATCCGGGAGACACTGTTGGAGATATACAGCTCCTTCTTGGCGCGGGTGATGCCGACATAGGCCAGACGGCGCTCTTCCTCCAGATCTGCCTCGGAGTATTTGCTCATCTCGCTGGGGAACACCCCCTCCTCCATGCCAATGAGGAACACATAGGGGAATTCCAGGCCCTTAGCGGAGTGGATGGTCATCAGGACCACCTGATCGGCACTCTCGTTGTAGCTGTCAATGTCGCTGATGAGGGCGATATCCTCCAGATAGCCTTCCAGTGAAGCCTCCTCGCCGTGCTGGTCGCAATAGTTTTTGACGTTGTTGACCAGCTGGCCCAGGTTCTGCAGGCGGTCTGCCGCATCCTCGTGACCCTTGGCCGCATCGGCTTCCAGCATGGCCTTGTAGCCGGTCACCTCAATGACATCCTGGGCAAATTCGTCCAGTGTCCTGGTTTCCAGCGATTCCTGCAGTTTTTCGTAGATCTGCCAGAATTTCAGCAGCGGCATAATGGCACGGCTGAGTTTGGCGTATGCATCCGCGTGGGAGATGACTTCCAGCATACTGATTCCCTGCTGGGCGGCAAGGTCAGCGATCACATCGACGGTGGTGTTGCCGATCTTCCGGGCAGGCTCGTTGATGATGCGGCGCAGGCGCACATCATCCCGAGCGTTCGCCACGATGGACATATAGGAGTGGATGTCCTTGACCTCTTTGCGGTCATTGAAGCGCTGGCCGCCCACGATCTTATGGGGAATGCCCGCGCGGGTAAAGTAGCTTTCGATGGGGGCCGACTGGGCATTCATACGGTAGAGCACCGCATGGTCCGCCAGATGCCCGCCCTCTTTCAGGTGCTCACCGATGACATCTGCAATGTGCATGGCTTCGTCCTGCTCATTCTCGGCAGTGTAGACCTGCACCTTATCGCCCTCGTCGTTCCGGGTCCACAGGGTCTTGCCCTTACGCTCGGTGTTGTGCTGGATGACGCAGTTGGCAGCATTCAAGATATTGGAGGTGGAGCGGTAATTCTGCTCCAGACGGATGGTCTTGGTGCCGGGGAAGATGCGCTCAAAGTTCAGAATGTTCTCAATGGTGGCACCGCGGAAACGGTAGATGCTCTGGTCATCGTCACCAACAACGCAGATGTTCTTTTCCGGGCCGGTGAGCAGGCTGACCAGCCGGAACTGGGCCACGCTGGTATCCTGATACTCGTCCACCAGCAGATAGCGGTACTTGTTCTGGTAGAACTCCCGCACATCCTCGTGCTCCGCCAGCAGCTGCACGGTCTGGTAGATCAGGTCGTCGAAGTCGAAGGCTCCTGCCTCCCTGAGCTTTTTCTCGTAGGCGGCGTAGACTTTGGCGGCAATGGCTCCCTTGGTGTCCCGGGCCGGGGTGCGCAGCGCCTCCTCCGGGCTGACCAGCTGGTCCTTCCAGCGGCTCATCTGGTTGATGGCGCTCTTGATCGGGAAGAACTTATCGTCGATGCTCAGTTCCTTATAGACCGCCTTCATCACGCGCTGGGAGTCATCGGTATCATAGATGGTAAAGCTGCGGGGGTAGCCGATGGATTCTGCCCAGCGGCGTAGGATGCGCACACAGGCCGAGTGGAAGGTGGAGGCAAACACCTCGTCTCCCTCTTCGCCGCCCAGCATATTGCGCAGGCGCTCTTTCAGCTCCCCTGCCGCCTTGTTGGTAAAGGTGATGGCCATCACGTTCCAGCTGCGGACAGCGTTCTGCCGCAGCATCCCGTCCAGCCAGGCGGGCGCATCGGTGCCGGTCATAATTGCCGTTTTCAGAGCCTTGACATCCTCCTCCGTCACCTCACGGGGGGTCCAGTCAGAGCCATGGGCTGAGCCAAACCGGATCAGGTTTGCGATACGGTTGACCAGAACAGTGGTCTTGCCGCTGCCTGCACCGGCCAGAATGAGCAGCGGGCCGTCGGTGGTAAATACCGCCTGCCGCTGCATATCGTTCAGGCGGCCAAACTGCTTTTCAATATAGGTATCGCGCAGAGCGCAGAATTCCTGTTGGAGACTTGCTGCCATTGTTTCACCTGTTCTTCTATAAAATCACTTACTTTATAAGTATATCACAATTCAAGAGGGTTGTACATAAAAAACCGCCCTTCCTGTACAGCACAGGAGGGGCGGCAGTGTTCAGATAAAACTTAGCCGAAGATGTTGATCAGGATACCGGCAGCAACAGCGGAACCGATAACGCCAGCCACGTTGGGGCCCATGGCGTGCATCAGCAGGAAGTTGGAGGGGTTCTCGCTCTGGCCGACCTTCTGAGAAACACGGGCGGCCATGGGAACAGCGGAAACACCAGCGGAACCGATCAGGGGGTTGACCTGACCGCCGGTCAGGGCGTACATCACCTTGCCGCACAGAACGCCTGCAGCGGTACCAAAGGAGAAGGCGATCAGACCCAGCACGATGATGAACAGGGTGCGGCTGTTCAGGAAGGTGTTTGCAGAGGTGGTGCAGCCAACAGACAGAGCCAGGAAAATGGTGATGATGTTCATCAGCTCATTGCCGGCAGTCTTCTGGATACGATCCACAACGCCGGACTCTTTCATCAGGTTGCCCAGCATCAGCATACCGACCAGAACGGCAGCATCAGGAACGATCAGAGAAACAATGATGGTGACCATGATGGGGAAGATGATCCTCTCGGTCTTGGACACGGTGCGCAGCTGCTTCATTACGACCGTACGCTCTTTCTTGGTGGTGAGCGCCTTCATAATGGGCGGCTGGATCACGGGCACCAGAGCCATGTAGCTGTACGCCGCAACGGCAATGCTGCCCAGCAGCTCAGGTGCCAGACGGGAGGTAACGAAGATGGCGGTGGGGCCGTCTGCACCACCGATGATGGCGATTGCAGCGGACTGCTTCTGGGTGAAGTCCACAATGCCGGTAGCAGCCAGCAGACGAGCGCCCATGTAAGTACCAAAGATACCGAACTGAGCGGCAGCGCCCAGCAGCAGGCTCTTGGGGTTGGAGATCAGGGGGGCGAAGTCGGTCATGGTGCCGATGCCCAGGAAGATCAGCGGGGGGTAAATGCCCAGCTTAACACCCATGTAAAGCATATCAGCCAGACCACCGTTATTCAGGATCTCGATCCACATCGGGTGCTCGAGACCATCACCAACGAAGTACTGCATGTGGATAACGCCGCTGCCGGGCAGGTTGGCAAGGATCATGCCGAATGCCATGGGCAGCAGGATCAGGGGCTCAAATTCCTTCACGATGGCCAGGTACAGCAGGAAGCAGCCCACGCAGATCATGATCGCGTAGAGGTAGCCGCCCGGCTCACCGAACCGTGCAAAGCCGGAACTCTGGAAAATACCGACCAGAGTATCGATAAACTGTGTCATGTTTTTCCTCCTGTGTTAAAAAGGTGCGGTGGTGTCGTTGACACCAGCCTTGCTCCAGCCATTTGCAGCACGGCGCACGGCCTTCAGGGTGTACTTGCCATTGCCCATGGCATGGATGGCAGCCATAATTGCGGCAACCACATCGCCGGGGATGCCTTCCTCCACCACAGGGGCGGGAGCAGCCTGCTGTACGGGGGCAGCGGGCTTTGCGGCAGCCTTGGGAGCAGCAGGCTCCTTGGCTGCCTTCTTCTTGGCGGCCATACCGTCGAAGATCTTGCCTTCCAGCGTGATGATGAGCATCAGCAGGATGAGGATGGCAAACACCAGCACAATACCGGTAATGGTGATAACCACATCAGAACCCAGATTCATGGTCTTCCTCCTAATAATAATTTACTCCGCACTCCGGAGCAGGCCCCGGCGCGCAAAAAGCGATTTGACAATATTATACAATATTTCCCGACCCGATTCAACAAGTATGAACAAAATTTTGTTGCAACTTTTCCAATTTCTTAACGAGCCGGGCCAGGGCCCCGGTTAACGGCGGCCCATGCGGGGGGTCGCATCCAGGAAGCCGGTCTCCAGCTTATCGTTCAGGCCCAGGCTCATGGCGGTGCCCAACGCCACGCAGTTCACGGGATCGGGCGAGACGGTCACATCCACCTTGAGCTCCTGGCTCAGGTATTCGGGCAGGCCGTGCAGCTGTGCGCCGCCGCCGGTCAGCACCACACCATTGCGGAAGATATCGCCTGCCAGCTCAGGCGGGGTCTTTTCCAGCACCTGATGGGCGGCAGTGCCGATCTGCTCACTCAGCATCATCACAGGCTCGTAGAGGTCGCTGGTGGAAACGTTCACCTTGATGGGCAGGCCGGTCAGCAGGCTGCGGCCCTTCACCTCCATCGTCTCGTCAAAATCAGCTTTCTGAGGGCAGCAGGCGACATTCTTTTTCAGCTGCTCTGCGGTACGCTGGCCGATGGCAATGCTGAACTTGTTGCGGACATGCTTCAGGATCTCGTCATCATAGTGGTTGCCCGCCACACGGACACTGGTGGCCTTGACCTTGCCGCCCAGAGACAGGACAGCGATATCGGTGGTGCCGCCGCCGATATCAATGATCATCCGGCCATCGGGCTGGGTGATGTCGATGCCGGAACCCAGTGCAGCGGCAATGGGCTCATCGATCAGGTAGACCTGACGGGCACCGGCGGCCATCACAGCCTCCACCACGGCATCACTCTCAATGCCGGTGATGGCAGCGGGCACGCAGACAGCCACCCGGGGCTTGACCATGTGGGAGCTGTACACCTGATTCACAAACCGGCAGATCAGCTCCCGGGTCATGGTGTGGTCGCTGATAACACCGTCCTTCAGCGGAAAAATGGCGGAAATATAGTTGGGGGTGCGGCCTACCATGGCCAGGGCCTTATCGCCCACCTCCAGCACGGAGTTCTTGCGGGTATCCATTGCCACCACGCTGGGCTGGTTGAGCACGACCCCCTGCCCTGCCTGTGCAATGATAATGGTCGTTGTGCCCAGATCGATGCCGATGTCATTCTGTGCCATAATGAAACGTTCCTTTCTCTGCTCCCCTGTTTTCTATCGTAAATGCCCGTTCGGGCGGGAAATCAAATCAATTTATATTGTAGCATAAGCCAGTAAAAAAGTATAGACCAAACCTCTCCTAGTAGGAGAGCTGACGCAAAGCGCCTGAGAGGTTATTCCGCCGCCATCTGTTCCGGCGGCAGATTCTCTTTCAGCAATTCGCACAGGCCGCTGTACCGCAGGTTCTGCCGGACATTGGACATCATCCGGTTCACCACATCCCGCCGCCCGGCCACGATGCACAATTTGCGGGCGCGGGTCACGCCGGTGTAGAAAAGGTTGCGGTAGCAGAGCCTTGGCGGCACCTGCGCCACCGGCAGCACCACCGCCGGGAACTCGCTGCCCTGGCTCTTGTGCACCGTGATGGCGTAGGCGATCTCCAGCTCGTTCAGGTTTTCCGCCGGGTAGAGCAGGCGGCGGTCATCCATCCGCACCACCATGGAGCGGTCGCGCATGTTGATGGATTCCACAATGCCGATATCACCGTTATAGGCACCCACGCCCTGCTCCCCGCCAATGCGGTTCCAGACGATCTCGTAGTTGTTCCGCACCTGCATCACCTTATCGCCCACCCGGAACACCCGGGAGGCGCTCTGGAGCTGGGGCTTGCCCTTCTGCTCCGGGTTGAGCAGGTTCTGCAGCTCCACATTCAGCGCCTGGGTTCCGGTGGGTCCCAGCTTGGTGGGGCAGAGCACCTGGATATCCCGGACAGGGTCAAAACCATAGCTCCGGGGCAGACGGGTGGTGACAAGATCGCACACCAGTTTCTGCGCCGCATCGCCGTCCGATTCCAGAAAGAAGAAATCGTCTGTCTTTCCGCCCTTCTGCAGCGGCTCACTGCTGATGATGTGGTGGGCGTTCTCCACAATAAGGCTGCGTTTAGCCTGCCGGAAGATCTCGTTCAGGCAGACGGTGGGCACCAGCCCGGAGCGGATGACCTCGCCCAGAATGTTGCCGGGCCCCACGCTGGGCAGCTGGTCGGCATCGCCCACCATAATAATGCGGCAGCTGTACCGCAGGGCTGCAATGAGCGCCTGAAACAGCTTCACATCCACCATACTCATCTCATCCAGAATGACCACATCGCATTTGAGCAGGTTCTTTTCATTGTGGATAAAACTGACCACACCGCCGGAGTAGTCCACCTCCAGCAGGCGGTGGATGGTAGAGGCCTTGCGGCCGGTCAGTTCACTCAGCCGTTTGGCCGCACGGCCCGTGGGGGCACAAAGCGCCACCCGGTCGGCCTGATGTTCCAGCAGCTGCAGGATGGCATTGACCGTAGTGGTCTTACCGGTGCCGGGGCCGCCGGTCAGCACAAGGCAGTTTTCGGTCATGGCCTTGCGGATGGCTTCCCGCTGCAGGGGCGCATAGGCAAACCCCTGGGTCAGCTCCAGCACCTGGATGTTTTTATCAAGGTCCCGCACCGTCTGCTTTTCCCGCTTCGCCAGCAGGGCCAGCCGGTCGGCAATGGCCTGTTCTGCTTCCAGCAGGTCAGGCAGATAGATATACGGCACCGCCTCCAGCATCTTTACGCCAAGCTGCCCGGTCTCAATGCAGTGGTCCAGCGCACGGGCCAGCTTTTCGGGCGGCTGCTGGATGAAGTGGGATGCCGTGTCCAGCAGCTGCGCACGGGGCAGGCAGGTGTGGCCGTTGCCCGCGTTGTGGCGCAGGGTGCGCAGAAGCGCTGCTTCCAGCCGCTGGATGCAGTCCCCTTCCATGTGGTAATACTGTGCAATGCTGTCCGCATGGCGGAAATCCAGCTGCAGGGGTTCCCCACAGAGCAGATAAGGGTTCTGGGAGATGGCCTGCATGGCACTGGGGCCAAAGACGCGGAACACCTCCATGGCGCGGCGGGGGCTGATCTCGAACTGAGCCAGATAGGCGATCAGTTCCCGCATTCCGAACATCCGCTTGAACTCCTGCTGGATGCGGTCAGCTTTGTCCGCCGAGATGCCGGGGATCAGGGTGAGCTGGGCGGGGTCGTTGGCGATCACCTCCAGCGCCGCCGCGCCGAATTTGTCGATGATCTTATTGGCCGTGCGCGCCCCGATATAAGGCAGGGAGCCGCTGGCAAGGAAGGCGTACACCGCTTCCAGATCCTTCGGCATATCGGTCTCGCACTCCTGGGCGTGGAACTGGCGGCCATAGGTGGCGTGGTTCTCATATTTACCGCGGCAGACCACGCTCTCGCCCGCATGGAGCTCGCCCACGATCCCGCACACCACGGTGACCGTGCCGCCGCCGGAAATTTCAAACACCGTGTAGCCGTTATCCGGGTTCTCGTAGATAATGTTCTCCACTGTTCCCTCGATCTGTTCCAGCTCCATGCTCCTCACCCCCCTTGTGACATAATTATTTATAGTATAATCGTTTTGGTGTTATTTGTAAAGGAATTGGGCAGGCCCTGCTCTATACAGCCTCTCAGCTTTGGCGCTGCATGAGGCTTTCCCTCTTCGCCAAGGTCTCCCCTACTAGGCAACAAAAGAGCCGCCCTTCTGCGGTTTCGCAAAAGAGCGGCTCAATTTTTACAAGTTTGCGTGCGGTCTTGCTTTTTCCCGTTTCAGCTTCCGGAACACAACGATATACGCCGGGATCAGGAAGAAGCAGGCAAAGAACCATGCCACCGGGTTTGCAATGCAGGCGGCAAAATAGCCCCACAGCGGCACGAACAGGAAGCCCACCAGAGCACGGGCGATCATCTCTGCCACACCGGCAAACATGGCCAGGCTGGAATAACCCAGACCCTGAATGGTGTAGCGGTAAATGATAAGGACCGCCAGCGGGATATAGAACACGCTGTTCCAGAAGATGAAGCTTTGGGCGTTGGCCATGATCTCGGTCTGGCTGCTCTCAAGGAACAGGCCGATCAACGCCTTATCCAGCACGCGCAGGATCAGGAAGGATGCCACACTGTACACACAGCCGATGCCCAGGGCAGTGTTCACACCCTTGTTCACACGGTTCAGGTCGTGGGCACCCATGTTCTGGCTGGCGTAGGTGGTCATGGCCGTGCCAATGCTCTCCAGCGGGACGGACAGGAACTGTGCCGCCTTGCCGCCTGCAGTCTGTGCTGCCACGATGTCACTGCCCAGACCATTGACTGCACCCTGCAGCACAACGGAACCGATGGCCGTAATGCTGCACTGCAGACCCATGGGGATGCCCATGCCGCACAGCTTGACACAGTGCTGTCTGCTCAGGTGGCCTTCTTCTTTGTTCCAGCGCAGCTCATTATAATGCTTGAGGATGTACCACAGGCTGCCCAGACCGGCTACTGCCTGGCTGAACACGGTGGCGAATGCCGCACCGAACACACCCATCTTGAAGACGATGATACAGAGCAGATCCAGCCCGATGTTCAGAAAGCTTGCCACCAGCAGGAAGTACAGGGGCCGCTTGCTGTCGCCCAGAGCGCGCATCAGGGCGCTGGTCATGTTGTACAGCAGCGTAAACGGGATGCCGATAAAGATGGTGCGGATGTAGATGTCCGCCAGATCAATGATGTTGTCCGGGGTATTGGTCCAGACCAGAATGAAACGGGTCATGGCCACCGTGACCACGGTAAGCACTGCGGCAAAAAAGACACTCAGCCAGACGGCATTGGCGGTGTAGCGGCGCATCTCCACATAGTCTTTCGCACCGAATGTCCACGAGATGGGGATGGAAAAACCGCAGGCAATGCCATTGACAAAGCCCAGCACCAGATAGTTCAGACCGCCCACACTGCCGACTGCCGCCAGCGCTTCCACGCCCACAAAGCGGCCCACGATGATGGTATCCGCCAGATTATAGAACTGCTGGAACAGGCTGCCCAGCATCAGCGGCACTGCAAAGGCAAGGATCAGCTTGAGCGGGCTGCCCTGCGTCATATCTTTCGTCATACGCACGTTCCTCCTTGGGAAAGCATCACAGACCTTATCACACGAATTTTTTCCGACAAAAACGCCCTGCCGCGCAATGGACAGGACGTTTTTGTTCATGTGGGTATTATATCAGGTTGCGATGAATTTTCAAGAGGTTTTTTCAAATTTTTCAGTGCTTCCCGGCCAGATGCTTCAGCAGCTGGAGCAGCGTGCTCCAGAACCCCGTTCCGGCATTGCCCGAAGGCGAGGTCTCCTCATCCGGAATGCTCAGCGGCGTATCATCCTCCGTGATGCACATAGCGACCGACACACCAGATTCGTCCTGAGCAGCCCAAACCCGCTCTGTACAGCAAAACTGCCACGGCGTGCGTTTCTGCACGCCGGGGCGGTCCGGGTCATTCTGAATAATGTGCGAGGAACTGTCTGGTACGCTCCTCCCGGGGGTGGTCGATGAGCTGTTTGGCCGGGCCCTCCTCCACGACCACGCCGCCATCCATGAACAGGATGCGGTCGGCCACATCGCGGGCAAAGTGCATCTCATGGGTGACAATGATCATCGTGGTCTTGCGGTCAGCAAGATCACGCAGGACCTTCAGCACCTCGCCGGTCAGCTCCGGGTCAAGGGCGCTGGTGGGCTCATCAAAGCAGAGGATATCCGGGTGAAGCGCCAGCGCGCGGGCAATGGCCACACGCTGCTGCTGGCCGCCAGAGAGCTGATGCGGGTAGTGGCCGGCCCGCTCCGAAAGGCCCATCTGCGCCAGCAGTTCTCTCGCCTGCTGTTCCAGCTCCGCGTGGATGGCCTTTTTGTTTGCCTGATATTCCGGACGTTCCTTTGCCAGCAGTTCTCCTGCCAGCATCACGTTCTGTAAGGCCGTGTACTGCGGGAACAGGTTGAAGTTCTGGAACACCAGACCGAAATGGAGCCGCTTTTTGCGGATCTCGCTTTCCTTCTGGGTGGCAGGGTCGGCGGCATCCCACATGGTCTCGCCGTTCACCTTGATAACACCCGTGTCAGGCCGTTCCAGAAAGTTCAGGCAGCGCAGCAGAGTTGTTTTGCCGGAACCGGACGAGCCGATGATCGCCAGCGCTTCACCCTGCTCCAGATCCAGGGAGATGTCCTTCAACACATGGGTCTCGCCAAAATTTTTCCCGATACCGGAAGCTTCGAGCAACGCCATAATCTATCTGCCTCCTTAGCAGCGGAAATAATCGAGCTTTTTTTCAGCCCAGTTGAACAGGATGGTCAGTGCGCCCACAAACACCAGGAAGAAGAGCGCGGTGGAGAACAGCGGCCAGATCAGGCCCTTTGCGCTGTACTCCTTGGCCATCATAATGATCTCCTTGTTGGCAATGGTGTTTGCCAGCGAGGTATCCTTGACCAGCGTGATGATCTCGTTGCCCATGGGGGGCAGGATGCGCTTGACGACCTGAAGCAAGGTCACCTTGAAAAAGATCTGTGTTTTGGTCATGCCAAGCACCTGCCCGGCCTCAGTCTGCCCCTTGGGCACTGCTTCAATGCCGCCGCGGTAGATCTCAGAAAAATAGCAGGCATAGTTGATGGCAAAAGCCACCACCGCCGCCACCATCCGTCCGCCGGAGCCGGAGGGCCAGGGGTTGTTCATGCCCAGCAGGCCGGGGCCCAGATAGATCACAATGATCTGCAGCATCAGCGGGGTGCCGCGGATGATCCAGACAAAGGTCTTGACCAGCCCGGCCAGCGGCTTGCAGCGGCTCATGGAGCCAAACGAGACCACCAGCCCCAGCGGCAGTGCAAACAGCAGTGTCAGGGCAAAGAGTTCACAATTGAGCAGGAACGCGCCGGACAGGCGCATAAGAATCACAGACACAAAAACACACCTTTTTTATTCAGAATCCATATTCCCCTTCCATCACAGCCGGTGAAAGTTCCCTCTGCTCGGGAGCCTTTCACGCATCGGCAACAAAAAGCCTCCCTCACCGAGGGAGGTTGCATCGCATAGCGATGACGGAAGGAGTTTTTCAACAAATTCAGTCAGCCAGTGCCAAATCGTACTTATCGGCCAGTGCCTGCATGGTACCATCGGCCTTCAGTGCATCAAAGGCCTCATCCACAGCGGCGGCAGCATCACTGCCCTTGCGGAATGCCACGCCGTACTCCTCGGCGTTCAGCTCGTCCACGATCTTCAGGTCGGCATAGTCAGTGCCCTCACCGATCATGGCGTTGGCCAGGGTCAGGTCAAGTACAGCGGCATCGGCAGTGCCTGCGGCAACTTCCATCAGGCAGTCGGTCTGAACGCTCTTGGAAACGTAATCAGCCTGTGCCAGGTTCTCGTCTCCCTCAATGGCGGCCTCACCGGCGGAACCAGCCTCGGCGACCACGGTCTTACCCACCAGGTCAGCGGTAGAGGTATAATCGGTGCCATCTTTCACAACGACCACCTGTGCATTCTTTGCATAAGCCTTGGTGGTAGCGGTGTTCTGCATGATGTCATCGGTCAGGGTCATGCCGTTCCAGATGCAGTCGATGCTCTTGGCATCCAGCTCCACGACCTTGGTGTCCCAGTTGATCTCCACAAACTCCGGCTCCACGCCCAGCTTTTCGCAGACAGCAGTGGCCAGCTCGGTATCAAAACCGGTGAAGTTGCCATCGGCATCGGTGTAGTTCATGGGCTCGTAAACAGTGTAGCCAATGACCAGCTTGCCCTTGCCCTTGATGTAATCCAGGTCGCTGCCTGCAGACTGGGATGCGACAGTGGAAGTGGAAGCAGAGGCCGAGGCAGATGCGGCAGTGGAAGTGGAAGCGGCACCGCCGCAGGCGGCAAGGCTCAGTGCCATGGCACCGGCCAGGAATGCGGATACAAGACGTTTCATATACGGTTCCTCCCTCAGTGGCAAGCAGCTTTGTTTTATTGCTTTACCATGCTAAATTGCTAAACTGTGGTTATAGAATAGCGCGTTTTCTGCCATTTGGCAAGGGGGAAAACTGATTTTTCGCAGTTTGCTCAAATCTTTACCGCTTTACCACGGCAAAGCGGTCATTTTGACAAAACAAAAACGCCGCGTCGGCAGCTGCCAGACGCGGCGAGAGGGTTTCTCTCTGAAAACGCAGCGGAATGCCACCGTCCCCCTATCCGGGAGAAGCGGTGCGCGATTGTGAGACCGAAAAGGGTTTCCTCCTCAGCTCAGGGCATCCAGCGCCGCCTTTTGCAGATCGGTGATGTCAATGGTACACAGAGCCTTCAGGTCGGCATCGCCGCCGGAAAGCCCGGCGATCTCGGTGCGGGTCTTGCCCTTGAGGGCATCACAGAAGCCCTCGCTGTGCTCATACCACTCCTTGCCCAGCGCCGATGCGCCGCGCATCCCGTAGTCCTCGCCCAGCTCCAGCTTGGTCTTGACGAGGTCCGGAGCTGTCACACCGCCGTCCGACACTACCGTCAGGGCCGGCTCGGCCATATCCGCAATGGCGCTGGTCACACGGCGGTCCGCATCGGTGGTCAGTGCCACGATGCTCACATCCACCTGCGCATTCACATCCTTGTCATCGGTGGCGGTGATGTCCGAAGTCCCGTTCACCGCTTCGATGCCCAGCGCGGCCCTGTCGCCCTTGGCGGCACCCAGTGCCCTGGCATTGGCGCAGGCCCGGGTCACGGCATCCCGGTAACGGTCCACTGCGATGGTGCACCCGCTCAGCAGGTCGGCATCCGTGGTCTTGCCGTCCTCATCCACTTTGAGCATGGAGACCTGTTCCGGGGTCATGCCGATCAGGTAATTGGCAAAGGCATCCGCCTGTTCCGCCCATCCCTTTTTCAGGGAAGAGACCTCGGCCAGCGGGTAATCGTCCCCCTTCTGCCGCTTGGTGCGCCAGTCGGTGGGCAGGGTCACATGGCCGGTGCTGTCCGCCGAAACAGACACTTCCAGCTCGTCCAGCAGAACACTCTCCAGTTTGCCCTCGCCATCCAGCAGGACAGCGGCCGCCGCCAGTTCAATTTTCCCTGCCCTGTCCTGATCGGTGGCCTCTGTCACCACACCCAGACCGGTTTTCCATGCCGCTGTCTGGGTCTGTGCGGAGGATGTGCTGCTGCTTCCACTCATGCTGCCGGAGCTGCCCGACCCGGCGTTCGTTTTGCCACAGGCGGTCAGCAGCAGCGCCGCCGCCATGGCACAGCTCCAAAGAGCCCGATGGTTCTGATTCATAGATACGCTCCCTTTCCACACGGCCCATTGGGCCTTTGCCCCATAGTATGTCCAGAAGAGCGTAAGATTACGCAGCCGACGGGAGTTTTCCAAAGCAAGTGTCCGCTGGGGTGGGACTCTGTTGCCGCAGGCAATAGGGCGGGCGATGGAATGGCCCGTTTCACT
>ENA-OWZP01000544-OWZP01000544.1-human-gut-metagenome-genome-assembly--contig:-NODE-544-length-13365-cov-8.237190_pt1 | contig 13365 bp, 7 predicted proteins | sample MGYA00249258_ERZ652111 | MGnify/ENA primary metagenome ERZ652111 (study PRJEB26925, sample SAMN05826993) | human gut metagenome | biome: ENVO:2100002; feature: ENVO:00000062; material: ENVO:00002003...
GACTAGTCGTCGGCAGCGTCAGATGTGTATAAGAGACAGGGATGAGGTCGAGGCCCTCCAGAGCGTACAGGTCGCTGAAGGGGTTGGCCTTGTTGCTGGTGAAGCACTCGATGCAGTGTGCCAGAGCATCAACGCCGGTAGCAGCTGCGATCTTGCGGGGCAGGTTCTTGATCATGCGGGCGTCGAGGATGACGTAGTCCGCGATCATGTTCTCGTTGACGATTCCGACCTTCAGCTCCTTCTCGGGGACAGCGACGATGGCGTTGGGAGTGACCTCAGCGCCGGTGCCGGCGGTGGTGGGGATGAGGACGATGGGGACGCACTTCTGAGCCATACCGGGGTTGTCCAGCAGCTCCTTGACGCCGTAGTCATCGGTCACCAGCACGCTTGCCAGCTTGGCTGCGTCCATGACGGAGCCGCCGCCGCAGGCCACGATGAGGTCGGCGCCGGAAGTCTTGAACTCATCCACCAGCTTCTGGACAGCCATGTAGCTGGGTTCGGGAGGCAGCTCGTCCAGAACATAATACTCTGCGCCGGAAGCCTTCACAGCCTCCTCGGGCAGGGCGAACAGGCCAGCGCCCTCAATGCCCTTGTCGGTGAACATTGCCACCTTCTTTGCACCACGGGCCTTGATGATGGCGGTGATGTTGTCCATTGCGTTCTCGCCGCCGTAAACTGCGTGCGGCATCTTCAGATTGTACTGGGTCAGCATAACAAATTTCCTCCTTCAAAAAAATCAGCGGGTCTGGACACCGGTGGGCAGCAGAGCTTCCAGAGTATCCATCTCTTCGTTTTCGTAGATTGTACCGTCTCAGGGCAGGCCGGGAAGTTTCTGATAGGCCATGGTTTTCTCCGAATCCATCGTCTATCTCAAGTTTGCTCGGCTGCAATGCGGTCTGCAAGGTCGAGCAGCAGTTTTTCGTGGCCGAAGCCGCCCGACTTGGTGATAACGTAGCGGGTGCAGCCGCGGTAGGTGAAGCGGGCCAGCACGACGCCCTTTTCCATCTCGCACACCGGCTCAAGCTCCTTGATGCCCACGCAGTTCATGCACTGTAACAGCGTGTCGCCGCCGGTGAGCAGCAGGGTCCCAAGCGCGGGGCTGGTGAACAGTTTGCCCAGCATATGGCCGATGCTGCTGGCAATGCCGACCCGCATGCCCTCAAGGTCGAGGCCCCGGGCGGCGGCGTAATCCGCCGTGGGCTGGTTGCCGCCCTCGTCGTTGGTCTCGATGATGCAGCGGGGATTCGCGGCCAGCATCTCGTTGATGCCCTGCAGGGCCTCTTTGCCGTTCTCGCTCTCCCAATAGCCGGGGTCGAGCTTCTGGCGCGGGGTCAGGCGCAGGCGGGAGAAGCCGTTCTGTTCGGCCACATCCAGCTGGCGCAGGGTGATGGAGTTGACACTTCCGCAGACCACCAGCAGACGGGGGTCCAGCTTCGGCATGGTGACCGCCCTGCGCTCGGTCATCTTCATCAGGTCGGGCAGCAGCGCTGCAAAGCCGGCACAGCCTGCCATCAGGCGGGGCTTGCCATTCTGGAACAGGGCGCGGCCCGTGGACGCAAGGTCGTCAAGGCTCCCGGCGTCAAAGACCAGGATGCCCTCCTGCTCCGGCACAGCCTCACCCTCTTTCAGAGTCGGAAAGCTGTGGGCAGGCACATCGGTCTGCTCCCCGATGAGCTCAGTCACCCTGGCGTGGCGCACCGGCTCGAAGGGATCGATGCCGAAGGGGCTCTCAGTCACAGGCACGCCGCTGATATAATGTACTCCGTCCCGGGTCACACGGTCAATCTGGGGGAAGGCCGGCAGGAACGGCAGCCGGCGCTCCCCGCTGGTTTTGAGCAGAGCCGAAAGCTCTGCGCCGATGTTTCCGCGCAGAGCGGAGTCTGTCTTTTTATAGATGCTGAAAACGCCCGCACTCATCGCCTCCCGGGTCAGTTTTGCGATGACGGCGTAGGCCTCTGCAGCGGGCAGATGGCGCGTCTCGGTGTCCACCACCAGCACAGCGGCGTCATTGGCTGCAAAATCCACCTGCTCTCCGACCACGACGCGGGTGGGGATGCCGCAGGCGGCAAACTGGACGCCCGTATCCAGCGCGCCTGTAAAGTCATCTGCAAGGATCAGCAGAAGCAGCATAGGTTGCTCCTCCTCTCATGATTTATTCTCGTGATACCATTATGCCTTATTTTGACACGGCGTGCATGGAAACGAGCGGTCTTTTCCGTTTTAATTTGAAACATCGATTAAGTTTTTTGGTTATAAAGTCTTAAACCGTTTCAAATCAGAACAGTCTTTGTTTGATTTTCGGGCGTTTATTTGCTAGAATAGTAGCAAATATGAACGGAGGTGTCCGTTGTGATAGAGACTCACACCCGTATTCTGGGCATCGCCCCCTACGACGGAATGCGCACTGCGATGGAGCAGGCGGCACAGGCTTATCCCAATGTCGAAATGGACATTTACACCGGCGACCTGGAAGACGGGCAGGCCATCGTGCAGCAGATGCCCCCCAACTCCTACGACTGCATCATCTCCCGCGGCGGCACCGCCGCCCTCATCCGGCAGGTGACCGATCTGCCGGTGGTGGACATCCACATCTCGGTGTACGACGTGCTGCGCACCATGAAGCTGGCCGAGAATTATTCCAGCCTCTACGCCATCGTGGGCTTCCCCTCCATCACCGAGCCGGCCCACACCCTGTGCAGTCTGCTGGACTTCAACCTCGACATCCTCACCGTGAACAACGCTGCTGAGGTGCGCCACACTCTGGAGCGCCTGCAACAGGGCGGCTACCGGATGGTGGTCTGTGACATGGTCACCCACACCATCGCCCGGGAGATGGGCTTCGATGCCTTCCTCATCACCTCCGGCGTCGAAAGCCTCCACGCCGCCATCGACCAGGCCGTGAACATCAGCTCCTGGTTCGGCCATCTGCGGCAGGAGAACCTGTTCCTCCGCAGCATCACTCAGGGCCAGAATGGCCGCGCCATCGTCATGGAGTCCAACGGCGACCTCTTCTACAGCAGCATCTCCGAAGTCCCGGCGGAGCTGAGCAGCGTCCTTCAGTCCCACATCCGGGAGATACCGGCCAGCGGCAACCTCCGCTTTTACTACACCGAGCGGGACCAGCTCTACAGCATCACCGCCCAGCAGCTGCTGATGAACAACGTCCAGCGGTATCTGTTCTACTGTGTTCCGGCCCGCATCCCGCTCCATTCCAGCCGTCCCGGCCTGCGCACCCTGAACAAGGGCGAGTGCGAATACCTCTTCGCCAACAGCTTCTACAGCCTCAGCGGCGCGATGGGTACCCAGGCGGCCGAGATACGCTCCCTCGCCCTGCTGCGCCAGCCGGTATTCATCTACGGCGAGCCCGGCACCGGCAAAGAGCAGATCGCACGCTACCTCTATCTGCACAGCTCCCTTGCAAACCACCCCTTCATCGTGGTGAACTGTGCGCTGCTGAATGAGAAGACCTGGGATTTCCTGCTCAACCACTACAACTCCCCTCTCAGCGCCACCGGAAACACCATCTACTTCCAGAATTTTGAGTCCATCCCGCCCCAGTGGAGTTCAGAGCTTCTTGCCGCCATTGAAGAAACCGGTCTTGCCCGCCGGGTGCGGCTCATCTTCTCCTGCTCCATCGTCGAGGGGGAGCCGGTGCCGGAGGTGCTGCGGCATTTCAGTGAGCGGCTGGGCTCACTGGCCCTTCCCCTGCCCTCCCTGCGCAGCCGCTCCGACGAGATCCCGTCTCTGTCCAGCCTCTACCTCAACAGCCTGAACCTCGAGCTGGGCAAGCAGCTCTCGGGCTTCGAGCCCCGGGCCATCGAGATGCTCCGCCAGTACCCCTGGCCCAACAATTACACCCAGTTCAAGAACGTCCTGCGCGCCCTCGCCGCCCTGTCGGACGGCCCCTACATCCGGGCCGGGACGGTGGCCGATATGCTCTCCAAAGAGCGGACTCTGCGGGCCGTGCCGCAGCCGGCTTCTGCCCGCAAGCCCAGTGAGCAGACCCTCGAAGAGGTCATCCGCGATGTCGTCCAGCAGACCGTCGCCGCCCACGGCGGCAACCGCGCCGCCGCTGCCCGTCAGCTGGGCATCAGCCGCACGACCCTCTGGCGCTATATGGAAAAAATCGAGCAGAAACAACAGAATGTAGAAAAAGAGTCCTGAAAAGCACAAAAAAGCTCCAGCTTTCGTACGAAAGCCGGAGCTTTTTCTTGTGTTTTTACACGCCCGAATAGGCGGAGAAGCCGCCATCGATGGGCAGGCAGATGCCGGTGATAAAACCGGCAGCGTCATTGTTCAGCAGGAACAGCAGTGCGCCCACAAGGTCCTTTTCGCTGTCGCCGAAGCGGCCCATGGGGGTCGCGGCGAGGATCTTGTTGGTACGGGCCGTCGGGGTGCCGTCCTCATTGTAGAGGAGGCTGGCGTTCTGCTCGCTGGCAAAGAAGCCCGGGGCGATGGCGTTCACCCGGATGCCGACTTTGCTGAAATGGACGGCCAGCCACTGGGTGAAGTTGGTCACAGCGGCCTTGGAGCCGGAGTAGGCCGGTATCTTGGTCAGGGGCAGGTAAGCGTTCATGCTGGAGATGTTGAGGATGTTGCAGCCCAGGCGGCCCACCATCTGGCGGGCGAAGGCCTGGGTGGGCAACAGGGTGCCGATGAAGTTCAGGTTGAACACCATCTCTACACCACTCTCGTCGAGGTCGAAGAAGGTCACGGTATCGTCCTCGAGGTCGGCCATCTCGAAATACTCTTTGTCAGTGTTGGCGCGGGCGTTGTTGCCGCCGGCACCGTTCACCAGAATATCGCAGGGGCCAAGCTCTGCCATCACGTCCTCAGCCACCTGCAGGCAGTTGGCCTTGTTCATGACGTTGCAGGTGTAGCCCCTGGCGATGCCGCCCTCGGCCTCGATCTCGTCGGCCAGAGCCTTGAGCTTCTCCATATTGCGGCCCAGCAGGGCGACTTTTGCGCCTGCCCGGGCCAGAGCCTTGGCGAAAATGGAGCACAGGGTGCCGCTTGCGCCCGTGACGACGGCCACCTTGCCGGTCAGGTCCGTGTTCAGTACATTCTGTTCCATGTTCTTCCTCTTTACAGGCTCAGCTGCGGTACTCGGCGGGCAGCTGGTCCATGCTCTGCCACTTGGTCATGGCCTCTTCCAGCTTCATGCCGTTGGCCACAGCGTCGCGGCGGCAGGCGTTGACCGCCTGGATCTCCTTCATCTTCTCGCCGGTCAGGGTGTAGCCCTTCATGGCGATAAGGGTAGCGGCCCAGGCCACCATCGGGATGATGCAGAACAGCACGAGGACCACCCAGTTCATACCGGGGATATAGGGGTCGTACTGGGTGGGCAGGCTCTCGAGGCCGATGAAGCTCACAGCGATGCCGACGACGGTAGCGGACAGGCTGGACACCAGCTTATCCACCAGGCTGAACAGCGTACCCATAATGCCGGGGATGTAGTTGCCGCTGCGGTAAGTCTCGTAGTCGGAGCAGTCGGCGACCATGGGGATGGGCATATCGGCGGTGGCGTAGTATGCGCCGTAGCCGATGCCGAAGAATGCGATGAAGAGGATGGTGTAGAGGTTGATGGACAGGCCGTTGTCCCCCATGATGGACAGGGTGAAGGCGTCGCTGCGGCCCCAGAGCATCAGCAGCACCAGCACGCCGATGTAGCAGATGAATGCCACGCTGACGTACTTCATCAGGCTGGCCTTCTGGCCCTCCTTCTGGCTGGTGCGGACGGTGAGCAGGAAGAAGGGCACGCTGAAGACGTAGCCCAGCACCATCATGGGCAGGTACAGGCCGTCATAGTTGCCCATCATGCAGCCGTACAGCATACACAGGACGGTGGTGTTGGTGGCGATGGAGAGAGCCAGCTTGCAGCCGGCACCAGCCACCATCAGACGCTGCATGGGGTTATTGTTCTTGATAATCTGGACGTACTCGTGCAGCTTGACCTTCTCGCTGGCCTCGCCGCCGATGCCGAAGTACTTGGGCTGGTCCTTCTCCCAGATGCCGATGATGGCCAGAATGGTGAGGAGGATGGAGATGACGATGCCCACAGGAGCCAGGGTGCGGAAGAAACCGGCAGAAGCGTAGCCGCCCTCATAGTTTTTGGCGAGGATGGGGGCGAAGAACTGCATCGCACCCATGCCCAGCAGAGAGCCGACGGTGTTGAAGATGGTGAACAGGGGGCGCTGCTTGGGGTCGTTGGTCAGAACGGTCTGGCCGGAACGGGTGCAGCTGGTCTGGAAGGTGTAGCCGATGACCCAGACTGCGTACAGAGCCACGAAAGCCGCATAGCGCAGGAACATCGAGCTGGCGGGGATGAGCGGGGTCAGGCAGTACAGCACGAGGATGCTGGCTGCCATGATGAGGTTGCCGATGACCATGAAGGGCCGGAACTTGCCGAACTTGCCGTTGGTGCGGTCCATCAGGGCACCGATGATGGGGTCGGTGATGGCGTCGAACAGGCGCATACCGGTGACCATGACCGAAGCGAAGATCATGGACAGGGCCAGCACCTTGCTGCCGAAGGTGGCGATGTAGGAAAGCACCAGCACATAGTACACGTTCGTTGCGCCGTTGTTCAGCGGGAACAGCACCAGCTGGTAGGTCTTGGCGCGGTTCAGGCCCGGCGCCTTTGCGGTTTGTTCACCCATTTGCGGTGTCTCCTTTTTTCTTACAAAAAACGGCAGCCTGCCCGCCGTTCTGGGGGACAGGCTGCCATTCGTTTTTAACAGTTGCGGAAATCTGCGCCGGAATTACTTCTGGTCAGCTGCGGGAGCGGTATCGACCATGCTCTTCTTAGCCTTGAGGGCCTTGCTCAGCTGCCATGCGCACAGGATGGTCAGAACGGCCAGCACTGCAATGAGCGCATAGATGGCGGTCTGCCACCACGGGGTGATGGTCTTCAGGGTATCGGTGGAAGCCCAGCCGTTCATGGCGTTGGAGTTGACCACGGTGTAGAGGATGTGGTGCATCGCATTGCGCATCTGAGTGACGATGTAAGCATCGTTCTCATAGTTTGCAGCCTTGGTGGTGTGGATCTTGGGCATCGGGCTGTCCCAGATGTCGGAGCCGGCGATGAGGCCGTCCACCAGGTCCATGTACTGGCTGGAACCGGAGAAGTCGGTGATGCACATGCCGCGCATACCCAGCTCGCCGCGCAGGAAGCCGGTCAGCAGGTTGGCGTTCGCGCCGCACCAGGTAGCACCCCAGCGGTTGAAGCCGGTCATGACGCTCCAGGCGCCGCCATCGGTGATGGCCTTGTCAGCGACTTCCAGATAGATCTCACGAGCGGTCTGCTCGTTCAGCCAGGTGTTGACACCGCGGCGGCTGGTCTCGGAGTCGTTCAGGGCGACGTGCTTCAGGTAGACGTAGACGCCCTTGGACTGGATGCCCTGCACCTCAGCAGCGCAGATGGTGCCAGCCACGAACGGGTCCTCAGAGTAGTACTCGAAGTTACGGCCGCAGTAAGCGGTGCGGTGCATATTGATGCCGGGGCCGTACAGGCCGGAGTAACCCATGGCCAGGCAGTCCTCGCCGATGCACCTGCCGACCTCGTTGATGAGGTCAACATTGAAGGTAGCAGCCATGACGTCCTCGGAGGTGTAGCACATTGCGGATGCACCACCGGTCAGGGCAGCGGTCAGACCCTGAGGGCCGTTCTCGTCCTTGGTAGCAGTCTTGCCGATGGAGGCAGCGGCTGCGGTGTTGTGGAAGCCGAGGGTGATGGTGTTGACCATCTCGCTGTAGGTCAGCTGGTCCAGCAGGGTATCCCACTCGGGATCATCGAAGTCCTTGCCGATCATGGAAGCGAGGGTCAGGCCGTTCTTGGCGCCCAGAGTGGGCATCTCGACGCTGTTGGCCTCAGAGCCGTCGTACTTGGTGAAGGCGAGGCTTGCAGCCAGAGTCTCGTTGGCGGTCAGCTGTGCGGGAGCGGTGGGGATGGTGCCGGTCCAGTCGGAGCGGCTCATCCAGGTCACACTGCCGGGAGCATTGCTGCTCTTGTTGGGGTCGGACTCGTCAAACAGGTTGGTGATGGCAGTGCCATTTGCGCCGGTGGAGAAGGTGGTGGTGTCGAGGGTGTCGTTGGTCCACTTCCAGACGAGGTCGGTGTTGCCGTTCTCGGTCATGCGGCCATTGGTGTTCTCGACGGTGTAGCCCTTGGCAGCCAGGATGTTGTTGACTGCGTTGTGGGAATCGGTGGCAGCGGTGAAGTAGTAGTCACCGGCGTCCACGATGTAGGTCTTGGCGTTGTTCGCGTCGTAGGTGCGCAGCTCGCTCTTCGGGACAGTGATGGTCACGTCCTCAGAAGCGCCGGGAGCCAGCACGTCGGTCTTTGCGAAGCCGCACAGCTCAGCAGCAGCCTTCTCGATGCCGTTTGCCTTGTCGTAAGCGGTGTAGGGAGACTGGAAGTAGATCTGGACGGTCTCCTTGCCGGAGAAAGTCTTGCCGGTGTTGGTGACCTTCAGGGTGACGGTGAAGGCATCGTCAGACTCGGTCACGTTGAAGTTGGAGTATGCGAAGGTGGTGTAGCTGTCGCCGTAGCCGAAGGGGTAAGCAACGGTGGTCGCCCAGTTGTAATCGCCAGCCTTGGCGGTACCCATGACGACATCCTCGTAACGGGTCTCGAAGTAACGGTAGCCCAGGTAGATGCCTTCCTGGTAGACACTGTACATGCCCTGCACGTCAGCACCCTCGGTCAGCAGGTTGTACTCTGCTGCGTTGGGGTAAGCCTGGGTGTAGAAGTTGTACATAGCGGGGTTTGCCATGTTGTCGTACAGATAGGTATCGACCAGAGAGCCGGAGGGGGTGACAGCGCCGGACAGCAGCTGGCCCACACCGTTGATGCCGGTCTGGCCCACGTCGCCGATCCACATAGCAGCGTCGATGCCGTAGTCCTCACCGCAGATCTCGGGGTTGAGGAAGTCCAGCTCGATGGCGTTGGAGCTGTTGATGAGGACGATGATGTTCTTGAAGGTACCGTTGTCCTTCAGAGCCTTCAGGTTCTGCAGCAGCTCGATCTCTTCAGCGGACAGAGCGAGGTAGTTGCCGTCGCCCTCCTGGCCGGAGATCCAGCTGTCGTTGGTGCCATTCTCGCCGCTGGGAAGGTCTGCGCCCTCACCGCCGGAGCGGGAGAGGACCACGATCGCAGCGTCGCCGTACTCAGCAAAGCTGGACTCAGCGCTGGACAGAGCGCTCCAGGGAGCCTCGTTGACAGCGTACTGGGTGTTCGCCTCCAGAGTATCGGAGATGGAAGCGGGGGTCATGCGGCTGTACTTGCTCATCATGGAGTCAGAGCTGTACAGATCCCACAGGGTCTGGTTGATGGTGATGCCCTGAGCTTCCAGAGCCTGCTTGAGGTTGGGAGCCTTGCTGGTATCGACAGAGCCGGAGCCGGTGCCGCCGTACATCAGGTCCACAGAGCCGTGGCCGAACAGGCTGACCTTAGCGCCGCTGGCCAGAGGCAGGGCATTGTTCTCGTTCTTCAGCAGAGCTGCGCCCTCGGCCTCGACCGTCGCGCACAGTTCGGCCTCGTAAGCCTCGCGCTCCTCATCGGAAGCAAAGCCCTTCTTGAAGTATTCGGTATCGCCGGTATTCTCGCCGTGGATGATCTTATAGGTAGATGCATTCAGAGCGACGTTGATGGTGGTAGCGTACTGGTTTGCGATGATGTTGCCCACAATGGCAGCGACGGTCAGGATCGCCGTCAGGCCGGTGAGAACAGACCACAGCCGTACTTTCGGTTTGGTGTTTTTCACGGATTCTCCTCCTTTTTTCTATAACAACCGCCGGTCGGCGGAATGTTTCACAAATCAGACCCAGTTTGCACTCTTGGACTTGGTCTTGACCAGCTTGTAGCTGGGGTTCGGGGTGTCCACATGACGGAAGGAAGCGGTGTCGGTGCAGTCACCGGCCACAGCCTTGACTTCGATCTCGCCGGTCAGCGGCACACGGAAGCTGAAGACGTGCTCGCCGGTCTGCTCGCCGACCTTCTCGCCGTTGACGTAGAGGGCGACGGACTTCTGGTTGGAGTAGACCTTCACTTCCATCTCGCTCTCCGTGCGGTCGGTGAACCGCTTGGAGCAGATGTGGACAAAGTTCTCGTCGCTCCACCATGCCTTGTAGAGGTAGAAGCTGTCCTTCCGGGTCTTCCGGTCGAAGGTGACGAGGCCCTTATGGTTCATGCCCGGCTCGCCGCCCTGGTCGCGGGCGTCGGCTGCAAAGTCGAACATATTCCAGACGTGGGTCGCCCACATCCACTTATGCCGGTCGAAGCAGCGGAGCATGTACTCGTGATACTTTGCCTGATACTCTTCGGTGTGGTCGCCGCGGCGGGGCTTCGAGCTGTGGAGGTTCGGCATACCCTCGGCACCGTACTCGGAGAAGCCCAGAGGACGGCCCGGGTAGACCAGATGGAAGAAGTCCATCCACAGGTCGTTCAGGAACAGGCCCGGCACATACCAGCCGAGGTAGAGGTTCCAGCTGACGAGGTCGGTGATGTGGGCCACCGGGTTGAAGGGGCCGCACATGGCGTAGCAGGCCAGCGTGGTCAGGCGGGTGGAGTCCATCTTGTGGCACAGGTCGTTCAGCTCGCGGTGATTGTCGAGCATATCGGCCTTGTCCCTGGTGGAGATGGTGATCTCATTGGAGACGCCCCAGCAGACGATGCAGGGGTGGTTGTAGTTCTGGCAGATGAGCTCCTTCATCTGGCTGATGGTGTTGGCGCGGCCATTGGGCAGGTGCTCGGAGATGTAGGGGATCTCAGCCCAGACCACCATGCCGTACTGGTCACAGAGGTCGTAGAAGTACTGGTCGTGCTGGTAGTGGGCCAGACGGACGGTGTTGGCACCCAGCTCCCGGATGAGGGCCATATCCTCGTCGTGCATTTCGCGGGTGATGGCGTTGCCCACACCCTTGCGGTCCTGATGGCGGGAGACGCCGTGGAGCGGATAGGGACGGCCATTGAGGAAGAAGCCGTTCCTGGAGTCCACCGAGAAGGTGCGCAGACCCACGCGGGTGGAAACTTCGTCCACCACGGTGCCGTCGCTGCTCAGACGGACGACACAGGTGTAGAGATAGGGGTCCTTCACGCCGTCCCAAAGGTGGGGAGCGTCGAGGTGGAGCTGAGCGTCTGCGCCCTCAGCCCTGGCCACGATGCTGCCGGCTGCGTCCTGCAGCTCGACGGAGACAGCGCCCTCGCCTTCGACGAGGGTCTCGACCCGGATGTCAGCCTTGCCGTCCTTGAGGGCGGGGGTGATCTTGACGCCGGTGTCGCCGAAGTGGCCCAGCGCGATGTGGTTTTTGCTGACCACCATCAGGCTGATGTCGCGGTAGATGCCGCCGTAGAATGTAAAGTCGGCCTTCTGGGGGTAGACGCGGTCGTTGATGCTGTTGTCCACCTCGACGGTGAGCTGGTTGTCTTTTGCCAGCAGATCGGAGACATGGACACGGAAGGTGGAATAGCCGCCGTCGTGGGTGCAGATGTTCCTGCCGTTCAGCAGAACTTTGGCGCTGGAATTGACGCCCTCGAACTGCAGCCAGACTTCCTGCGAAGCTGCGTCGAACGCCGGAGCGGCAAAGGTGGTGCTGTAGGAGCAGGTGCCGCGCCAGTAATCGTTGCCGCCGTCCTGGCCGTCTTTTGCGTTCCAAGTGTGGGGCAGCTCCACCAGAGTGGTCTTGCCGTCCGGCCCGGTGAACTGCCAGTCCTGCATGAGCTTGGCGATGCTTCGCATTCGTTTTCCTCCCGTGTATCTGTAGCGTTTTCTCTGTTGTGCGGTCGTTTTTCTGTCTTTCGCTATTATTTTATCAAAGACTTTTCCTTTCGCAAGACCGTTGCGATAATCGGTCGAATGGTGTGGATATTCGGTTTTGCTCTCACAAATCGAAGCTGTTATATTTGTGCATCTCTCACAAATAGATGGATACAACAAGAGTCAAATGAAAGCTTGCAGGACAACAAAAAAGCCTCTCCCTTTGGGAGAGGTGGCAATGCTTGCATTGACGGAGAGGGCAAGCCTGTTGTAAAAGAGTCTCGATACAGCGATGAGCAAAAGCCTTTGGCAGAGGGAGAGCATCGCTGCGCACTATGTCACGGGCAGCGGCTTCGGAACAAGCATCCTTGTCAAGCTGCTGTGAATCTCTATAGCAGGGCACTACATTTTACGATAATAAAAGCTTTGTTCGTCCAGCGTGGGCCTTACCGGTACGCCAGTGGCTCCCCCTCTGGGGGAGCTGGCAAATCCATCAGGCTTTGACTGAGAGGGCTCTCGGAAAAATGATCTTCACCGCAAAGAACCCGTTCTGGCTCTCTGTGGTCAGGGTGCCTTTATACTTCTGAACGATGCGGTTGGTCACTTTGACGGCGTAATGGGCGGCACGGGTGTCGGCAGACTCCGCCGGGCGGTCGGGGCTGATGACGTTCACCACCACGAAGCTCTGCCGGGTGCAGACCAGCAGGTCGATGCAGCGGCGCTCCGGTTCCGGCACCTTCACTGCACTTTCAATGGCGTGGTCCAGCATATTGGCAAAAAGGGCGTAGAGGTCGCTGGCCTCAAAAAACCTCAGACAGCTGCCGTCCGTCACCGCGTTGAGCTGGATGCGGCGGGACTCGCAGAGCAGGCTCTTTTCCGTGAGCACCACGTCCAGCACCTCATTGCCGGTGTTTCGGCTGGCGTCGTAGAGCTGAGCGGCCTTTTCGGCCTCGTCGATGTGGGCTTTCAGCTCCGGGTCTGCCGGGGCGCTCGACATCTGGCGGAGCGCGGCGATTTGAAGCTTCAGCTCGTGGCAGCGCTTGTTGATGATCTGGACGTTCTGCCGCGCCACCTGGTACTGCTCCCGCTGGCGCTCATATAAAAGGTTGAGGGTGTCCATCTCCTTCTGCATGGCCGAGAGCTTGAACACCTCGGTCTGGAAGTAGAGCAGGGTCAGGAAGTAAAACTGCCCGACAAACATCGTCATGACGAGACTGCGATCCAGCACCACCACCTGCCCGCCGCTCAGCAGCGCAGCCTGGAACATGAAGAGGATGCCGATGAAAAAGGCGCTGGTCAGCTGGCGCGGGCCGATGTTATACACTCCTTTATAAGACATCTTCCGGGAGAGGGTGGTGCAGATAACAAAATAAAAGAATGCACCAGCGGCCAGTTGTGCCAGCATGACCGGCAGGCTTCTGAGGTCGAGGGGCGTTCCCCGCCACTCGAAGAATACTTCCACCAGATGCCAGCACTCGTAAGCGGTCTGGGAGGCCAGCAGGCTCCATACGGCGCAGTAGAGCGCACTCTTTTTGTCTATCTCAACGCAGGCGTATATCATCATGCCCAGCAGAACGAAAAACGCGACATAGAGCGTCAGCAGAGAGAA
>ENA-OWZP01000560-OWZP01000560.1-human-gut-metagenome-genome-assembly--contig:-NODE-560-length-13236-cov-10.394962_pt1 | contig 13236 bp, 7 predicted proteins | sample MGYA00249258_ERZ652111 | MGnify/ENA primary metagenome ERZ652111 (study PRJEB26925, sample SAMN05826993) | human gut metagenome | biome: ENVO:2100002; feature: ENVO:00000062; material: ENVO:00002003...
GAGAAATGAGCGCATGGATAGTGACAATATGGGCAGTGACAGTATGGTCGGTGACAGTGCAAATGCAACTGCCGGAGAGCGGCATGTGAAAAAACACAGAATGCTTTATGTGTTTATCGGAATAGCAATTGCCTTTCCTCTGGTTGTGCTGATAGTGGTGCTGCTGTGCTCTGCGGATGCGGTTTTTGCCTCAGTAATAAAGAAAATATTTGCTGATATCAATTTCTTTACAGTGAGCAAGGTTGTATTTCTTTTTGTATTTGCGCTTTTCTCATCGTACTGTGGTATAAAGTATCTGAGCAAGAAGCGTATATCGGATGCACCGGTTGAGACTCCGGCATTCCCGGCTGCAATTGGTATCACTGTAGCTGCAACTATATCATTGGTATATGTATTTTTCTGTTTTATACAGATTGTGTATCTGTTCGGGGGACTTATGCAGCTTCCAAGTGGCTATACCTACGCCAGGTACGCGAGAGAAGGCTTTTTCCAGCTGCTTTTTGTGTGTATACTTAATGTGATTATCGTATTGCTCGGAAGTGGATTGTTCAGGAAAAATAAAATATTAAATGTATTTTTAATTTTAATAACTTTATGCACATATATCATGATTGCATCAAGTGCATACCGTATGGGCCTGTATGTGTCAGAGTATGGGCTGACAGCCACCAGGCTTTGTGTGTTCTGGGCACTTGGAGTGATAGCGCTGTTTATGCTCGGAGTGATTTTATCTATATGTAAGCCTGCTTTTTCGCTATTTCGGTACGGAATAATAGTAATTGGAGTATGTTATGTTGTGCTTGCATTTGCAAGGCCTGATTATCTGGTTGCAAGGTACAATACAGTATGTATGGAGGATACAGACTACAAATATCTGATGTCACTTTCCACGGATGCATCCCCGGCGCTTGCGGCAGATGCGGACTTTATGGAAAATAAGGGTATGGTCACCATGTATGCAAGACAGCTTGCAGGTGAGACGAATGACAGCTTAAGACAGCTCAATGTGTCTCATATAAAGGCTGCACATTTATTCAGAGATAACATAGATGAGGTAAAGAGCTCACAGCTTATCCTTTTATATGTATATTCGCCTTACGATTCGGGCAGCTATAACAACAATGATACCGGCCTTGATGGAGTGGACAGCATACAGATGGGCTATCATGTGTTAAAGGATACAGAAGATGATGACACAGCCTACTATGATTACGACAGTTATAGCATGGATGATACAAGAGTGGCGGCACCAGTATTTTTCAAATGGGTGGATGCAGTCGAGGTGAAGAAGATTTCCGACAGTGAGCGTATCTTCCTTGCAAAGATTCCTAGAAAGGCATTAAAAGGCAAAGATGGAGTGAATATTGAATACAGATTTAATAAAAATGGAGATGTTATATATTCATCCCAGTACAATGTGATTCTTGATAAGAAAAAAGGACTCAACGAGGTGGAGATGTCATACTATGCCGGAACAGATGGCGTGGATGTGCCTGAGTACAATATTTATGGAAAGTAATAGTTTAAATTGTATATAATTCAAAAACGGACATGGCAGTTTTGCATGTCCGTTTTTGTATAATAAGTATCGGGTATTATGAACCGGGTAGGTTTACATAAAGCGGAATAAAATTTAATCAAGCTTTAATATTAATCCTAATATACGCTTTACAGAGGTCTCCATCTCACTACGAGAGATGGCACCCTTATCATAAGCCTTCTTTACACGATCAGGATATCCATTTCCCATCTTAAGATCATTTCCAGCTTTTGTCTCCTTGTAATGCTCGCCGCAGGTCCACCAGTCGCTTGTGACCATTCCTTCATAGCCCCATTCATCACGCAGTATTCCTGTCAAAAGATCCTCGCTTTCAGAGGCTCTGTAGCCGTTTATCATATTGTAAGAGGACATAATAGCCCATGGATTTTCATCCTTTACAATCATCTCAAATGCCTTCAGATAGATTTCTCTGGCAGCTCTTTCTGAAACGCGTGAATCGCTGTTTTTGCGGTTGGTTTCCTTGTTGTTCAAGGCAAAGTGCTTGAGTGTGGCACCGACATTGTTTGACTGGATTCCGCGTACCATGGCACCTGCGAGCTTTCCGGTGACGAATGGATCCTCTGAGTAGTACTCGAAGTTACGTCCGCAGAGAGGACTTCTGTGAATACAGATGGCAGGGGTGAGCCACAGTGCAAGGTTGTTTTCCTTTAATTCTTCACCGCCGGCGCGTCCTACAGCCTCTAAAACATCCGGGTTCCATGTGCATGCGAGCAGTGTGGAGCATGGAAACGCAGTGGTGCATATACCGACCTCAGGTGCTATGCGCACTCCTGCAGGACCATCTGCTGTCATGACAGAAGGAATACCGTATTCAGGCATATTTCCGATACCGAAGGTATTTGCAACACCGGTATTTGGCTGTCCGCCGAGCAGATGAATGAGATCATCGATGGAAAGCTCTGATACAAATTCATCAAGCGTGATACGTCCTTCCACATCATCCATGATGTCGTGACTGCCGTTTTTAGCCATGCCATCGGCAAAGCGGAAGTATGGGATGGCTCTCTGACCGGGAGCAACACCCTCTGTCAGGGAAGGGTCAATGTTGCCAATAGCTGAGTAGTCGGTGTCCACAGGCTCACTTTGAGGCAGAGCTTCATAGCTTCCGTCAGCGAGCATTCTCTTTGGCAGACTTGTAGGAACCAGCTTTGCTGAAAGCTGCTCGGTAATTACATCATTATTTAATATATATGAGTAATCAGCTTTTGTCACGTCACGGACGCTCGTTCCAACGTATATATCATATGAACCGGCTTCAAGTACATATGCAGATTTTTTAACCTTTCCAAGGTCATCATATGATGCCATATCATTTATTTCCCATGTGAGGATCATAAGCTGTGATTCACCCGGCTGCAGTTCTCTTGTCTTTTCAAAGGCTGCGAGCTCCTTTGCAGGCTTGCCAAGCTTTCCTTGTGGTTTAGCAATGTATACCTGAACAACCTCTTTTCCGGAGAATTTACCTGTATTTGTCACACGGACTTTTGCGTAAAGCTTATTGGCCTCAGACGTACAGTTGGAATTCACAATGCCGGCAGAAACAGTCTCCACATCAAATGTGGTGTATGAGAGTCCATAGCCAAATGGGTATACAACCTTCTCGGCAGCTCCAGGAATTGTCTCGAAATAGCGGTATCCGACATATATATCATCGGTATAGTCCACATAGTCTCTTGACTCGTGGAAATTGTAAGTAGACGGATAGTCGTCGAGTGATTTGGCAAATGTATCGACAGTTTTTCCGGAAGGATTGCCATCTCCTACGAGAAGCTCAGCGGCAGCGAGCCCGCCTTCCATACCACCCTGTAAGGCAAGCAGTGCTGATTGAATCTGATTATCATAAGCAAACCAAGATGTATCAACCATTCCACCGACATTTAAAATCACGATTACATTTTTGAAACTGGCTTTTACAGTGTCAATCATCTCCTTTTCTTTTACGGAGAGACAGAAATCACCATCCTTAAAAAGCTCTGCCGACTTCTCGGTCATCTCGCGTTCGTAGTCCCAGAGAGCCTTGTTGTTTGGGTCAATAACACTCTTTCTGTCCCAGCCTTCTCCGGAGTAGCGGCAGATTGAGATGATAGCAGTGTCGGTATATGCCTGTGCCTTGCTTAAAAGCTCAGCCGGTACATCCGGCTCTATAGTCATGCCGGGTACAGCACCGGCTGCATACTGCTTTTTAATGTCGTTGCGGTAGTAATCGCACAGCTCCTCAAATATGCTTATTTTCTCTTTTTGAAGCTTAAGTCCTTCGTAGAGATTGCGGATATATGCAACGGTTACATCACCGCTTCCGCCACCGCCCTTTACATAGTCGAAAGTACCCTTTCCAAACAGGGCTACCTTAGAACCCGCTGCAAGAGGGAGTACGTTGTTTTCGTTTTTGAGAAGTACCATGCCTTCCTTGGCAGCTTCCTTTGAAAGCTCTATGTGAGCCTTGCTTCCTGTAACTCTTTCACCATTTGCCCCAAGTGGAAGATTAGGAGTGAATTTGAATCGTGACCATTTGTTCATAGCAGATTACCTTTCTTATATTTTTATTATTTAAAGAGCTTCCCATACATTAATATGTCGGGAGCTTGTTCTTTTCGTACAAGATGATTGTAAATTATAAAAGTGATATATACAATTGTGATACTGACATTATTTTAGGTCGATATTGACTTTTTGCGTGCGAGGAGTATATTTTGAAGGTAGAATTTCAAACTATGAATATTGTTTTCTTCGGAACAATTGGATATGCTCAGGCTATATAGCATTAAATACGAAGTTTGATTTAGTAAGTCAGGGAGAAAATTATGCAGCAATACACACACGAAAACGTCAGATCAATACCACATCTTCCAATCTACTGCGACAGATACGAGGACTACAGGCAGTTTTCACCGAGGCACTGGCATGACCATATAGAGATAATCTATGTAGTTTCCGGCTCACTGCAGGTTGTCTGCGGTGAAAATGAATATACATTGAAAGAAAATGAATTTTTTGTCATAAACTCAAATAAGATACATGGCACGCAAAGCTATGAAAGAGTCAGGGTGCTTCTGGTGCAGATACCGTATGCATATCTGGACAGCTACATAGACGATTACGGACAAATAAGGTTCCGGGAGTGCTATGAGACCGAGCATGGCAGCAGAAAATATGAGCAGATGAAGTCTCTTCTTAAGTCGATAGCGCATATATACCGGAAAAAGGGCAAGGGCTATGAGCTTCGGCTTATGGCAAAAGTGAACGAATTCTTATATATTTTGTTTACAAATTATTCGTACAAAGAGGTGAATGCGGGAAAAGAATCCAGACAGATAGCGCGCCTTAAGGATGTCCTCAGATATGTAGCGAAAAACTATCAGGAGCCAATAGCATTAAAGGAGGCGGCAGACATAGCCTCACTCAATCAGGATTATTTCTGCCGTATGTTCAAAAAATGCATGGGAGTTACATTTCTCGAGTATGTCAATCAGGTAAGAATCAATCACATACATGAGGAGCTTCTGGCCACTGAGGATTCCATCACGGACATACTGGAGCACAATGGATTTACGAATTATAAGGTGTTCAGCCGGATGTTTAAGGCGCAGTTTGGCATGACACCGAGGGAATTGCGGAAATTACAGGAAAATTAAAGTGTCATGAATTTGATGTTTTTGTGCTTTTTTTTGTATACTTTAAGGATACTTAATCGTTATAGTAATGCTATGGTTACGGGTTACGCTGAAAGGTGTGGACAGTAATATGATGCGAGATAGCAAATAACTATAAATGAAAGGGGTACTTTATGAAAAAAAGAGTATTATCAGCCATGCCGTCACAGACGTTTGCAGAGGGAGCGTTGGATGCGGCGCAACAGACAGGCAAACTAAGCTATGATGGCTACAAAAAAGTGTGGAGCGATGAGTTTAATGGTGATTCATTAAACCGTGCTGACTGGAATGTGGAGACACATGAAAAAGGATGGGTAAATAATGAGCTGCAGGAGTATGTAGACTCGGCTGAAAACATTCAGGTAAAAGATGGAAAATTAATAATAAATCCGGTCAAAAAAGTTACTGATGGTGATACCGGCTCAACAAAAGAAATAGCTTCATATACATCAGGAAGAGTTTCAACACAGAATAAGCAGACCTTCATATATGGACGATTTGAATGCCGTGCAAAGGTTCCAAAGGGACAGGGAACACTTGCATATCCGGCACCATTTGACCAGCCATTTTACATTATCTTAAATCTTGCTGTTGGTGGAAGCTGGGTTGGAAATCCAAACGATGAGACAAGCTTTGAGAATAATCCATATGTGATCGGTTATGTCCGTGTATACCAGAAGGATAGCTACGATGAAGATGTTAAACGCCCCGGTAAAATAAGTTTAGTTATGTCATGAATCTGATATTTTAAGAAATAATTTTGTATAATACACTGCTGCAAAAATGTATATTATATTACGAAAATGGATCACTGCTGAATATACGTTGGAGGCAGTTGTAACCGTAGATCACATAATTAAGTAGAGAATGGAGTAATGAATATGAAATACGGATATTTTGATGAATCAAAAAAAGAATATGTTATCACAAGACCTGACACACCGGCACCATGGGTAAACTATCTTGGATCGCCGGAGTATGGAGCAATTGTTTCCAATAATGCAGGTGGATACAGCTTTGCAAAGTCAGGTGCAAACGGAAGGCTTTTGAGATATGTGTTTAATCAGTTCGATGAGCCTGGCAGATATATTTATATCAGAGACAACGACAGCAAGGATTACTGGTCAGCTTCGTGGCAGCCTGTAGGAAAGGATTTAAATGAATACAAGAGTGAGTGTCATCATGGAACAGCATACACAAAGATGATGGCTGATTACAGCGGTATTCATTCAGAAGTAAGATACTATGTTCCGCTGAACAAGACATACGAAGTGTGGAATTTGAGCGTGACGAATAATTCTGATAAGGCAAGAAGCCTTAATATTACAGGCTACGCTGAGTTTACAAACAACAGCAACTATGAGCAGGATCAGGTGAATCTGCAGTATTCACAGTATATTACAAAGACGGTATTTGTGGAGAACAGAGTGCGCCAGATGATCCATGCCAATCTTGACCGCATCGAGGATGGCAAGGAAATTGACAACAAGGATGTGGTAAACAGATTTATCGGACTAGCAGGAGCACCTGTTGACAGCTGGTGCGGTGACAGGGGAGAATTTCTCGGAGAATATCACAGATATGGCAATCCTGTCGGAGTAGAGAGCGGAAAGCTTAACAACCACGGCAACTACAACGAGAATAGCTGTGGAGCAATCACAACAGTATTGGAGCTGGCACCGGGCGAGACAAAGACAATAGCATTCTTAGTTGGAATGATAGATAATGAGACAGCAGGAAAGATTGTTGCTTCTTACACGGATACAAAAGCTGTCTGCGACAAAGAACTTGAGGAGCTTATCGCATACTGGCATGGACAGTTATCACATTTCCAGATTAATACACCAAGTGATGAGTTCAACACAATGATCAATACATGGAACGCATATAACTGTTTCATGACATTTATCTGGTCAAGGGCTGCATCATTTACATACTGTGGACTCAGAAACGGATACGGATACCGTGATACGGTCCAGGATATTCAGGGTGTTATACACCTTGCACCAGAGATGGCTGTTGAAAAGATCAGATTCATGCTCTCAGCACAGGTTGATAACGGTGGAGGACTTCCGCTTGTCAAGTTTACACACAATCCGGGACATGAGGATACTCCTGACGACGCTTCCTATGTACAGGAGACAGGACATCCGGCTTACAGAGCTGATGATGCATTATGGCTTTTCCCAACTGTATACAAATATGTATCAGAGACAGGAAATGTAGCATTTATAGATGAGGTCATTCCATTCGCCAACAAGGATGAGGGAACGGTTTACGAGCATTTAAAGAGAGCAATTGATTTTTCGATGAACCACCTCGGAAAACATGGAATGCCTGCAGGACTTTACGCAGACTGGAATGACTGCCTGAGGCTTGGTGCAGATGGAGAGTCAACCTTCGTAGCACTTCAGTTCTACTATGCAATGACTATATTAAAAGAGTTTGCAGCCTATAAGAAAGATGATGAATATATCACATATCTTGATGAGAGCCAGGAAAAACTCGGAAAGATCATTCAGGAGCTTTGCTGGAACGAGGACAGATTTATCCGTGGATTTACAGGGGATGGACAGGTTATCGGAAAGCGTGATGATCCTGAGGCAAATATGTGGCTCAACCCACAGAGCTGGGCTGTTATAAGTGGATTTGCAAGTGATGAGCAGGCTGATAAGGCTCTTGAAATGGTATATGAAAGACTCAATACCGAGTATGGCGCCATTCTTATGGATCCTCCATATCATGCACACGCATTCGACGGAGCACTCGCAGTGATATACAATGCGGGAACTAAAGAGAATGCAGGAATATTCTCACAGTCACAGGGCTGGATAATTCTTGCTGAGGCACTTAAAGGACATGGAGACAGAGCTTTTAAGTATTTTATTGAAAATGCTCCTGCCGCACAGAATGACAGAGCAGAGATAAGAAGACTTGAGCCGTACTGCTATGGACAGTTTACTGAAGGAAAAGCAAGTCCAAACTTTGGACGTTCACATGTACACTGGCTCACAGGAACTGCTTCAACAGTCATGGTTGGATGTGTAGAGGGAATACTTGGTATGCGTCCTGATTTCTATGGACTTCATATTGCTCCGTCTATTCCAAAAGCCTGGGATGGATTTGAGATAGAGAAGGATTTCAGGGGATGCCATCTTCATATAGTTGTAAAAAATCCTGATCATGTTGAGAGCGGATGCAAGAGCCTTCTTGTAAACGGACAGGCGGTTGAGGGAGACTATATCCCAAAAGAGCTTCTTAGCGAGCAGACAGAGATTGAGCTTACCATGTAAATTTTCCGTAGGTGGGATAATGACTGCTATAGGATTGTATATGGTGTGTGAAAATTTGATTTGTAATTGTATAGAGGATTGATTGAAAATATGAAAGATATAGATTTTATAGACAAATACGGAACCTTCAGGATCAAAAATCCCGAAAACTACAGTGGACTGTATCTGCCGCTTGCAGGGGAAAAAGGGCTTAAATCAAGCATTACACCAACTCTCGGCGGAGACAGTAAAACAAGCCAGAATACCTTTCTTCTGGAACCTGTTAGTATAGAAAATCTCCACAATAATAAAGGCACCAGAAATTTCTGGTGTCGGATTGTGGGGAAGGGTTTCTGGTCAGTATGCGGATCATCTGCACAGCAGGAGGCCGACAGATTTACAGGCAATCAGGATGAAAGTGAGCTTGAGGCAGGTTTAATGTGGCAGAAGCTGCACCGTGCTTCAAAGATATATGGGTTAGAGGCCGACACGACATCATTTGTCACACTTGATGGAAGCATGGAAGTCATGATTGTGGAAATCACTAACAAGACAGATGAGGCTATGGAGATAGTCCCAATCGGGGCAATCCCAATCTATGGCAGAAGTGCTGACAATATCAGGGATCACAGACATGTGACATCACTTTTGCACAGAATAGAAACCACACAATACGGCATTGAGGTTACACCTGTCCTCTCATTTGATGAGCGTGGACACCGGAAAAATGATATAAGCTACTTCGTATATGGTTCATCCGGAAACGGAGAAAGTCCTGAGAGTTTCTATCCTACCGTTGAGCAGTTTATAGGAGAGGGAGGTTCTTTCCTTATTCCTGAGGCAGTCAGAACTGAAAAAGCAGGTGCAAAGGCCGGAGAAAAATTTCAGGGAAAAGAAGCAGCCGGAGCAATAAAATTTGCAAACCGTATTATAAAACCGCTGGAGACGGTAAGCTATATCATGCTTGCAGGTCTTACGGAAAAAGAAAATGACGTAAATGCCATTACCGGACGGTACCGCAGTGTACTTGAAGTAAAAGAAGAACTAAACACCGTCAAGAAACACTGGATAGACAAGGTAAATATTGATTTTGAGACAGGAAATGCCAAGGAGGACAATTATCTTAAATGGATATGTTTTCAACCTATCTTGCGAAGAATATACGGCTGTTCATTCCTTCCACATCATGATTATGGAAAAGGTGGAAGAGGCTGGAGAGATCTATGGCAGGACTGTCTTGCACTTTTACTTATGGAGCCTTCGGATGTCCGCAGGATGATTGTAAACAATTATGGCGGTGTGAGAATTGATGGAACCAATGCGACTATTATAGGAAACGAGCCCGGCGAGTTTATTGCTGACAGAAATAACATCACACGTGTATGGATGGATCACGCATTCTGGCCATTTGTAACCACAAAGCTTTATATTGACCAGACCGGTGATACAGATGTACTGTTTGAGCATACGACGTACTTTAAGGATTACCAGTCCATGAGAGGCACAAGCCATGATGAAGCATGGAATACTACATATGGTAACAAACAAAGGACGGCAGGCGGTCAGATATATTTTGGAACGGTTTTAGAGCATATTCTGATCCAAAATCTGTGCGCTTTCTATGATGTGGGGGAGCACAACGAGATGAAGCTGCATGGTGCAGACTGGAACGATGCGCTCGATATGGCATGGGACAAAGGCGAAAGTGTTGCATTTACATGTGCATATGCCGGAAATCTGCTTGATATAGCAAAGTGTTTAAGAAATGTGGAAAAAATAAGCGGAATAAACAGGATTGAGGTGTTAGATGAGCTTAAGCTGCTGCTTGCTGATGACGAAATACTTTACAACTGCCCTGACAAAAAGCAGGAGCTTCTCATGAGCTATGCAAAGGCATGTGAGAACTGCACAAGCGGAGGCACTGCTCTTATCCCAATAGCTGCGATTTGCGAAAACCTGGAGCATAAGGCTGAGTGGATGATGAAAAACATCCGCGAAAACGAATGGATATCAGATGGCACGGATGGAGGCTGGTTCAACGGATATTATGACAATAACGGCAGACCGGTGGAACGATGTGAGAGTGGAGATGTACGCATGATGCTTACAGGACAGGTATTTGCCATCATGAGTGGAACCGCAAAAAAAGAACAGATCAAGGCAATCTGTAATAGCGCAGACAAATATCTGTTTGATCAAAAAGCCGGTGGCTACAGACTAAACACTGATTTTAAGGAAGAAAAGTTTGATCTTGGAAGAATGTTTGGATTTGCATATGGTGAAAAAGAAAATGGTGCTGTATTCTCACATATGGCTGTAATGTATGCCAATGCGCTCTATAAACAGGGCTTTATAAAAGAGGGTTACAAGGTATTAAAGACGCTTCTTGATACTGCGATGGACTTTGACAGAAGCAGGATGTATCCGGGAGTACCGGAGTATTTTGATAATGATGGAAGAGGTCTGTATTCATATCTTACAGGTGCCGCAAGCTGGTATATGCTTACTATGATAACATCTGTATACGGAGTCCATGGAGAGCTTGGAGATCTTGTTATTGAGCCTGTACTCATGCCACAGCAGTATAACGAAAAAGGTGATGCAAAAGTTTCGTTAGAATTTGCAGGTCATGGATTTGATATTTTAGTTCACAATCCTGATAAGCTCGAACCTGGGGATGCGCAGGTCAAAAGAGCACTCTGTGATGATGTAAAAGTGGAAAATGTTACAGGAAACAGCGTGCGTATTCCAAGGCATGCTATTGAAATGCTTTCTACAGATAAATGTCATACGGTTGAGATATACATAGAGTGATAGTTTATAAAATTAATAGCGTTTGATATCGTATCATTGGGTATCAGCTAAATAAAATTCCCATGCATGTTTGCGTGGGAATTTTTTGTGCGTAGTACAAGGCTTTTGGCATCAGGCTACCACATGGATTTGTAGTACCTGTCGCGATATTTCTTTGGCGTAAGCCCCGTAAAACTCTCGAATATCTGGATAAAGTGGCTCTGTGATGAAAATGACAGGTAGTTGGCTATATCTATAATCGGCTTATCTGAGTATTTGAGCAGGTGAGTCGCTTTTTCTATTTTCTTTTCCCTTATATAATCACTTATCGAAACACCGAGATTCTGCTTGAATACCCTTGAAAGATAGCTCTCGGAAAGCCCTGTGTATGCAGCCAGATCAGCTATTGTGATACGCTCTTTTATGTTGCTGTATATATAGTCAACACACTGGGTAACAGGCTTTGAGAGGATAGACGATTTCTTCTGCAGCACCATCTTACCTGTGAAATCCTTTGCCATCTCGTGATGCAGGTCAGCAACCTGGCGTACGGTGGAACAGCTGTCCATCTTAAGTATATAGAAGTCACTCAGACGGTATGCCTGCTCAGGCTCGAGTCCTCCATCAATACAGTATCTTGTGATCATGGCGGTTGTGACAACAAAGTGATATTTGATATTCTGTAAAGTATTTCTGGACAATACACCTGTTCCGTCAAGGTGTATAAATGCATCTTCTTTGCAGTTTTTTATTACATATTCCATATCCCCGGTTTTGACTGCGTTATAAAAACTATATTCAATACTTGGAGCACGATGCAGTGATTCGCTCTCGCTGTCAACAAATTCTGCGTCATACCATTCTTTTGAAAGTGCCATAAAGGTTCTCCTTTGCAACAAAATATTAGATTTATGTCATCTTTCTATTATTATGACATGAATCTGATATTTTTACAATTTCAACCATATAGTATTGCCGATCATGAAGCCTGCAATTGCAGTACAGGCAATTTTCACATTTGTAGGTTCATGGAACAACTACTTCACACCGGCCCTGATCATCCAGTCAAAGAACAAGATGACAGTACCAATTTTGATTGCCACACTTCGAGGAGCGGACTATATGAATTTCGATATGGGAAAAATATATATGATGATAACAGTAGCTATCGTGCCTATTATTGTTGTATATCTCCTCTTATCAAAATATATTATTGCCGGTGTCACACTTGGAGGCGTGAAGGAGTAAACGATTTAATTAGTTTTAGTATCAGAGCAGATGGCTTACATATATGTTATGTGGGTCATCTGTTTTTTAGTATATTGAAATATGAGGTACAGCATATTTTTTATTTAGGAAATATTGTGGCACCTATGCAGTATATCAGCAAAAGAATGCAGCAGAACTTGCAGAATATATCCAGTCAAATATCCTGCCGGATTATGATAATTTTGTCAAAGCAGGAGAACAGTACAATAACGATGCAGTGCATATAAATGATATTGTAGGTAATTTCAATAAGATGTCGTTTGAGCGCAGGCAGAGCATTATAATAATTAAAGGCTGTTGAATGGCAGAGCGGTGTATGATTGATGATTAAATCGACTTAGACATTAATCGTGACAGATACACAGAAAATATCTATAATTTACATATTCTTGTAGGGAAATTAATTTAGGTTTTACACAATTATATTATACTTAGTATGTATTATAATCTGAAAGCGCATGTGAAAGGAAGGATGGACTTATGAGAAAATATTTATTATCGATTCGTAAAAGCCTTTGGAACTGTAATTGTAGAAGGGGCTATTGTAGATATGATAACTGGGGAAGTATGTTTTTCTACACAAAAGGTTAGATATGCGCCGGTAATTAACGGTAAAAATATATTTACCGATGCATATATTACTAAAAGATATACTATTACTTATGACAAAATTACTGGTAGAATGTCATAT
>ENA-OWZP01000564-OWZP01000564.1-human-gut-metagenome-genome-assembly--contig:-NODE-564-length-13216-cov-6.512575_pt1 | contig 13216 bp, 10 predicted proteins | sample MGYA00249258_ERZ652111 | MGnify/ENA primary metagenome ERZ652111 (study PRJEB26925, sample SAMN05826993) | human gut metagenome | biome: ENVO:2100002; feature: ENVO:00000062; material: ENVO:00002003...
GTCTTAGGGTCTCGTGGGCTCGGAGATGTGTATAAGAGACAGGATATGGCCACCAAGCAGGCCTGCGCCGCTGTGGGCCAATGTGAGTTGATGTACACCTACGACCGTCTGTTCACCGCCTACAACCACAATGTGGCGCAGATCCTGCTCACCGGCGTGGATGTGGAGCACGAGGGACGGCGGCTGAATTTCCAGAACACCCTGACCCGGCTGCTGGAACTGGGTGCACTGCCCATCATCAACGAGAACGACACCGTTGCCACTGATGAGATCACCTCCATCGGCGACAATGACACGCTGGCCGCCATCGTCACCTGCTGCATCCATGCGGATCTGCTGGTGCTGCTGAGCGACATCGACGGCCTGTACACCGCCAACCCCCACACCCACCCGGACGCAAAGCTCATCCCGCTGGTAGAGCGCATCACTCCGGAGGTGCTGGCGCTGGCAGACGGGGCAGGCTCCGCATTGGGCACCGGCGGCATGTCCACCAAGCTCCGTGCCGCCCAGATGGTAACGGCAGAGGGCGCTGACATGGTGATCGCCAACGGCTCCCACCCGGAGCTGCTCTATGACATTGCAGACGGCAGACCCGCAGGCACCCGCTTTGCGGGCAGAAAGGAGGGCTGACCCATGACGACACAGGAGATCCTGGAAGCCGCCCGCGCAGCCAGAAGCGCGCTGGGCCTTTCCTCGGGCGAGGTGCGCCGCGCCGCCCTGCTGGGCATGGCAGAGGCGCTCTGCTCCCCTGCCCGCCAGCAGGCCATTCTGGATGCCAATGCCGCCGACCTGGAAGCAGCCAGGGGGCACATCTCGGAGGTCATGCTGGACCGGCTGGCCCTGACACCGGAACGCATCAGCGCCATGGCAAAGGGCATCCGGGAAGTGGCTGACCTGCCCGACCCGGTGGGCAAAGTTCTGCGCCGGGTGGAGCGCCCCAACGGGCTGGTCATCGAAAAGACCGCCGTGCCCATGGGCGTGATCGCCATCATCTACGAGAGCCGCCCCAACGTGACCAGCGATGCCGCCGCCCTTGCCATCAAGAGCGGCAATGCCTGCATCCTGCGGTGCGGCAGAGAGGCATGGCGCAGTGCCAACGCCATTGTAGCGGCTCTGCGGGAGGGTCTGCGGGCAAACGACCTGCCCGAAACAGCGGTCTGCCTGATCGAGGACACCACCCACGCCTCGGCCAACGCCCTGATGACGGCGGTGGGCTATGTGGATCTGCTCATCCCGCGCGGCGGGGCCGGGCTCATCCGCGCCTGTGTGGAAAACGCAAAAGTCCCCTGCATCCAGACCGGTACTGGCATCTGCCACATCTTCGTGGATGCTTCTGCCGAGCAGGATAAGGCGCTGGACATCATTGAGAATGCCAAGGCCAGCCGCCCCAGCGTCTGCAACGCGGAGGAGGTGTGCCTGGTGCACCGTGACATTGCGGCAGAGTTCCTGCCCAAGCTGGCCCGGCGGCTGGGCCCTGACCGCGCTGCAAAGGGGCTGCACCCGGTGGAGCTGCGGCTTGACCCGCGTGCCTCCGCCATCATCCCCGGCACCCCTGCAGGCCCTGCGGATTTTGACACCGAGTTCCTGGACTACATCCTGGCTGTCAAGGTCGTGGACAGCGTGGAGGAGGCCGTCAGCCACATCGCCGCGCACTCCACCGGCCACAGCGAAGCCATCCTGACCCGGAACGAGGCCCATGCCGCCCTCTTTACGGCGGCGGTGGACAGTGCGGCGGTCTACGTCAACTGCTCCACCCGCTTTACCGATGGCGGGGAGTTCGGGCTGGGGTGCGAGATGGGCATTTCCACCCAGAAGCTCCACGCCCGTGGCCCCATGGGGCTGGAAGAACTGTGCAGCTACAAGTACATCATCCACGGCAGCGGCCAGATCCGCTGAACCGTTCAATTGCGAAAACATTTTTCCGTTTTTTCTCACAGGCCGCCGTGGAAGGACAGCGGCCTGTATTTTTGTTTTGCAGGGATGGACTGTTTTTGTTACGGAAACACTTTCATCCCAAAATTTTGAAAAAATTTTTTCTGTTCGTATCACGATGTATTTTTCATTTCTCCATTCTGTACAAAAACAAAGTCATACTTTTGGCCGAAATTAGGGCAAAAGCCCTCATTTCCCCCTTGACAACCCATATTTCGCCGCGGTAAAACTATATTGGAGAGTGTGGAGACAAGTTCAGCGGGACGTTTTGAAATGCGCCCGGAACCGTTCTTCCCACAACTGCAATCCATTTCAAACCGCTGTCCGCATGACGACACTAGTACAAAGGAGAGAGCGAATTATGACAATTGCCATTCTTGCACATGATTCCCGCAAAGAACTTGCACTTCAGTTCTGCACCGCCTACAGTGGTATCCTGTCCCGGAACACTGTCATTGCCACCGGTACCACCGGCCGGATGTTGAACCAGGCCACCGGCTTGCCAGTTCACTGTTACCTCTCCGGAAAGCTGGGCGGCATCCAGCAGATCACCGCCCGTGTTGCCTGCGATGAAGTGGATCTGGTGCTGTTCTTCCGCGACCCGCTCCGGGCCGACAGCGGCAGCTCCAACGAGCAGAACCTGCTCCGCCTGTGCGATATGCACAGCGTGCCCATTGCCACCAACATTGCCACCGCCGAGGTACTGCTCCGCGGCATGGATCAGGGGGATCTGGACTACCGGGAAGGGATGCACCCGCCGGTGATCGAGCCTCTGGCCGCTCCCCGCCGCGCCGTGTGCTGAGGACTGCCTGACATTTTTTGTGTATAGAGGGAAACGTAAAACAGCGCCGCCGAAGCTTTTCATAGCTTCAGCGGCGCTGCATTTTTATGCAGTTTTCAGTTCATTTTCCGGGGAAGTGACATCATTCCAGACCGGCCATCTGCTTGACAGCCTTCATGGCGAAGGTCAAGGTGCGGCCCATAGCCACACCGGCCATCAGGCAGGGATAGTTGTTGGCAAAGAAGCTGCCGGACATATCGCCGGTGATATACAGGCCGGGCATGGGCTTGTTATCGTTGTCCAGAGCCTGACCCTTTTCGTTGATGGCAATGCCCTGCTCAGTGGTCAGCAGAGAGGCACCCAGCCAGCAGCCGTAGAAGGGAGCGGTGCGGATGGCGCTGAGGCGGTAAGCGGGCTTGCCGAAGTCCTCGTCCTCCTGCTTGTCGTAGAGCTCGTTGTAACGGTCAACAGTGGCCAGGAAGGTATCCTTTGCCTCGCCGGTAAAGCCCAGCTTGTCGGCCAGCTCCTCGAGGGTATCGCACTTGAACAATGCACCGGCGGCAATGGCCTCGTCCATCTTACCCTGAATGTACTTCTCACCGCCGTTACGGGTCTGGTGAGCGTCCGGGACACGGGCTGCGGCATTGCACCGGAGGATCAGTCCGCCGTATTTGACCGGTATTTCCACACCACCACCTCTTCCAAGCACGACTCCACCGGTCTGGGACTGACCATTGCGCAGGAGCTTGCCCACCTGCACCACGGAGAAATCCTATTGGAAAGTGAAGTAGGCAAAGGCAGCTGCTTCACGTTAAAGCTCCCCCTACTATCCGCTTAACAGAGAAATCCCCCGCCATAGGCGGGGGGTTTCTTTATAGCATCCTATTTGAATTTAAGCCAGCGGATCCCACAGCTTCATGGGCAGGGGCTCCTGTTCCAGCAGGGCGCGCTGGGCATCGCTCAGCAGGCTCTTGCGGACGGTGATCTGGTAGACATTGGCCTTGAACCACTTCTCGCTGCCGATGTAATAGCCCTTCTGGCCGGAGGCATCGCCCCAGCTGTTCTCGATCTTCCAGCGGTCAGCCTTACCGTTCTCGTCCAGATTGACACCGCAGAACATCATGCAATGGTTCATGGTGCTTTCACGGGTGAGCAGCCGCTCGGCCTTGGTCATGCCAAAGGTCAGGCCGCCCAGCACCTCGCCGTACTGGAAGCAGTCGGGATCCCAGTAACCGTTGGCGCGGTCGCCGTCGGGGTGGCAGTCGCAGCTGAACATGACCCCCTCCCCTGCCTGCAGCTGACGGATGGTCAGATCCTCCAGCTCCTCCTGCGAGAGGTTCAGCCAGAACATATTTTCCTCCACCACGTCACCCATAAAGGGCTGGCAGTAGGTGCGGTTCAGCGCATGGATGGGCGAGGAGATGATGACAACGTAATCATCCAGATCATTGCCCACATATTTCTCCAGGAAGGTGTGCGGGGTCAGGCTCCGTTCGCAGTGGTAGTGCTCCTCCTTGTCGGTATACTCAAAGTCAAAGCTCCTGGGAGGCTGGCCGTAGAGGATGCACAGGGCGTTGTAGATCTCCGCCAGCATCTCCTCGCGGCGGGCGGCCGTGTCCTTTCCCTCTTTTGCCATGGCCCGCAGTTCCAGCGCATCCTCCCGCAGCTTGCGGTTCAGGATGGGCAGATACTTGGCCGTGCCGGTGGAGTGGACAGTTTCCGGCATGACCCAGGAGGGCACCACGCCGTACTTTTTGATCAGGCTGATGGCCATATCCCACTGGCCGCCGTCGGGCAGCGGGTTGCCCAGCAGGGTGTAGGTCTCGCGGTCGGTCAGGTCCTGATCCGCAAAGTGGAGGATGTTCTCAAGGAAGAGATTTGCCTTTTCCAGCTTATCGTAGAACGCCAGATAGGTGGGAGAGAAGGAGAAATCCTCCAGATCGCACTTGGCGATCACCCGCTGGCGCAGGACGTTCAGGGTGGAGAACATCCAGCAGCGGCCGCTCTGCTTCTGGTTGGTGATGTTATTGGTCTTGACCAGCACAGAGAAGTCCATCCGCAGCTTGGCAGCGGCGGCGGGCACAAAGGCCGCGTCCGGCAGAGCCGTGCGGGAAACTGCATTGGACATCACATTCAGCTCCGGGCGGGCAGCATAGCCCTGCTCAAAGCGTTCCAGCATCCGGGCATCAATGGAAGTAACACGATTCATTTGATTCACGCTTTCTTTCTGAAAAGATCAATCCTTGAAATAAGCATTCTGCACGGCCAGCAGGACACCGGCACGGCTTGCAGCAAAGTTCAGGCCGCCCTGCAGGTAGCAGGTGTAAGGCTCACGCAGGGGGCCGTCGCAGGAGAGCTCGATGGTGCTGCCCTGGGTAAAGCTGCCGCTTGCCATGATGACCTCATCGGTATAGCCCGGCTCCGGAGAGGGTTCCGGTGCGGCATAGCTGTCCACGGGACTGGCGGCCTGAATGCCGCGGCAGAAGCCGATGAGGGCATCGGCGGTATCGGCATCAAAGCAGGTCACGATATCGTTGTGGTCTTCGCAGTAGCGCGGGATGGGCTTTTTGCCCACCAGCTCCAGCAGGCACTGGGCATAGATGGCGGTCTTGATGGCTTCACACACCACGCCGGGGGCATAGTAGAAGCCAAGATACATATCACGGGGCGTTTCCAGTGTACAGCCCAGCTCCTTGCCCAGTCCGGGGGCGTTCAGGCGGTAGGCGCACAGCTCCACCAGATCCTTCCGGCCCGCGATATAGCCGCCGGTGGGGGCGATGCCGCCGCCCGGGTTCTTGATGAGGCTGCCCACCACAAGGTCCGCACCGGCCTGGCAGGGCTCCTTCATCTGGGTGAACTCGCCATAGCAGTTGTCCACAAAGATGATGATCCCGGGGTTGGCGGCACGGGCCGTGTCGGCGATCTTCTGAATGGTATCCAGATCAAAGGCATTGCGCTGCAGGTAGCCGCGGCTGCGCTGGATATGGCAGACCTTTGCCCCCGGGGCCTTTTGAGCGATCAGCGCGTAATCCGGGGTGAAATCGGCCTTGAGGGGGGCTTCGTCGTACCGGATACCGTAGTCCATCAGGGTGCCGGTGCCCTTGCCCTTGCCGTCCAGACCGATCACGCCCTCCAGCGTATCGTAGGGGCGGCCGGTAGCAGCCAGCAGGGTATCCCCTGCCCGCAGCAGGCCGAACAGGGCCACCGCCAGCGTATGGGTGCCGCTCTGGAACTGACTGCGCACAAGGGCATCCTCCGCGCCCATCACCTCGGCAAAGATCTGCTCGAGCTTGGCGCGGCCGGTATCCCACAGGCCATAGCCGGTGGTGCCCAGCATATCGGTGGAGGACATCTGAGTATCGGCAAAGGCCTTGAGCATTTTCAGCTGGTTGTAGTCCCGGATCTCCTCCATGTGGTGGAAATAGGGCTGGCAGAGCTCCATGGCTTTTTCGTCCAGCGCCAGGACTTCGGGTTTGTAATCAAAAAAGTGGTTCAGCATTGACATAATCTATCCTTGATCTTTATTTTCATATCGGGCATACTCTCCCAGCTTTTCAAAGCCGAGGCGGGTATAAAAGTGCACCCGTTCCGGAGAGCAGAGAAAGAGGGGCTGCAGGCCCTGCGCCGAGAGGGTGTTGGCCAGACGGACGATAAGCCGCCCGCCGATGCCGCGCCCCCGCAGGGGCTCCACAGTCTCGCCGCAGGCCATGTAAGCCTGCTCTGTTCCAATGGCGTAAGCGCCCACGGTGCAGGCAAGCTCCCCGCCCTGTTCCAGAGCCCAGACCACAGCCCTGCCGCGGGCGCGCTTTGAGCAGAGCTCAGAGTAAAAATCATCCCGCCGCGTGGGGCGGTCCGGAAACAGCATCTGTGCAACGGGGCCCGCCGGGGGCTCCGGGTCAAAATGCAGGGAGGCCCAGAGCGTTTCTTCCACAGCGGGTTCCGGCAGCTGCTTTCCCGGTGCCAGGCCAAAGACAGAATGGGACTTTGCACGGGCCCAGCCGGTGGGCGGCGGGCACTCGGCTTCGTCCAGGATGACCGCCTTACAGCCGCAGAAATGCAGGAAGCTGGCCAGTTCGTCCGGGTTGGCATGGCCCGCCAGCCAGGCGGTGCTGCCGCCCACATCCAGCGCCAGCGTTGGCCCGGCGAAGAACCGGCCCGGCTGGCTTTTGCCGAAAAGCTCCAGCGCCTGCGGCATCGTGACCCCAAGGCAGAGCTTTCCGCGGCAGGCGCTGCGGAACCGCTGCCTCTGGCGGGGCGTTCTGACCTGCGTGATCATTTCAGTGCGTTGACGATGTTCTTGAACTCGCGGCCGCGCACCTCAAAGTTGGGGTAGAGGTCGAAGGAGGCGCTGGCGGGAGACAGGATGATGATATCGCCGGGCTTTGCGGCGGCACGGGCCAGCTCCACAGCGTGCTGCATATTATCCGCGTGCTGGATGGGCAGTGCTGCCTCGTTGAAGCCGGGGTCCTCCCGCAGGGCCTTTTCAATGCGGGGGCCGGTGGCACCCATCAGCACCAGATCCTTGACGTGGGCCACGATCTCGGGGGCCAGCGGCTCATAGGGGATGTGCTTATCGTAGCCGCCCGCAATGAGGATGACCTTCTGGTCAAAGCTGCGCAGGCCCGCAATGGTGCGGGTGGGGCTGGTGCCGATGGAATCGTTGTAGTAGAGCACGCCGTCCAGCGTGCGCACCGGCTCAATGCGGTGCTCCACGCCGGTAAAGGTGCTGCCCACCTTCTGGATGGCCTCCACGGGCACCTCTCCCCAGACTGCGGCGGCAGCGGCCAGCAGATTCTCGATGTTGTGCAGGCCCCGCAGCTTGATGTCCTTCTGGGCCAGGAAGGGCGTTACCACGCCGTCCTCGGCCATGCAGAGCATGTTGTCCTCTTTGCGCAGGAAGGCACCGTTGTCGGTATCGTGCAGGCGGGTGAACCAGACCTGCCTACCCTTGCAGTCCTTCTGCATGGAGCGGCTGATCTCGTTCTCGTAGCCCAGCACGGCACGGCAGGGCGGGTTCTGGTAGAGCAGGATGTTGCGTTTTGCGTCGATGTACTCCTGCATATCCTTATGGTGATCGAGGTGGTTGGGGGTGACGTTGGTCACCACCGCGATCTTCGGGCTCTGGTGCATGCTGATGAGCTGGAAGCTGGACAGCTCCACCACAGCCACATCCTCCGGCCGGACCTCGGGCAGCATGGGCAGCAGGGCCGCGCCGATGTTGCCGCCCAGATGTACTTTGCGGCCTGCGGCCTCGTAGAACTTGGAGATGAGGGTGGTGGTGGTGGTCTTGCCGTCAGAGCCGGTCACGGCCACGATCTCGCAGGGGCAGAAATCGAAGAAAAGCTCGACCTCGCTGGTGACCATGGTGCCCGCCGCCATGGCATCCTGCAGGGGCTTTTCAAAGTAGCCCACAAAGCCGGGGGTACGCATGATGATATCCTGGCCCTTGAAGCCGTCCAGATAGTGTTCGCCCAGGCTCAGGTCAATGCCCAGTTCCCGGATGGTAGCGGCATAATCGCCAAACTCCTCCACGCTCTTTTTCTGGTCGCACAGGGTCACATGGGCCCCCAGCTCCACAAACTCCTTGATAAGGGTCTTGTGGCTGACACCGGCACCGATGAACGCCACCTTTTTGCCCTGGATGAGTTCTGCAAGCTTCTGCTGATCTTTCTGCATAAAGAAAGAACCTCCTCTATGAAAATTCAGGCTGAAATTGATTCACTGCTCCATTTTACACCTTTTCCAGCCAATTGGCAACGCCAAACCTTGTTCTGGCCCCGGATGCACCGAAATCCTATCTGAATTCACAAAATGTCGATTGTCTTTTCCGACCGTTTCCGCTATACTTTAGTTGTATCATCTTACAAGGAGCGCATTTTCTTGAAACATTCCCTGATCCGCTTTTCCGCAGTGGTGCTGACCATTGCGTTTGTTTTTGCCCTGACCGGCTGTGGTTCGGGCTCCAACAGCTTCACCTGGTTCGTGGACAGCATCCCGGCCAACCTTGACCCGCAGGTGGCCTCGGCTTCTGCGGATGTCATCGCCTGCGAAAACCTGTACAGCGGCCTTGTCCGCAAAGATCCCAGCGGCAAATATGAGCCTGCCCTCTGCGAACGGTGGGAGAAGTCCTCCGACGGCCTCACCTACACCTTCTACCTCAAGGATGGCCTGACTTACACCGCCGCCAAGGGCAACGCCACCGACTACGCCATCACCGCCGAGGATTTTGTGTTCGCTTTCCGGCGCTTGTTCCGGGCGGAGACCAACTCCCCCTACGCGGTGGAGTTTGCGGCCCTTGAAAACAGCGCCGCCGTGCTGGCCGGGCAGATGCCCGAGAACGCGCTGGGAGTCACGGCCTCCGGGCCGCTGACGCTGGTGTTCCACCTGAACAGTGCCGATGACAACTTCCTCGAGAAGCTCACCCTGCCCGGTGCCATGCCCTGCGATGAGGAATTTTTCAATTCCACCCGGGGCACCTACGGTCTGAATGCTTCGTCCACCCTTTCCAGCGGCAGCTTTTACATCTACAACTGGACAGCCAGCGGCCTGTTCCTGCGGCGTGCCCCCTCGGACAGCCTCATCGACAGCCTGCGGCTGGTGCAGAACACCAACAGCGCCGGGCAGTCCGCCGCAGAGCTGATTGCCAACGAGAAGTGCTCTGCTGCCCCGGACGACACCGCCGCGCCCACCACCCTGACTTCCCTCTCCTACTCCGATACCACATGGAGCCTGCTGTTCAACTGCAGCAGCGTGTTTGCTTCCACCGAGCTGCGGCAGGCACTGGCCTCCGCCGCGCGGGGTGCAGCCGAGGTGCCGGACGGCGGGCTCTATGCCGCCGCCAACGGTCTGGTACCGGACGGCCTGACTGTGGACGGCATGAACTACCGGGATACCGCCGGGGATGTGACTCCCGCCGCGGTGGATGCCCGGGCGCTCTACCTCACGGCGCGGCAGACGCTGACCACCTCCGACTTCAACAAGGTCAGCCTGATGGTGCCTGCCGGTTCCGGCGTGACCAGCGCCGCTGAGGAGATCAATGGCGTGTGGCAAAAGGAGTTTTCCCTCTTCTTCTCCGTAGAGGAAGTGGACGAGGAGACCTTTGCGAAACGGCTGGCCGAGGGGGACTACACCATCGCCTTGGCCCCCATCAGCGCCGAGGGCGGCAGTGTGTACAACATGCTGAACCAGTTCACCGCAGCGGGCGGCAGCCTGACCGGCTATGCAGATTCCCTGTATGCCACCCAGCTGCAGGCCAGCACCCAGGCCACCGGAAGCTCCCGCTGCCGTCTGCTGGGCGATTGTGAGCGCCAGCTGCTCAGCGATGCCGTGGCGGTCCCTCTGTTTGCCCAGCAGAAGCGCCTGCTGATCGCACCCGGCATCCAGAACCTCATCTTTGACCCCTTTGGCCCGGTGCTGGATCTGACCTATACCACAAAAGAATGATGTGCCACAAAAAATACCGGAGCAGCTGCCTGCCCCGGTATTTTTCTTATCCTTTTTTGATGCCGAACAGCCTGCGCAGAACGCCGCGCAGACACTTCGGGCTTTTGATAACGACCACCTGCATCGCTCTCCCGCCTTTCGTGGTGTGATACCACAATATAAGCGGCAGGACGGCAAAGTGTGCGGCTCAGGCCTTGTTCCCGGTCAGGATCGGTGTATCCGGCACCGTTTCCACGACCACCAGCGCCCCCTTGCGGGTGGAGATGGTGATGCAGTCTGAGCCTTCGGCATACTCATTGCTGACCCCCAGCGGATAACCGGCCACCAGCACATCATCGGTGAGCTCATAGTAGGAACCGTGCTCACACACGCCCTCCGCCCTGCCCTCCATGGGGAAAGCGGAGAAATAGAAAAATTCCTCCTTCGGGTAGGCGCGGGTCTCGCCGGAGCGGACAAAGGTAATGCGGCTGCGCTCATCCTGAAGCGTTGCCCGCACCCCCCGTTCTTCCAGCCCAAGGCCGGTGGCAAGATTCGAGAGGGTATGCTCGATCCGCCTGCCGCCCAGCGCCCCCAGAAGAAGCACCTCGGTAAAGCCCTTCTCACTGGCAAGCTTGGCGGCATATTCGGTGTCGGTGTCGTCCTTGACGTGAGGCAGGACGATGATATCGTCGTTCTGCTGCACCGGACAGGGCGCGGTATCAAAATCTCCCAGGATGATATTGGGCTTGCAGCCCAGCGGCGCACAGTTGCGGTAACCAGCATCACAGGCGATGATGAAGTCATCGGGGCGGAGCAGACGCTTCAGCTCCGGCGAGACCGGGCAGGCCGAGAGGATCACGCAGCGCATCACATTCCCCTCCTCTGCCAGTCCTTGACATCCTTGACTTCCTCATACATGGCACAGTAGCTGTCGTACCGGGTCTGGGAGAGTTTTCCCTCGGCCAGAGCGGCACGGATGGCACAGCCCTTTTCCGTACGGTGGGAGCAGCCCGTGAACTGGCACTGCCCAAGGTAGGGCCCGAACTCCGGGAAGGCGTGCTCCAGATTCTCCTTGGGGATGAACCCGGCGCGGTTGGCTTCCAGGCTGGCAAAGCCGGGGGTATCCGCAATGCGGCCCCCAAAGGCCTCAAAGATGGTCACCTCGCGGGTGGTGTGGCGGCCGCGCCCCAGCTTCTGGCTGATGGCGCTGGTCTCCCGCTCGGCCTGAGGCAGCAGGGTGTTCAGCAGGGTCGATTTGCCTACACCGGAGTTGCCGCAGAAGGCGCAGAGCCGCCCGCTGATCCACTGCCTGACCTCGTCCAGCCCTTCCCCGCTGTCGTAGCGGATGGCAATGAAGGGCAGAGTGGATCTTTCATAGGCGCTGCGCAGGAACTCCACCTCACCGAGGTCAGCCTTGGTGCAGACGATGACGGGCTGCACCCCCTTGTCCACGGCAATGGCCGAGAGCTTGTCCAGCACCAGCGTGCTGGGGGTAGGCTGGGTGGTGCTGGCCACAAGGAACAGCACATCCAGATTGGCCACAGGCGGCCGGACAAACACGTTTTTGCGGGGTGCGATCTCGGCAATGACTGCCGCGCCGTTCTCGGTCTCCAGCGTCACCTCATCGCCCGCCACGGGGGTGATCTTCTGTTTGCGGAAGATGCCCCGGGGCTTGCACTCGATCACACCCTCTTCGGTCTTGACGTAGTAAAATCCGCCAATTCCTTTTACGATATATCCCTTCATCCGTTCCTCCCTCAGGACAGCAGCGCGCTCCACCAGTCGCCCAGGCCGGTACCTTCACTGCTGGAAGAATCGCCGCTGCTGGAAGAGCTGCCCCCGATCAGGCCGCTCCACCAATCGCTGGAGGAGCTGCCCGGCTGTTCAGCCGGGGTCTCAGGCACCGGCTCGGGGCCTGCGCTCACGGTAATGCTGACACGACTGTTCACCTTGACGGTAGATCCTGCTGCCGGGCTCTGGGCGATGATGGTACCGGCGGGCTGGTCGCTGTACTGCTCGGTGGTGCTGCCAAGACCCAGCTTGTTCTGCACCAGCACGGAGCGGGCATCGTCCACACTCTTGAGGCCGGTCAGGGCAGGTACCTTGGCCGTGGTGTTGACCTGCGGGCGGCTGACATAGACCACCACCGTGGAGCCTGCGGCCACCTGACTGCCCGCAGCAGGTTCGGTGCGGATGATGGAGCCTGCGGCCACGCTGGGTTCCACCGCCTGGGTGATCAGGACAGAGACCCCCAGATCCTTGAGCTGCTGCTCACCATCTGCCTGTACATAATTGGAGACATCCGGCACGGTGACATACTGGATGCCCAGGCTGACGGTCAGGGTCACGCTCTGGCCCTCGCGGACGGTACGGCCCGCCACCGGGGACTGCCGGTAGACGTAACCGGCGGCGTAATCGTTGCTGTAGGCCTGCTCCCAGTTGATGACGATCTGGCCGGATGCCACCTGCTGGGAAGCGTTGACCTCATCCTGGGTCATGCCGCTGTAATCTGCCAGCACCACATCAGCCTTTTCCCCCATCAGGGAGCTGGAATCATTCAGGATCATCCAGCACAGGGCCGCGCAGGCCAGTGCAAAGGCCACGGTGATGCCGAACAGCACCGGCAGGAACACGGTGCGCTTTTTCTTTTTTCTGCCTTTTGCCGGGGCACTGCCGCGCTCCGGACGGGATTCTTTTCTGGGCATAGGGGGTTCCACCACCTTTTCAGGAATTTCATCGGGGAGATAGGTGTAGTTGAACACGATGGCCGGGTTCTCTACATAGGCGTTGAGGGCTTCCAGCATCTCAGCAGCGCTCTTGTAGCGGTTTTCGGGCCGCTTTGCCATGGCACGCTCGGTGATCTCCACCAGCCCCACCGGCACCCAGGGAGCCAGTTCCCGCAGGCTCCTGGGCTGATCCGAGATCTGCTTGATGGCCACCTCCACCACGTCATCGGCATCGAAGGGCAGATGCCCCGAGAGCATCTCGTACATCATCACGCCCACCGAATAGAGGTCGCTGGTGAAGTCGGTCTCATCCTGTCTCTTATACACATCTCCGAGCCCACGAGACCCTAAGACA
>ENA-OWZP01000572-OWZP01000572.1-human-gut-metagenome-genome-assembly--contig:-NODE-572-length-13133-cov-7.785747_pt1 | contig 13133 bp, 10 predicted proteins | sample MGYA00249258_ERZ652111 | MGnify/ENA primary metagenome ERZ652111 (study PRJEB26925, sample SAMN05826993) | human gut metagenome | biome: ENVO:2100002; feature: ENVO:00000062; material: ENVO:00002003...
CTCGGCCTTGAGCGGGTCGCGGAAGAAGAGCACGAGGTCTACTTCGTCGCAGGCCACCCGGGCCGAGATCTGCTGGATGCCGCCCAGCTTCCCGGAGAGGTAGCAGTGTACGGGCAGGCCGGTGGCCTGCGCCAGCATCCGACCGGTGGTGCCGGTGGCAATGACTGTGTTGCGGGATAGGATGCCGCTGTAAGCTGTGCAGAACTGCAGCGCCAGCTCTTTGCGGGAATCATGTGCAAGAATAGCAATCGTCATAACGCTCTCTCCTTCATTCCAAGTATAGTGTTGTGGATGGGCGGATATGCTCGGAAGAGTGTTCTCCGCAGTAAAACGGTCTGAAAAGTTGAAGTCTTGTGGAGAACAATTCTCAATAAACAGACTAAACCAGTGCGATTGTGTCGAATCACACCCTCATTTTAAATTTAACCCGCAGAAGGCCCGTATGTCAAGAGGTTTGTTGTGATTTTTGCAAGATAAAATGGCAAAAGTATGACTATAGCTTTGTGGAGAATGGAGAAAATTTGGATACAAGGAATTATTCTCGGATGTATTTGCAAAAATTTTTCAACCAAAAGTGTGCTTGAGAGAAAAACGGTCCATCTCGATGAAACAAAAATACAGGCCGGGGCATTTGGCCCCGGCCTGTGGAGAAAATTTTTACCGAAAGGGTGATGCATCCCGGAAAAACCCGAAAATTACCGGGTCTGGCCGTTGCCGTGGATGATGTACTTGTAGCTGCACAGCTCGCCGAGGCCCATGGGTCCCCGGGCGTGGAGCTTCTGGGTGGAGATGCCCATCTCACAGCCAAGGCCGAACTCTCCGCCGTCGGTGAAGCGGGTGGAGCAGTTGACGTAGACGGCGGCACTGTCCACTGCCGCCGTGAAGAGGGCAGCGTGGGCGTCAGTCCGGGTCAGGATGGCTTCGCTGTGGCCGGTGGAGTGAGCCGCGATGTGGGCGATGGCTTCCTCCACGCTGTCCACGACTTTCACCGCAAGGATGTAGTCGAGGAACTCCGTGTCGAAATCCTTCGGCCCAGCGGGGGTGCCGGGGATGAGGGCGGCAGCGCGCTCGTCCAGCCGCAGTTCCACCGGGTGCAGACCCTTGGCGGTGCGGTCGGGGCCGAGGCGCTGGGCCAGCTTCGGCAGGAATTCGCTCGCAATGGCGCTGTGGACGAGGCAGACTTCCTCGGCGTTGCAGACGCTGGGGCGGCTGGCCTTGGCGTTCTCAATGATGTCCAGCGCCTTGGTCTGGTCGGCGGTGTCGTCCACGAAGATGTGGCAGATGCCGGTGCCGGTCTGGATGCAGGGGACTTTCGCGTTCTCGACGCAGGCACGGATAAGTCCGGCCCCGCCGCGCGGGATGAGCAGGTCCACATAGCCGACGGCGGTCATCAGGGCGTTGGCCGAGGCATGGGTGGTGTCCTCGATGAGGCAGACTGCTGTTTCAGGCAGACCGTTTGCCCGCAGGCCCTGCCGCAAGGCCTGAACGATGGCGTTGGCCGAGCGCCACGCCTCTTTGCCGCAGCGGAGGATGCAGACATTGCCGCTCTTGATGGCGAGGGCGGCAGCGTCGCTGGTGACGTTGGGGCGGCTCTCGTAGATGATGGCGATGACGCCCATCGGCACGGCAGTCTTCTCGATGACGAGGCCGTTGGGACGCTCGATGCGGCTCAGCACCCGGCCCACCGGGTCAGGCAGGGCGGCAACGTCCCGGATGCCCTTGGCCATGGCCTCGATGCGCTGGGGCGTCAGGGCGAGGCGGTCCAGCATGACGTCGCTGATGTGCCCCTTGGCGGCGGCCATGTCCTCGGCGTTGGCGGCGAGGATGGCGTCCATGGACTCCGGTGCGCAGAGGGCATCAGCCATCCCGAGAAGGGCAGAATCACGGGTGCCGCTGTCCGAAAGGGCAACGGCAGTCTTGGCCCCGCGGGCGGCTTCCAGAATTTCCTGTGTGGTCATGTTATGCCTCCTGTCTGTGGGCCGCAAAGCGGGTGCCTGCGGCACGGCCCTCGGCGATGTCATAGAGCAGTTCGGGGTGGGCGCCGTTCGCGATGACCATGTCAGCTCCGCTGGAGGTCACCATCCGGGCGGCCCGGAGTTTGGTGGACATTCCGCCGGTACCCAGCGCCGAGCCGGCTCCGTCGGCCAGCGCCATCACTTCGGGCGTGATGTCCTCCACCAGCGGGATGAGCTTTGCGTCCGGGTGGGTGTGGGGGTTGGCAGTGTAGAGGCCGTCGATGTCGCTCAGCAGCACCAGCAGATCGGCCTTGATGCAGCAGGTGACGATGGCGGCGAGGGTGTCATTGTCGCCGATGGAGGTGATCTCGTCGGTGGCGACGGTGTCGTTCTCGTTGATGATGGGCAGTGCGCCCAGCTCCAGCAGACGGGTGAGGGTGTTCTGGATGTTCTCACGGCGGCTGGCGTGCTCGATGTCCACGCCGGTGAGCAAAATCTGCGCCACCGTGTGGTCGTAGGCGCTGAACAGCCGGTCGTAGGTGTACATCAGCTCACACTGACCCACGGCGGCACAAGCCTGCTTGGAGGACATATCGGTAGGGCGGGCGGAAAGCGACAGCTTGCCCACACCCATGCCGATGGCACCCGACGACACGAGGATGACCTCATGTCCGGCGTTCTTCAAATCGCTGAGCACTTTCACCAGCTCTTCGGTGTGGCGGATGTTCAGCCGCCCGGTGGCGTGGGCCAGTGTGGAGGTGCCGACTTTGACTACGATGCGCATAGATCAACCCTTCCCCATCTCTTTGGTCTTGTTGTAGGAGGCGATGACGGCGTCCATCACCGCGCCCCGCAGGCCCTTTTCTTCCAGCACCCGCACGCCCTGGATGGTGCTGCCGCCAGGGCTGCACACGGCGTCCTTGAGTGCGCCGGGGTGCTGGCCGCTCTCAAGCACCAGCTTCGCGCTGCCCAGGACCATCTGGGCGGCGTACTCCTGCGCCTTGGCACGGGGCAGGCCGCAGGCCACGCCGCCGTCGGCCAGCGCCTCGATGAACTGGTACACCCAGGCCGGGCCGCAGCCGGACACGCAGCTGGCCGCGTCGATGAGGCCTTCCGGCACAGCATCCAGCCGCCCGGCGGGGGCCATCAATTTCAGAAACTCGGCCTCTTCCTCGGCGGTGACGTTGGAGGTGCAGTACTGGATCATACCGGCCCCCACCGAAGCGGGCGTGTTGGGCATGATGCGGATGACGGGGCAGTCGCTGCCCGCCATCTCCTGAATGCGGGCGATGGACAGGCCCGCCGCCATGCTGCACAGCACGAAGCGGCTGGGCCGTTCGGCCAGCGTAAAGCGGAGCGGTGCCAGCAGCTCCTCCATCATCTGGGGCTTGACGGCTAAGAAGATGAGGTCGCAGCGGCCTGCCACCTCGTCGTTGATGGTGGTGTTGCAGCCCAGCTCAGCGGCCAGAGCCTCTGCCTTGGCGGCGGTGCGGTTGGCCAGCCAGACGTTCTGCGGGTCCGCCGCCTTGCAGACGGCCCGGGCGATAGCCCCGCCCATGTTGCCGCAGCCTAAGAAACCGATGGTATTCAGCATAAGAAAAACCTCTTTCCCAATCAAAAGAACAGGGGAGATTCCCCCCTCTGTGTCTCCATTGTAAGCAGGGCCGGGGGAGAAATCAAGAGGAAAGCCGGAAAATGTCAAAGCTTTTCGGAAAGCTCCTGATAGACGCGCTGCGGCAGCGCAGGCTTTTTTGCTGTCCGAATCTTAAGAAAACATAAAAAGTTCATGAAAAAGTCGAAAAAGGTGCTTGCACCTGTACGGGCAGATGAGGTATCATAATAGATAGAAGTTGGAAAACTCCGCACAGAACGGGGCAAACGCGAAAGGATGGGCATTCTCGTGGCACAGACGACAAAACGCGCGCTGGAAGCATCGCTCAAAAAGCTGCTGCTCCGCAAGCCGCTGAATAAGATAACGATAAACGACATTACCGAGGACTGCGGCGTGAACCGCATGACCTTTTACTACCATTTCAAGGATATTTACGATTTGGTGGACTGGATCCTGGTGGAGGATGCCACAGAGGCACTGGAAGGCCATCAGGACTTTGAGACGTGGAGCGACGCCTTCCGCGATATGCTGGAAAAGGTGCAGGCCAACCGGGTGCTGGTGCTGAATGTCTACCGCTCCATCAGCCGGGAACAGGTGGAGCAGTACCTCTATAAAATGCTTGACCCTCTGCTGCGGATGTTTGTGGAGCGTGAAAACATCCCGGTGCAGGAAGAGGACAAGCAGTTCATCATTGATTTTTATAAGTATGGCTTTGTGGGCATGGTGCTGGAATGGATACGCCGCGATATGAAGACCGAACCAGCCATCATGGCCGAACGGCTCAACACCATGATGCAGGGGGATCTGAAGCGGGCGCTGCTGCGCTTCAGCACCGACGGCAGAGCATCAAAAATCGACGACTGATAAAAATTTGAACAAGCAGAGCAGGATGATAGAAAAACTATCACCATGCTTTTGTTGTTTATAGAACCTTTGTCGGAAAAATGTTAAAGTATTGTCAAAACAAAGGGCTGGCAAAGACCCACACAAGGAGGCAGACTTTTATGAGTATCGCGTTGGAGCCGTTGAGCCATAAGGTACAGCGTACCGCTGTCGGAAAGATGGTGGATGTGGCACTGGCTCATGTCAGAAAAGACCGTCAGAAGGCGTTTGCCGAGATGGTGGACGTCGCAAAGCAGTTCTATGGCGACTCGTTCAGCGAGGAGACGTATGAGCACGCCCGCGCAGTGCTGACCGATGCGGACAGCAAGTGGTCGAAGCTCATCAACTGTGTGCTCGACCAGACCGCGCCCAACGTGGCACGCACCACGGCGCTCAACCTTGGCTATGAGGCGTTCTTCCGGGGGACAAAGACCATCCGCGAGAACCGCACAAAGTACCACTGCAACATTCCGTGGCTGATCCTGTTCGACCCCACTTCGGCCTGCAATATGCACTGCGTGGGATGCTGGGCGGGCGAGTACGGCCACAAAAACAACCTCAGCTTTGAGGATATGGACAAAATCATCACCGAGGGCAAGGAGCTGGGGGTCTATCTCTATATGCTCACCGGCGGCGAGCCTCTGGTGCGGAAGGCGGATATTCTCCGTCTGGCAAAAAAACACAACGACGTGCAGTTTGCGATCTACACGAACTCGACCCTCATCGATGAGCCGTTCTGTGAAGAGGTCGTAAAACTGGGCAATATCGCCTTCATGCTCTCGATCGAGGGAACTCCCTCTACCAATGATGCCCGGCGGGGCGACGGCCACTATGCCGCTGTCATGAATGCGATGGACTTGCTCAAGGCCCACGGGATCCTTTTTGGCACCTCAATCTGCTATACCAGAGACAATCTCGAAGCCGTCACCAGTGACCACTTTATGCGGATGCTCTGCGACAAGGGTGCGCACTTCGGGTTCTACTTCCACTATATGCCGGTAGGCAACGAGGCCGCGCCGGAGCTGATGCCCACGCCTGCTCAGCGCAAGTACATGATCGAGCGCATCCGGTATCTCCGCTCCGAAAAGAGTGATATTCCGTTCTATCCGATGGACTTCCAGAACGATGGCGAGTTTGTGGGCGGATGCATCGCAGGCGGACGCAACTATTTCCATATCAATTCGGCGGGCGATGCAGAGCCGTGCGTCTTCATCCACTATTCCAACGCCAACATCCACGACAGCAGCATCCTCGATATTCTCCGAAGCCCGCTCTTCATGGCCTACCACAACGGCCAGCCCTTCAATAAAAACCATCTGCGTCCCTGCCCGATGCTGGAAAACCCCGAGCTTCTGCGCCAGATGGTGCATGACACCGGAGCTCACAGCACCGACTTGCAGTCGCCCGAGAGCGTAGACCACCTCTGCGACAAATGCGGTGCATATGCTGCCGACTGGAAGCCTGTGGCCGACGAGATCTGGTCGCATGTCACCCTCAAGGAGAGCCGGTACGAGAATTACAAGGATTGGGAACCGGCGCATTCCACTGCTCACGCGAAATGACTTTATCGGTCTTTCAAACATAAAATTGCGCAGAAAAGCCCCCATCTTCATCGGCTGAGGCAGCCGGGAGGATGGGGGCTTTATCTTGTTATTTTATTCTTTGCCGGAATCAATGACGATTTCGGTTTCCGTTTCTTCATCTTCCACAGGTGCGGGAGCCGGGTCGCCGGGATCGCCGAACTCGTCGTGGTAGACGGTCATCTGGTCGAGCTGGCCGTTGCGGCGCAGGCCGTGGAAGACCAGCTTCTTGATGACGTCATAGATGACGGCAAACAGCGGCACACCCACGATCATGCCCACGAAGCCCCACAGACCGCCGAACAGCAGGATGGAGAAGAGCACCCAGAAGCTCGAAAGGCCGGTGGTGTTGCCCAGGATCTTCGGGCCGATGACATTGCCGTCCAGCTGCTGGAGCACCAGAACGAAGAGCACGAACCAGATGGCCTTGATGGGGCTCTGGATGAGGATGAGCAGCGTTGCAGGCACGGCACCGATGAAGGGACCGAAGAAGGGGATGACATTGGTGACGCCGATGATGACCGACACCAGCAGTGCGCTCGGGAACTTGAAGATGATGCAGGCAAAGTAGCAGAGCACGCCAATGATGGCGGAGTCCATGATCTTGCCGTTGATGAAGCCGCCGAACATCTTGTCTGCGTAGAGGACTTCCTCCTGGATGAGCTGCGCCCAGTGGGGCTTGACGACGCTGTAGAGGATCATCTTGGCCTGTTTGGCGAACTTTTTGCGGCTGGCCAGCAGGTAAACAGCGACGATAAGGCCGATGAGCAGGTTCTTGAACCAGATTACCACATTCATGACGCCGACGCCCACACCGCTCAGGATGCCTTGTAAATTCTGCAGCGAGGGGAGCAGGGTGGTGCGCAGAGCGGTCAGATTGTCAGCAATGGCATCGTAGGCATCGTTGAAGTAGCCCATCAGTGTCTCATTATCCAAAAAGACTTTCTGTGTGTTCACCCACCGCATGAACCGGGTGATGCTGGTCTGCGCGGTGTAGTAGAGGGAGGTGACGCTTGTGATGAGCTGCGGCACCACCATCATCACGAGGGCGTAGACCACCAGCACACCGAACAGCAGAGTCGCCGCAATGGCAAGCATATTGGCCATGCTGTGGAGCTTTTCGGGGAAGATGCGGTGCAGAAAGCCCTCAATGGTGTTGCACACCGGCTTGAGCAGATAGGCGATGACGGCACCATAGATGAAGGGCATCAGGATGCCGGTCACCTTGGAGACCGCGTCGCCGAACCCGTCGAAGCGGTAGATAAAGAAGAAGAACAGGATGCTTAGACTTATCGCACCAAAGCCCGCGAGCATTCCGTAGACATAGGGCTTGATGTGCGGTTTTTTGTCCATCATGTGTGACTCCATTCCTGCCGCAGACGGCAGGAGCCGGTACGGCGATGTTTAGATTTTGTTGCTGCGGCGCCAGATGTGCATCTTCTCGGCCTCTTTGATAAGCTCCTCGCGGAAGTCGGGGTGTGCCACATTGATGAGGGCTTCGGCCTTCTCCCAGGTGGTCAGACCCTTGAGGTTGACGCAGCCGTATTCGGTGCAGAGGTAATGCAGATTGGCGCGGGTATCGGTGATGATGCTGCCGTTTTCCAGCGTGGGACGGATGCGGCTCTCGAGCTGACCGGTCTTCTTATTAAAGAAGGTAGAGGACAGGCAGATGAAGCTCTTGCCACCCTTGGAAAGGTATGCACCCAGCACGAAGTCCAGCTGGCCGCCTGCACCGGAAATGTGCTTGACGCCGGCGCTCTCCGCATTCACCTGGCCGAACAGGTCGATGTCCACCGCATTGTTGATGGAGATGAAGTTGTCCAGTGCGGAGATGCTGCGGATGTCGTTGGTGTAATCGACGGGAGCAGACATACACTCGGGGTTGTTGTTGAGGTAGTCGTACATCTTCTGGGTGCCGGCACCGAAGGCGTAGACCTGACGGCCCTTGTCCAGCTGCTTGTGTGCGCCGGTGATCTTGCCGGCCTTGGCGATGTCCACGAAAGCGTCAACATACATCTCGGTGTGGACGCCCAGGTCCTTCAAATCGCTCTGGGCGATGAGGCTGCCGATGGCGTTGGGCATACCGCCGATGCCCAGCTGCAGGCAGGCACCGTTGGGGATCTGCGGCACGACGAGGTTTGCGACCTTCAAATCGACCTCGGAAGCGGGGCCGGCAGCGGCCATCTGGCCGATGGGCGGATTGTCGCCCTCCACGATGCCGGTGACCTGGGAGATATGGACACAGTTTTCCATACCGCCGAGGCAGCGGGGCATATTGGTGTTGACCTCCACGATGATCTTCCTGGCCTTCTCACAGACAGCACCCAGATGGGAAGCGCTGGGGCCGAAGTTGAAGTAGCCGTGCTCGTCCATCGGAGTTACCTGGAAGACGGCGATGTCCAGCGGGTCGGGACTCTCGCGGTAGTAGCGGGGCAGCTCCGAATAGCGGATGGGGGAGTAGAACGAGAAGCCCTGTGCGATGGCTTTGCGTTCGATGCCGCCCATGTGCCAGCTGTTCCAGGTCATGTGGGCAGCGGGGTCGTCGATCTGGAAGATCTCAGGCACCCACATCAGGATGCCGCCGCGGAAATTGACGTTTTCCAGTTCGGGCAGGCGCTTGGCAAGGGCGGCGTCCACGGCCACGGGGGTGTTGACGCACCAGCCGTAATCCACCCAGTCGCCGCTCTTGACCAGAGAAGCAGCCTGCTCGGCAGTCATCTTTTTCTGGGCATACATTTCCATGAAATCCATTATAAACCATCCTCTCCTTTAAGAACATAAAAGAATTGTAAACTTATTATTTACAATTCTGCGGGACAAAATCTTAGCCGGAAATTTACCGTTTCTTTCCAGTCCGGACACTGTCTTATCACACCCCGGCGGTATCCTTGGGGTCGGCAGGGCAGGAGCCTCCGGCAGCGGCACACCTGCACAGTTTAGTTATAACATTAACAAACATTATAATCAAGCCCTCTTCCGCGAAAAAATGTCTCGCAGGACAATTTGACTAAATTTCTTAGGTATTTGTGGCGATTGTTTGGTATAGCAGAAACAATTTTTTTCGAAAAAGTACTTGATAAAATTTTGACGATATGGTTTACTAAGGGTGTACCAAGATGATGCGTCCCGGTGTGATGTTAATTGACTAAAAATTAACGATGTGGCAATGGCGATGAGGTCTGGTACTTGAAGCAGAAACTGAAAAGTGCTATCATGGCAACACCAAATGCGCTTTTCCAAAGCGCGCAAATAAAGGAGACCATACCGATGGCAACAGCAGTTTACCCCGGGTCCTTCGACCCGGTCACGAGAGGACATCTCGACATCATCAAGCGAGCTGCAAAGATAAACGACCAGCTCATTGTGGCAGTGCTCATCAACAGCGCAAAGAACCCTCTGTTCACCGTAGAAGAACGGGTGGCGCTGCTGCGGGAGTGCTGCAAGGACATCCCGAATGTGACGGTGGAGAGCTTCGACGGCCTGACCGTGGAGTTCGCCAAGAAGCGCCACGCTTCGGTGATGGTGCGGGGCCTGCGGGCGGTGACGGATTTCGAAAACGAGATACAGCTCGCCCAGACGAACCACGCACTGATGCCCGGCATCGAGACGATGTTCCTTGCCACCAGCATCAAGTGGAGCTACCTTTCCTCCACCATCGTCAAGGAGGCTGCCCGCTATGGCAGCAACATCTCCAAGTTCGTGACGCCCAACGTAGAGAATGCCATCCACGCCAAAGTGGAGCAGCTCCGGGCGGAAGGAAAGACGATCTGATACCTTTTATAATGCAGAAAGGCCCTCGGGCTTTTTGATAAATAGTTTTACGAAACCCCGAAACAGATAAATTCAGGAGGCTATTAACATGAAGAAAATTGTTATCGCATCTGCCTGCCGTACCGCTATTGGTAAGTTTGGCGGCACCCTGGCAAACGTCCCTGCTGCAGAGCTGGGCTCCATCGTTATCAAGGAGGCCCTGAACCGTGCTAACGTGAAACCCGAGCAGGTCGATCATGTTTACATGGGCTGCGTCATCCAGGCTGGTCTGGGCCAGAACGTCGCTCGTCAGGCTTCCCTGAAGGCTGGCCTGCCCGTCGAGACTCCTGCTGTCACCGTCAACGTGGTCTGCGGCTCCGGCCTGAACTGCGTGAACATGGCTGCTCAGATGATCGAGGCCGGCGATGCTGACATCGTGGTCGCAGGCGGCATGGAGAACATGGACATGGCTCCCTTCGCAATGATGAAGGGCCGCTACGGCTACCGCATGGGCGCTCCCATGGGCAAGAGCGAGATCGTGGATACCATGGTCAACGATGCTCTGTGGGATGCCTGCGGCTTCAACAAGCACATGGGCATGACCGCTGAGAACGTCTGCACCAACGAGACCTATCAGAAGAAGTACGGCTACAGCCCCATCACCCGCGAGATGCTGGATGATTTCGCTTACCACAGCCAGCTGAAGGCTGACAAGGCCATCAAGGACGGTGCTTTCAAGGATGAGATCGTTCCTGTTGTCATCAAGGGCAAGAAGGGCGATACCGTGTTCGATACCGATGAAGGCCCCCGTCTGAGCGCTCCCGAAGTGCTGGCAAAGCTGAAGCCCGCCTTCACCAAGGACGGCATCGTCACCGCTGCAAACTCCTCCGCTATCAACGATGGCGCAGCTGCTCTGGTCATCATGAGCGAAGAGAAGGCCAAGGAGCTGGGCGTGAAGCCTCTGGCTACCTGGGTCGCAGGTGCTCTGGCAGGCGTCGAGCCTGAGGTCATGGGCCTTGGCCCCATCGCTGCTACCAAGAAGGTCATGGCTAAGACCGGCCTGACCGTTGCTGATATGGACCTGGTCGAGGCCAACGAGGCATTCGCAGCACAGTCCATCGCAGTCGGCGAGGCTCTGGGCTTCGATAAGGACAAGCTGAACGTCAACGGCGGCGCAATCGCTCTGGGCCACCCGGTCGGCGCTTCCGGTGCTCGTATCCTCGTCACCCTGCTGTACGCTATGAAGCATCGTGGTGCTCACAAGGGTCTGGCTACCCTGTGCATCGGCGGCGGCATGGGCTGCGCAACCATCGTCGAGATGGACTAATTTCCCTTTGGAGGGTCACTCCGGATATTGATACAGCCCGGACAGTGGGTGAGACCGGAGACTTGCCCCTTGTCCGGGGACTGTTTTGAATAAGATATAACCTGAATGGAGGTTTTCACAATGGCATTTGTAAAAACCGAGGTGCAGGGCGCAGTCGAGATTATCACCATCGACCGCCCGAAGGCACTGAACGCCCTGAACCCCGAAGTCCTGGCAGACCTGAAGGCTGCTTTTGAGGCAGTTGACCAGTCCGCCATCCGCTGCATCGTCCTGACCGGCGAAGGCGACAAGAGCTTCGTGGCAGGCGCTGACATCGGCTCCATGAGCACCATGACCAAGGCCGAGGGCGAGGCTTTCGGCAAACTGGGCAATGATGTGTTCCTGATGATCGAGAGCTTCCCCATCCCCGTCATCGCAGCCGTCAACGGCTTTGCACTGGGCGGCGGCAATGAGCTGGCTATGAGCTGCGACATCCGCATCTGCTCCGACAACGCTGTGTTTGGTCAGCCGGAAGTCGGTCTGGGCATCACCCCGGGCTTCGGCGGCACCCAGCGTCTGGCTCGTCTGGTTGGCATGGGCATGGCAAAGCAGCTGGTCTACTCTGCACTGAACATCAAGGCTGACGAGGCCTACCGCATTGGTCTGGTCAACGCAGTGTATCCGCAGGCTGAGCTGATGGAGAATGTCCTGAAGCTGGCCAACAAGATCGCCAAGAACGCTCCCATCGCCGTGCGTAACTGCAAGAAGGCTATCAACGACGGCATCAGCCTCCCCATCGAGAAGGCTGTCGAAGTCGAAGAAAAGCTGTTCGGCGACTGCTTCGAGACTCATGACCAGAAGGAAGGCATGGCCTGCTTCCTGAGCCGTGAAAAGCCGAAGCCCAAGGCAGTGTTCACGAACAACTAAACTAAACCATAACGCCTCTGCAGCGCCTCCCCGGAAAGGGGAGGCACGGAGAGGCACTACATTCAGAAGATATAATAAAGGAGAGATTTCCCATGAAGATCGGTGTTATCGGTGCTGGCACTATGGGCCAGGGCATCGCAAAGGCATTTGCTCAGGTCGAGGGCAACACGGTTGCTCTGTGTGACATCAAGCAGGAGTGGGCCGAGAATGGTCTGGCAAAGATCAAGAAGGGCTATGAGAAGCTGGTCGCTAAGGGCAAGATGACGCAGGAGAAGGCTGACGCTATCGTCGCTGCTATCACCCCGGGCCTGAAGGAAGACCTGTGCGCTGACTGCGACCTGGTCGTTGAGGCTGCTTTCGAGGATATGAAGGTCAAGCAGACCACTTTCGGCGAGCTGGATAAGATCTGCAAGCCCGAGTGCATCTTCGCTTCCAACACCTCTTCTCTGTCCATCACCGAGATCGGCAAGGGCGTCAGCCGTCCTCTGGTCGGTATGCACTTCTTCAACCCCGCAGACCGCATGAAGCTCATCGAGGTCATCGCTGGCTGCAACACTCCCGCTGAGACTGTCGAGAAGATCAAGGAGATCTCCGTTGCCATCGGCAAGCAGCCGGTCCAGGTCAACGAGGCTGCCGGCTTCGTCGTCAACCGCATCCTGATCCCGATGATCAACGAGGCTGCCTTCATCAAGATGGAGGGCGTTTCCAACATCGCCGGCATCGACACCGCTATGAAGCTGGGTGCCAACCACCCGATGGGTCCTCTGGAGCTGGGCGACTTCATCGGCCTGGACATCTGCCTCGCCATTATGGACGTCCTGTACAAGGAGACCGGCGACAGCAAGTATCGTGCATGCCCGCTCATCCGTAAGATGGTTCGCGGCGGCAACCTGGGCTGCAAGTCTGGCAAGGGCTTCTACGTTTACAACGCAGACCGCACCAAGACCCCTGTCGACGAGCTGTAAATTAGTTTGAAATTTCTCTCGGTCGTCCCGAAGAAAACGGCCGGGAGGAATTTGTTTGCACAGGACATGAGTGTAGCTGCCCTGTGCTGAAAGAAAAACATCCGTTAGGAGGATATAGCGATGGATTTTACTCTGTCCAAGCAGCAGCAGATGGTG
>ENA-OWZP01000587-OWZP01000587.1-human-gut-metagenome-genome-assembly--contig:-NODE-587-length-12967-cov-5.090536_pt1 | contig 12967 bp, 12 predicted proteins | sample MGYA00249258_ERZ652111 | MGnify/ENA primary metagenome ERZ652111 (study PRJEB26925, sample SAMN05826993) | human gut metagenome | biome: ENVO:2100002; feature: ENVO:00000062; material: ENVO:00002003...
GAGACAGAAATATATTAATAAGAGCCGGGCAGTGCTGCCCGGCTCTTATTGTTCCCAAAATTTTCACAATTTTTTTTCCCAAATGTATTGACAATACGTCCCGATAGTGCTATTTTATAATCGTTAGCACTCAGGGATGATGAGTGCTAATAGAAACAAAGGAAAAGGAAGTGAGCTTGTGGAACTAGATGACAGAAAATGGAAGATTTTTACAGCAATCATTAAAAATTATCTGGAGACTGGTGAACCGGTAGGCTCACGGACGATTTCTAAGTACACGGACTTAAACTTAAGTTCAGCCACGATTAGAAATGAGATGGCAGATCTTGAGGAGATGGGGCTTATCATTCAGCCACATACATCTGCCGGACGAATCCCGTCGGATAAGGGCTATCGCCTGTATGTGGATCATCTGATGAAGACACGTGAAAAGGAAAACAATGAGCTTCAGGAAGTTGTAGTCAAGAGAGTAGACCGGCTTGAGCTTTTGCTAAAGCAGATGGTTAAGGTTCTTGCAGCAAATACCAATTATGCGACGATGATTACAGGACCGCAGGTTGGTACAAATAAGCTTAAGTTTTTACAGCTTTCACGAATGGAGGAAGGAAAGCTTTTAGCCGTTATCGTAGTCGAAGGAAATCTTGTAAAGAACACGATTTTAAATATCGAAAGCGACATCAGCGAGGAAGAGCTTCTTAAATTAAATGTCCTCATTAACAGCGCCTTGAATGGGTTGACGATAGACCAGATTAATTTGGGAATCATCACACAGCTAAAGGAGCAGGCAGGAGATTACAGCTGCGTTGTAGGAAGTGTGCTTGAGGCGGTCGCAGAGGCGATCAAACATGAATCGGCACCGGTAATTTATACGAGCGGTGCAAATAATATATTCCGTTACCCAGAACTTTCGGATGAGAAAAATGCACAGCGTCTGATTTCCACATTTGAGGAAAAGGAAGAGCTTGCAAAGCTGCTTGAGGATAATTTAGATAAGAACTCGGAGAGCGGTTCACAGAGCAATTCGGGCATTCAGGTTTATATCGGTGAGGAGAACGGCATGCAGGATATGAAGGACTGCAGCGTAGTAACCGCAAGATATGATTTGGGTGATGGCGTTCAGGGAACTCTTGGTGTGGTAGGACCAAAGCGTATGGATTACGAAAAGGTTGTAGGCACGTTGAAGAATTTAAGAGATCAGCTGGATGCAATTTATAAAAAAAATGAACCTTAGGTCAGGCCTGAGGAAAGATCCTGAAAAACAGGAGATAGAAAGGCGGATGTATCGTGACAGACATGGAAAAAGAAACAGTTACTGATGAGATTCTTGAAGAGACCGAGCAGGAGTCTGCTGAAGATATGAGTCAGGAGCAGACAGATGCACAGGCTGCCGAGAATCAACCGGATGACAAGGATGTGCAGACAGATGATAAGAAGCGCTTCTTTGGCAAGAAAAAAGATAAGAAAGATAAGCAGATCGAAGATCTGACAGCGCAGCTTGATGATTTGAGAAAACGTAATCTTGCAGAGTTTGAGAACTTCCGCAAGAGAACTGAAAAAGAAAAATCAACCATGTTCGACATGGGAGCAAAGTCAGTTTTAGAGAAGCTTCTTCCAATTATAGATAACTTCGAGCGTGGATTCGCAGGTCTTAGCGATGAGCAGATGAGCGATCCATTTGTAAGCGGTATGGATATGGTTTACAAGCAGCTTGTAAAAGCACTTGCAGATATGGGTGTTGAGCCTATTGAAGCAGTTGGCAAGCCATTTGATCCAAACCTGCACAACGCTGTGATGCATGTTGAGGATGAGAACCTTGGCGAAAACACAGTTGCTCAGGAGTTCCAGAAAGGCTATTTATATCATGGAAGTGTTGTAAGACATTCTATGGTACAGGTTGCAAATTAAAGTTAGCATATTAGACGCAGCGAAAGCTGCATATTTGATAAAGAAAGATTTGATTACAAAACATTAAAAGATCAATCTAGGAGGAAATTAGATTATGGGAAAGATTATTGGTATTGACTTAGGTACTACAAACTCTTGTGTAGCAGTTATGGAAGGTGGAAAGCCAGTTGTTATCACAAATACAGAGGGTGTTCGTACAACACCATCCGTTGTTGCATTTACAAAGACTGGTGAGCGTCTTGTAGGTGAGCCGGCAAAGCGTCAGGCTGTTACAAATGCAGACCATACTATTTCTTCTATTAAGAGACATATGGGTACTGATTATAAAGTAACAATTGATGATAAGAGATATACTCCTCAGGAGATCTCCGCAATGATCCTTCAGAAGTTAAAGGCAGATGCAGAGGCTTATCTGGGTGAGAAGGTAACTGAAGCAGTCATCACTGTTCCGGCATATTTCAACGATGCACAGCGTCAGGCAACAAAGGATGCTGGTAAGATTGCAGGTCTTGATGTAAAGCGTATCATCAACGAGCCTACAGCAGCAGCTTTAGCATATGGTCTTGATAATGAGCATGAGCAGAAGATTATGGTATACGACCTTGGTGGTGGTACATTCGATGTTTCTATCATTGAGATCGGTGATGGTGTTATCGAAGTATTAGCAACTGCTGGTGACAACCACTTAGGTGGAGATGACTTTGATAACAAGGTTACTCAGTGGATGTTAGATGAGTTCAAGAAGACTGAGGGTGTTGATCTGTCTAACGATAAGATGGCACTTCAGAGATTAAAGGAAGCAGCAGAGAAGGCAAAGAAAGAGCTGTCTACTGCTACTACCACAAACATCAATCTTCCGTTCATCACCGCTACTGCTGAGGGACCGAAGCACTTAGATATGACACTGACAAGAGCAAAATTCGATGAGCTGACTGCAGATTTGATCGCTCGTACTGAGAGACCAGTAAGAGAGGCTCTTGAGGGTGCTGGACTGACAGCAGCAGAGCTTGATAAGGTTCTTCTTGTAGGTGGTTCAACACGTATGATTTCCGCACAGGATAAGGTTCGTGCACTGACTGGTAAGGAGCCGTCTAAGACACTGAACCCAGATGAGTGTGTAGCAATCGGTGCTTCCATTCAGGGTGGTAAGTTAGCAGGTGATTCAGGTGCAGGTGATATCCTTCTGCTTGATGTTACTCCGTTAACTCTTTCAATCGAGACTATGGGTGGTGTTGCTACTCATCTGATCGAGAGAAATACTACAATCCCGACAAAGAAGAGCCAGATCTTCTCTACCGCAGCTGATAATCAGACAGCAGTAGATATCAACGTTGTACAGGGTGAGAGACAGTTTGCACGTGACAACAAGTCCTTAGGACAGTTCCGTCTGGACGGTATCGCACCAGCAAGAAGAGGTGTTCCGCAGATCGAAGTTACTTTCGATATCGATGCAAACGGTATTGTAAATGTATCTGCTAAGGATCTTGGAACTGGTAAGGAGCAGCACATCACCATCACTGCAGGTTCCAACATGTCTGATTCTGATATCGAGAAGGCTGTTAAGGAAGCAGCTGAGTTCGAGGCACAGGATAAGGCTCGTAAGGAAGGCGTAGATGCTCGTAATGAGGCAGATTCCTTCGTATTCCAGACTGAGAATGCAATGAAGGAAGTTGGCGATAAGCTGGATCCGACCTTAAAGGGTCAGGTAGAGAGCGACCTTCAGGCACTGAAGGATCTGGTAGCTTCTACCGATATCAACAACGTAACACCGGATCAGACTGAGCAGTTAAAGGCAAAGACTGAGACATTAAAGAACAGTGCACAGCAGCTGTTCTCCAAGATGTATGAGCAGGCACAGGCAGCTCAGGGTGGCGCACAGGCAGGCCCAGACATGAACGCAGGTGCAGGTTCCTCATCTTCTGACGATGTTGTTGATGGAGACTACAAGGAAGTTTAATAAAAAAACGCTTAATTAGAAAGTTTGAAAAAAATATCAACTGTGGGTTGAAATAATTAAGAAGTTTTAGTAAGATAAAAAATGGCATTGCTCTTGGGGACTTCTCCAGGAGTTTTGCCATGTTAAGAGTAAGAAAAGTATTGGTAGCCCTTTTGGCCGAAGCGGCTTTGAGCGGTTGCCCAGATGGGAGTATTTATGGCAGAGAAGAGAGATTACTACGAAGTCCTTGGTGTAGCGAAGGACGCTGATGATGCCGCCATAAAAAAGGCATACAGAGAGATTGCCAAGAAGTATCATCCGGATATTAACCCGAGCGCAGAAGCTGCAGAAATTTTTAAGGAGGCCTCAGAGGCTTACAGTGTATTAAGTGATAAGGAAAAGCGTGCACAGTATGATCAATTTGGTCATGCGCATTTGATGGCAGCGGCGGAGGCTACGGCGGTGGTTTTAGTGGCTTTAGCGGCGATATGGGAGACATCTTTGGAGATATCTTTGGAGATTTATTTGGCGGCGGACGAAGCAGAAGAAATGACGGTCCTATGAAGGGCGCAAATCTTCGAACAGCAGTACGTATTACTTTTGATGAGTCTGTAAAGGGCTGCGAGAAGGAGCTTAAGTTAAATCTTAAGGATCCTTGTCCAACTTGTCATGGCTCAGGTGCAAAGCCAGGAACTTCTCCTATTACTTGTCCGAAATGTCAGGGACGCGGCCAGATTACAATCACACAGCAGTCAATGTTTGGTATGGTTCGTAACGTTCAGGTCTGCCCGGATTGTCATGGAAGTGGTAAGATCATAAAGGACAAGTGTCCAGACTGTCGTGGTACCGGATATCAGACAAAGTTAAAGAACATTCAGGTTACGATTCCAGCTGGTATTGACAATGGTCAGAGTATTCGCATCCGCGGAAAGGGTGAGCCTGGTATTAACGGCGGCGAGTGGGGTGATCTTCTTGTTGAGGTTGCAGTATCACAGCATCCGATCTTTAGACGTCAGGACTACGATATTTTCTCAACAGTGCCAGTATCTTTTGTACAGGCAGCGCTTGGTGCAACGATTAGAATTGATACAATTGATGGTCAGGTGGAGTATGAGCTTAAAGCAGGAACTCAGACTGATACGCAGGTACGTTTAAGAGGCAAGGGTGTTCCGAGTCTTCGCAACAAAAATGTACGCGGTGATCATTATGTTACTTTTGTAGTACAGGTACCAACCAGCATGACAAAGGAGCAAAAAGAGGCACTGAAGGCATTTGATGAGGCGATGAATGGCAAGACGACTGCCAATACAACGACAACTAAGAAAAAGCATCCAATCAAAGATTTCTTTGAAAAAGATAAGGATAAATAAATAGTTTTTAGCAGGGAGAGCTGCTGCAAAATGGATGTCATCATCCGTGGAGCGGCAGCTCTTTTTGGGCTATTGTCTTTTAATAGCAGAAGGGAGAAGCGTGGACATGATAACAATACGAAAAGCCAAGCTGACTGATCTTGATCGCATGATGGAAATTTATGCCAGGGCAAAGCGATTTATGGATAGTACTGGAAACACAACGCAGTGGGAGATTGGTTATCCAACACGAAAAATGATACAGGATGATATTGAAAATGGATACAGCTTTGTCTGCATGGGAGAGGATAACATTCCCCATGCAGCATTTAAGTTCTTTGTGGGAGAAGATCCGACGTATCGTGTGATCGAGCAGGGCAGCTGGAAAAATGACAATACATACGGAACAATTCATCGTGTTGCAAGTGACGGTACAATCAAGGGAGTATTTTCACAGATAGTTTCCTTTTGCGAAGTGATTTGCCCAGAGCTTCGCGCCGATACCCATAAGGATAACAATGTCATGCAGCATTTGTTTGAAAAGAATGGATTTGAGCGCTGTGGTGTTATATATGTAGAGAATGGAACACCGCGATTTGCTTATCAGCGCTGTGCGCGATAAAATAACGTGGCATTAAAGTTCCGGGAGGCAAAGAAGAAAATGACAAAAATACTACTGGTAGAGGACGATGGCCAAATTGCTTCATATCTAGGTGAACTGCTTCGCGCAGAGGGTTTTGATACGCAAATTGCAGGTTGTAAAAAAGAGGCTGGCGAATGTCTTTTGGCACAAGCCTTTGATCTGGTGCTCCTTGATGTAAGTCTGCCGGATGGAAATGGCTTTTCTATCTGTGCAGAAATAAAAAGAGAATACGAGATTCCGGTGATCTTTCTGACTGCATCAGGTGATGAGTACAGCGTAGTCGCAGGCCTTGATATGGGTGCAGATGACTACATAGCTAAACCGTTTCGCCCTCGTGAGTTGATCTCAAGAATCCGCTCAGTTCTTCGCCGCTGCAAAAAAGAACAGCGCATTTTAAGCTGTGGCGATCTTAAGGTCAATGTGTCATCAGCAACAGTGACAAAAGGCGAAAAAGAGTTGTTCTTATCGGCACTTGAGTATCGTCTGCTGCTTCTTTTACTGCAGAACAAAGGTCAGATTTTGACGAGAAATCAGCTGCTTGAGGAGATATGGGATGCATCTGGCGAATATGTAAATGATAATACGCTGTCTGTGTATATGAAGCGTCTGCGTGAGAAGATTGAGGAAAAACCACAAAGTCCACGCCTGCTTCATACTATTCGAGGTATTGGATATCGCATGGAGAATCGGACAGAATGATGAAAAGGGGAAATTTCCTATGAGACCAGAATATAATAAATTAATCATGGCAGACAGTATGCTTGCAGCCGCCGCACTTATCGTTTTCTTTGTGTGGGGTTGGCAGGCTGCTGTCTGCATTGTTTTTTCTGCATTTGTTTTGTCTGGCGTGTTTATATCTGAGATTTGCAGGCGTGAGACGCAGGCATCTAGTCTGTCAGACGAGATCGACCGTATTCTTTATGGGGAAGAACACTGGAATCTGGACGAATACAGCGAGGGAGAGCTTGCCATTTTGCAGGATAAAGTAAGAAAACTTGTCATAAGACTGCGTGAGCAGGCAGATCAGCTTCAAAAAGAAAAGAATTTTCAGGCAGAGATGATGGCTGATATTTCTCATCAATTAAAAACACCGCTTACTGCAATGCGTCTGATGATCAGCAGCATTAGAAAGCTTGAGGGAAGCGGAGAGGACGAAGTGCGCCAGCGTGCAAGACGTCTTACCGAGATGCAGCAGCTTGTAGATCGTGTAGATTCGCTTGTCGTAGTGCTTCTTAAGATGGCAAAGCTTGATTCAGGAACTGCTATTCTTCAGAAGGAGAAGATTTTTATTAAGGAGCTTATTTTACATAGTGCAGAGCCGCTTGCGATTTCCATGGACTTGCACGGTGTAAAGCTTTGTCTGAATGGAAATGACACAGACAGCTTTCAGGGTGATTTTGGCTGGAGTGCAGAGGCAATTACTAATATTTTGAAAAATGGCATAGAGCATATGGAAAACGGCGGTAATCTTTGTGTGAGTTGGCGAGAGACATCTGTTTACAGTGAGATCGTGATCACGGATGAGGGAAGCGGCATAAGCGATGAGGAACTGCCACATATTTTTGAGCGATTTTACAGAGGAAAAACGGCGCGCAACAGCGGATTTGGAATTGGTATGGCAATGGCACAGAGTATCTTTGCAAAACAAAATGGAACAATTAAGGCGCAAAACAGAGAGGAGGGCGGCGCAAAATTTGTCATTCATGTGCGCAAGTGACAAAAATGTCACCAAAAAGTAAGTGAGTTGTCACTTATAGCGTGTACCATAATAATTGAAAACGGAAAATTCAGGAAATCAGGAGGGATGAGAATGGAGATTTTGCGGGCATCACATTTGTGTAAGACATATGGAAAGGGCGAGAATGAAGTAAGAGCTCTTGATGATGTCTCTTTTTCGATTGAAAAGGGAGAGTTTGTTGCAATTGTTGGTACATCTGGTTCTGGAAAGTCTACGCTGATGCACATATTAGGCGGAGTGGATCGTCCAGACAGCGGAAGTGTGTACATGGACGGACAGGATATATATAAGCAAAATGATGAGCAGCTGGCAATTTTTCGCCGAAGGCAGGTGGGACTGATTTATCAGTTTTATAACTTAATTCCTGTGCTTGATGCTGTTGAAAATATGACACTTCCGGCGCTTCTTGACGGTCGAAAGGTGGAAAAATCGCGCATCGATCAGATGATAAATGATCTTGGCTTAAAAGGGCGTGAGCATCATCTTCCAAATCAGTTATCTGGTGGTCAGCAGCAGCGTGTTTCAATTGGAAGGGCGCTAATCAATTCGCCAACGGTGATTTTAGCCGATGAGCCGACTGGAAATCTTGATTCGAAAAACAGTCAGGAGATCATGAATCTTCTTCGATTGTCGAATGAAAAATATCATCAGACCTTGATTATTATCACGCACGACGAGGAGATTGCAAACCAGGCAAAGCACTTAATCCGCATCGAGGATGGGCGAATTTGCAGAGATGAGGTGATCAGCTGATGAAGATTTTATTTTTGTATACAAAGCGGATGTTAGCAGCGAATAAGGCGAGAACGGCAGTCACATTTGCGGGAATTGTTTTGTCATTTGCATTGCTGACAGCAGTACTTACGGGAACCTCAAGTCTGTTTCATTTTTTCAGCGAATATATGAAAATGCGCGATGGCGATTATTATGGCGTGATTTATAATTGTGACGAAGAAGATGAGGCGCGCTTGGCACAGTCTGGGGAAGTGATGCAGATCTGTCGCATGGGCATTGTCGGCGTTGCCGAGAAGAATTTTGGTATTGAACATGAAGTTTCGCTGTCGAATAGAGTTTATGTGGCGATCGGAAGCGTGGATGCAGACTTTTTTGCTACGATGGGCGTAAGGTTGATTGAAGGGCGTTTGCCGGAAAATGACAGCGAAGTCATTATCCCACAAATGATGACAACAGCTGGAAAAGAATTTCACGTTGGCGATACAATCACCTGGCAGATTGGCGAGCGTATTGGGTCAGATGGCAGAGTCATACAGCATCAGGAACAAAGAATCGAGGATCGAAGCAGTGCGGATTTTTGCGAGGAAGAGACGATACAGGTAGAACAGACAAAGACCTATACGATTGTCGGAGTTAGCACAAATCCCGGTTATCAAAAGTTTGCGGAGCCTTGTTATCTTGTGCTGACAACAGGGGTGCAGACAACGATTTCTGATATTTATTTAAAAACGAAAAGCATTGATGATACCAGCGACTTTATTGCAAAAAATTTTGGCGATCACTAGTCAAAGATCAATGAGACGCTTTTGCGTTATTTTGGGCAAGGTGTCTCCGATATCCGCTATATGTTATTTGGTATGTGTGCAGTGTTAATGGTGGTGGTTGCGATTGCGAGCATTGCACTGATTTATAATTCGTTTTCGATATCTCTGACTGAGCGAACACGTCAGTTTGGGCTGTTTAAATCTATTGGTGCTACGCGCTTTCAGGTTATCGTGAGTGTCTTTCTGGAAGCGGGCTTTCTGGCAGTATCAGCGATTCCGGCAGGATTGCTAATTGGCTGTGTTGGTGTAAGCTGTGTATTTCGGCTTTTAAAGAACAGTTTTGATGCGATGATCAATTCAAATGGAGTCGCATATGTGGGAAGCATTTCGATGACCTTTTATACGCAAGTCTGGTATCTTGTGGTTGCAGCTGTGACAGGGCTCATCACCATTTTGATCTCTGCGATGGTGCCAGCCATGCGTGCTGGACGGATTTCTCCGATCGAGGCGATTCGCCAGACAAATGATATTAAGGATCCTAAGTTTGCAAGGAATATACGTGGACGCGGTATCTTAGGAATGGTGTTTGGCGTGGGCGGTCTGATTGCACACCGCAATGCAAAGCGCAATAAAAAATCATACCGTGCGATTAGTTTTTCTCTGGCGATCTGTCTGTTTTTGTTTCTTGGTGGAAGCGGATTTATCTACTACATGCGTCTGAGTATGAAGGGACTGAATGTTCCGTATTATTATAATTATTATATTCAGTTTAACAGTATTTATAATGATACATTTGATCAAGAATATCTCACACAGGAATTTCGAGAGAAGCTTGTTGGTCAGCTAAGAACGTCATCGAGTATTATAGAGGCGGTCTATATTCGCAAGGCCAATTTGCATATTGTGGTGGATGAGAGTAATTTGACAGATGTAGGAAAACTTGCTGTAGGGGAATATATTGTAGATGGTCAGATGCATTATCGAGATCAAGTTTATTTTGTGGAAGACACAGAGTATGAGGCATATTTAAAGCAGCTTGGACTAAATCCAGAGGAATATCTGAGGGCTGAAAATCCAAAAATTTTGATTTTAAATGCTGTGAAAGGCGCAGCCGATTTTGATGATGGACGAAGACGTTTTTATGAGGGTGCGATGTTTAAAGACAGCAGTGAATTGACTGAAATCTCAATCATGGAACAAAAGAAGATTGGAGATGCCTCATATGTTTATCCAGATCCTGAGGATCCAAGCATGATGATTTATTTGGTGGGAGATGGCAGGACTGCACAGTCAGATGATGATTTTAAAAAATTTAAAGTTCCAGTGGAAGAGTCCATGGAAAAGCTTTCATTTGAAATCGGAGAGACTGTAAATGCAGAGGATTATCCATACTGGGCATGGGCAGGAGACTGGGGCTTTGTGCTGCCGCTTAGCGCCTATAATGAAGAACTGTTTATTATGCCTAATATTCAGGACTATGCATATGTGAAAACAATTGATTCCGAGCGTGCATTAGAACTAATGTCAGAATTGAGAAATGAGTATGATGAATCATTTGATATTGGAATGCCGCCGCAAACTGATCAGTATGAAGCAAATATGATGCGCATTCTCAATGTGTGTTTGATGTGCTTTTTGATTCTGATTGTTCTTATTTCACTGGCGAATATTGCCAATACAATCACGACGGCAGTGCGGCTTCGCACAAGGGAGTATGCGATGATAAAAGCAGCAGGCTGCAGCAAGCACACATTTTTAAGAATGATTTTCGCGGAGAATTTAAGCTATACGCTTCGAGGCTTTGTGATAGGAGGGTTGATGGGAGTTCTGGCAAACTATGAGTCATATTCCTATTTGAAGTATTCTATCTACACAAATAAAGTCATACCAATTGGGCTGTGTGCAGTTGGCGCCGCGGCATTTATACTCGTAATGATTTTTTCCACAGTTTATACGTGGCGAAAAGTCAAGAGAGGAAATATTTGCGAAGAACTGCGGCAGGAGGCAGTGTAGGGGAGTTGAAATCTCAGAAAGGAGATTTATGAAAAAACAAGCATTTGGAATTAGTATAGTATCAGTTGTAATCATAGGGATAGGAAGTCTGCTGTCAAGCTGTGATTTTCGGATGTCGGTAAAAGACCGTACTGGTGAGACACAAGAGTATACGGCTGAAAGCGCGGCCGCTGAAAATACACTGCCATTGGAGGTTGTGAAATATCAGCAGCTGGATATCAATCAGATTGGAAAAGTGCTGTATGATATGTCAGAAGAGCAGGTAGAGGACTATTTGCGGAACCAAGGGAAGGATCCGTACTTCTATTTGGGTGTTAGTACAAATGGCGAAGGCTTTTATTCGATCAATAGCGAATTGGGCGATTATTATACAACCGTATTAAGTACATTCTCAGATGACAGAACACTGGATTCCTATTTCTCAGCTGTCGACATTGGTGACACTTCTATTGATGCAATCGGGGCACAAATCGAGCAGTGCTTAAAAGATGCGGGCTTTTTGATTGCTTTTTGCGAAAAGTATGCGTTATGTGCAGAGGGATTAAATCAGCTGCAAAAGGATCTTTACGACGAAGAGGAATTTAAACTATATGCACCTGGTGCCGAAGTGGATGAAAATGGAATGCAGACGGGCGAGTTAAATAGCTGGGGAGAAGCTGATGAAGCCTATCTATTTTATTATTATATGGCGTATCATAATACTTATGTAGCTTCTGTTTCGGGAAGAAATCGAATTCAGATTGTATATAGTCCATCAAAGCATCAAGTTGTTTATGGAAATGGCAATCTGTGTCCAATTCTTACACAGGAGGTTGTTTCATCAAAAGAGGTGTACAGTCTTGATGAAAATGAGGCGATTGCGCTGGCAAAAAAAGCGTTGAGCGAGGCTGGAATAAAAGATGCCAGATTTGTGTCGGCAAAGCCTGTATATGTGAATAATTTTGGCGATATTTCGTTTGAGGATCAGACAATGACATTGATACCAGCGTGGAGGGTGGAATATACCGTTGAAAAGAATGGAAAAACTATCCGAAATTGGCTTCATTTGAATGCGGAAACTGGAGAAGTCTATGACAATACAATCAAATTATAGGCAAACAAATTACAAGCAGATGCGACGAAAGAATCGAAGAGGTCTTTTGAAAAGCGAAACATTCCGCTGCTTTTGTTCTTGGCATTTTTTACTAACGGTGTTTGGCGTCGTATGTGTGTGCATGTTAGGAATCTTCCAGACGCTTACGCAAGCGGTAAAGAATCAGCAGGTACGCGAACTTTTCAGCAGTGTGCAGGCAATTGAGCAAAGTCTGGTATTTGATCAGTATAAGTCATTGCTAGTCGCTGTATTGGCAGGACTTTATAGTTATACGTTTGCAAGAGATTATAATTATCACAATATAAGAAATTTGTTGGTACGTGTTTCGTATAAGGACTATGTCATTACAAAAGTGCTTGTAAACATTGGAGGAACAATTGCGTCTGTAATCATAGGTTTTTTGCTGACCAGTTTTTTGACGATTCCGGTTATGCCGCTTGAATCTAGCGCAGATATTTCATATAATTCGGATGCATTTCGCATACTAATGACAAATCCAAGCGGCGCAGTTTTGTACCTTGTTTTGCTTGGAACGAATTTTGGTCTTGCAGCCGCTGCGCTCACGACAGCAGGGATGGCGCTCTCTGTTTGGAGTCCGAATAGTTATGTTGCGATCGGCGGTTCCGTGCTTCTCTTTTATTTTCTGTATTCGGTTTCGTTATTGCTGCCAGACCGAGTTTCTTTTGAGTGGATTAGTTCTGGATTGCAAAGTCTTCCATCGGAAAATCCAATATGGGTAGCGGTATATCATCTGTCTCTTATACACATCTGACGCTGCCGACGACTAGTCG
>ENA-OWZP01000590-OWZP01000590.1-human-gut-metagenome-genome-assembly--contig:-NODE-590-length-12950-cov-7.494300_pt1 | contig 12950 bp, 10 predicted proteins | sample MGYA00249258_ERZ652111 | MGnify/ENA primary metagenome ERZ652111 (study PRJEB26925, sample SAMN05826993) | human gut metagenome | biome: ENVO:2100002; feature: ENVO:00000062; material: ENVO:00002003...
ACGATGCCGTCCATGATCAGGCCGTACAGCCAGCCTGCCACGCCGATGCTCTCCAGGAAGCCACCCAGAGCATTGGGGACGATCTCGCCGAACAGGACGTCGTTGGTCCAGTCGGTAGCGAAGGTGCCGATGGCCAGGCCGCCATCGGCGATGGAAGTACCCACAGACAGGGAGTACATCAGGTACATGATGACTGCGAAGATGGGCAGAGCCAGAATACGGTTGGTGACGATCTGATCGACCTTATCGGAAACGGTCAGGTGCTCGACGCGGGCCTTCTTCTTGACAGCCTTATCGACGACACCGTTGATGTATGCGTAACGCTGGTTGGTGATGATGCTCTCGGCGTCATCGTCCATCTCAGCCTCGCAGTCCTTGATGTGCTGGTCGATGTGAGCGATCAGGTCGGAGGAGAGCTTCAGCTCATCCATGACCTTGTCATCGCGCTCGAACAGCTTGACAGCGTACCAGCGCAGGAAGCGGTCATCGACTTTGCCCTGGATGGACTCCTCGATGTGAGCGATGGCGTGCTCAACGCTGCCGGTGAAGACGTGGGGCAGCTCGCCGCCCTTGCCAGCCTTTGCAGCAGCCATAGCAGCCCTTGCAGCAGCCTCGGTGCCTTCGCCCTTCAGTGCGCTGATCTCAACAGCCTGACAGCCCAGCTCGGCGCTCAGCTTCTTCAGGTCGATCTTATCGCCGTTCTTGCGGACGAGGTCGATCATGTTGACAGCCATGACCACGGGGATGCCCAGCTCGATGAGCTGAGTGGTCAGGTACAGGTTACGCTCGATGTTGGTGCCATCAATGATGTTCAGGATGGCATCGGGCTTCTCCTTGACCAGATAAGTACGGGAGACGACTTCTTCCAGAGTGTACGGAGACAGGGAGTAGATACCGGGCAGGTCCTGGATGATGACATCCTTCTCGCCCTTCAGCTTGCCTTCCTTCTTCTCGACGGTAACGCCGGGCCAGTTGCCGACGTACTGATTAGAGCCGGTCAGATTGTTGAACAGGGTAGTCTTACCACAGTTCGGGTTGCCGGCCAGTGCAATTTTAATGCTCATTGCAACTCCTTTCCTCTCGTTACGATCAAACGACTTCGATCATTTCGGCGTCGGCCTTGCGCACGCTCAGTTCGTAGTTGCGCACGGTCAGCTCCATCGGGTCGCCCAGAGGGGCGACCTTGCGGACGTAGATCTCCACACCCTTGGTGATGCCCATGTCCATGATGCGGCGCTTGACCGGGCCTTCGCCGTGCAGGCGCGCCACGGTGGCAGTCTCGCCGACCTTAACGTCTTTCAGAGTCTTCATAAAAAATCCTCCTCTACTTGTCTTTCTATTCAGAGACTATCCAGTTTCGGAGCGTCTCCCAAACAGCGTTTTGCCGCTGCTCAGCCAACCATAATGCGGTTTGCCATCGTCTTGTCGAGGGCCAGACGGCTCTCCTTGACCTGAACGATGAGGTTGCCTGCGATCTCATTGACGACAGTCACCTGACTGCCCACCACGAAACCAAGCTCTGCCAGATGCAGACGCACTTCATCCTTGCCGGTGATCTTCTGGATGGTGACGGTATCGCCTGCTTTTGCCATAGTCAAAGGCATCATAATTGTTCCACTCCCATTCGTGCTCCCCATTCTGCGGGGAGCTTTTCGGTTCGCTTTTTTTTCGTCCTCGGGGATGGTCGCACCAGCCAGACGCCGCAACGCGCTCGCTCATGCCCGCGTCCCCCTCCGAAAAGCTACGGCAGTTAGTCAGTCGCAACTATCAGCATGGATAGTTTATACTTACTAACCCGCATTGTCAACCATTTTCCGGCTCAAAAAAGTTAGTTTGTATGAACAAACAAATTTTCTTCCCTTATTTCAAGAAGATTTTTACAGTTTCTATATGCTAACTTTGTTTGCACATATTTACGATTTTTCTCTTTTACACTCCCTGCAAATGACACAGCCGCCCGGTGCAGGGGGTATTCTGCAACGAGCGGCCGCGTGTCAAAAGGAGGATTCTTCCCGCCAGTGCGTGGTTTCGCTCTGGCGGGCGCCAGGATAAAAAGAGAGTATTTGGAAGAGAATGTCAAAATTCAGGAGCGTCAGGCTGCGACAGCCAGACGCTGGATGGGCGTTCCGCTGCGGAACAGACGGAGATATACTGCAGTACACTTGTTCAGCTGAGCAAAATGCCGCTGGGCAGCACTGGGGTCACCATAGGCTTTCCAGCAGCCGCAGCAGGTGAAGTTGCGGCCCGCATTTTCGATAAAGCCCACCACATCGTAAAGCGGATAGCCCAGAAATACGCCGATTTCATGGGGAAAATCGGCCTCGCAGCAGAGCCGGCGGGACAGCTGCCGCAAAAGCGGCGCGTAGTCGTCCACCTGCTGAGGCAGAGTGTAGCCTTCCCTGCACAGGAAATCCCGCACCTGCGGCTGGGTCAGCACAGCGCGGAGCTTGCTCTCGCGGTAGACATACACCAGATACCGGTGGTTCTGCACACAGCCCTTGAGGACGCGGACGCAGAGGCCCTTTTCGCCCAGCTGTTCGTTCCAGCTGCGGACACGGCGGGCAAGGTCGGCGCAGTCGCTCGTCTCGTAGCGGAAAAGTCCCGCAGGCTTTAAGCCGGCCAGCACCGGGGCGCACTGTTCGATCATGACTGTCTCAAAGTTGCGTTCCATGTCTTCGGCCTCCCTGCCCGTTTTCCACTATTGTCTCCTGCCGTGTGGTGCTTATGCAGGAGATGTGGTTAGAAAAAGCTAACCAAAATTTCAAAAAGAATGCGGCAGCCTGCCCCTCTCGAGCTTCTTCCGCTTCTCGGTTAGTCATTTCTAACGTGGCATTATCTTACCATAGGTCCGGCTCTGTGTCAACACCTTTTTTGTAAAAATATTTGCTCCATTTTCTCCGCCGTGCTATACTGAGCCAAAGCTGATATAGCAATTCAACTTTTTAATGCAGCAGCAACCGCGTTGAATTGCATATCGCAGCTATGCCGTTTGGATGTTGCACGAATTTCTTGACTTGCGATAAAAAGGAATGGTATCCCCATGCATCTTATCTCACCCGAAGAGCTGACCTCGACCATCTCCGACCGTCTGGCCCGACAATCTGCCGTCCTCGTCGCACTGGATGGCCGCTGCGGCAGCGGCAAAACGACGCTGGCCGCACAGCTGACAGAGCGTTTTCCTCAAAGCATCACCGTCCACACCGATGACTTCTATCTCCCGCCATCCCGGCGTGTCACGGGCTGGGAGAGCATTCCCTGCGCCAACATGGACATCCAGCGCCTGCGGGATGAGGTCGTCGCTCCCGCCCGGGCAGGGCAGGCGTTCTCCTACCAGGCCTACTCCTGCCGCGAAGGTGCCTATCTGCCGCCGCGTCCCCTCGGCCCTGCGCCGCTGGTCATCGTGGAGGGAAGCTACAGCCATCACCCCAGCCTTGCACCCTATTATGATATAAGAATATTCGTCACCTGCTCTCCCGATGAACAGGCCCGGCGGCTCCGCAGACGGGAGGGGGAGCGGTATTCGAATTTTGTGGAGCGGTGGATCCCGCTGGAAGAGGGGTATTTTTCAAATTACTCCATTGAGGAGAACGCGGAGACGATGGTCGTTACCGATTGACGGCATCGCGCGCCGGTGCGCGGGGGCAGAGCGCTTTTACGCTGGGCTAAGTTCTCTTTTGGTGCGCAAAAGAGAACTTAACTCAACGGAAGAGCACTCCACCCTTGTAAATCTTCCTCAAAAAGGGTATCATAAAGAAAAAAGCAAAGGAGCCTTACTTATGCGTGCTTACGAGCGACTGCTGAAATATGCCAAAGTATACACCACTTCGGACCCCGAGTCCGGCACCCATCCTTCTGCCGCACGGGAATTCGACCTCGCCCACCTGCTGGTGGAAGAGATGAAGTCCATCGGCATCGAGGACGCCTTTGTGGACGAGCACTGCTACGTCTACGGCAGCATCCCCGCCACCAAGGGCTGCGAGAAGAAGCCCGCGCTGGGCCTCATCGCCCACATGGACACCGCCCCCGACGCTTCCGGCGAGAATGTCAAGCCCATCCTCCACGAGAACTACGACGGCGGCGATGTCACCCTGCCCGGCACCGGCATGGTCATGAAGACCTCCACCTTCCCCTTCCTGAAGGAGCTGAAGGGCGAGACTCTCATCACCACCGACGGCACCACCCTGCTGGGCGCTGACGATAAATCCGGCGTCGCTGAGATCCTGACCGCCGCCGAGACCCTTATCAAAAAGGAGCTGCCCCACGGCAAGCTCTGCATCGCCTTTACCCCCGATGAGGAGATCGGCGAGGGCGCTTCTCTCTTCGACATCCCGGGCTTCGGCGCAGACTTCGCCTACACCGTCGATGGCGGCGACGTGGGCGGCATCGAGTACGAGAACTTCAACGCCGCATCTGCCACTGTCACCATCCACGGCTTCTCCGTCCACCCCGGCAGCGCCAAGGACGCCATGATCAACGCCTCCAATGTGGCAATGGAGTTCCACATGGCCCTGCCCGTCATGGCCCGCCCCGAGACCACCGAGGGCTATCAGGGCTTCTACCACCTGTGCCAGATGTACGGCGACGTCACCGAGGCAAAGCTGGGCTACATCCTCCGCGACCACGACGCCGACAAGCTGCAGTTCAAGAAGGACAACCTCCTCCACATCGCCTGCTACCTCAACGGCAAGTACGGCCCCGGCACGGTGGAAGTCGAGATCAAGGACAGCTACCGCAATATGCTGGAGAAGATCAAGCCCCACTTCCACCTCGTAGAGACGGCCCGCAAGGCCATCGAGAAGGCCGGTCTGACCCCGGAAGAGATCCCCGTCCGCGGCGGCACCGACGGCGCTGTCCTGAGCTGGAAGGGTCTGCCCTGCCCCAACCTCGGCACCGGCGGCTTCAACTTCCACGGCGTCTGCGAATGCACCACCGTCGAGCGGATGGACAAGGCCACCGAGATCCTGCTGAATATCATTGAGCTTTACTCTAAATAACTTTGCATCGCAAAAAATGGCTCCGGCATCTGCCGGAGCCATTTTTTCTTCTTAAAACTCGATGCTCTGCGCCGCTTTGGCGATGGCTCCCAGCAGCTCCACCAGCTTGCTCTCGTCCATCCGGCTGCTGTTGTTGGCAAAGGCGTAGAAGCAGCCCTGCACGCAGAACGAGAGCAGAATTCCCCGGTTCAAATCAGCCGCGAAGGTCGGGTCGGCTTCCTCAAAGCGCTGGCGCAGCCCCTTCTCGATGCTGTTGGCGAAGATGCCCTGCCGACTGCCCGAAAAGAGGATGTTCACGGCCCGCTGGTTCTGCATGAAGGCATGGAACAGCTCCCGCGTCAGCGTCTCTGCCTGATGCAGTGCCGCGCTGTCGTTGGTGCGGGGTACGCTGGCCAGGATAGACTCGATGAGCTTGTTTTCCAGTGCATTGGCCAGCGCGTAGATGTCCTCATAGTGGGCATAGAACGTCGATTTATTGATGCAGGCCATCGCACACAAGTCTTTTATCTTGATTTTTTCCAGAGGGTTCTTCTCCCGCAGTTCCATGAAAGCCTGTTCGATGGCGCGGTCGGTACGGGCGATACGGATGTCCACAAAATCCACCTCTTCCGTGTTTTAGTTGATTATCCAACGGTTTTCGTCTTTCGTCGATGGACAAGACCCCGTGGATTTTTTACAATGAAAGCAGGTCCCTTATTCTTCTTTTTTATAGAGCAGGCCCTTGGCGTCCAGTGCCGCTTCGATGCGGCGGAACGCCTCCGGCGTGGGGCAGCTCAGGGTGTGCAGATGCACACCGCCGGTCATCCGGCTCAGCAGGCACTCGGGCGTATCCGCCGCCTGCTGGATAAAATGGTCCACGTCGTACCGGCTGGCGAGGTTGAGGTTGCCGCGCAGCTCACCGTAAAGCGGGTTCTCCACGGCCACATCCACCACGATGCCGCCCTGGTCCACCACGGTATACAGCTCCTCCCGCATCTGGTCTGCAGTGCTGTGGACACAGGCGAGAATGCCCGTGTAGCCCCGCGCCGCCGGGTGGAGCTGATAACCCCGGGGCGTTGCGTCGATTTGAGTTCCCGACGCCCGCAGCAGGGCCACGTCACCCACCACGATCTGCCGCGAGACCCCCAGTTCCCCGGCCAGTACACTGGCACTCAGCGGTGCATCAGCCTCCGTCAGCCGCTCTAAGATCACTTTTCTGCGCTGCGCAGCATTCATCTTCCACACTCCCCCTTTTTATCCTACCAGCCGCAGCAGGGTGGCGTAGTTGGAGGGCAGCTGGACTTTCAGCTTACCCCACTCCACCTGCGTCAGGATGGGCTGACTGCCCACACAGTCGGCCAGCAGATCTTCGACACCCGAAGCCTCCACCGGCAGCTGGAATTCCATCGAAACCGGGCTGTCACCATTATTGTACACCGCCACGACAGCCTTTCCGTCCAGCACCCGGGCGTAGGCGTAGCTCTGGGTGGTCAGCGTCAGCTCCTTGAACTCGCCCCAGCTCAGCTCGGGACACTCCGCTTTCAGCCTGCCCAGTGCGGCATAGATGCTGGTGACAGGGTTCGTCTTCTCGGCGTCGGTGTAGTCGGCCAGCTCGAGGCAGGGGCGGAGCGGCCAGTCGCTGCCCCACTCTTTTTTGCCCTCGATGCCAAATTCCGAGCCATAATAGATGGACGGAATGCCCCAAAGCGTATATACTAGAAGAGCAATATGCCGGATGTGGTCGCGGTTGCGCAGTTTATTGGGCAGCCGCTCCACATCGTGGTTATCCGAGAAATTATAGAGCCGGGTATCGTGGCAGAGGCCCTGCAGACGCCGCATGGTATGGGCGATCTCGAAATAGTTGTGGTCGTTGTGGCCGCTCCACAGACCCTTATGCAGTTCGTAGTTGGTGACGGAGTGGAGCATCTCGGGGTTGGCCCAGCGGCTGTAGTCGCCGTGGATGACCTCGCCCATCAGCCAGAACTCGGGCTTCACCTCGTTGGCAACGCGGCGCAGGCCCTTCATGAAGTCGAAGTCCAGCACGTCGGCAGCGTCCAGACGGATGCCGTCAATATCGAACTTATCCACCCAGAAGCGGATGGTGTCGAAGTGGTAGTTCTGCACCTCGGGGTTGCGCTGGTTCAGCTTGACCAGCAGGTTGAAGCCGCCCCAGTTGCCGTAAGAAAAACCGTCGTTGTACTCGTTGTTGCCCCAGAAGTTCACATCGCAGAACCAGTCCTTATAGCGGGCGTTCTCGCGGTTTGCTTTCAGGTCCTGGAACGCGAAGAAATCGCGGCCCACATGGTTGAACACGCCGTCCACGATGACCTTCTGGCCCCGCTCATGGCAGGCGGCGACAAACTGCTTGAATTCCTCATTGGTGCCGAGACGCCGGTCTACCAGACGGTAGTCGATGGTGTCATAGCCGTGGGAACCGCTCTCGAGCAGCGGGCCGATATAGATCGCCGTACAGCCAAGCTTTGCCGCGTGCTGAGCCCACGCATCCAGCTTTTTGAAAGCCCCGGGGACAGGCTGTCCGTCGTTTTCATGCGCGCAGCCGCACAATCCCAGAGGATAGATGTGATAGAATACCGCATCGTCATACCAAGCCATTGTCTGTACCGCTCCTGTTTTCAAAAAGTTACAGCAGAGCACTTTTCCGACAAAAGTGCATCTGTGTCATATTCAGTATAGCACATTTTCCGACAAAAGTGTGGTAAAAGTGTTGTATATTTCTCATTTTACATATTCCATCGTCCGTGTTCTGTAAAAATTGCGATAAAAGGAGTCTTTCGTATGAATCTTCCCTCCATCCCCAAATCCTTCTTCAACGGCGACTGCTTCGACGCCTACCGCATCCTCGGCGCGCACCCCTGGCAGGGTGACCACGGCGAAGAGGGCTGGCGCTTCGCAGTCTGGGCTCCCGGTGCCACGGCTGTGGAGGTCTGCGGCGGCTTTGACGGCTGGGGCGCAGGCATCCCGCTCCAGAAAGCCGACACCGGCGTGTGGAGCGGCTTTGTCTCCGGGCTGTGCGAGGGGGAGCTCTACAAATACCGCATCCACGGGGCCGACGGCAGCGTGGTCATGCGGGCCGACCCCTACGCTTTCGCGTCCGAAGTCCGCCCCGCCAACGCCAGCCGCCTGACCAAACTGGACTTTTCCTTCGACGACAGCGCATGGATGGAGCGGCGGGATAAATGCCGTAATCTGCCCATGAACATCTACGAACTCCATGCCGGCAGCTGGAAGCATAAGCCCAACTCCACCCAGCCCGACGGCTCGGACGGCTGGTACGATTACGAAGAGCTGGCCCGGGAGCTCATCCCCTGGCTGCTGGAACACCACTTCACCCATGTAGAGCTTCTGCCTCTGGCAGAACACCCCTTCGACGGCAGCTGGGGCTACCAGACCACCGGCTACTTCGCCGTCACCAGCCGGTACGGTACCCCGGCCCAGTTTGCCTCCTTTGTCAACGCCTGCCACCGGATGGGCATCGGCGTCATCATGGACTTTGTCCCCGTCCACTTTGCAGCCAATGCCGACGCACTGGCCAACTTTGACGGCACCCACCTCTACGAATACGACAGCGACGTGGGCCACAGCGAGTGGGGTACCTGCAACTTCAACTACTACCGCCGGGAGGTGTGCAGCTTCCTGAACAGCGCCGCCGCCCTCTGGATGGAGGTCTACCACTGCGACGGCATCCGGATGGACGCCATCTCCCGCGCCCTCTACTGGCAGGGCGACCCTGCCCGGGGCGTCAACGAGGGCGCCGTCACCTTCCTGCGGAACCTCAACCACGGCCTGAACGATCGCTGGCCCACCGGCGTTTACATGGCCGAAGATTCCACCAACTTCCTCAAAGTCACGGCCCCCACCCGCTACGATGGCATCGGCTTCGACTACAAGTGGGACATGGGCTGGATGCACGATACGCTGGACTACTTCGCCACCCCCTTCGGCCAGCGGCCCGACGCATACGGGAAGATCATTTTCAGTATGCACTATTTCTACAACGAGCTTTACCTGCTGGCGCTGAGCCACGACGAGGTCGTCCACGGCAAAAAGACAGTCATCGACAAGCTCTGGGGCACCTACGAGGAAAAATGCGCCCAGCTGCGCACCCTCTATTTTTATATGTATGCGCACCCGGGCAAAAAGCTCAATTTTATGGGCAACGAGCTGGGGCATTTCCGGGAGTGGGACGAAAAGCGGGAGCTGGACTGGAATCTGCTCAAGTACCCCTTCCACGACGCGTTCCAGAAATATTTCGGCGCACTGAGCCGCCTTTACGCCACCCAGCCCGCCCTCTATGCGGGCGAGTATGACCCCCGCTGCTTCGAGTGGGTGGCCAGCGAGAGCCGGGACGAGGGCGTGTACGCCTGGCTGCGCAAGGGTGCGGGACAGACCATCCTCTGCGTCATGAACACCCAGAACACCGCCCACAAAAAGTTCCCGCTCTACCTGAGCTTCCCCGCCGGGGCCGAAGAGCTGCTGAACACCGAGGCTCCCTGCTGGGGCGGCGCGGACAAATCGAAGCCCAAAGCCCTCCACACCTCGGACGGCGGCGTCTATGGCCGGGACTACACCCTCACCGTGGACCTGCCCGCCATGGGCAGCCGGATGTTCCGGCTCACCCCCGAAGCGCCCCGCCCTGAGGCTGCACAGGCCAGCGCCCGCCGGGCCGCTGCCGCACGCCGCAAGGCAGCCCGCACCCAGAACGCCAGGGCGGATGCCGCCGCATACAACTCCAAAAAGTAATATTTGTTTCAGAATATCCCGTCTGCTGAAAACGCAGCGGGATATTCTGCGTTCTGGCGCGGTCTGCGGCTGGACAAGCCTTGACGGAGCCGTTATACTGTTAGATGGGGGTTTAGGCCCTCATTTTCCGGAAGTTAAAGGAAAGGACTTGTATCGTATTATGCCGTCTGTAGCTCTTCGCCGTCCCTCCCCCCTCCAGTGGGCCGGGGCGGTTCTGGGCGTCTGCGCCCTGGTGCTGGCTCTGCTGGGGCTGCTTGCACCGGCCAGCGCCTTCTTTTTCCCGCTGTTCAGTCTCTGGGCCAGCGTGGGGCTCTTTGTTCTGGCCCTCTGCGCTCTCCGTGTGGCAGGTGCAGAGCTGGACTTCTTCCACAAAGCCGTCGTCTTCGGCATCTGGGCTGTTGCTGTCGTCTATTTTTACTGGACATTATCGAGCCGGAGCTTTGTATACGTCTGGGATTACGCCAACTACCTGCTCAAGCAGTACGACGCCGAAGCCGCCTTTGCCCAGAGTGCAGGCGCGGGCCTCGCATACATCTTCGGCTCCATGGCCGACGACTACACCAATTTCATCACCCTTTTCACCGAGTTCCCCTTCTGCCTCACGAGCCACACCGGCGACGCCTATTCCTTCAGTCAGGTGTTCTGCATCCTGCCCACCCTGCTGGTGCTGCTGGCGGGCCTCGTCGTCAAGGTCGGGCAGATTCTGAATGTGAAGAACCGGAGGTACTATTTCCTCTTCGGGATGACGCTCACGGCGGCTTATCCCTTCCTGCGGATGAGCGCGGTGCTGGCCCAGCCGGACTGGTTCGGACTCATCTTCGCGTTTGCGATTCTTCTACTGACGCTGGATCTCCGATTCGACAAGCTGGAGCCGGTGCGGTTCGGCCTCATCTTCCTGGCCACTGCCGCCATCATCCTCGCCCGCCGGTGGTTCCTCTACTTTGTGGTGGGCTACTACTTCGCCTACGCGCTGCTGCTCATCGCGGGCTGTGTGCGGTTGGCGAAGGGCGGCGAAAAAAACGCCGCCCTTGTTCGAATCAAAAACCTCATCCTCTTCGGCCTTGCGTCCGTCGTGGCGATGGTCATCCTGCTCTGGCCGATGGTGTCCCACATCCTCGCCTACAACTACGCAGGCCGCTACTCCTATTATAACGGCGGCGGTCTGGCCCTCGAGGCGTTCTATCACATCGGTCGGATGGGTCTGTTCAACATTCTCCTCATGGTACTGGGTCTCGCCTTTGCGGCGAAGCACAGAGCGCCCTCCCTGCCCTGTCTCGCCGGGTGTGAGCTGGTGGTGAGCATCCTGCTCTTCACCCGAGTGCAGAACACCGGCTCGCATCAGTTTCTGCTCTTCCTGCCGGGATACTTCATTCTCTTTCTGCTGGGTGCCGCCGCGCTGGCCGAGGGCATTACGCGCCACCGGAACCTCAAGCTGGGCTGCTGGGCCTTCGTGCTGATGCTGTCCATGTCAGTGCGGTGTTCGCCGCTGACTACGCTGGCCATGCCGGGTTTCGTCATCGAGCATTTCCCGATTCAAATTCCGGCCACCCAGTATTTCATCTCGCTGGACAAGCTCATCTACGATAGGAAGGACATCGGCCAGATCCGGGCCATTGCCGACTGGATAGACTCCCACTGCGCCGAGGGCGAAGTGAGCTACATGATCCCCCACGATATGCTCTACAACCCCGACCACTTCAAGAACTGCCGCCTGCCGGACGCCCCCATCAACGACAATCTGGCCTTCGGCTTCTCGGTCCCCGGCACCCACAATTTCCCCATGCAGTTCTTTGAGGCCAAATACGTTATCACCTGCGAGCCCTTCCCCCAGACTTACGTCGGCAGCGGCGAGATGTCCATCAAGCTGAACGACCAGTTCCTCGCCGTGAGAGACCAGTACTTCGCCTTTGAAAAAAGCTTTGACATGGGCAACGGCACCACCTTTACCATCTGGAAGCGCACCGTGGCCCCTACCCGGGAGGAAGTGGAGTATTATCTGAGCGCTTTCGCTGAGGAAGACGCCCAGTACCCTGAAATGTTCTCCCAGGTGGCCGAAGCATGGCTCACCGCTCACGGGCTGTGAGCTTGCCCTTTCTGCCGAAAACGTGTATAATTCGATTGATTGCTATAAAACCCGCAGCGCCGCCCGCCGGCCTGCTTACGTCATAAGGAGTACGCCACTATGGATAAGAAGAACACGCCTGAAGTGAAGCTGGGCCAGTACAAAGGCCTGGCTGTCACCCGTCACGTCCGCCCCGTCACCGACAAGACTGTGGACATCGAGCTTGTCCACCAGACCCGGATGCACGCCGTCTACCGCCCCACCACCGAACCTGCCAGGCGCGGCTTCCGCGCCCTGCTGGACTTTGCCGGCTACATGGATGGCAAGGAGATCCCCGACAGCCGGATGGAGAAGGTCATGGTCGTGCTGGGCGACGGCAAGCTGATGCCCGCCGCCGAGCAGGCCATCTACGGCCACCGTGCCGGCGAGGTGTTCCGCTTCGACTTTACTTACCCGCAGGACTTCCGCCTGCCGGAGCTGTCCGGCAAGACCGCACAGTTCGAGATCGAGCTCCGCTCTCTGGCCGAGAAAGTCACGCCCGCACCGGATGAGGCTTTCGCCAAGAGTCTGGGCTTCGACTCCCTCGATGCGCTGAAGGCTGACCTTCGCGCCAAAAAGCAGAAGATCCACGAGGAAGGGGCTGACCGCGCCGCCGGAAAGCAGCTGCTGGACATGGCCGGTGCCAACATGACCGTGGACCTGCCCGCCGAAATTCTCGACCGCACCGCCCAGAACGAAATGAAGCTGCTGAAAGAGCGCCTCTCCCGCAGCGGCATCACCCTCGAGCAGCACTGCAAGAACAGCCGCACCACTCCGGAAGCCCTCGAGAAGGACTACCGCGCACAGGCCGAGAGCCGCATCCGCTTCGTGCTGGCAGCCCGTGCCATCGCCGAGGCAGAGAACATCGTCGTCCACCCCGAGGAAGTCAACGCCGAGTACCGCCGCCTGTCCCAGCTGCAGGACACCCCCGAGGCTGAGATCCGGAAAGCCCTGCCCGAGGATACCATCGCCGCTGCGCTGGCCGCAAAGAAGGTGCAGCGCTTCCTGCTGGACAACGCACAGGTCACTACCGTGACCGATGCCCCCGAAAAGGAGTGATACCGCTATGGGTCTGTTTACCCGTTATGCAATGGACGCCCTGATGAAGACCTCTC